>Ga0334722_10000134_pt1 | contig 106986 bp, 100 predicted proteins | sample C3_bottom_MG_FD_207210 | JGI IMG/M metagenome (GOLD analysis project Ga0334722, IMG submission 207210) | Sediment microbial communities from Yellowstone Lake, YNP, Wyoming, USA - C3_bottom | ecosystem: Environmental > Aquatic > Freshwater > Lake > Sediment | place: USA: Wyoming | collected...
GATCAAGCTGCTTGAGACCGAACTGAGAAAACACAATATGAGCAATGCGCTCATGAAGTCGGATGAAATCCTTACGGCCGCAAAGTCGCTCGGCATAAACTCCCTTGAGGACCTTTTTACAAGCGTGGGCTTCGGCAAGGTATCGCCCCATCAGGTAGTAAACAGGCTGCTGCCTGAGAAAGAGGCTGTGGAACCCGAGACTGTAAAGACCCGGAAACCTGCGAAGGAGCAGAAAGGGGTCAGCATAAAAGGGATCGACGACATACTGTATCACACAGGCAAATGCTGTTATCCTGTGCCCGGAGACAAGCTTGTGGGTTTTGTTACCATAGGCAAGGGAGTGACGGTCCACAGGCGGGATTGCTCAAACCTCGACCGGCTTGCCGAGGAAACCGCGCGGCTTGTAGATGTGGACTGGGAGGCCTCCGGCGACTATACGGCCAATGCGCGTCTTTTTGTGGAGACTGTCGACAGGCCCGGGATCCTGGCCAATCTGAGCGCCCTTATCTCGTCGCTGAACATTAATATAAACCACCTTGAGGCAACGTCCACACAGGACAAGAAAGGACATATCGTTTTCCTTGTAGAAGTCAGAGACCTGGCTCAGTTGAGGGGCCTTGTCCAGAAGATAACCCAGCTGGAAGGCGTACTGAGGGTAAAGAGATGAAATCCCGGGATGCCCGCATAAAACTTCCGATGTATAATTTATCCAGAAAGGAGCAGCGGTTTTCATGAGAAAAAGAATATTGCTTATATGCCTGTTGACTGTTTTTTTGCCGGTCCTGCTTGCGGGGCGGAAAGTCTATTCCTTCGGCGGCTGCGAGTCGGATTGCCAAAAATGCCACTCAATAACCAAGGGCGAGGTCCGGCAGATCCTCGACAAAATGAAGGCCGGCGATGCAAAGATCGTCGACCTCAAGATGAGCCCTGTCAGCGGTCTTTGGGAGGTCTCGATCGAGGACAGGGGGAGGACCGGAATTTTCTACGTCCCTTTTTCAAAAAAATATATAGTGCGCGGCGCGATTATCGATATAGAGACTTCGTCGAACAGGACGCAGGAGACGATCAACGAAATAAGCAGGCCTGCGCCCCGGTATGTCGATGTCTCCAAAATACCGCTCGATACCGCAATATTGGTCGGGCTTAAGGACGCCCCCTATAAGGTGTATGTTTTTACCGACCCTGACTGCCCGTTTTGCTCAAAGCTGCACGAAGAAATAAAGAAGGTCACAGCGGAAAGAAAAGACATCGCTTTTTATCTGAAACTTATGCCGCTGCAGAATATGCATCCGGACGCCTACTGGAAGTCGAAGAGCATAATGTGCGGAGATTCGTTGCGGCTGCTGGAAGATAATTTCGCAAAGAAACCGATCCCAAAAACCGACTGCGATTCAAAGCCGGTAGACGATAATCTTAAGCTGGCCGCTGAACTCGGCATTACAGGCACTCCGACCATCATCATGCCCGACGGCCAGATGCTGATCGGAATGAGGGACGCCGGCACGCTTATAGAGCAGGCGGTAAACCCCAAAAAAGGCGGCAGCCCGAAATGAAGGCGCGGCGAATAATTCCGGCCCTCCTGTTTGCGACCGCTGTCCTTGTGGTCTCTTCTTTTTCATACGCCGACGTAAAGATTAAACTGAAAAACGGCAGAGTCGTGACTGCGGAGGTCTGTGACGACCAGGGCGAAAGACTTATGTGTTCCAGGTGGGGCGGCGTCTTTGAGATAGGGAAAGAAGAGATCGACAAAGTCACGGAAGCACCGGCAGGCGCTGAGGATGAAGCTGCCGGCAGGCCGGCTGAACCGGTCCCTGCCGCGCCGACGGCCGGGGAGGATAAGTCTGCAACGCCGCAGCCTTCTCCCGAGAAAGAACTCGACCGGATTACCGCGCGTAAAAAAGAACTTATGCAGGACAGAGACGCGCTGCTGAAGGAGAGGCGGCAGCTGCAGGAAGATGCAGGAAAGGCCCCGGATTGGATGCCCGACAAACAATTCGATGAGCTCCAAAAAAAGTCCTCGGACATAGACAGGAAGGTCAACGGATTCAACGAAGAGGTCAATAAGCTAAATCGTGAAGAAGAAAAAGTCCTTGAGCAGATGAAGAATAAAAAAGAATGACCGCCGAAAAAAAAGACAGCAGAATTTTCAGGAGATGTCTGATTGAACTTCCAATTGAGCTGTCATACAATGACAGGCTATTTAACGCGAGGACTTTCGATTTTTCGGTTGCCGGCGTTGGGGCTCAGTTTGAGGGCATCCCCCGCTTCAGGACCGGCTCGGTCATAGATTTCACAATAAGGGACACTGAGATAAAGGGCGCGGGCGAAATTGTCTGGATGAAGGCGCACGGCGACGGCTTCAGGATCGGGATCAAAAGCATCGGCAGGATAGAGGGGAACCTGAACGATTTCAGCCTGGCGGATATTTTTATAGGTCTGCAGAGAAGCAATAAGACCGGCGTGCTCACAGTGGAAAGCGGGGGCGTTTGCAAGAAGGTTTATATCAAAAACGGCGACATGATTTTTTCGTCGTCCAACCAGCCGCAGGACCGTCTCGGGGACCTGCTCCTCAGGGAAGGCCGGATCACGCGGGAACAGTACGACCATGCGGTCGAGGAGATGAAGAAGACCGGGCAGAGACAGGGCGCGGCCCTGGTCAGCCTCGGCTATCTCAAACCGGCCGAACTTGCCGGCGAGGTAAGACATTACGTTGAAGAGATTATCGTAGGTCTTTTCAGTCTCGAAGACGCAGCTTTTATCTTTGAAGAGATGCCGCTCCCAACCGATGAGATAATCACGCTGAAATTATCCGCCGCAACCCTTATATATAGAGGCATCAGGCGCACAAAAAATGCCGGTTCCCTGTGCGGGTCTATGCCTTCTTTGGACAGCGTCCCGCATTTTTCCACCGACCCACTCGATCTTTTCCAGGATATAAAACTCGACCAGGCGGGCAGAAGTATCATTTCCTGTGTGGACAACAGAACGTCCGTCCGGGAGATAATTGCCATTACCGGGCTGGAAGAGGCCGAGGTCCGGAAGCTGCTGTATGCCCTTGAGAGTCTCAGGATGCTCGAAATACACAGGGCGACGGAGGCTGAGTCTGCCGATGAAATGACGGAAGAGATCATAGAGGCAATTGTAGAAGAAGTCCTGGAGGAAAAACAAAGTCCGGCCGGTCCCGGGGTGAGAGAGATGATAGAGGAGATGCACGGCAAATATAAGGGCCTGGGCTATTACGGCGTATTGGGAGTCAATAAAGACGCCGTGCAGGCTGAGATAAAATCAGCCTATTACAGGAACGCTAAAAAATACCACCCGGACATGCATTTCATGCTTGCGGATGATTCGCTGAAAAACAAACTTAGCGATATTTTTTCATACATATATGAAGCCTACTCCGTCCTCAGCAACCCCGCGGAAAGGGCAAATTACGATAGTCCCGCGACCGGCAAGCCTGCCGGTCTGAGGGAGGCGGGTGAACGGGCCAGAGCGGCATTTGAAGACGGGAAGGTCCATATGCAGCACAACAGGTTTGAGGAGGCAGAACTCTCGTTCGCCCACGCATCACACATAGAGCCGTCGACAGCCGTCTATCTTTACAATTACGGGATGGTTCTTGTCAGGAACAGCAAGTTGAGGCAGGCTGAAAAAGCGCTGGAACAGGCGCTCAGACTTGATCCGGCCAACTCTGTTTATATGGCGGAACAGGGGTTTGTATTTATAGCCCTCGGACTGCCGCAAAGGGCGCAGGGCCTGTTTGAAAGGGCTCTCAAGGCAAACCCCGGGAATATGCGGGCTATGGAAGGCCTGAAAAGAATCAGGCATAAAGAATCAGGATAATAATATCAGCGGCCGGCAGGTTTCTTCAGATAGTGTTTTATTACAAACTTTTTCTCTTCCGCCTCTGTTTTTACTCTGCCTTTCAATGTAAGGTCCAGGAGTTCGGACAATATCTTTGAGTAGACAGGACCTTGCGGCACCCCCAGCTTTATAAGGTCTTCTCCTGTCAGAAGGGGCCTCACTTTTTTCAGGTCAACGAGAAACAGGGATATGCTTTTTTTCTTCCGCGCGTCTTTTGTGGAGGCCATTGCGAACACGATTGTCTCGGTTTCAAGACCGGCCAGCAGATGATATAGTTCGCAGTTCGAATCGAGCGGAAGCCTCCTGAGAATTTCGCGCGAAGCAGGTATCCCCTTTGAGATGAGTTCTCCGGTCCGCTTTGGCGCGGAAAGCCTTTCAAGCGCGGCAGCCCTTGCCTCGTCGGTCAGAACCGACAGCAGGACTGTAAGGTAAAGGACGCCCGCATCGACCTTCTCCTCAAGATACAAAAGGTTGTACCAGGCCAGGGTCTCGTACATGGACGACAACGCCGCTTCCAGCTTTTCATCCAGCGCAAGTTCAGGGTGAATAACCTTGAGCAGGCCGAAGTCGGAAAGCCTGCTGATCGTCCTAACAGGGTTGGTTTCATTGAAGGCTGCAATCAGCTCTTCATATAATCTTGGGCCTGAAAGCCTCGAAAAGAGGTCCATCTGGAGGGCTGATTTAATGAGGTTCTCAGTGTGCCTGCTGATCTTGAACCCGAACCTTTCTGAAAACCTTATAGCGCGGAAGGCGCGCGTGGGGTCTTCGACGCAGCTTAGGTTATGCAGTACCCTGATTGTCTTTTCCTTGATATCCCGCTGCCCCCCGAAGAAGTCTATCAGCTGACCGAAGCTGCCGGGCCTAAGGCTGACTGCCAGGGTGTTTATTGTGAAATCACGCCGGTAGAGGTCTTTTTTTATGGACGAGGTCTCGACCGTGGGCAGCGCTGCCGGAGATTCGTAATATTCCGTTCTTGCGGTCGCTATATCCAGCTGCAGGCCTTTCATGCTCAGGTGGGCAGTCCCGAACCTCTCATGCGGTCTGACATGCGCGCCCAGTTTTTTTGCGAGCTCCCTTGCGAACATGATGCCGTCGCCTTCAACGACTATATCTATATCCAGATTCTTCCTTGAAAGCAGCAGGTCTCTCACCGACCCGCCTACAAGGTAGGCATTGGCCCCCATTCCTTCGGCAAGCTCGCCCGAGGTCCTGAGCATATCGTATATTTTTGAGGGGAACCTTTCCTTTAACAGGCTCTCCAGGTTTCTTGCGGCCGGACTCCTGCCGGCGGCTTCTTCCCTGTAGATATGCTTCTTCCTGAGAAACTCCTCATACAGCACCCGCAGAAGGTCGGTCCGCGTAATGGCGCCTATTATTTCGCCGTCCGCCAGCACAGGCATAAATCTCTGGTTCCACTCGATCATCATCGTTTCGACTTCCCTGATAGGGGTGTCGACGCTGCAGGTGACCGCGTCCGAGCCCGCAAATTCGATGCATTTATTTTTTTTAAAACCGTGATAAAGGGCCTTCTGGACGGTCTCCCTCGGCAGCAGTCCCGCATATTTGCCGTCCTTCAGCACAGGCAAAACATTTACACCGTATCTTGTCATGGTGTCTTCGGCCTCTTTGATCGAACTGTTCCACTGTATCCTGATTACCGGCGTGGTCATGATGTCTGCGGCCGACTTGCCGCCTTTTACGTGAGACGGGATAAGCGCCTTAAGCCTTTCAACTACAATCTCTGCGGAGGCCTCCCTGATTGTTGCGGATGCTGCGGTTGAATGACCGCCTCCGCCGAACTCCTTCATCAACTCCGCCACATCCAGTTCAGGAGCCCGGCTTCTGGCCACGATCAGTATTTTGCCCTCCATGTCCAGGAGGACCAAAACCGCGTCTATATCTTCCATGTCCATTATTGTGTGAGCCAGCCGCGCGGCGTCGCCCATATAAAAGTCTCTTTCAGCGGCCGCTATAACTATGCGTATGCCGTGTACCACCAGTTCGTGCGAAGACTTGACAAGCTCATTGAGGAGATCCAGCTCCTCTACGTTAAGGTCCATCTTCAGATAGCTTGAAACAATGTTCAGGTTGGCCCCTTTTCTCAGAAGGTATGAGACCGCTGCCAAATCCCTTTCCGTTGTGGACGGAAACAGCAGTGAGCCTGTCTCCGCATAGACGGCGAGCGCCAGCACGGTCGCCTCCATCGGTGAAGGATGAAGCCCCTTTTCCTTCAGCAGTTCCGTGAAAATCGTGGCAGTGGCCCCCACGTCTTCCACCCTCTCGATCTCTCCATGAATGTCGTCTTCATTAAAGGGGTGATGGTCATAGATATGGACCTTAACCTTGTCGTTGTCCAGCAGTTCCGCGAGCTGTCCGAGCCTGTCCCTCTTTTTCGTATCGACTAATATCAGGCGCGATACTTTATTCAGCTGGATGTCCTTGAGACGCTTAATAGCCACGGGATTAAAGACCTCGATAAAGTCCCTTACCTTGCGTTCCTGGGAACCCGGAAATACGAGGACCGCGTCGGGATAGAGTTTCCCTGCCGCCAGCATGGAGGCGAGAGCATCGAAATCCGCGTTGATGTGAGAGGTTATTAAATCCACTGTGGCTGATTATTCCTGTTGATTATCTAAAACACGCCCTTGCTGAAGCGGCTGCCCTGATAGCTGAAGACAGCGCCTGAGGCTGTGATCTGTTCCAGTTTCAACCCGACGCTTACATCCTGGCCTTCGCGCAGCGTCCGGCCGTTGACGACTATGAGACGGCCTGCAGGGTCTGCGTCATAAAAATGTCCGGAGATATTTAGTTCGGGCAGTTCCTGTTTCAGCGACGCAGGCAGTTCACGGTAGTCCGGCGTCTTGCCCTTGTCTCCATGCCGGCTGCCGGGGGGAGGAGTTGCCGATCTGTCTGCTTTGACGCTCTCAGCCGGCAGATTGGGCGCATTTGACGAGGCTGCAGCGGGAAGAGGGCCGGACTGGGCAGCCTGTGGAGCCGGGCTGTTTTCAGACCCGACATCTTTTGTTTTAATACCCGCCGTGTTTGCCGTTTCCCTGTGTTCAATACTATATGCATGGTTGTGTTCAGAGGGCTGCGCAGCCGTATTTTTTTTTGTCGCAGAGCGCGGCCACCATAACAGAAGGGCTCCGTTGATCAGGAGCGAAGCCACAAGCAGATACGGCCAGATCATACGTCTGCTCCGGCCTTGTTGGGGTGGAGGAAGTGCTGCCGGCATATCCGGCGCGGTCTCAAGCCTGCGCTTCTCTTCCAGTTTTTTTAGAGCTTCGAGTATGTAGGACATCCTACCTGCCGTCCTTGCCGTTATCGGTGCGGTCCGGTTCTTTTGCGGCCGTCTGGAGGCTGTCTCCGTCTTCCTGCCCGTTCCGGTTATTGCCGGGCTGATCATTTTGTGTCTTTTTCGTTTGAATCTTTTCCTGTTGCGCCTTCTCAGTTTGGCTCTTTTCCGGCCCGTTTTTTCCCGGGACAGGCGTCTGTATCCCGGACCGCGTATCTGCCCCGATAAAAGGCGCCGCTCCGACGGACGGAGCATTTCTTCCATCAATATCCGGGTTAGGCCATGCCGGCAGATGCGCAGGCTGCATGTGCAGGTCTGCAGACAACAGCCACGCCAGGGCCCAGTCCCTCTGTATGCCTGGGCTGTTGTGCTCTGCCGTTATTTTGTCCTGCCCGAGCTGTCTGTATTTGTAGTTGTAATATACCGCGGCCGAAACAGCCGCGCATAAAAGAAGCAGGCTGCCTGCAAGGATGTATGGATATGCGCTGCGGAAAGTATCGCTGAAAAAGCGGCGTATGCCGCCTGACGACCTGCCGAACACTTCATCCGCAGCTGCGGCGAGGATGCCTGAGTCAACCTTTTCTCTTCCTCCGACGTATGCGCCGAGGAGACAACGGTCGCACAGGATGTTTATAAGTCTGGGTATCCCCCCGCTCAATCTGTAAATTTTATCGACAACCGCCGGGGCAAACAGCCTTCTGCTGCATCCGGCGACCCAAAGCCTGTGGCTCACATAAGCTTCGACGTCCTTTTTTGAAAGCGGGCCAAGGTGATAACGGGCGGTTATTCTTTGGGCAGTCTGTTTCAGTCCCGGCCGCGCCAGGAGCTCTCCGAGTTCAGGCTGCCCGAGCATGATTATCTGAAGGAGCTTGCTCTTGTCCGTCTCAAGGTTTGTAAGCAGTCTTATCTGTTCCAGGACATCCGGCATCAGGTTCTGCGCCTCCTCGATGATGAGGACAGTCTTTCGGCCGCGCGCGCGGGCCTCAAGCAGGTACGCGTTTATCCTGTCAGTAAACTGCTTTACGCTTGTGCTTCCTTCGGGATAGACGATGCCGAGTTCGTCGCATATGGTTGCGAGGAGTTCCTCGACCGTGAGTTTCGGATTCAGGACAAAGGCTGTGTCGGTATTTTCGGGAATACGTCCGAGAAGGCAACGGCAGACGGTCGTTTTGCCTGCCCCGACTTCGCCTGTCAGGAGGACAAAACCACCGTCGCTGTTGATGCCGTATAAGAGATGCGCAAGAGCCTCCTGGTGCCCCTCGCTCATAAAAAGGTAATGGGGGTCCGGGGAGATCGAGAACGGATTTTCTTTCAGCCCGAAATGCTCTGCGTACAAAACCGTATTACATCTCTTTTACTTCAATGCATTTGTCGGGGCATACTTCAACGCAGCTCATGCAGCCGACGCATTCTCCGGCCTGATACGGGTCTGTCTTGCCGTTTGCGCCCATCTGGTAGACCCCGACAGGGCAGATGTTTACGCATTCACCGCAGCCTGTGCAGCAGTCCATGTTTACATTGATAAGATACATTTATACCTCCTTGATTCCTTTTGTACCCCGCTGCTTTGCGGCGGTTCCATATGTTGCCCCACTTTGGTAAAGGGGGGTAAGGGGGGATTTTATAATGAATCCCTTGCCTGATGATACATAATTATAATACTTAATCCACCGGCGTTACCACCGCCATTACCACAAGCCTGCTGCCCTTGTCCGCGCTGAAACCGTGGGGGACCATAGGGTCGCAAAGGACACAGGTTTTTTCATCCGCCTCCACGCTTTCTTCTCCGACCGTGAAGGTGCCTTTGCCCTCGACGCAGTACATCATCAGGCGCATAGGGGCCTTGTGCGGTTTGAGCTCCTGTCCCGCCTCAAGGCACATGAGCGCTATCCTCATTTCAGGCTTGTCGGACAGCATATCCCTCCCGATTTTGTCGGGATAAAACGCGATCAGTTTTTTAAGATCAAGAATTTCCATTTCCGTCCTCCTTTTTGTTTATGCTTAATTTTCGCTCAAACGGGAGGTAAATGCTATGACGCGGGTCATATTGCCGGCACGAGGGTCCGGCCGGGGTCAGACAGGGCCGGCGGGCCTGCCCTTTTTGGCGGCGTACATATTGCCGTCCGCCCTGGCCAGAAGCTCTTCAATAGAGCAGGGAGCGGACGAGTCATAATATGCGAACCCAAGGCTGAATGAGAGTCTGAAACGGGTTTTCCCGGCGCTGTTGAACTCCTTTACGCTTTCTTCTATCCGGGCTGCCAGGACCTCCTTGAAGTCATCGTACATGCTGTCTATCAGCGCCACAAACTCATCTCCGCTTATGCGGGCAAGTATGTCGGCCCTGCGAATATGCACCTTCAATATATCGGCCGTGGCGATAAGCGCAAGGTCGCCGGCCTGGTGGCCGAAATTGTCGTTTATGCCTTTCATATCGTCTATGTCCAGATAAAGGAGCAAAGTCTTCCTTTTTTTCCTGTCCGCAATCTTCAGCTGTTGCTCTGCGAGGAAGCCGAAGCCCCGGCGGTTCAACAGTCCGGTAAGTTCGTCCTGGAGCGAGAGCGTGCGATATCTGCTTTCGGATTCCCTCAGGGCATTCAACAGCTTTTCCCTCTCATTTACCAGATAGCCGAGAAAGGTATAAAGAAAAGGAACGAGGATTATGAGAAAGTGGAATGTGTTGATTTCAAACCTTGAACTCAGGTTGCGGAATATATGGATGATCCAGAGGTCGTTGTACTCGGCATAATCGTAGGCAAGCCAGGCCGTAAACATTATCCAGCCGGACAAGGCGATTACCAGCGCAAGTCTTGACTTCAGGGGTTCATATTGTTTTATCAGCCGCATCATACAAAGGTCTCAATATATATATTAATGCCAATTATAACAGTTTTCCGGCCCCTTCGCGGGGACAATCCCTTCAGGCGCAGGGAGCGGCGCTAGGAGTAAATAAGCCTGCGCTCCAGGTCAGTGGACCTGGATATCCGCTTTGCCTCTTCAAGCGTTATCAGCTCCTGCCTGCAAAGCTGAATAAGGTGCTGATCCAGGGTCTGCATATCATATTCGTCGCGGCCTTTTTCAATATACTGCTCTATTTCATCGAGGTGGCCGTCGCGAATACAGGCCTTGATGGTGGCGGTTGCGTACATGATCTCCATGGCGGGCCGTACGGCTTCGTCTTTTGACCTGACCAGCCTCATGGATACGGTTGCCACAAGGCTCTCGGAAAGCCTGTGCCTTACATTTTCCTGCGCCTGTGGAGGGAAATATCCGACAAGGCGGTTTATGGTCGAGGCCGCATTGTGAGTGTGAAAAGTCGACAGCACGAGATGCCCTGTCTCCGCGGCTTTAATGCAGGCGTCGATGGTGTCGAGGTCCCTCATTTCCCCGACCATTATAACGTCCGGGTCCATGCGCATGGCCGACTTCATTGCGCCGGCAAAACTGTCGGTATCGATGCCTATTTCCCTCTGGATTATACAGCTCTTGTTTCTCTTGAAAATATATTCGATGGGGTCCTCTATTGTAACGATGTTATAGCTGAAATTGTCGTTTATATGCCTTATCATCGACGCAAGGGTCGTGGATTTGCCGTTGCCGGTCGGACCGCAGACCAGGATCAGGCCGCTGGAGGCCCTTGTTATATTGCCAAGGGTCGGCGGTAGGTTCAGTTCGCCGAAGGTGCCTATGTAATGAGGGATGACGCGCATTACAAGACCGATGCTGCCCCGCTGCCGGAAGATACTGACGCGGAAGCGGCCCACATTCGGCAGACTGTATGCGGTATCGAACTCCCTGAGGTCGTCCGGCAGCTTCCTGTTGTGCTGTTCGAGGACTGTCGAGGCAATAAATTCGGTATCCTTTTGAGTGAGGTTGTTGAGCTTGGAGTAGATAAGGTGGCCGCGCGCCCTGAAAATAGGGGGGTTGTCCACCTCAAAGTGTATGTCGGACACTTTCTTCTCGAATGCGATCTGGAGTATCTGTGTGAATGTCGGTATGTCCATGGTGCCTACCTCGTTTGAATATTGATTGTCTCTGAAAAAGTCGGGTTAAAGGCCGGCGTTCCCAGGGTGCTTAATCGGGAATACGTTTTTATAAACAACCTGCGCCCGCATGGGTTCCAGCCTGCGCGGAACCGGCGATTATTTCCGGAGTTATCGATATTGCCGGTTATTTTCATTTTACGGCAACCCTGCCGAGCTGTTTTCGGTAAAGCGCATTTTCAACAGCAACCCCTGCATAGCTTGCCAGGACCTCCAGTGTTTCGACCTGGACCGGCCGGGCCTCGTTTCCGCCGAAATCTGCGTATATAACCGCTGCGGTCTTGTCCCGGTTCCTAAGAGGAATGAGCAGGACTACCGGACTCAACGGCGCGCCTATCATTTCATGGAGATATCTCTTCAGGGTCTCATCTCCGCTCTCTCCGTAGAACGTTTGCCCGGTTTCTACTACATCCCGGAGAACCGACGGCTTCGCAAGGGATATGTTGAGGCCTGTCAGGACAGCCGGACCGGCCTCCATGCCGGCATAAACCCCTATGCCCCTTTCGCCGATCAGCTCCCCCCGGCGCACTACCAGGGTTATAGCGCGTCCGCATGTTTCAGCCGCATACTGGAGAAGGGAGAGGATAATTGCCGGAGGTTCACCCATATTCCTGAGGGCGAGGCAGCGTTCATTGAGCGTCGCAGGCACAGCCGCGAAAGCCGCGATTTTTTTCTGTTCCTGAAAAAGTCTGGTGACGTAGGATTTTATGGTTTCCAGAAGGGAGATGGTGTTTTGAATGAAGACAGGCCCTTTGTCCTGCGCCGGCGTTTTGGGGAACACAGCCTTTACCCCGTCGCTGAACGCGCGGAAAACAAACGCGTAGTCGGTCGGGGAGGCTATCTGGAGGATGCTGATGCCCTGAAACCCGTCTTTTATCTGCGCGCGCAATGCGATTATTTTTTCCTGAAGGTTTTCCCCCTCAGCGTAATCGATCAACAAAACAACCGGAAGCTTTACCCCAAGACACTGGGCCGCGATGCGGATGACTTCTTCCTCTCTCGAGACGGCAAAGACAAGGACCCCGTCTTCTTTGCATATGGTCATAATCGAGTGTCTAAGCAGTTCATTATCGCTGAACAGGATTACCGCTCCGCTGCCGTCCGATCTCGTCCGCCCGTCCTGCGCGGCTGAGCCTGAGGAGCTGTCGAGAAAGGCGGCGAGCGTCTCCCTGTCGTCTGCGGAAAGCTCGGGAAGTAGCTCCCTTACCTTCTGACGATGGATCTGGAGGGTGTCAAAGGTAAGGGTTTCGGGCGCCCTTCCAGGTATCTTTGCCTCCAGACGTTCGATATCCCCAAGTCCCAGATCATCGGCTGTTATCCCCAGGCTTTTGCCGGCGTCGGCCGGATTTTTTTCTTCAGATGCGACCACGTCCGCGAACAGTTCCTCGTCCGGTATTGCGGCATTGCCTGTGTTACGGTCGCGTTCGCGTTCGTCATAAATACGCAGCGCGTCCATCAGTATCATCTGGGCGTCAAGGGTAACTTCCTGCTCCATTTTGCTGAGGGGATAGTTGCATTCAGGGGAAACAGCTATGACATCAGTGTCTAGTGTGAATGTGCCTGTCTGCCAGCCCACCAGTTCAATCAGAGTCATTTCAATCAGCTTCTTCAATCCCTTTGCGGCATCTTCGCGTTTGAGTCTGCCGCGTTCGATAAGGGTAGTGAGCAGAGGCTTGCGTTCTTTCCCGGCGGTTTTTTGAAGGGCCAGCGCCTCTGCCAGGTCCTGCTGCGTTATGGCTTTCATCCTGACGAGGACAGAGCCTATCCTCACCTTGTTGAGGTGGGTTGCGCCGACAATATACCCGTTGCTGAAAATAATGCGGCTTTCGCCTTTTTCCCCCGAAACGCTGAGTGTGCCGGACTTTCGGGTCGTATTCAGCAACTGGATAATGTCGACAATATGTAGTTGTTCTAAATCTCCGGTAAACGGCATAGCAGTATAACTTTATCAGCAACAGGCCTGATTTGTACATAAAAGCATAACATAAGAAATAACTGCCGGTAAATGCGCATAACCGCTTATTACAGAATTGCAGGTCTGCTGTATTTATGTGGAGGAAGGACAGGCAGGATAAGGCGGGAGCCTCAGCCGGGGGGCCAGTGCATGGGCCTTCCGCCCAGCAGATGCAGGTGGATATGAAAAACGGTCTGTCCGGACTCTGCGTTGGTGTTCATCACAAGCCGGAACCCCCGTTGGTCAATCCCCTTTTCCCGTGCGATTTTACCGGCAACCTCAAAAAGCCTGCCGATCAGGGCATGGTCCTGTTCCTCAATTTCGAGCGAAGTTGAGATATGTTTTTTGGGGATCACGAGTACATGCACAGGGGCCTGGGGATTGATGTCCTCGAACGCAAGAGAACTGTCGTCTTCATAAACGATCTTTGCCGGTATTTTCTTTGAAATGATTTTACAGAATAAACAGTCGCTCATGGTTATCTCCGGTTTGCTGTTGAAATATATCTCAGAGAGAAAGCCGTTTAAATTCCCATAGCCTTCAGCATTTCCATCTCTTTACGCAAAATGGTGTTGACGACTTTATTTAAATCAACATTTTTATTCAGCGCCTTCGTGCTGTAAAAAGTTTTTATCTCCTTGTCAAGATAAACCGGAATTTCCAGTTCCTCGACTGGTCTGTAAAACTTACCCTGTTCAGCCTTGGAAAAATCATATTCTTTTTTCATGATCGCTCTCTCCTATCTGTCACCCTTGGTGTCTAATCCCCCAGATTGAGTTCTACGTTTTACCCGTCACAATCTCAATTTCTTCTTCCGACAGCCCATACAACTTAAATACGACCTCATCTATCAGGTCATCAGTTGCTGCTATCTTGGCCTTTAACGGGCCGAGCACGTCCATACTCTTGTTAAACTCCAGTTCGATCAGTTCCTGTTTCTTGCGGTCCGAGGGGTCAAGTGAAAGTTTCTTCCTGTTCTTCTTCAGAGCTTCAAGAAACGGACCGAAGTCATGAGCATGATATTCTTTTATCGCCGTCTTGTTCGTCAGCTCCTCAACTGAAATTCCGATTTCCCGCTCCAGCCATTTCAGAAACCCTTTCGCCTCTTCATTTTTGGCCTTGTTCATCTCTATCATCTGTTCTGCGAGATGAGCAAGAAGGTCGTGAGAGGTGTCGGTGCGGTTGGCGGCAAGTTCGGCGTCAACCCAATCGAGCGCGGCTTTAAAATCAGGGGATGTCATACGCCCTTCTGACTTCACCTATAATCTCGTTCAATAAGCTTTGCTTTATGAAAAGCGTCGATTTGGCTGGAAGCTCTTCAAGTTTCAGGATAACTTCACCTGGCGACAACTGTTTTCTTCTTGTAGCTCTCAGTATTACTCCGATAGTGCCATAGGCCCTTATGCCAAGCGTTTTGGCAGTGAGTCTTGCCGAGGCGTCATCAGTCAAAAGAATTGAAGCAGGATACTGAGAACATAAGCCTATTGCCTGTATTTCGCCGGCGTCCAAAGAAAACATTGCACATGTTGCATTTATCGTTTCACTAATAACTGTTTCAACTTTTTCGAAAAGGATATTTTTTTGAAAGGCAGCTGATCTGTGAATTTCTATTTCCTGTGAAACGGCAACGGGAAGAAGGATTCGTTTGAAATCCGTGAGAAGATGCAGGCATCCGATTTCGTCAAGATGGATTACCGGGCCTGCATCTAAAACAACAGTGTCAACGCCTGAAGAATCAGTCGGTCCCACGCAGGCCCCATTCAGCATCTTCCCGAATGAACATTTCCATCAGCTCAGGCTTATGAGTTTCAAGAAAACGGCGCAAGGCTTCCGCAATTACGGATTTTTCATCGCTGAACCATCCGGCCTCCACAAGCGCGTGAAGCTGCTCATAAAGCTTGTCCGGCAATTCCGTCTGCAATGTTTTCATGTCGTGCCTCCTATGTTGTCCTTTTTCTCTATCAGCTTTTTCAAATACTCTTTCAGCAGCGTCAGGCTTACGTGTTCGCCCTCGAATGCCATGGACGCATGCACCTGCTCCGGTATACTCTCCAGATACTTTGCTTTCTTTTCCTCCGGCGACAGGCTTGCCCACTGCTCTATTATGTTCTTCTGAAGTGTCTGTTCTTTCATTCTTCTATCGTTTCTGTTCTAACTCTATCATACAGCTTTTATAGAGTTCAATTGCCTCAGCCACCCGCTCTTTGCGCTCTTTTTCGGGGGTGGTGAAGGAGATGGGAGTGGCCAGCTTTAGCCCACTTCTCGAATTCCGCAATCTAGGCGCTCTCTTCATCCTTTGGTTCAGCAGTACGTCGCTCTTCTATTTCGGTTAATATTTCGTCCCACCATTTTGGGATAGGCAAGGCATTTTCATCCTTGAGTATGTTTATAACCTTTTTCCTTTTTCCTTCGAGAGACCCAACCGCCCTCAGATTCATTCGCCTCGACGTTGCCGCCCCCCAAACAATAGCCATAAACTCTTTTTTATGCAAAAGACTTACAACTTCGGCGCTGTCTGTCCCATTCAGATGATCTGTTGCCGCATAGAAAAGCATATTTATGAATTCATAAAAGTTCTTTTGGATGTTCGCGTCTTTTGGAGCTTGCGTGGCAATATAGCTTAAATTGGCATACTCAGCCTCATTGTGGAATATTGGGTTTATGCGAAATAATAAATATTTTTCATGCCTGAAAGACCGACCTTCTTGTCCATACAATTCTTTTATTCCATCGATGCGATTGAACCTGTCGATTATTTGTTCTGTTAGTGACTTTTCAAGTGTTTCGACAACTTTGTGTTGAGTCGGCTCAAAGTCTTTCTTGTCACCAAAGGGATCATCAAATCTTATTGTTTCAAATATTAGAGAAGCTTGTGACGATACTTTATTTGCGAGCTTGACTGCTAGTTCGGCTTCTCTCTGTCTTATCGCTGAATAAAGCGCAGATGGATGTCTAAAATGTGCCCAACTGACAAAGTTGCCATACCATTCCTTGAATACATCTGCATTAAAGATAGGATTATACCCATCAAAAATAGCTGTAACATCTAAAAGTAGAAAACATATTGTCGTCACATTATCGGCTGCATGAATAAGAAACTTCATCTCACTTTCCTCAATCGCATCAGCAGCATGAGAAAGCAATGTATGTCTATCCCTGATTATCATCTTTATGAATTCACGCATTCTTTCAATTTCTTTGCTTTTCGTTTCTTTCCGCATAAATTCTTTGAGCTTCTTCAGTGCCCGATCATGATCGTATGACAGAAGTTCATCCTTGAATTTGCGGTACTCCTTCCATGTGAACAACTCTGGAACTTCGACAACAAGCAAATGGTTTAGCGCTTGTTCTTCAGATAAGAAGCCTCCTGATTCTCGTAAGCCCTTATATAGATCATGAAACCGGTGCTTATTATCTGTCCTAAGATCTACACAGAATTCTTCTATATTCGCAAGCCATGTTGGGACATCATCTTCCCGCTTGACGCCCGCGCGTCTCGTCGCCTCACCAATGAGTACGCCTGCCGAAATATCTTCAAGTACTTTATTGTTACTAACCATCTTCTCAAATATGTCAGGAAATTCTATTCTCATAAGCTGAGCCACATACAATAATTTCCAGTTGAGTTCTTTTATATCAAATCTATCCAAAAAACTTTGGTGCAATGCGCTCAGGTATCTTAGAAAGTGCTTAAATTTACGCGGATTTTTTGGTATATAGTGAAAAATCGATTTGAGTGCATCCTTGTTAAGATGCTTGTCAAGTTTCTCGACTTCACTATCAAGTAACTCGTGCCAGTCTAAATCTGTCGGCCTCGGTAGATTAAACTGCCAGCCTACTATTTTGTCGATAAAGTCTCTGCCGTCAGTTTGATTTGGCAATCCTATCTTTTTCTGAATTGCATGCGATGCTGTATCAACGGCAAGTCCGATGATATAGATACATCTATTGAGATCGACCACTTCATTCAGCAGCATCAAATGGTCATATAAAATATCAGGCTCTGCCCGGTCCAGGTCGTCAATGAAAACAAACAGCCTTTTGTCTTTAAGCGCCTTAGATAACTCTTTTTGCACCCTTTCCTTGGTTTGTTCGAGTAGCCCCTCAAGAGGCTTCAGGATTAAAGTTCCGGCAATCTTTCCAACTTCGGTAAGGGCAGCTACATCTAGAAATGTTTCAGATACATCTTTAACAATCTTCTGTCTTCTGAAAGTCGGTAGCTTCTTTCCTTGCCATAGAGCAATTCCCTTGTCAATGCTTGATACTAGGCCTTTCCACGCATCCTCTCTGTTGTGAAATTGCCAGGGATTATACGATGCTACCGGATGACCGCTTTCTCTGCAATAGAATTTCAGAAAATTCATTGCGGTTGTTTTGCCTGATCCCCATGAGCCAAAGATCCCAATTGTTAAATTCGATGCCTTCGGAGTTCCCTCAATGATTTTGAATATTCTTTCTGCAAATATTGCTCTATCAAGACAGTCGGATTCAGGCCTCTCCAGAGGTGAATCTATGGCGAAATCTTCTTCTAATGTTTTCTCTTTCATGATTCCAGCTATTATGGTCCTTACGGTGTTTATCCGCCCTTCTTCCCAAACCTCTTTTCCAGCTCCCCAAAAACATCTTCATGACTGATCCCTTCCTCAGCCATCAAAACCATGCAGTGGAACCACAGGTCCGCAAGCTCGTGTATCAGATGCTGCCTGTCTTCAGTCTTGGCAGCGAGGATCACCTCAACCGCTTCTTCGCCGATTTTTTTTAGTATCTCGTCCTTGCCCTTTGCCAACAGAGACGAGACATAGGAGTTCTCTAGAGGAATGCTTTTTCTTGAAAGTATTACTTTTTCAAGTTCATCCAGTATCATTGTTTTTTCATCCGGTTATTGTTGTCCCTCAGCAGTTCTCTTTTTTTGCTGTAAGCTGAACGCTGTAAGCTGAACGCTTTTTCATTTCTTTCCGTAGACGTCCTCTGCCGAGAAGGCGGCGCCTTTTATTTCCTTGCCTTCGATATCTGTGAAGAAGCAGGACCTGTGTCCTGTATGGCAAGCGCCTGGACCGCGCTGAATCACCTTGATCAGAAGCGTGTCTTTGTCACAGTCGTACAGCACGGATTTGACCTCCTGCACATGTCCGGAGGTCTCGCCCTTTTTCCAGTATTTTTGTCTGGAACGGGACCAGAAATGTGTATGTCCGGTCTCAACCGTTTGTTGCAGAGAGGATTCGTTCATCCAGGCCATCATCAGCACTTCATTGTTTTCAGCGTCCTGTATTATTGCGGGGATAAGTCCGTTTGCGTCGTATTTGAGATCGGGTATTTTCATGATATCTCCTAAAGTTTGTATCCTATCATTCTCAGGAATGCCCGTCTGTTGGTCCTGTCTTCGGTTGTCTCAATGCCTTTTGGAGGAAGGCCGTCAATCACGCCCATAACTCCTCTGCCAAGGCTGGTCTCCGCCACCACAACCTCTGCAGGATTTGCGGTTGCGCAGAAGATCCCGCAGACCTCCTGACAGTTCTTTATCCTGTCCAGCACATTAACAGGGAACGCGCCTTTCATAAGGATGCAGAATACATGACCCGATGCCACGGCCTGAAGGTTTCTCGCCGCCGCATCAGTCAGGTCCGCGTCATTGCCCTCGGTCCTGATCAGACACGGGCCCGACGCCTCGGAAAAGGCGATGCCGAAACGCGCCTGCGGCACGGTCGTTGCCATGATTTCGTAAAGGTCTTCGGCGGTCTTTATGAAATGGGTCTGGCCGAGTATCAGATTGCAGTCAGCCGGTATTTCGAGCGGCACGGCAGTTATTTCCATCTCTTTCCTCCTGAATTACTCAATTACTCAGGTTATTCAGACTGTAGTCACCTACAGACTATCCACCTGATTAGCTGCTGAATTACTAATAAATACTATACATTTTGGTGTGTTATAATGAAAAGAAATTTTTCCGGAGATGTCTGCCAAATAATGTCGAAAACGTTCTTAATATGCCTCCTTACAGCTTGTCTGGCAGCGTGTCTTGCGCTGCCCGGCCTCTCGGCGGCCGAAACCATTATAGGCCCGGACGTCAAACTCATAAACAATGATATCCACGTCTCTTTTTCGCTGAGTCTCGACAGCAGGCATGTTCAGGAAATAAGGGACGGCATCGAGAAAGAATTCAAGCTGGACGTTGATCTCTTCAGGGTATGGAAAGGATGGCTGGACGAATTCGTTCTCGGGAGGTCTTTTACAAAGACCATAAAGTCCGACCCGATAAAGAAAGAGTATGTGGCAACCTCTTATGACGGCAATGTGATTGTAGAGAAGAGATACCGCTCTTTTGAATCCATGCTCGAAGGAGCGCTCTCTGTGAAGGACCTGAAGCTTACCAATACGAGGGAACTCGATCCGGCGCTGTATTTTGTCAGGATCACCGCTGAATCCAAGATCAGGAAACTGCCCCCGGTCATCGGACAGTTTATCATCTTCATATCCGAGAATGAATTCAGGATAAAGAAGGATTCGGCGGCGTTTCCCATCGATGTAGTCAAATGAGAATATGCGTCAAATGCAGAGATGAAATTATATGAATAAAGGGATGCGGTGAAAAACCTGAAGCTGCCTGCGATTATCCTGTCTGCAGCCGTTCTTATAACAGCGGTGTTCTGGGCGGAGTTGCACTACATGCGGCAGAAGACCGTCCCGTTTTTTACAAAGGTCGTGCTGTTTGTCCTCCTGAATCTCAACCTCGTGGCACTGCTTGTACTGATGTTCTTCGTCGGCAAGAATCTGATAAAGGTATATCTGGAAAGAAAGCACAAGGTTCCGGGCTACAGGTTCAAGACAAAGTTTGTCGTGGTCCTCGTAGTCCTTACCCTGATCCCCTCCGCTTTCCTGTTCATCGTATCCAGCGGCGTGGTCACCAACTATCTCGACAGGTGGTTCGATCCCCAGATAAAACAGCCGCTCGATCTGTCTGTGGACGTGGCAAGGTCTGCATACGATATCCAGAGGATGCAGACGCTGCTGCTGGCGCAGGCGATTGCCTCCGGGAAGCAGGCCCCGGACCAATACAGGCTGCAGCAGCTGGCGACTCTACCGGAGGACGCCTCGGAAACCGTCAGGGCCGGGTTTGAGGGTAAGGCCGGCGCAGAGGTAATATCAGGCAGGAAGCAGGATACGGTGAGGGCCGTTGCCCCCGTATACAAAGGAAACCGGCAGACTGGGGTGATCATACTTGAATCGGTCATCAGCCAGGACCTGAGGACGAATGCGGAGGCTATAAAAAAGGCGTATCAGAACTATATGGCGCTTGAGTCGTGGAAGACGCCGATCAAGACGAATTATCTTTTGGTGCTGGGTTTCTTTACACTGCTCACCGTGTTCATGGCGCTTTGGGCCGCCCTGAGGATGGCAAGGGGCATCACAGACCCGATCAGAGAACTGGCGCTTGCAACAGAGCAGGTTGCCAGGGGAGACCTCGAAACAAAAATAGACAGCGAGAGGGAGGATGAGATCGGACTCCTTGTAGCCTCGTTCAACAGGATGGTAAAAGATCTGAAGGAAAACAAGGAATCTTTACACAACACCTGGACTGCGTCGGAAAGGCGGCGGCTGATCATCGAAAATATCCTCGAAAATATCAATTCAGGGGTTATATTCCTTGATGAGACCGGCACAATACTGACTATCAACAGCGCTGCCTCGAAGATACTGAATGTTGCGCCCGAGGATCTCATCAACAAAAATTATGCATTTCTGCTGACCATGCTGGAGTCCGACGAACTGAAGGCTGCCGTCAAGAACATAAGGGTGCATGAGTTTAAAGGCATAGAGAGGGAGCTGAAGGTCACGGCAGGCAACAGGAGGGTGCTGCTGAGGATTTTTATAACAACGCTCGGAAGCGCACATAACTTTCTTGGGACCCTGGCCGTGTTTGACGACCTCACCGAGATAGTCAAGGCGCAAAGGGCGCTGGCCTGGGAAGAGGTGGCCAGGAGGATCGCGCATGAGATCAAAAATCCCCTTACACCCATAAAGCTTTCCACCGACCATATGATCAAAAAATGGCAGAACAAGGACGAAGATTTCGGGGTTGTATTCGAACGCTCGACCCGTACGATTATCAAAGAGGTCGAAAGCCTGAAGAGGCTTGTAAATGAATTCTCGCGCTTCGGCAAAATGCCCGAGATAAATAAGACGCCTGCGCTTGTTTCAGGCGTCATAGACAGCGTCGTTAATCTTTACCGCGACTATAAAGACGTGTCCATAAAGGTGCTGCGGCCTGAAGGCGAACCGCCTGTTGAGCTGGACTCCGAGCAGTTTAAAAGGGTCATAATAAACATAGTGGACAATGCGGTGCAGGCCATGCAAAGCAGGGGCAATATAGTTATTTCGATCAGTCACGACCAGTCCGCGGGCAGGCTGTACATAGACATCGCCGACGACGGTCCGGGCATACGCGAAGAGGACAAGGAAAGACTTTTCCTGCCTTATTTTTCAACCAAAAAGGACGGCACCGGCCTTGGTCTGGCCATAGCGGGCAGGGTGATAACAGAGCACAGGGGTTACATACGAATAAAAGACAATAAACCCACCGGCACTATTTTTAGCATAGAGTTGCCTGTGAAGGAGGGATAGATGCCGAAGGCTGTTGTGCTTATAGTAGACGATGAAGAGGGCATAAGGACCACGCTCTCGGGCATATTCGAGGACGAGGGGTACGAAACCGTTGCCGTTGAATCAGGCGAAGAGGCTATACAGGCGGCCGGGGAGCACCACCCCGATGTAGTCCTGCTAGATGTCTGGCTTGCAGGCATGGACGGCATACAGACCCTGAAGAAACTCATGGAGAAGAGCCCCGAGCTTCCTGTGATCATTATTTCCGGGCATGCAAATATTGAGCTTGCGGTTGAGGCGACAAAGCTCGGCGCATACGATCTGCTCGAAAAACCCCTGTCCATGGAAAAGGTGCTGCTTACCGTACAAAGGGCTCTTGAAAAGAGAAGCCTTGAGATCGAGAACCGGGCGCTCAAGGAGAACCTTTTCAAAAAATGCAGGCTTGTCGGCGATTCTCCGAAAATGGTTCAGTTGAGGGAGCAGATCAAGATGGCTGCAGCCAGCAACAGCAGGGTATTGATACTCGGAGAGAGCGGGTCCGGCAAGGAACTGGTGGCCCAGTTGCTGCATGAAAACAGCCCCAGGGCCGGGAAACCGTTCATCGAGGTCAACTGCGCCGCAATCCCCCAGGAGCTTATAGAAAGCGAACTTTTCGGTCATGAAAAAGGGTCTTTTACAGGGGCCTTTGAGACAAAGAAAGGCAAGTTTGAACAGGCCGACAACGGGACGCTCTTCCTCGACGAGATTGGGGACATGTCTCTTCAGACGCAGGCAAAGGTCCTGAGGGTCATAGAGACCCAGGAGTTCCAGAGGGTGGGCGGCAGCAAAAACATCAAGGCGGACATCCGGATCATTTCAGCTACCAACAAAGATCTGGCTGAAGAGGTGAAGAAAGAGAGTTTCCGTGAAGACCTTTATTTCAGGCTCAACGTTATCCCGATAAAAGTCCCGGCCCTGAGAGAAAGGACCGAGGACATACCTGCGCTGGTCGACTATTTCCTCGACATGCTGGCTGCGGAATACGGCAGGCAGCCAAAGAAGATAACCCCTGAGGCGATAAAGATTCTCCAGAAGCTGCCCTGGCCCGGCAACATCCGCGAGCTGAAGAATGTGCTCGAACGGCTGGTGATCATGACGCCCTCGAAAATAATAGGACCGGCGGACCTGATAGTGCCTGATTCAACCGGGTCGGATTATTTTGCGTTTAACACGTTGCGGGAGGCCCGGGATTCTTTTGAAAAGGATTTTATTGTGCGCAAGCTGGAAGAAAACGGCTGGAACGTTTCCAAGACCGCGGACATACTCGACATAGAGAGGTCAAATCTGCACCGCAAGATCAAGTCCTATGATATTAAGGTGCCGTAAATACGACAAATATCAGGTGAATGGTCTGTAGATATTGAGGGTGGAATAAACCTTGTAGGGGCTAAAAATCTTTAGCCCCTACATTCAAAACAATATGCATGGCTGAACGCCGACAGACTATCCGGCCCGGCTGTTGAAACCTGAGAAACTGTCAGCGCGGTTTTCCGGACCTGCCGGGCCTCGGCCGTTCATGCGGCTTGCCGCTGCGCCTGCCGCCGCGAAAATCTTTGCCCCTCTGACCGTGTCCTTTTGCCCCGGCCGGGCCGCCTGCCTTGCGGTATTCAGTGACTATCATTTCTTCGGTTATCGGCTTAACAGGGATCTTTTTCTTTATGTATTCTTCTATGTCCTCAAGGGAATGGACGTATTCTTCGCACCCGAAACTGATCGCCTTGCCCGAAGCCCCCGCCCTTGCGGTCCTTCCGATCCTGTGTACGTAGTCCTCAGGGTCCTGAGGCAGGTCATAATTGATCACATGCGTTACATCGTCTACGTGGAGACCCCGGCTTGCAACATCAGTGGCGACAAGCACCGGCAGTGAGCCTTCCTTGAACTTTGCAAGCACCTTCATCCGCTTTGTCTGAGGCAGGTCGCCCGTAATCGCGGCAGTGGCAATATCGTTGGCGTTAAGCACGTATTCGAGCCTCTCGGCCGCCGCCTTGGTATTGCAAAAAATGAGAAAACGGCCGTTCGGTTCGCGTCTGAGCAGGCCGATAAGAAACCCGATTTTCTCTGAAATGCCGATGTGGTAAATTTCCTGTTCAATAAGCTCCACCGTCATATTCTCAGGTGTTATGGAGAACCTCTCGGGCATGTTCATATGCTCGTAGCAAAGCTCCATAACGCGATGAGAAAGGGTCGCGGAAAACAGCATCGACTGCCTGCTGTTGTAAGTGGACATCCTGCGGAGGAGGAAGCGGAGGTCTGCTATGAACCCCATATCGAAGAGGCGGTCCGCCTCGTCTATTACCAGAAACTGGGTTTTTCTGAGGCTGTATATTTTTTGTTTGAGATAGTCGATGAGCCTGCCGGGCGTGCCTATCAGCACGTCTACACCCTTTGCAAGCTCCTGCCGCTGCTTTTCATAATCCATTCCACCGAAGACCGAGAGTATCTTGAACCCTGCGGAGCCTCCAAGGAGTTTTGCCTCAGCTTCTATCTGTACTACCAGCTCCCTTGTGGGCGCGATTATAAGCGCCCGCGGAGACGGTCCTATGCCGGGATCAGGCAGCGCAAGCATGCGCGAAAATACTGCGATCAGGAAGGCTGCGGTCTTGCCTGTCCCGGTTTGCGCCTGAGCTGCGATGTCCTTGCCTTCAAGCGCTGCGGGCAGCGTCTGTGCCTGCACAGGCGTGCATTCTGCGAAACCGGCTTTCCGTATACCCTCAAGCACCGGTTCAGGGATATTTAATTCTTCAAATCTCACTTCCTATACTATAACGCAATTGCATGCCCGGCATAAAGGAGTAAAAAAAATCGGTAGTGTCTCAGTTTGTTTTTTGATCGATTAAATTCACGATGTCTTCTATTGACCACAATTTGTCAGTTACTCCCGCTTCCATTGCTGGAGAAACTTTCAGCGTCTTGTGTATCCTTACAAAGTTGTAATACATGAAATAAAGACTGAGAGCATGAACATGGTTTTCAATCTTCTTAGTAAATCCGTTTGTTAGTCTGGTAAACCGTCTCATGCTCATCCTCATTGTAAGATTCTGCCTTTCTACATAGGATGTTGATACATGTTTCATATCAGGATTACCCTGTATAGGCTCCTTAATCTCTCCTGTGCATTGCGCGGGGCTGTATTTTGCAGATGCTTCCCGATCTCCCGAACTGCCATAGAGTTTAATAAGCATTGCATAATCGATGTCCTTGCCGAAGGCATCTTCTACGGCCCACAGATAAGCCTTATGGCCGTCTGTGGTTAATTGCACCCTATGGGCAAGCCTATCAGCTAAATCCTGAATAAAGAGTTTACCAGAAGCATAATCACGCTTACCGACATACCATGAGGGAACGAGCTTAGTATCTGCATCAATCGCAGTCCAAGTGTAAACATCACCGTATCCTAGCTGGCCCTTTTTATCCTCTGGTACGTTCTTTTCTTTCATGCCGCAGAAAGACCAAATTTCGTCACACTGTACGCGCTTACAGGGAAGATTTCTGAATACTTGATCCTGATAGTCCGAACAAGCTATCCCAGCATCTATAAGTAATTTAGTCACGGTATTGATAGAGACATCCGCAATGCGCGAGATAGAACGCATAGAAGAGCCTTCACATAGCATGTGCAATATCTGGGCTCTTTTTTCTGTTGATAGCTTGTTCATGATTTAATGATAATCGATTCAATTATAAATGTCAAGCATTAATTTCAGTTTAAAAAGATTTTCTTGCTCCCTCCTTTTAATCATGTTATGATTATAGTCACAAGGGATCAAAACTCTTCATTTTTAAAAGGAAAATGGATTATAACAAAAAAGTTATAATTTCTGTCAATATGGCCTTGCAAAAATATAACATTTTTATTATATTATGAGTAAGTTATGGGGTATAAAATTTTATATTACAGAGAACGGCATAAACCATGCTGAAGATTGGCTGTCTAAACAGCGGGATAAAATGCAAAACAAAGCTGACTTTATTATTCGTTATTTGGAAATTACTGCTTTGCCTTGGCCATCAGCATATTATGAGAAACTCAAAGGATATGAAGATTTGCATGAATTAAGAATCCAATGTGGTGGAAACCCATATAGATTATTTGGCTGTTTCGGTAAGCATAATGATTTCATTGTTTTTAATGGAGCAGAAGAAAAGGGAAAAAAGAAATATAATCCGCCAAATGCAATGGATAATGCGGAAAAATATCGCAAACAATTTATAGCTGGCAAGGGGAAAACCGATGTTTATAGAGGACCGAAAAACTAGACTTGCTGAAAAAATATTAAACAGCAAAGAGTTCAGAGAAGGATTTGTAGAAGAACATATTTATACAGGAATCCCGTTTCAGTTGCATGCCATGAGAAACGGGGAAACCTGGACGCAGGCTGAATTAGGGGAAAGGGCTGGTATGGCCCAAAGCAGGATATCCAAAATGGAAAATCAGTCAAATGGGGAATTGAATAATCTTTCGACACTAATAAAAATAGCGCATGCTTTTGGAGTGGGCTTAATGGTGCGGTTTCTTCCTTTAAGTGAATTGCTAGAATGGGAATTACACCGGTCTCCTGAATCGCTACACCCGTTACGCTATGATAAAGATCCTTATTTTAAAGAGAAGAAGTCGAGCGAAGAATTGATAGCGGAAAATTCAAACAATCAGAATTTGCGAAATTTGAATATTGATTATTCATTTATTCCGAAGAGAAAAGAACAGATGGAAATGGAGAGAATAGTTAATCCTCAAAAGACAGCGCCAGAAACAATTATGATGAAAAAAGCACAACAGTTTTGCAGGGGGTAGATAAGAAATGAAATTACTATCAATCAAATTGGCAAGATCAATATGGTACTTGAATGTTCGTGATTATAATGCCAAGGGGTTGAGCTTATTCCCTGCACTTCGCTCGATAGTAGAACTATGCAAATTTAAGAAAGTTCCTTCAAATGAGGAATTACTTACAGAAAACCCTAAGCTTGAATTTAAGGGAGGAGAGTTTATTAACCAGAATAATGAAGCGTTTGCTGTTGCACTTACAGTTTTTGAGTGGGGCCTAATTGCTGATACAATATCTTCCACTCAAAACTCTGACGCTTTTTTATCCCAAATGCTGAATCATCTTTCAGAAAAATTCAATTTTATCGATTACGAGAGAGTGCTAAGAAACAAGAATTATGTCAGTCATATTCATGTTTCTATGGAAAAATCCCTTCAACTCGTAAATCCAAAATTAGAAGAATTTTCTCAATATCTAACAAATAACGTTATAGGGCATGGGAATGTATCATTTGAAGTAGGCAGTATTGGTTTTTGGCCAGATCAAATTAGGCCAATACACGCTGCACCGTTTAGCATTGAAAGAGAGTCTGGAGTGCCTTTTTCAGAGAATAGCTATTTATCTGTAGCCCCGCTGCCAACAGATCAGCATATAGAATTGCTTACTAGATTAGAAAATATATTAGTCTGATGATTTTACCCAACGAGATAACGCAGCTTTTTTGGCAATAGTAGATCGATATTCGGAAGATAATTTAGCGGCTCTTGCCTTGCCGCCGAGTTTTCCTGCCTTACGGGTATATTCCTTTGCAATGGGCTTTTCCTCAATCTCTCCAGTTGCGATCTTAGCGACCATAACAGCACATCCAATAACGTCGGCGGGTCTCTTTTGTCCTCGTGGTCCTTTAGGCATACTCTATTATGCCGGATGCCGGTTTACTTATCAATAGGCTGATTTTTCAAACTGAGACACTACCAAAAAATCCACTAATTGAAAAGATGAAATTGGCTGTGACATCTGAATTACATTCGGGTCTTATCAAGCGCTGCAGTTTGATCCTGAATGCTCCCTGAAACTCTTGACAAGCGATTTGAAATATGATAAATTTTTTTATTAGCACTCAGGGCTTGAGAGTGCCAACGCATTAAAATAAAAGGATAAAAGGAGGTGACTGCTATGTTATGGTCCGAACGTGTCTTTGACACATTGCGCGAGCTCGAAGGCATGAGACGCGCGCTCAGCGGGTATGATGTGCGTTCAACAGTTGAATTCCCGGCAACCAATTTATGGGTATCCGAAAATAACGCGGTGGTTACGACCGAGATACCCGGGATTGACATTAACGGGCTTGAGATATCCGTTATAAGGGATTCCCTGACCCTGCGCGGCTCAAGAAAGGCGGAGCCGCTAAAGGAAGGCGAGACTTATCACCGCAGGGAGCGATGGAACGGGCAATTTACAAAGACCCTTCAGCTGCCGTTCGCTGTTGAGTCAGGGAAGGTGGAAGCGCGTTTTTCCAGGGGGGTGCTTACCATATCCCTTCCGCGGGCTGAGGCTGAAAAACCAAGAAAGATATCCGTTAAATCCGAATAAGCGAACAGGATATTTAGCGCTACATGCAAGCCCAATAGTTTTGGTTAGTTATAGTCTGGGCAGGAGGTGAAATGATTATGGCTGAAACAGAAAAAGAGATTCAGAAGAAAGAGGCCGGAACCCCGGAAGCGGGCGAGCGCACAAGGGCGTGCCGGATATATTTGCCGCAGGTGGACATCATAGAGAGACAGGAGGAAATTGTCGTAATAGCCGACATGCCGGGCGTGGATGAAAAATCCGTTGATATAATGCTCGAAAAGAATGTCCTTACAATCTATGGAAGAGTCGATGCTGAAATACCCGCAGACCACAGGCTCTCCGCATCCGAGTACGGAATAGGAGACTATCAGCGCGTATTTACCCTATCCGACGAGGTCGACAGGGACAAGATACAGGCAACGGTAAAGGACGGCATTTTAAAGCTGGTAATGCCCAAGGCGGAATCGGCCAGGACAAGGAAAATACCGATCAGGGCCGAGGGCGTAGGCGGGACCATTAATCTCGATCTGAACAACGCGTAAATTCTGAAAGGAGGAATTTATCATGACTATCAGAAACCTTGTTCCGTTTGGGAAAAAGAGCGTTCCAATAAAGAGGGAAGATGAAAATCCCTTTTCGCTTCTGAGGCGTGAGATGGACTCTTTGTTTGATAATTTCTTCCGGGGGTTTGATATGGAGCCGTTTCAAAGCAGCATGGTCTCATTCAACCCCAAAGTGGATGTGACCGAAAACGATAAGGAGATCAGGATTTCTGCAGAACTCCCGGGCATGGACGAAAAGGACATCGACGTATCGCTCCATAATAATATGCTCACGATCAAAGGCGAGAAGAAGGAAGAAAAAGAAGGCAAGGGCAAAGACTACTACAGGATGGAACGTTCTTACGGCTCTTTCAGCAGGACCATACCGCTTCCGGTTGAAGTGGAAACCGACAGGATTGAGGCAACCTTTAAGAAGGGAGTGCTCGGCATAACCCTGCCAAAGACCGCAAAGGCGGTTGAGGAGACGAAGAAGATAGCCGTAAAGGTGGAATGAGTTTTAAAAATGGGCCGGCACAGAGAGGAAACTACTCTCTGTGCCGGAGACCCCTGCTGAGACTGCGGCATCAGTGAGTCAACGGGATGCCGGACCGCATAGAGACCATGCCTGATCCGGGTGTCCATAATTTCACAGGAACGGAAATTTATTTTTATGCCTGTAATCAGACGGTTTTTTATTTAAACTGAAAATATGTTTAAGGTATAATAGAAGCCGTATTCCCTGACGTCTTGACGACGCAGGATAATTACGGTAACTAATTTATGGCAGATATTAAAAAAATAAACAGAAAAACCATGAAAACAGGGGGAACAGGGGATGCCTAACAGCAGGAGCCAGGGCCAGAGCTTGCAGGACAATTATCTCAACCAGCTCAGGAAAGACAAGATGCCGGTTATAATCTATCTGACAAACGGTGTGCGCCTTAAAGGTGTTATTAAGGCCTTTGATACATTTGTTATACTTTTGAAGGAAGCGACCCAGCAGCTTATTTACAAACATGCGGTCTCAACTATAGTCCCGGAAAAGGATCTGGACATAAGATTCGAAAATCCGCAGTAGTCCGGCAGCCGGTTCCGCAGTCTGCTCCGCCGGGCCCGGACGGTGTCCGACCGTTCGGACTTTATTCATTGAAAATCCGGAAGACATATTAACCAGGGAGGAATTGATAGATGCTTAAAACTATGCGGCACCATGCCAAATATTTTTATGTGCTGTTTTTCGTAGTTATACTTTCATTTATTTTCTGGGGGGTCGGCACGGTGGATAAATCCGACCAGTCCAGGGTAGCTGCCGAGGTCGGCAAATACAAGATTACTGCAGAGGAGTTCTGGCGCGCCTATGACAGGACGTTCAGCTTTTACAGGGACCTGTACAAGGAAAAATTCGATGAGGAGATGCAGAAGAAGCTTAAACTCAAAGATAACGTAATGAATTCGCTGATCGACAACAGGGTGCTTTTGTCTGCGGCCGCCCAAAACGGCATCACCGTAACAGACGAGGAGCTTTCCGAGGCCATAAAGTCCGAGGCCGCGTTCATGAAAAACGGCGCGTTCGACTCAGAGGTCTACAATAACAGACTCAAACTGTCCCGGCTGACTCCCGAGGCTTATGAGACAGCCAAAAGGGAAGACCTCACAGCAGAAAAAATGAGGAGAATGATCGAGCTGTCTGTCAGCCTTCCGGAGGCCGAACTCGCCAAGATATCCGCTGATGAGCAGACGCTTAAGTCCATAAGAGAGTCCGTGATCGCGGGCGCCAGGGACAGGGCGGTCAAGGCCTATATCGACGGACTGAAAAAGGATATGAAGATCAAGGTATACAGCGACCGGATAACGTAATGCCGCATACGCACGACCTTGCGTGGCTGAGGAGGGTCTCGTCGTTCGGTCCCTCCAGGATCATACTTACAGCCAACAATTTCGATATATTTTCCCTGCTGGATAAAAAACCGATGACCGCCCCGGCGCTTGCCCGCGCAGCAAAGACGGACGCAAGGGCGACAGAGCTGCTTCTCAACAGTCTTGCGGCCATAGGGCTTCTGGAAAAGAAGAAGAACGCGTTCATAAATACGCCTGTTGCGTCCTGCTATCTTGTAGCTGGAAAACCCGATTATCAGGGCGATATCCTCAGACACCACAACAACCTTTGGGAAAGCTGGTCAGGGCTCGACCGGGTGCTTAAGACAGGCAGGCCGAACAGAAGACCGCGCGACATCAAATCCTTCATCCTCGGCATGCACAACCTTGCCCTGCAAAAGGCCGGCAAAGTTGTCTCCTCGATCGATCTGAAAGGGGTTGGCGCGCTCTTGGACCTCGGCGGCGGCCCGGGCACATATTCCATGGAATTTGCGAAAAGGAACATCGACGTTACTCTCTGCGATTTCCCGGATACTCTGAAAATATCAAAGCGACTCATTGCCTCGGCCGGCCTCACGAAAAAGATAAGGCTCCTCCCCGGCGATTTCACAAAAGACGGGATGGGGAGCGGCTATGACCTGGTATTCATCTCCCAGATTTTTCATGCCTATTCTCAGGACGAATGTCAAGCAATGCTGAAAAAGGCGAAGGCCGCGCTGAATCCTGGAGGACGCGTGGTCATACAGGAGTTTTACCTTGACGAGACCAGGGCAAACCCGCAGCAGGGCGCGATATTTGCCATAAACATGCTGGTCAATACTTCTGCAGGCAGGACCTATACTCCTTCGGAAATGCGTTCCTGGCTGAAAAAGGCCGGGTTCTCCGGAGCAGAAGAGAAACTTCTCGGCGATACTGTTCTTATCTTCGGCAGAAAAAAGTAACTGCCGGTCGAAAAAAACATTAATATTTTCATGTCGGGGATATGGATGACGGAAAAGTCTTTTGCAGCGACACCTTGTCTGTGCTGCGATGAAATTCTTGATTCGCCCCGCATTATGTCCAACTCTTGGGAATTTCATTGCGGCATCCGGTTAAAATCTCGTCGAAATTAAAAGACTTTGATGACATTCATTTCCCCGACATGTTATTCAGTTGCCGTTCCCTGTTTCGACAATAGCCAAAATCAGTTTTTCATCATCGCTGCAACCGCATCAATAAACTCTTCTGTAAGCGCATACTTTGAAACCTTTGGCTCGGCGATAAGCATGAGGTCCTTTGTCATAATGCCGTTTTCAACTGTCTGCACCGCTGCCGACTCAAGCCTGTGGGCGAATTTCACAACCTCGGGTGTGCCGTCCAGCTCTCCCCTTTTGGCCAGCGCCCCTGTCCATGCGAATATCGAGGCAACGGAGTTTGTCGATGTGGGATTACCCTTGAGATGTTCATAGTAATGCCTGACAACCGTGCCGTGGGCCGCCTCGAATTCATATTTACCGTCGGGTGAAACAAGAACAGAGGCCATCAGGCCGAGGCTGCCGAACCCTGTGGCAACCATGTCGGACATCACGTCCCCATCGTAATTCATGCAGGCCCAGAGCATCCCGCCTTCGGATTTCATCACCTGCGCCACCGCATCATCGATAAGCAGATAGCGATAGGTTATTCCGGCGGCCTGCAGCCTGTCTTTCGCGGCTTCAGCTTCTTCGGCAAAGATGTCGCGGAAAAACCCGTGGTACTGTTTTGAGATCGTGTCTTTTGCGCCGAACCAGATATTGACCTTTTCATCCACAGCGTAGTTCAGACATGCCTTCGCAAAGCTCCTGATCGATTTCTCTGTGTTATGCATGCCCATGACAACGCCCGGTCCCTTGAACTCCTGTATCTTTATGATCTTCTTCTCTCCGCCGTCGGCAGGAGTGAAGACTATTTCCGCGAGGCCGGGCCGGTCGACCACAAGCTCCGCGCTCTTGTATATATCTCCGTACGCGTGACGGCCTATCATTATCGGCTTTTTCCATGAGCCGACAGCAGGCGGGATGTTTTTGATTATTATGGGCTTCCTGAATACTGTGCCGTCGAGCATCGAACGGATTGTGCCGTTGGGGCTCTTCCACTGCTGCTTCAGCCCGTATTCCTTTACGCGGGCCGCATTAGGGGTTATGGTGGCGCACTTCACGCCTACCCCGTGTTCCATAATTGCGTTTGCGGCCTCGACAGTTACAGCATCGTCCGTCTCGTCCCTCTTTTTGATCCCCAGATCGTAATATAGAATATCGATATCGAGAAAGGGCAGGAGCAGTTTTTCCTTGATCATATGCCAGATGATTCTGGCCATCTCATCTCCGTCCATCTCGACTATAGGATTCTTTACCCTGATTTTCATATATGCCTCCTGTTGGTTATAAGCTGAATAATTACCCGGCGCAAATTTGCAAAGGATATGGATGACTGAATCAACAGGCGTTGAAGGCCTTCATATCTTCGCTGTGAGTATTCAACAGTATTTTCCGGGCAAATATCAAGCTGCTCATTTTAAATTTATTGGCCGTTGCTGTCAACGGGTTATGCGAGATAAATGAATTCTCTCTTTTTGAGGGCCTTTGATATAATAGTCCATGCTTAATGGGGATAAAGGATAACCATGACCGCTTCCCTTAAACTTCTTGACCTGATCGGGAGGTTTGGCCGTAACCGCGAGGCATATCTCTCCGGGCAATATAATGAAACCCAACTCCGGCGGGAGTTTCTTGATCCGCTGTTCGCAGAACTCGGCTGGGATGTCAATAATGTTCAGGGTTATGCCGAGGCGTATAAGGATGTTATACACGAAGACGCAGTCAAGATCGGGGGCGCGACCAAGGCCCCTGATTACTGCTTCCGCATCGGCGGCACAAGGAAGTTCTTTGTTGAGGCAAAGAAGCCGTCGGTAAATATAAAGGAAGATATAAGTCCTGCCTTCCAGCTGCGCAGGTATGCGTGGTCTGCGAAACTGCCGTTGAGCATTCTTACCGATTTCGAGGAATTCGCCGTCTACGACTGCCGTGTCAAACCCGACAAGGCGGACAAAGCCTCAACCGCGCGCATACTCTACCTGACATACGGCGAATACGAAAACAGGTGGCCGGAGATACAGTCCGTCTTTTCACGCGAGGCGGTCCTCAAAGGCTCCTTTGATAAATATGCGGAAACCGGAAGACACAAGAAGGGCACAGCCGAGGTTGACGACGCGTTTCTAAAAGAGATCGAATTATGGCGCGACATGCTTGCGCACAATATAGCTCTCAGAAACCCCGGACTCAGTCAGCGCGAACTCAACTTCGCGGTCCAGCGCACCATAGACCGAATTATCTTTCTCAGGATATGCGAGGACCGGGGCATAGAGGATTATGGCAGGCTCATGACGCTGTTAAACGGCGCAAACGCCTATAAGAGGCTTCTTGAAATCTTCAGAAACGCGGATGAAAAATATAACTCCGGGATATTTCATTTTGAGAAGGAAAAGGGCCGCGCCGAATCGCCGGACGATCTCACTCCGAGGCTCAACATTGACGACAGGCAGCTCAAAGAGATCCTCAAGCGTCTTTATTATCCGGAAAGCCCGTATGAATTTTCGGTGCTGCCTGCAGACATACTCGGCCAGGTCTACGAACAGTTCCTGGGGAAGGTCATACGCCTGACCCCGGGCCATCAGGCAAAGGTAGAAGACAAACCCGAGGTCCGCAAGGCAGGAGGCGTTTATTATACGCCGACATACATCGTGGATTATATTGTGAAAAATACTGTGGGAAAATTACTGGAGGCGGGTACGCCCAAAGACGTTTCTAAAATCCGCATTCTCGACCCGGCCTGCGGGTCCGGTTCTTTCCTTTTAGGCGCGTATCAATATCTGCTTGACTGGCACCGCGACTGGTACGCAAATAATGACCCCGAAAAATGGGCGGTCGGCAGAAATCCTGTTGTTTACCAGGCCCCGTCTCCTGATCCCCAGTCCCCGAATTGGCATCTGACCACGGCTGAGAAAAAACGCATCCTTCTGAACAACATATACGGGGTGGATATAGATTCGCAGGCTGTTGAGGTGACAAAGCTGTCGCTCCTTCTGAAAGTCCTGGAAGGTGAAAACAATCAGACCTTGTCTGCCCAGCTGCGCATGTTTCATGAACGGGCGCTACCCGATTTGGGAGACAATATCAAATGCGGAAATTCGCTGATAGGCTCGGATTTTTATGATGTCGGGGCTGCCGGCGAGCTGCCCCTGTTTAATGACGAAGAACGATACCGCATAAATGTTTTTGATTGGAATGCCGAATTCCCAGCGATCATGAAAGCGGGCGGGTTTGATGCGGTGATTGGGAATCCGCCGTATGGTTTAGTGACCGATGAATCGCTGAAAAGGTATTTTGAAAATATTTATAAAACGACAGAAGGGCGATTCGACACCTTTGAGTTGTTTGTTGAGCAAGGGATAGCTTTATCCAAAAACCACAGGTTATTGGGGTATATCGTACCAAGTCCGCTCCTAAGCAATCTCTATGCGCGGGAACTACGACGCTATATTCACAAAAATACTTCCATAGAAGAAATAGTAAATTTTGGAATGAATGTCTTTGCTTTGCCAACTATTCATACATGCATTATTATCCTTTCACATAAGCCAGCAACAGAACAATACATAAAGATACGTAAGCAAGTTAATTCATTGGAACAGTTACACGGAGAATTTGATTGCATTATATCGCAATCTGACCTTGGTAAAAATGAAAACTTCACCTTCGATATCTTTATTGATCCTACCACCAGTGCGATTATTAAAAAAATAACTAAAGGGTCTCAGTCATTGGGTGACATATACCATATAAGGCAGTGTATCAAGACCGGGAATGACGAGATTTATGTTAAGTCGGGTCTCTCTTCCCCGGGTACACTATGGAAGCCAACGTTACGAGGCCGATCGATAGCGAGGTTTTCCATAGTCGCGGGCAATGAATATTTAAAATATGGAAACTGGTTGGCACGAAACTGGAAAAATACGACTTTTTATGAAACACCAAAAATTGCAGTACGTGAAACGGGTAATCGTATAATTGCGACATTGGATTTGGAGAACCGCTACTTCCTCAGCTCTCTTTATGCTATATATCCCAAACAATCGGATGAAGTATATTTATTGCAGTATATACTTGGGATCCTGAACTCACGGCTGTCAACCTACTTTATAAAAAAGATTGCATTGGATCTGACCAAGGGTGCATTCACAAAGTTTCGGACTAATCAACTTGCCAGACTTCCCATACGCACCATCAATTTTTCCGACCCCGTCGACAAATCCCGCCACGACAAAATGGTTTCTCTCGTCGAACAGATGCTTTCTCTCAACAAGCAATTATCATCGGCAAAGACCGACCATGAAAAGACTTCCCTTCAGCGTCAGATTGATGTCACCGACAAACAAATCGACAGGCTGGTTTATGAATTGTACGGGTTGACGGAAGAGGAGATAAGGATCGTGGATGGTTTAGACGACTGACGTATGGGCAGCTCCGAGGCGTTAGAGTGGTTTGACCATGATTGATGAGCAGCAACTCGCTAATACGTTTGTTTCTAATCTGAATGAAATTGCCTATGATTTTATTAAGTGCGTCGGACTGAAATATAAGGCCGAGGTAGACAACCTCAGCGATCCCTTGCTTCGATGGATAGATTTTAGGCTTCGATATATAGATCCCAGACCGCGGCAAGTCTATTTGTCTAAGGCATTTCCAAAAAAAATGTCTGTAGGCACGAAGAATGCTGCGGTGCGTATAATGCAGATGATCCAGAAGGGTGAGGATATCAATCCTTTTCAGGGAAAAGGACTAATATTACATCATGATACAAGTGCAAGCAACAAACAAAAGAGGACAGATTTACTGTGGGCCGATTGGGGCATTATTCACCTTCATGTGACCGACAAGCCTATCCCTAGAGGTCAGTATTTTTCACCGCGGGTTGAACGGCCAGCATGGCTCTTATTTGCTTTAGCAGGAGAAAGTTTCATTGCATTCATAGACATTCGACGACACGATGAAGAAAACGTGTTTGAGAATCAGGAATTAATCGAAATAGTTGCGAAATCTTGGCCTAAATTGATGGGGAAATATGAAGTCAAGGGAATCGCGGTGCCAGCATCGGAAGATTCTCTCACTTCGGTGGAACGTGCACAATGTAGGAGGACTGGAGTGCAAAACGTATTATCTATAGACGGGAAACTCTATAGGGGGTTCGGAATGGGTATTACAACGGCAGCGACATCTGCGAGAGTACTAGATACAATGGATAATGTGCGAAAGTACGCTTCCGGTCTTGCTCGTCTAATCGGCTCTGGCGACAGTGAAGTCCAAACAGATGTACAGGCCAATAAAATAATAGATCCAAAATTGAGATTGTGCGTCACCCCAAAGGGCATGGCTATCTTTGAGGATCATTTGAACAAGGCTTGGCTTTTGCCTAAGAAGGCACCCGGCTCCGAAGATAACTGTCTTGCTGATTTGACCGACATAATGGCACCAGAATGGGCCATCAAGCAAATATTTACAAGTCAATCTCAGCACCCAAAGAGAAAGGAGACATAACATGGTTCTTTCAACCGGCGACATCAAAAGAGATTACGAAATCATCGATCTGGTTTTTGCCTATGGAGATTCCACAGCAGAAGGCTGCTTCGGTAATTGCACCCCATCGCAGGCTTATGAAAAGGCGGCTCAGATACTCGGTCATAACGCGATGGGCAAGGGCGCAAATGCCGTTATCAATGTTCGCTTTGACTTTCGCGTGGCCCAAGATTATAGGAATAAGCAAGTTTTCGAAGTTTTTGCATACGGGACTGCCGTCAAGGTAAAAATTTAGGTTTTTGTTGAAAGCATGCTCCTAAACGGGTCATATACTTAAAGGAAGGAACCGAATATTGCAGCAACGGCAAGCAATAAGATCCCTGCAGCGGGATAAATGAATAAAGCGATGATGCCGTATAACGCACCATAAGCAACAATATATGCGCCTGCGAACCATAATAAGCATCTCAGGACGAATATCATGACTACATTATACCATTACCGAAGCAAGGCCCAGGAACCCCTGTCTTACACATCATGTTGTGTTATAATGCTGTGTAACAGGAGGTGTAAAATATGGCAACGAATCTGGCATTGGACGACAACCTGATTTCCGAGGCCCGGAAGGTAGGGCATCATAAAACAAAAAAGGATGCGGTAACAGCCGCGCTGAAAGAATACATCGCGAGAAAAAAACAGGTCGAACTGATCGATATGCTCGGCAAAATCAGGTTCGACAAAGGCTATGACTACAAGAAAGCAAGGACAAGATGAAAGTCCTCGTCGACACGTGTGTTTGGTCCAGGGCGCTCAGATATAAATCATCCGACGCTGAGATAACAGAGAAAATCACAAAGCTTATCAAAAGCGGCTCGGTGGTTATGATCGGCCCGATACGGCAGGAACTCCTCTCAGGCATAGCCGATGTTTCGCAATTCGATAAGTTAAAAGACAGGCTCTCCGCGTTTGAGGATATACCCCTTGAGGGCGATCATTTCATAAAGGCAGCTGAATTCAGCAATACATGCCGAAAAAAAGGAGTCCAGGGGTCTACGATAGATTTTCTGATTTGCGCTGTTGCGGTCATCGAAAATCTTGTTATCTTTACAACCGATAAAGACTTCGAAAATTACAGGAAATATTTGCCGATAACATTGTTCTGAAACGGCGGGCCCAATCTGCGCGATTATCCGGCAATATTGAGTTTGTTACCGCAGGTCTTTTCTTGACCCGTACAGGCTGTAAATAAAATGTCCCTCTATTGTGTAAGTGTCCATGCCCCATTCATCCGGCAGGGGCCAGTAGGGTTCTCCGTCCTTCAATGCCTTCAGGGCGGCCTGGTCCAGCATTTTATATCCTGACGTTCGCACCAGTTCGATCTTATCCAGATTGCCGTTCTTCCTGATCGTAAACCTTATCTTCAGGTCGCCGTATAAGCCGTGCTCAGCAGCCTCGGGAGGATATTGCCATATGCTTTCGATCTTGTCCCTCAATTTGTTCATATACCCCGCGAAACGATACGGACTGGTTTCAAAGGTAAACACCTCATCCTTTTTGGCCCCTTTACCGGCCTTTCCCGTGTCCCTTTTTGCAATCGTATCAGTGATTTTTCTGTCGAAGAAGTCCCTGAGCCCCGGTATCCCCGGCTTTCCTGATTCCACCGCATTTTTTGTGTCTGCAACTCCCCTCTCACCGGGAATGCCCTTACCCTTGTGAGTGGAGCCTTCCTCCTGCGCAGTCCCGCCGCTTTCTCTTACTTCACCCGGCACAAGCGGGGCGTCAGGCGGCGTGGCAATATGCGGCGGCCTTGCAGCAACAGGCGGCGGCGCGGGAGCTTCTCTCCCTGGAGGCGCAGCAGGCCGTGGTCTGGCAAGCGGCCGGGCAGGCATTGGTTTCGGAAGCGGCCTGATAAGCGGTTGTGGAAGGGCGGGCTTTTTTAGCGGCTGCGCAGCCTCTTTTTTCTGAGGTGTGACGAGGCTCGTAATAAATTCCCTTTGCTTCTTTTCTTCCTTTGCCGGCACGAAGTAGATAACCACACCGATAAGCAAGTGAACAATGAGTGAGATAAGGGCGAATTTTTTTAATGATAAATTCAATATGTGTCAACCGTTATTTACGCCGTAAGTCCGGGCCATTGGTTCCGGCCGGATCAGAAACCGGGGGGGAACGGACAATAAATCTTCGCCTTTCTGACGCATGACCTGCTTTTCAGGAAGTGGGCCGAAATCTTGAAAAAGAATTTATCTACGGAACCCGATATCGTGTTGTCCCTGTTTTCCGACCAGGGCATGGTCTTTCTGTTATTGTTTATAGCCACTATAAGGTAAATCTGGTCCGCTGTCATGCCCTTGATGTCTTCGAGGCTGGGCGTGGGCAGCCCTTTCATCTCGCCGAACTGAGTGTGGGAATGAAAATCGCCGATTATCTGCAGGCGGTCAAGCCGCGCAAGTATGGGGTCGATCTTCTTGTGGCTCCTGTCAAGCGAAATAACGCCTTTCGGTTTCCTTGACGCGGTCTGAAAACTGAAGGCATGTTCAATTATGAACCCGTCCTCCAGTTTGTAGCCGAGCAGGAAACCGAGGCATTCCTTTTTGTAAACTTCCGCTGAACTCAGTAATAAATCAATGAAGGCATTTTCAGACAGATATACCCGCATTTAGGCTCAGTGTTCCGGCAACCTCACTGACAGCACCGGACACGGGGCCTTGCGCACTACCTGTTCGGCAGTGCTCCCGAACAGCATCCTGTCAATGCCCTTGCGGCCGTGGGTGCCCATGACGATAAGGTCTATCTTGTTGTCGCCGGAGAATTTGATTATTTCTTCATACGGCACGCCCTTCAGGACCACGTGCTCTATTTCCTTGAAACCTCTCATCTCATCGATAAACATCTTTTCGAGCTCGCTTTTTGCGCCCTTCTCCATGTCCTTGTAAATCTCGTCGATGGAAGTGTGCGGCACATACCACCCGCTTGTCTTTGCGACGTCGAAAACAACGTGCACAAGATAGAGTTTCGAGCCGTACTGTTTTGCCATATCCACGGCATAGGGCAAAGCGCTCGATGAACCTTCTGAAAAATCCGCAGCAAATAAAATCTTGTTGATCTTCATTTCAAACCTCCCTTAGATATTTTGACGCATATTCAGGCGATGTAGGCACTATATATGAACCTGATCCCCATTCAAACCCTCCGGTCCTTAAAAGCCTCGGCACTATCTCGATGTGCCAGTGGAAGTCTTCCCCCAGCGTGTGCCAATGGTCTTTTCTCGGGATCCTGTTCGGAGCCGAGTGTATAAAATAATTGAAAGCAAGTCCGTTGAATGTCTTCCTTAGCTTTTTCAGCACAGTGGAAAGCGTCAGGGCAAGGTCCTGTATCTCATCCGCATCGATATCCTGGAATGCGCAGCTGTGTTTCTTCGGAATAATCCAGGACTCAAAAGGGAATTTGGAGGCATAGGGACAGAAGGCCAGGAAACTCTGATTCTCAAGAATCACCCTGCTGCCGCTCCTCAGTTCCTCGGTGATGATATCGCAGAAGATGCACCTTTCTTTATATGAAAAATACTGTTTCGCGCTGTCCAGTTCATCCTTGATCCTCTTCGGGATGACCGGCGAGGAGGCCAGATGGGCTATGGGATGTGAGTAGACGGCCCCCGCCTCTTTTCCGGAATTCTTATATATAAGCGTGTATCTGAGGCGTTCGTCTTTTTCGAGGTCGGCCATCCGGTCCCTGTAGGTCATAATTACCCTGGCCATTTGGTCAAGCCCCATATCTTCCGGCCTTGTCGAATGTTCAGGCGACTCTATAATTATCTCATTTGCCCCAATGCAGTTCATCTTGTCGTACATGCCTTCGCCTTTTCTGCCGAGACTGCCTTCAACCTTGAAAACCGGATCAAAGTGTGGGACTACCCTGGTCCACCATCCGGAGCCTGCATCCGGTTTGCTCTTCCGCAAGGACATGATTTCTCCGGGTGTCTCTCCCTCTCTCCCGGAGCAAAAGCTGCAGGACTCATCAGTGACGGCGTCGGCAGAGACGATGTATTCAGAAGGTTCTTTGGGCGTGTTCATCACTACGACCCATCTGCCCAGCAGCGGGTCTTTCCTGAGTTCATGCATGTCTGTTTTTGTCATACAGTATCTTCAGCCCTTCCAGAATCAAATGGGGATTTATCTCATGGGCCCTTTTGATAAATTCCGCCAGCAAAGGTCCATAGCCTCCGGTCACAACTACTGTGAACCCATAGCCTGTCTCGCCTTCTATTTCGGAAAGGATCCTTTCCACCGCTCCGGCCGAGCCGTAAAACAGGCCGGAACGTATGCATCCTTCGGTATCTTTGCCGAGCGCCGGGCCCGGCTGCATCAACTCTATCTTCTGCAGCCCGGAAGTTCCTTTTCCCAGCGCGTCGTTCATCAGGCCAAGGCCGGGCATAATTGCGCCGCCGATAATGTTAAAATCCGGGTCAACCGCGGTGATTGTCGTTGCGGTGCCACAATCGACAACAGCAACAGGCGGTTTGTAAAACCCGCAGGCCCCGGCAACCCCGGCTATCCTGTCGGCGCCAAGCTTTTCCGGGTTGCTGATTTTATAGCGCAGTCCTGTGTCCATATTGTGGCCGACGATAAGCACATCTGGGTTTCCGGCCAATCCGCTTAGCGCGGCTTCAATAACCGCGGTATGACCGGCAACCACAGAAGATATTATACAGCTAATATGCTTTTTTTCTATATTATTCTGCGCTAAAAAATCATTTAAAATCAGCCGGTATTCCTGAACGTCTCTTAAGGGATGAGTCGCTGTTTTCTGCGTCAGCAACCCTTTGTCCGTAAAATAACCTATATTAATCGAGGAGTTGCCGATGTCAATTGCTATCAGCATTTGATTTCCGTCCAAGGGTCTATAATCGGGGGAAAAAAAGAGGTTATGGCCATTAGCCTGACTTTATCCTGTTCAATGCGTTGTTCATGCCTAAGTAAGCTGTTATTAAAGGAAATGTTGCAAAACAAACTGTTGCTGAATCAGCAACAATTAACCGGAACTTTTCATTATACGATAAAAGAGGGGAAAAAGAACCTGTCATTATTGACAGGTGACAAATAGGAAAAAATCCTTAATATAAATCTACGGCAACAGACTACCGGGGATCGGCAGATGGAAAAAGGGAGGGGTGAATCATGAAGTATTCAAGAAAGTCTTTACTCGCGTTTGGCTTGATCTTTTGTTTTGAGTTATTCTCAGGTCATCGGGCATTTTCACTAACAGACGAGACAACGATAAATCTTGAAAACAGGCCGCATTACGTCACTATTGCTTTGGAAACGAATCAGGCTGTTATAACAAATGAAAAAGACTCATCTGTTACATGCGTGGACCTCGGTTCGCTGATGTTATTCCCGCCTGTCGGAGTCGGAAAGTCGCCTGCCGGAGTGGTTGTCGACAGTTTGTCCCGTTACGCTGTAATCAGTAACGTCGGCGACAATACAGTTTCCACCCTGGACATGGATACCCAGAGAATCATATCGACAATTAAGACCGGCAAATCGCCGCGGGGCATAGTCTTTAATCCAGCGAATCAAACAGCCCTGGTAGCTGATTTCGGAGACGACAAAGTTTCAAAAATCAACCTGACTGCTTTTTCAAATGCCGGATCAATTCCGGTGGGCAGGGGTCCCATCGACGTTGCTGTAGATCCTTTGCTTAATATTGCGCTCGTTGTAAACAGAAGTGACAATAGCGTTTCAGTGATAGATCTTGCCGTCGATAGGGTCATCAAAACGGTTGCAGTCGGGAAGGATCCGATTTCAATTGCGATAAATCCGGAGGCACACCTGGCGGTCGTGGCAAATGAAAAGGACAATTCAGTAACGGTAATAGATTTAATAACCTGGAATACCGCACTTATTCCGGTAGGAACCCATCCGGTAGCGGTGGCGTTTAATCAGGCGGATAACCGGGCGCTGGTCATATGCGATGAAGACAGAAGTCTTCTGATCCTGGATGTCGACTCAAATTCCGTGAGCGGTAAGTATGAATTAAATAAACGTCCAACGAGTGTCGCAATCAATAATTATACGAATGCAGCCGTCGTGACCGATGACAAAACAGACAGTCTTACACTTATCCGACTTCCCAATCCGACTCCTCAAATAATATCTGTAACCCCGTCGGCTGCATTCAGAGGAACTTCTTTTGGAGACATAGTCATTAAAGGCAATAAATTTGTGAAGGCATCAAAGGTTTACTTTGAAAATGATATGCTGGAAACCACTTTTATCGATAATCATAACCTGGAAGCAAAGGTTGCCAAAGACCATCTGCTGAGAGCCGGCACATTTAAGATAACGGTTATTACTGATAACCCCGGAGGCGGCATATCTAATAGCGTTGATTTCAGGATCAATAATCCTCTCCCGACAATATCGGCAACTGAGCCGCAAACGATTGCGGCCGGAAGCAGAGGGCTGGTTCTGTCAGTATTTGGTTCAGGTTTTTTTGAGGATACTACCGCATATGTCGATGGCTTGTGGAAATCTGTTGCTATTATCAATCGCTCGAAGATGGAAGTGTTTCTGACGGCGCAGGACCTTTTGTACGGCAAGAACCTTGAAGTTAAGGTTTCAAACCCCTCTCCGGGAGGCGGCGAAAGCTTGCCTCTGATGTTGAACGTGATTTCGCCTCTTGAAATTAAGATAGTTTCTCCGACTGACGGCGAGATCATAAGTGCGTCGAATGCGATTATAAAAGGGTCATTTAAATCAGACTCGAAGGATGTCGGAATAGCTGTAAATGGAGTTATTGCCGACACGGTAGGAACTAACTGGGCAGCTAATGTGCCGTTGAATATCGGAGCAAACAAAATAACGGCAACAATTAACGATAACTCCGGGAACTCGGTTATAAGCACTATCGCTGTAAGCACCCCGGATACGACATCCCCGTTGAAGCTTTCTGCAAACGTTAAGAATGGTTTGGCCCCGCTTCAGATAGCCTTTTCAGCTGTTTTTTCAGGCATTCCACAGATGTATGAAATGGATTTTGAGGGAGACGGAATCATTGATTACAAGGGAGCGGATTTTGAGGGTATGGTTCGTACATATACCCAGGAAGGGGTCTATTATCCTACTCTCTCAATCAAGGATGCCGAGGGCAAAATATACTCAGATAAGATTGCGATAACAGTCCTGTCGAAGGCGGAGATGACCGCGCTGCTTGGGGAAAAATGGGAACGGGCGAAGGATGCTCTGACAAAAGGTGACATTGACGCTGCCCTCCGTTATTTTACGCCGCGTTCCCAGGAGAAATATAAATTGATATTCTCCGCCCTGAAGGATCAACTGTCTTCCATTATGGCAACTTTAGTTGCATTTAGCGTAAAGGATATATATGAAAATATAGCCGTTCACGACGTTACTGCGAATGAAAACGGCGCACTTTATTCCTATCCCGGTGTTCTTATAAGAGGCGACGACGGAATATGGCGCTTCAAGGACTTTTAGAGGGGATCTGGCATGAAAACAATTAAGCTTACAAAAGTTTTTGCCTTGTTCATCTTGATGCTCATGCCGAGTTGCTGCAATCCGGTCCGATATGACGGTCCTTATCGAGGAAGAGTCATTGACGCGGAGACAGGCAGGCCGATTGAAGGCGTAGTGGTGCTTGGTGTTTGGTACAAGGTGTCCGCAACCCCGGCCGGCGGGGTGAGTTCATATTACGACGCCCGGGAAACGGTTACCGACTGGAACGGCGAATTCGAGGTACAGGGGCTGGGGCTGAAAATATTTAGCAGTGTTGCGTCCATGAGTGTGCTGATATTTAAGGCAGGGTATGAGTATGTGGGACCAGGGCCATGGGATTCTCTTGAACTCGACGGCGGACTTATGGATAAGAAAGCCGCATGGGAAGGGGACAAGGCGATTATTCCGTTAAGAAAGTTGACGATGGATGTTAGGAGGAAGAGGTTGTTTGGAAAAGAAAACATTCCCGATATAAAACAAGAAATGCTGATTAAGGAATTGAATGCAGAGCGAATAGAAATTGGACTCACACCGTATGCCAAGGGAAAAGGAGAAATGAAATGAAACTACTTTACACTGTAATAGTTGCTAAAGTAATCATAGCTGTAATATGTTTATTCTCATCTCTTGCCTCTGCGTGGGATAATGGGGTCACTCACAAAGATCTTTCCCGGATGGCGGCGGCTAACTCAATAATAGGAACGACAGACTATCTTAAGAATATTGGCTTGGCGGATGGCTTGCTTCATTTTCTTGTGGATAATAGTAGAGGTCAAGAACTATATGAATGGCTTCGAGAAGGCGCGGATCTCGAAGATGCCGGAAGCGACTGGCAGGGTTTTATAGGCACGGCAAGATATGCGAATCATTTTCATAATCCGCTTAAACCCTGGGGGAGCGCCGGGCTGGACGATACGGTAATGTCGCTCTCATACAGAGGTAAATCCACTTTGCTGTGGGCACAATACGGTTCATGGCAGGAACCTTATCCTCAGGGCGACTGGTCATGGAAGAAGACACGCGACCACTTCTATCTGGCGCTTACAGCGAATAACGATGCGGATAAACAGGCCGGCTTTGCAGCGACTTTCAGGGGGCTTGGCCACCAGATACATCTGATACAGGACATGTCCGTGCCCGCGCATGTGAGAAATGACGCTCATCCGGAAGATCCTCAACTGGAGTTTAACCGGCTGACAGGCGACTATTATTTTGAATCCTGGGCAAAAAAGCATTCAGATGTAATCAATGCGTTCGGGACTTCACCACTATATCCTGCCGTCGCCCTCAATGTAAACCGTGTCGGACTGGCACCAATTTCACAGTTTATAGACGCGGAGCAATACAGTGCAAATGTCGTCCCAAATAACAGTTTGAAGTGGGGATTATCCGAATATACCAATGCAAATTTCGTCAGCGACGATACCATATTTACCGAGAGTTTCAACACGGGCGACCGACATTACTTCCCCTATCCCAGATACACTGATCAGGAGCAATGCTATGAGCGGTTTGAGGATACATACGGTCCTGAGCAAGCAAGAAGAACTTACTGGAGAAAGAAATGTGTCGGAGAGCCTATCGAACATTTTGTTACAATCGGCCCTTTTTTCAGGCGTTTACCCTCCTGGAATCTTCAGAGGCTTGATTTGAGATTGGATGAGGCGACGCATAAGGACTACGCTTCAAAACTTATCCCCCGCGCTGTCGGCTATTCCGCTGGCCTGCTCAATTATTTTTTTAGGGGCAAAATGGAGGCATTAAATGTCAGATCTGTGAATGACGCATCAGGCAATTGTGCCGGGATGACGTTGAAAATCAAAAACATGATGCAGGACGAGACGATGGGGCCGGGCAAATTTGTTGTGTCATACCAGTACAGGAATTATGGTGAAAATTCGATAATCTACGGCAAATCCAATGAAGTTGAATCTGTCGAAGACATATTGTTCGGCGGTACCGGCGTTTCAGATTTCAACTTTACCTTTGACCGTCCGATTCCGGCAGACGCAAGCGAAGTCAAATACCTGCTTGTTTTCCGAGGAATATTGGGCAACGAGGAAGGCGCCGTCGCCACTTCAAAGCTTGATATGGGAGAATACATATTCCTTGCAAATGCGGGGCAGCATAATGTCCGGACATACGGCATCTCGATATCGGACGGTTCATATCATCTGGCTCCCTCCGACAATAGAGTCAGGATCACATATTCAACCGACAATGGAATATGGGGCCGCAATCTTACAGTTCAATCCAATCCCGGAAAAACAGAACATTACGCTGTTTTACCGCTTACAGTGACGGACTTTCAGGGAAAGCCGGTCTACGTTACATATAACGGCAGCATATCAAATTATGGAGTTGCGACATACTGTGATTGGTTGCCGGGCTATACATGCGATTACGCATACTACGGCTCCCCCAACTATTACAGGCCGAAGGATTTTACGCAAGGCAGCCCCTACGTCCTCGGAACTATGAATCTTCATTTCAGCGCCGTTAAATCCTATCCCATAGCATCAGGCAGAAGACCATATATAACAGTTGACGGCGTACTGGCTGCAAAGGATATAAGCTTATGGCAAGGCAATGAAGGCCTGTTTATGAGACACCGGGACGCGAACGACCACTGGATTGACGGACCTGGTCTTTCATCGACGGGCGGGACTTTTATTCAGCGAAGTACGACGCCGGTCTATTCAGCTGCGGAAGAAGGTTCACCAGATGGTTGGACATATTTTTTCAAGCTGCTCGGCGGTACAACGACCCAGTCTCAGAATGTAAATCCTGTAAATTATGTTGCCGTCGCTGATGCCGATAAAACTCTGCGTGTGGAGACAGACTCCTCCGATATTACAGGGTATTCGGTTCGCGAAGGTTCCTTCCTGAGAACAATGGACTTGACCTATGAATATCGCAATAATTGGTGCGCCCGCTCATATACGATAAGGGTGCAAGACGGGCTGAAATCTGCTGATATAATGACCGAAAACAAAAAGACAGTTAAATCAAAATTAATGCTGGGAGATACGATCCTGGATGAATTTGAACTCGACAGCTCAGAGGTGCGCAGCGGCCTGACGCATTCAGGCACAAAAAGTTTGCATCAGCCGATTGCCGACAGCAACCCGGCTTGTTACCTATATGACGGTCAGGTTGAAAACAGCTTTTCAAAAGAAAGTAGTTTCACGGGAGATACGGTTACAGTATTGGTTGACGGCCTGCCATATGAATCTTTTACGGACAACCACGCTGAGACCTCAAACGGAAGGATTTTGAAGCGTATCCTGGATTATGACCATAAAGACGGCGACAAGATTTTTGTCGTTTTATATGAATTCCAGGAACAGGATAACGAAATCAGTTCCAGAGGTCTTTCACACTTGGGCTACTATAACACGGATGGATGGGGTCAAATAGTTGCAGACTATGAAGACTTGGGGCAGGTCATTCCGATTCTGCCTGACGGTGTTCCAAATCTTTATGCAAATAGTTATAAGACCGCTAAAACAAACTACGCGCTTGTTTACAAAATAAACAATACCCTAAATAAGATATATTTGGAGCCGGGTTTTACCGAGGTCTCTTCCTCTTCCGGCAGTTGGAGCAGGCTAACCTTTAATGAGGACGCTTACAGCTATGATATGGACTTGATGAATACTGCTGATAGCAGTGTCGGCGGAGAACGAGTCGAATATCCGTCAGTACAGATTGCAGACGATAAAATGGTTTATACGTTTGTTGTTGAAGCATGGGACAGTAATACCCAGAAATGGGTTTTTGAAAAACGTATTGTTGGAGTTATCAATATCTCAAACACAGCCCTGTCTCCGGGTCACAGGCAGGAGTTTGAGCTTTCAGCCGTGACCGGGTTTGATCAGTCGGCCCCAGCGGCTATCGGGGTCGGCCGTCCATGAGATATAACTTGCCGCCTGTGACCATGCACTAAATTATAGACCTGCAAAAATTGACCCGCCTGATCATGTGTCATAGTCACGGCTCGTTATGCCTGAATAACACCGCCCTCCGGCCTGAGCAAAGTCACATCTCCGGAGCTAATCCTTCTCAGCTCTCCCGAACTCAATCTCAGCAGCAGCATGCCTTCTTCATCGATATCCTCAGCGAGGCCGGTGAGCATTTCGCGGCCGGTAGAGACGTTTACTCTTTGTCCTATTGTGGAAGACAGCCTCCTTAATTCCGAAAGGAGAGGGGCGCGGCCAGTGCTTTTCAGCTCCTTGTACCACGACTCAAATTCCATGAGTATGCCGGCAACTATCTCATTCCTGGCATGTAGCCTGCCGGTCTCATTCCGGACGGAGGTGGCTGTTGAACGCAACTCTTCCGGCAGTTGAGCGCAATCGATGTTTACGTTTATGCCTATGCCGATGACCGCCAGATTTATCTTGTCCGGGTCTGATCTTATTTCCGTTAGTATCCCGCCTATTTTTCGGCCTGAGGCCATGAGATCGTTCGGCCACTTTATGGATACGTTTACACCTGTCTTGTCTTTAAGGGCTTTGGCGCAGGCGAGGGCGGCGAGGATTGTAATTAACGTGCCGTCACGCGGCGCGATCTCAGGGCGCAGAATAATGCTCATATAGATATTGGCCCCCGCCGGGGAAAACCAGCTCCTGCCGAGCCGTCCTCTGCCTTTATCCTGCCTGTCCGCGATGATTACTGTGCCGGACTTGATGTCTCCGCCGGCTGAGAGCGCCAGCGCCAGCGCATTTGTAGAATCCAGTGATTTATGAAAAAAAACGTCTTTGAAAAGCTGTCCGCCAAGGCGCAAAAGAATTTCTTCGGGCGACAGATCAGGATACTTGAGCAGCTGATAACCTTTTGAAGGCACAGCCTTTATAATAAACCCCTTCTTTCGCAAGGCCCGGATTTTTTTCCAGACCGCAGCCCTGGTAATGCCAAGGGCTTTGCTGATCTTCTGACCGGAAAGGACAGTTTCTTTATCTTTAAACAGCCGGAGGATTTCCTGGGACATGTCGGCCTGCGAACGGCTTACTCTTCATTCAAGACTACAACTTCAATCTTGCCTTTAAGCAGGTCAGCGAATTTTTTTGCATCATCCGCCGACCCCACTATCGAACCGTAATGCATCGGTATCGCGAGCTTCGGCTTTATATCGCGGGCCGCCTGCGCAGCCTCATCAGCGGTCATGACATAAGTCCCGGATACAGGCAGGAGGGCTATGTCGGCCCTGAAATTTTTCATCTCGGGTATGTAATCGGTGTCCCCTGCCAGATATATCCTTTGGCCGTTGACCGTAAATATGTAGCCAACCCAGCCCCTGTCTTTTGTGTGGAACTGCTTGTTGGTATTGTACGAAGGCACAGTCTCTATTTTTATGCCCATAACGTCCAGGCTTTCGCCGGGCTTGACCGTCTTTACATTTTTTGTCAGCTGCAGTTTGGATATACAATCAGCCGGAGCGACAACCACGGTATTCAGCCCATGGACCATCTTTACATCATCCGGAGAGCAGTGGTCCCGATGTTCGTGGGTAATCAGGATAATATCGGCAGAGTCCTTTCTTTTGAGTTTAAAGGGATCTGTGTATATCACCTTTTCGCCGAGGACCTTGAAAGTATCGTGACCAAGCCAATGAATATTTTTTGTCATTGTCTCTTCCCCCTTTGCTGTGGCGACCGCAAAAATAAGTAATACGGCAGGAACAAGCGCTGATATCTTTTTATAACTCTTCATAAATCAATCTTGCAGGTTGGTTAGCCTGTAGTCTGTCAGGCCTGCACAAATAACGAATCAAGTCTCCCGGCTTTGTGTCAGTCGGCATGTTTATTCCAACCTGTCTGTCTAAATGCCTACAGACTATCCGCCTGTGTAGTTGCAGGCTTTGACATCCTGATATATCTTGCCGGGTTGTCGACAGCCGCTTCCGTTATTTCAGCGTCAGGCACCCCTATCCCTTTAAGCAGTTCTATCGCATCTGAGATCGTGATCCCGCTGCCCGCCAGGACGCCCTTTTCGGAGTACACCGGCAAGCCTTTTTTACGCCTGCTTTTGACCGAATCCGAGACCAGAATGATTCTGTCGAGCCTCTTTCGGTTGAATATCAGCTCAAGTGTCCGGGGATGCAGGTGGACGCCGTCCGCTATGACCTCTATATACAGGTCTTCGTCTATGAGACCGAGACCCGCGAGTCCGGGCTCTCTATGGTGAAAGGGCCTCATGGCGTTAAATAAATGGGTAATACCTGTGGCGCCGGCTGCTTTGCCTTTCATTGCCTGGGCGTAAGTGGCGTCGGAATGTCCCATGCTCACTCTTATTCCCATTGCAACGCATTTTTCTATCACCTTCAGCGCGCCCGGGATTTCAGGGGCTATGGTTATTATCCTGATAATGTCTTCGTACCCTTCAGTCAATTTTTTCAGAGAGGCCTGCGAAGGGCTGATAAAGGATGAACCGTCCAGCGCTCCGCACTTTGAGGGATTGAGAAACGGGCCTTCGATATGCATACCAATAATCGATGCGGAAGACCCCCGGCCGACGGCCTGCGATTTCTGACTTTCCATCGCCTGCCTGACCGCTTCCATATGCATCCTCATAACCTCGATCGGTCCCGGGTATATTGCGGGCAGTATAGCGCTGCCGCCGGCTGTCCCGTGCATTGCCGCAATTTCCAGGATATCTTCCGGCCTTCCCGTCCTGGTATCGAACCTTCCGATGCCGTGTGTGTGAATATCTATATACCCGTTGATTGCCATAGTCTTTTCCTTATTCCTGAAAAAATAGTCCGGCTCATTTTATGCAGTCCTGCGATCAGACTGTCGCGCCGGCCGATGGGTAATAAAATACCATAATGCCGGATAGAAACAAAATGCGCTTTCTGCTAAAGTTAAAGAAGTTATGAAAAATTTCAGGATCTCAAGCAGTTTAAACCGGCTTGTAAGAGAAGCGAAAGCAATCAGGCTCAGGCAAAACAAAAATGAAAGGGGCCTGTTCATGATAGACGGCCCTCACCTGGTCGATATGGCTCTCAACTCAGGCGCGGTGATCAAAGAGGTCTTCCTGACCGAGAGCTTTGTTGCGAAGCAGGAAAACAGTAAACTGCTGGGCGCAGTCTCAAAGTATGCATCCCGAATCGTTGAGGTAACGGAACATGTGATGTCAGGATTGTCCGACACCCAGACCCCGCAGGGCATTGTTGCTGTTGTGTCTCACAAAGCTGATAAGCTGCATGATCTGAGGCCGGCAGGTCTTCCATTTTTCGCGGTAGCGGACGGCATCCAGGACCCCGGAAACCTGGGGACTATTATCAGGACATCGGATGCGGCAGGCGCCGCAGCTGTTATCCTGCTGCCCGGAACATGCGATGTCTTTATGCAAAAGACGATCAGGGCGTCTTCGGGCAGTATATTCAACATCCCTGTAGTCAATGCCGGAACTGCGGAGCTGCTGAAATGGGCTGCCGAGCGCGGCATTGCGCTTGCCGTCACTTTGCCTGATGCCGGGACATCCATATTTGAGGCCGACCTCAACCGCGCTGTTGCTTTTGTTTTTGGAAGCGAGGCCCGGGGTGTAAGCGAACAGATAAGAGGCGCTTCCGGTATGTCCGTCAAAATACCGCTCTACGGCAAGGCGGAGAGCCTGAATGTAGCCACGTCGGCAGCTATTTGTCTTTATGAGGCCGTGAGGCAGAGGACTGCAAAAAGATGATGAATGCTTTCGTTTGATACCCCGGCGAGCAATTCCCCGTGTCGATTTGCATATTGCATTCTGCAGCTCCATTCAAGATCAAAGATCTTACTACACAGGTGTTCCAAAACCTCAAACAGTCCGCGGCACAAAGATCGTTGATGTCAGTGCCTTTATATAGAGGGGGAGGAAGGGGATAAAGCAGCCTGTCCTGAATTACGCTGTATCCTGTAGCGCCCGGTCCGGCGTCCCAGTTCATCGAGTGCGCTTTACAGCCCCCGCCAAAATTTTACAGTATAGCATAAAGGACCATGTAAAAACACCTGTCAGTTCTGACAGGTGACAGGGAAAACGGAAAAGAGTAAGATTCGGTCATTCAGTTGATAACAGTGCCGTTGCAGGGGAACAACAAAGCAACTTGTGTTGCTTTCAGGAATGGGGGGGCAAATATGGAACATATGCACAAGCAATCTCTCGTATGTTTTTTCGTTATATTCAGCCTGCTTATCCTGGATGTTCCAGCCTGGCCCGACATTTCCGTTGAAGCAAATCCGCGCGGCGTGGCCATAAATCCGGCTGCGGATACCGCCGTAGTTGCCGATGAAAAGGCTGACACCGTCTCTCTGGTAGAGCTGAATTCTCAGAAGGTCATCGCTACAATTCCAGTGGGAAAAGCGCCGGGAGGGACGGCGATCGACAACGGGCTCAATATTGCAATCGTCGCAAACAGCAAAGACGATACCGTTTCACTGATAGACATGACCGCGCTCTCAGTTGTCAAAACTATACCTGTAGGCAAGGAGCCTCAAGGTCCGGCGGTAAATCAATCAACTCATCAGGCCCTTGTTGCAAACCATCAGGATAATTCTGTCGCGGTCATCGACCTTGTGAATTATACCTGTATAAGTGTACTTCAGGTCGGGCAGGGGCCGATAGATGTATCGATAGATGAGGCCCTGAACATTGGTCTTGTTGTGAACGAAAAAGACCACAGCCTCTCTGTAATAGATCTGACTGCCTATAAGGTAATAGCCGTCTTATCCTTGGCAAATAAGCCGTTTGCCGTCGATATCAACTCTGAGCGCCATATTGCGGCAATCACAAATGAAAAGGACAACTCCATTACGGTTGTAGACTTGCGGACCTGGCAGACCTCCACTGTGAAGGCATGCAAGCATCCGATAGATGTGGCCGTAAATTCCCTTGATAACCGCGCTCTCGTTGTCTGTGACGAAGACAGAAGCCTTTTGCTTATCGATCTGGACACAAAATCCACAGTACAAAGCTACGCCTTGGAGAAGCTGCCGAAAGGCGTGGCAATCAGTAATTTCACAAATGTGGCGGCGGTGGCCGACGACCGGACTGATAGTCTCACACTTATACAACTCCCCAACCCTGCCCCGATAATAACTTTTTTGAACCCCTCTGAAGTTTACAGGGGAAGCAGCGGAGAGAATATTTCAGTGAAGGGGAATGGGTTTCTGAAAACTTCTATCCTCAGCTTCAACGACAAACTCCTGACAACGATTTTTGTCGATAATCATCATGCGCAAGCGGGCATATCTAAAGACCTGCTGATTAATGCAGGGTCGTTTCAGATGACCGTCAAAAACCCGGGACCTGCCGGTGGAATCTCGAACAACGCCGGCATTTCCCTGATCAATCCCGTGCCCGCCATTACCGTTCTTGATCCTCTTGTGGCCGCTGCCGGCTCACTCCCACTTTCATTGAAGGTATACGGCGCCGGCTTTTTCGATGATACAACGTTATATATAAACGGCATGCCGAGGCCCTTTAATCTGACAAGCCGGACAAAGCTTCAGTCGGAACTTACCTCATCGGACCTTGAAACAGGGGCTTATCTCGGGGTAACGGCGGCCAATCCCCAGCCTGGGGGAGGTTTGTCCAATAAAGCAGATTTTGCAGTTTTGAATCCGGTTCCACTACTGTCATCGGCAGGCCCCATCTCGGCCGTCGCGGGAGGTCCGGATGTTACCCTCTCCCTAATCGGGAATAACTTTGTAAAAACATCCATCGTAAGTTTCAATGATCGGCCGTACCCCATAAAATATGTAAGCAGGACGCAGATAGAGACAACGATCCCTGCGGAAGCCGTCAAGACCGCGGGAAATTATCCTGTCGAAGTAATTAACCCGGCGCCGGGAGGAGGAAAAAGCTCTCTCCTGAGGTTTCCGGTTAAACCTCCCTTGGAAATAACGATAACAGCTCCGGGCGCCGGGACTTCCATCAACAAGGCAATGACTATGGTTAGGGGCGCTTTCAAATCGGATACAAATGATATCGGCGTCGTGGTGAACGGCATCATAGCCGAGCTAAGCGGAAAGGAATGGATTGCCAATGGGGTGCCGCTGACGGTTGGCACAAACGTTATAATTGCAATAGTCGCCGACAGCTTCGGCAATTCGTCTTCTGCGTCGATTACCGTCAATACGAGTGACACGACCCGGAAGGTCAAACTTTCCGCAAACATAACAAGCGGCATCGCTCCGCTGGGGATTCTTTTTTCAGCAACTACAGGCATGCCCAACCAAATCGGCAGTTACCAGATGGATTTTAACGGCGATGGAGTTGTCGACTATACCGGAGCGGCCTTCGATAATATGACTTATACGTACACGACTGAAGGCGTCTATTATCCGGCAGTGACGGTCACAGATATTCAGGGAAATACGTATTCGGACACAGTTGCCGTAACGGTGACGAACAAGGCTGAAATAGAAGCATTGTTGAAAACAAAATGGGAGAGGATGAAGGAGGCGCTAAAGAAGAAAGATACCGAAAGCGCGCTTGGTTATTTTGTCGAGAGATCAAAGGAGAAGTACAGGCCTGTTTTCGAGGCGCTAAAGGATCAGCTGCCCGCCATTTTGAATACTTTTGTGGAATTCAATGTTACAGACGTATATGAATATATTGCCGAATATGAAATAGTGGCGAATGAAAACGGGGTCTTGTTTTCATATCCGGGCCTGTTGGTCAAGGATGGAAGCGGCATATGGAAGTTCAGGGATCTATGATGCAAAAGCGAGGGCGCGACATGAAAGTGACAACCGTAATTTTATTCAGTGTTTTGTTCATTCTGCAGGCAGGCTGCTGCTATCCTGTTCGTTACGACGGTCCTTACGAGGGAAAAGTAGTTGACGCCGATACAGGACAGCCGATAGAGGGAGTGGTTGTTCTGGGCGTGTGGTACAAGCAGATTGCAACGGCAGCAGGAGGAGTAAGCTCGTATTATGACGCAAGCGAAACCGTCACGGACAAGAACGGCGAATTTAAAATTCAGGGTCTCGGTCTAAAGATATTCAGCAATGTCTATATGAATGTCCTGATGTTTAAAGCGGGATACGAATATATGGGAAGCTTTATGTGGGATTCATTCAAAGAAGATGAAATTCTTAAAGCAAAGATCCGATGGGAAGGTGAAAAAGTCGTCGTCCCTTTAAAACAGTTGACAACTGATGAGAGGAAAAAGCACCACCCTGATAAAGAACTTATTCCAGATAAGAAACAGCAGCTGCTTATAAAAGAATTAAACAAAGAATACAGGGAGCTAAGCATTCCGCTTTATCCCTTGGAGGACTAGATTACATGAGCGCTCTAAGATTAGTAATCGCAACTTTGCTTGCCATTCTTTTAAATAACAGTAATGAAATCTTTGCATGGGATAACGATATGACTCACAAGGATCTCTCACAGTATGCTGCAGAAAATTCCATATTGGCCAACAGTGATTATTTGAAAAGTCTTGGCCTTAGTGCCGGCTTGTCTGAAAAGTTCTTCTGGAATAGTAAAGTTCAATCAGCTCTCAAATGGCTTCAAGAGGGCGCCTATCTCGAAGACGCCGGAAGCAACCTGCAGGGGATTATCGGAATGGCGAGATACAACAATCATTTTCATAATCCCCTGAAACCGTGGGGCAGCGCCGGATTGAACGACTTAGGGTGCACAGGGGAGTCCGCCGTATTATGGGCGCAATATGGGTCATGGCAGACGGGGTATATCGAGGGCGACTGGTCCTGGAAAAAAGCGCGGGACAGTTTGTATTCGGCGCTCACTTCGAAATATGATTCTGATAGACGGGCAAACTTCGCCCAAACATTCAGAGGGCTCGGACACCAAATGCATTTAATTCAGGATATGTCGGTTCCCGCGCATGTCAGGAATGATGCCCACCCCCGGGAAACCCTCCTTGAAATCAACCCTCTTACCGGGGACTACTATTTTGAGACATGGGCCAGGAAAAATGCATGGATCATCAATTCCTTTGCTTCGGCGCCTGTAGACTCTCAGGTAAGGCTGGATATTTCACAGAGCGGATTTGCCCCTGTTTCACAGTTAGTTGATACTGAACAATACGCGGGAGCCGGCCCATCTATAAGCCTCACATGGGGTTTGTCGGAATATACAAATTCCAACTTTCTTAGTGATAATACAATATTCACAGAAAACTTCAGTCAAACCGACGGCCGTTATTTTCCCTATCCGAGATACAACGGCCGATGTTATGAGCTGATCACAGAGCACCTTTCCGCCGCCGTACATAGGACCTATCTGCGGAAAACCTGCGAAGGGGAACCCATCAATCATTTTGCGGCTATAAGTCCTTTTTACAGTTATTTGGGTCTCTCTTCGCCATCGCTTCAAAGATCAGCCTTCGTACTCGATGCAGCCGTTCATCGCGAATATACCTCCAAGCTCATTCCCCGCGCCGTCGGCTACTCCTCCAGTCTCTTGAATTACTTCTTCAGGGGCGACATTGATATGGTATTCGATGACGACACGGGTTCCGGGTTTGTAATTGTAAACAACACTGACGAAGACATGAACGGCATCTTTGAACTCTGGTACGACAACAGGAACGATGAAAGGGGCAAGACTTGGAGCGCTTCGTTAAGCATCGGCAGGAAGAGTTCCGGTAATAACAGGAGCTCAAATATAGCATTGACCTCTCCGGTTGACGCCAAAGAACCCGATAAATATATGCTTGTCTTCAAGGGGAAAATGGGAGGCGAAGATAATGCCGTGGCCGGGAAGATAGTCGAACTTGCCGGGGAATATCTTTTTCTGGCGGGCGCCTGGCACCACAATATCCAGACATACCGGCTCCTTACGGCTAACGGCTCGTATCAGTTGATACCGGCGCAAAAGAAGGTGAATATCAAATATTCCACCGACAACGGCATATGGGGACGAAATCTGACGATTCAGTCGAATCCGGAGATGACTGAGCATTACGCTGTCTTGCCGCTCAGTGCAATAGATGCGTCCGGGAAGCCCGACTATCCGACATACCGGGGTTCGATATCGAATTACGGAGTCGGGGCGGCCGATTATTGTTATTGGAACTGGTGGTTTGGGTACACATGCGATTACACCTATTCAGGTTCAGCCTTTTATTATCGGCCTGCTGATTTTACGGCAGGCAGCCCTTATATTCTTTCCCATAATCACCTTTCAGTGGGCGCTATAAATCCTCATCCCATCGCTTCGGGAAGAAGGCCCTTTGAAATCACCAACGACAAACTCAGCGATGACGACATCAGCATATGGCAGGACCAGGACAATATCTTTACGAGACACAAAGATGAAAACGGCAACTGGATTCGTGATGTCGATCTTCCAAACGGGACATATTTTGCCGCAATCGCCCGGAACCAAGCTATATACAAGACCTCAGAGCAGCACAGGACCGAGACGCAGGGTGACTCCGAAGAAGTGTATGACCAATGCCATTATATCGATGAGACATTCACTTCAATAAGTTCCGGCACATCCGAAACTACTCAAAAAGAGAACTTTATATTTGGCGCATATCCGATAGAATCATTGGAATATTCGGATAGTTCATCAACCTCTCTGACGGACGCAACCACAATCACATGCAATGGCTGGGGGGATGCGCGTGAGTATACATTACGGGGCTACAATTATTACGGGCGTGGACAGGGGAGGCTGTTCGGCGCTCTGATAGACTATGACAACGCGAACGGCGATGATTCTTTTATTGTCTTCTACGCGCTCAAGGGCATTTCCATGCAGAATTCGGGAATTGAGGTGCCTTTCAGCAATATCAACATCGATAGTTTCACAATCAATGGAAACCTTGCTCGCAATACAGATGAAATTTATAAGATGGTGTATAAGGTCGGAGAATTGCCTCAAATAGTAGAGCTCGGCCGCACAACGCACAGTGAAACCGAGCACATAACTTTTTACGGCTTCGGATATGATGATTATGGAAGTGAGATCCCTATTACAGAAGCTTCGCATACATCTTCGATTTCCGGCTCCCGAATTTCCGGCGTTTCCTCCCAGATTAATCGAAAGTCGCTTGTCTACACTTACAATATCGAAGAATGGGACAATGCCCTCAATAAATATGTTTTCGATAAACGTATTATCGGCATCATTAATATTTCAGGCACTGCATTGCCGGTCGGCTACAGACAGGAATTCGAATTGTATTTGCCGGGCAGCAGCTTTGATTTTTCAGCCCTTGCGGCGATAGGGGTGACAAAGTAATAGAAGCTATCTCAAAATTGGTTTTTGCCTTTATTTTGTCATTCCCGCAAGTAAAGCGCATCGGGAAGCCTCCGGAAAATAAAGAAAGATTCTCGCCCCGGCGAGTCGCAAAGGAGACCGGACAAAACCGGAATGACAATCCGACAAGATTGTTATGAATTTTGCTTCTGAGATAGGTTCCAGCAGAACTTCTCATGGATATCACGTCGGACCTGAATTGCAATTGTATATTTGCAATTGAAGTTAGAGAAGGAAGTAATTAAAGCCCTGTAGGGTGGTCGATAAACTCGACGTGGAGTTTGAACTTCTTTGCCAGCATCTCGCCGACCGCCCTGACGCCCAAGGTTTCAGTGGCATAATGTCCGGCAAAGACGAGATTTACCTTCAACTCCTCGGCAAGGGTATAGGCGCTGTGCGAAGGCTCGCCTGTAAGAAATGTGTCGAGGCCGTATTTTTCGGCATCATGGATTGCGGACCAGCCGCCTCCGGAGACAACGCCGACATTCCGGACGCCCCTTCCGAAATCCACAACCAATGAGTTCGCGCCCAATGCCCTGTCTGTCAGCGACACGAATTCCTTAAGAGTCATTTCCCTGTTTGTCCTTCCCCAATACCCGATCTTCTTGCCGTGATAATCGCCGAACGGCCCCATGTTCTTAAGTCGGAGCAGCTTCAGAAGTCCGGCATTATTCCCGTAGAGCGGATGCCAATCAAGAGGGAGGTGGCAGGCATAGAGCGATATGTCGGCCTTCATAAGAGAGCTTATCCTTTTTTTTAGCGCGCCGCGGATTGACCTTATTCCTCCCCATATCAGACCGTGGTGAACCAGCAGGAAGTCTATATCCCGTTTTGCAGCCTGATCAAAGACATAGGCGCAGGCGTCGACAGCGAGGCCGATTTTTTTAATGTCGCCTCGGCCTTCTATCTGGAGACCGTTGCTGCTTTCGTCCCCGGGAAATTCGGACAGACCGAGTTCTGAGTCAAGGAAGGAGACAAAGTCTTTGAGCTTCATTTCTTTGAGGTGTTTCGGCAAGCGCCTAGCCCTTTAACTTTGTTGGGCGCGGCCGGCAAGCGCGGAGGAGCAGGTGCCTTCAAGATTCAGCTGATAAGTGTCCCAATAACCGCAGGCAGAGCATCTGCCGGCCCATTCATCAGAGCTGTTGCCGCATTGTTTGCAGCAGTAGGGGAGCCTTAGCGTCTTCTTGATGTCAACGACCTTCCTGTATTCATTGACCGCCTTATCGGTCTGGTTTCTTCTGAGATAAATATTGCCCATCAGGTGATGAAGCTCCGGATAAACCACCCCAAAGGTGTCCATGCCCGAGAGGGTCTCAAACGCGTCGTCTATCATCTCAAGACGGTAGAAAAGCTTCCCAAGAAAAAATCTGGTTATCTGATCGTTCGGGTTCCTGGACATACCGTTCCTGTATATGCTGATCAGCCTTCCGGGTTCGCCCAGGTTTATGAGAAGGTCTTCAAGCCTTGCCAGAACGATCTTGGAAGCGGTGCTTTCATAGTTTTTTTCCAATAAATTAACAGCTTCTTCGCTGTCTCCCTCCCTGAGCATAACCTCTGCATGGCCCAAAACAGCAGGCACGAAATCCCTGTCAAGCCGCTGCAGGGTCTTGAAGGCCTTCTTTGCCTTTTCGAGCTGGTTGTTCTCCAGGCTGTGCCTGCCGTATTCGTACTCATATCCAATCAGGCTAAGATGCTCTCTCTTCTTGTCTTTTTCGGTATGCTGTTGTTTCAGGATCGCCTTCTGGAGGTAAACGAGTTCGTCCCATCTCCCCTGTTTCTCCATGAGGTCTCTCTTCCTGTACATGGCGGAAAGATTATCATCGTCGATTTCAAGAATGTCCTCAATATATTTGAGGGCTTCAGACCATCTGCCGGTCTTTTCCATAACATTCTCTATGGCAAAGAGTGTCTCTATGTTCCTGGGATTGATTATCTTCGCCTTCTGGTAATAGGAAGTTGCCTTCTGAAACTCTTCTTCGGATAAATATACGTCTCCAAGCCTGAGCAGGGCGTCTATATGGTCCGGCTCCTCCGCCAGTATGCCTTCGAGCGCCTCCCGTGCCGAATCTTCGTTATGGGCAAGTATGGAGTTAAGGGCCTTTGAATAAAGCGCCTGCACCTTGCTGTCCTGCTTCTGTTTTTTCTGATACTGCCAGTTGTCGATGAATTTCTTGGTGTCTCTTATGGCAACCAGGACCAGAGTGACAAGCGCGCCGATGACGAGGGAAAGAAGCACAAGCGCGAAGGTATGGATTTTGTAAGTATCCCCGAACGGTATTTTTATGACGGTCATCTCCTGGTTGTATATTGCAAAGACAGCGAGTCCGCCCAACAGGAGCACGAATATGAGAGTCGAAAGTTTACCCATCAGTGATGGTATCCCCTTTTGCGTGTTATTGTAAATCCCCGGTAAATCTGTTCGAGAAGGAAGAGGCGCGACATTTCATGCGTAAAGGTCATCTTTGATAGGGCTATCTTTGTCTGTGCCCCGCTCCTGACTGCGTCTGAAACGCCATAGGCGCCGCCGGTAACGAAATTTATGCCGTGCGGATAGCGGTCCATAAACTCGGCAAATTCAACTGAGGTAAGGTTTTTGCCCTGCTCATCGAGGAGGACATATGGGGTCTGAAGCCTCATTATTCTTTCGCCTTCCTTTTCCTTTATCCTCTGAATATCCGTGCCCTTTTCTTCCTTTACCTCTGTGACGCCGAGTTCTGCAAACGGTTTTAGAAGCCGCATATATTTGTTTATGCCGTCAACTATGAACCGCTCTTTTGTCTTTCCCACCCATATCAGTCTTATCTTCATCTGTCGGTATTATTTTTGCGTCCATCCACAGCTTTTCCAGATTGTAGTACTCTCTCGTCTCTTTTTCAAAAACGTGTATGATTACGTCTCCGTAATCGAGAAGCGCCCAGTGGCCGTATGAAAGCCCTTCGATGCCAAGCAGCTTTGCGCTTTTGCCTGCAAATTCGGCTTCAACCGCTTCCGCTATAGCCTTGACATGCGTCGTGCTGTCCCCGGAGCATATCACAAAATAATCCGCGATAACTGTGAGACCGGTGAGATCGAGGACTAACAGGTCCAAAGCCTTTTTCCGGGACGCCGCCTTTGCCGCCTTCAGCGCTAAATCTATGCTCTTTAAGGGAATGCCCTGCCTTTCAGTGTAATTGACGCGAGTCATATCCGGCGCATTTAATAGCCGTTTGTATGTCTAACCCCGCCTTCCGGCGGTTTCATTATTATACAACTTGTTGGAAATTATAAATGATTCAATCTGCGCCGGCAACAGATATTTTATGCTCTTCCCGGCTGATATGCGGTTCCTTATGTCAGTAGAAGAAAAGGGCATTGGCAAGACCTTTGTGAGGACCGCCTCCCTGGAAGTTTTCAGCGGCGCGCGACAAAAGCGCGCTTTCCCTGTATCAAACTCCTGCAGGGCCTTCTTATCCATAGTAAGGTAGGGGGATGAGGCGAGCGCTGCGAAACTTATCCCGGGCCTCGACAGCACGACAAGGTCCGCAAGTGAAATAAGTTCTTCAGGCCTCCACCAGTTGGGCAGATCGAGAAAGGCGTCTGTGCCCAGCATAAAGAACAGCTCGGCATTTTTGTAGACCTCCCTGAGCGTTGAGAGCGTATTAACCGTATATGACTTCTCAGTGTCTGAGCATTCTATGTCTGAAACCTCGAAACAGTTGTTGCCCTCAGTTGCCATTTGCGCCATCTTATACCTGTCTGCGGCATAAGCGAGATGTCTTGTCTTTAACGGGGGGTTGCCGGAGGGTATAAAAAGAACCTTGTCGAGTCCCAGGATCTCTCTTGCCTCTTCAGCAGCTCTGAGATGGCCGAAATGGATGGGGTTGAATGTCCCGCCGAAAACGCCTATTTTCATTTGCGGAATGCCTCGACTGTCCGCGCCGAATTTGTCTTTTCCCTCCGGATGGGAACAGACCCGGGTTTTCCTGAAGAGAAAAGAGCTACCATGCCACAGACATTATAGTCACGATGTCCGACTGGAGGCGGTGAAATTTACATTTAAAGACCATGCAGTCCTCGGAGCGGTAACAGTATCCGCCTTTTACAACCACATGCACCATTACGCCGGTCTGGGCAGGATACGGGCAGTGTATGTGAAGCTTGCCGGTTGCTTCGGAGTAACGCTTTTCTTTTGGGGCATATTTCACGCCTTATTATAACACCGAGGAAGCGGCCGGGATAATGAAAAGAGCTTCATGAATGACGGTTATTTTTTCTGAAACCCCAGAGTTTATAATATCCGGCAGTGACATTTACTCTGATAATAAAATTTGTCTTCTTTTTTTTCGGGACGTTTCTCCACGAACTGGCGCATTATTCCTCGGCCCTTATACTCGGGAAGGCGGAGGGATTTTCAGTCCTGCCGAAACTGGAGGGCAGGATGTTCGTGTTCGGGAGCGTAAAGTCGAGGACGAAATACAAGGTGCTGTCGTCGGTTATCGCGGCAGCGCCGGTGATCTGGTGGGTCTTGTTGCTTCTGCTGCTGATTCATTCCGGGGCTGTAAGATTTAACGGATATACCCCGTCGATCAGTACAGCCCTGATCGTAGCACGGATAAAGTCTTTTTCTCTCGGGGACCTCTTTCCTGTCTGGCTTGCGCTCCAGCTGTTATGGGCAGGCAGACTGTCGGCCACAGACATTAAAAATTTCCTTGCCGGTTTTTTTTCGATCTCCGGCGTTATTGTCCTGGCGGCAGCGGCCGCTTTGGTTTATCTGCTTGTCGGCTATAAGTGAAGACTAGGCTTTTTTCGGCCTTTTCTGCTTATGGCATTTAAGGCATTCGGACTTCGGAGGGTGCGTTGCCTTCTGGGGAAACTGTTTGCCGGGGCCGTGGCATTCCATGCATAAAGCGGTATCGGTTACGCCGATATGATTTGCGTCGGCCGGCATCTGGGGATATTTCTTGCCGGAGATGCTGAAGAGAAAGCCTACTACTACCAGAACGAATGCAACGAATATTAAGGTGTTTTTCATAATCTTTCCCCCTGCGGCTCCGGCTTCCGGGCCGGTTCTTTGCCGCCTGTATTGTCCTTATTTTTATCCGAATCTTTGTCAGGGTATTTATCCGGGCCGGCCGGGACACAACATTCCTGCTTTTCGTCGCAATCGATAAAAGCGCCCTCAGCAGGCGCCTCGCCGGACAAACACCTGGTCCTGCATTCCCCCTTAAACTGGATAACGCAGTTCTCACTTGCATAGGCCTGCGTTGCAAGCAGCATGAATAACACGAACCATTTCATTTTGCTATTATAACGCCGTGGACGGAAACGTTGCCATACCACCTTGGAATAACCTGAAAATGCGGTGCTGTTTTGAGCTTAGGAATAAATGAATGGAAGGTTTTTCGATTTTAGAGTCTTCATGTTTCAGGCAACAAAAAACCTGTCTGCGCCTTCTTGCGCAGGCAGGTTGTCTCCCACTCCTTACGCGGTGATCTCGATTTTTTTAGGCTCGCCTTCTACGCGGTGAGTCTTTGAAAGCCTTATTTCAAGAACGCCGTTTTCGAAATGGGCCGTTGTCTTTGAACCGTCCACATCATAAGGCAGTTCAAACGTCCTCCGGAATGAGCCGGTGCTACGTTCACAGGCATAGAAATCGCCTTTCTCCACTTTTTCTTCCGTCTTCGTTTCTCCGGAGATGGTAAGCAGGTTGTCTGAAAGGTTGACCTCTACGTCGTCCTTTTTCATTCCGGGAAGATCGGCCTTGACAATCAGCTCATCGCCTTTCTCAAACATATCTACTCTCGGGAAAGCCGGTTCAAACGTCGCAATCTCCAGAGGCCACGCTGCCATTCTTGACATCGGCCTCAACCAAGAATCGAACAATCTCTCGGCTTCCTCAAAGGGTGAAAGATAAGTCGGGCGACCGGTCCGAACAAGTTCTCTCACTGTTACCGCCATAAATCTCTCCTCCTTTCTGCGGGTCTCAACCAGCCACATTGAAACCCCTTACTCTTAATTTAAGTATATGCCAAATCAATAAACTCCGCAACTATTGTTTTGGCCGAATAGGGCTGAAAATTTAAAGCATATAAGTTTTATGAGAGGGTTAGCTGCATATTATTTAAGAATGCGCGGTTTTGCACGCCGGTTACCCGCCGCAAATTGGCGTGCCGGCCGGCCTTTTGCCGGTCCTTTTCGGCCTTCTTTGTTTCTCGCTGTGCTGTAAGCGCTTGTACTTAAAAGATGTTTTGTTATGTCCGGCATGCCTCGCCGATCGCCTCTTCCAGTATATCAAGCCCCCTGCCCATCTCCTCCTCCGTGACAATTAAGGGCGGGGCAAAACGAATGATGTTCCTGTCTACTCCGCTTTCCAACAGCACCAGTCCTTTTTCAAGCGAACGTTCCACGATCTTTTTAAGTCCTTCAGTGTCGGGCTGCTTGTCGCCGGTTACAAACTCTATCCCTATCATCAGACCGGGCCCGCGCACATCTCCGACGCAGGGGTATCGAGACTGCATTTCCCTGAGCCTGGATACCGCATGGCCGCCTCTAAGTGTCGCATTTTCAAGCAGGCCCTCCGACTCGATAACCTTTATTGTGGCTATGGCGGCGGCGCATGCTACAGGATTACCTCCAAAAGTGGTGCCGTGCGCGCCGGCAGGCCATTGGGACATAACGGCTTTTGAGGAGGCCACAGCGCTTAACGGCAGCCCTGAGGCGATCCCTTTGGCAATGGTCATAATATCGGGTACGACCCCGAAGTGTTCAGATGCGAACCATTTGCCTGTCCGCCCCATGCCGGACTGCACCTCGTCGAATATCAGCAGTATGCCCCACTTGTCGCAAAGTTTTCTGAGGTGTTCGATAAACGGCCTGGGCGCATTTATATATCCTCCTTCCCCTAAAACCGGTTCTATTATCATGCAGGCGACTTCTTCGGGCGGGACCACCAGCTTGAAAAGCCTTTCAAGATATACGTAGCAATCCATTGAACAGCTCTGAGGCCGCTGCCCGAAAAAACAGCGGTAGCAGTATGGATATGGAGAATGGTAAATGCCGGGCAGGAACGGGAGATAATTTCTTCGATACCGGATGTTGGACGTTGTCAGACTCGCCGCTCCAAAGGTCCTGCCGTGGAAACCCCCTGTAAAGGCTATGATCCCCTTTCTTCCGCTTGTGTAGCGCGCAAGCTTGATCGCGCCTTCCACCGCTTCTGCGCCTGAATTGCTGAAGAAAAACATATCGAGACCCGGAGGCGTCACAAGTCCGAGGTTTTCCGCGAGTATGGTAAGCGGCTCATAATGGAATATACAACCGGAATGTATAAATTCTTCCGCCTGTTCTTTTATGGCCTCGACTACCAGAGGGTGGTTGTGGCCGATATTGGCTACGGCCAGCCCTGAAGTAAAGTCCATATACCGCCTGCCTTTGGTGTCTTCAACGTAAATACCGCGCGCCTTCCGCGCCGTTATATTTGTATGCAGAACAAGGGCCGGGGCTAAAACCTCTTTGGTCCTTTTGATGAAATCATCCTCCATGATCGTTTCCATCGCTGATGCTGCCAGTCAATTTTTTATTAATCGATCTGGGCCTTTTGGAGCCTTCCGCTGTAATCACGGTATATCACCTTCCATTTTGTAAACATGTCCAGGGCGCCGCCTCTTCCCCCGGCTTCTTTATATCCAAACCCGCTCTTTTTTGTGCCTCCGAAAGGCAGCTGGATCTCAGCGCCGATGGTAGATGCGTTGATATAAACAATCCCTGTGTCGAGTTCCCTTTCCGCGACCGCGGATTTATTCACGTCCCTTGTATAGATCGATGATACCAGGCCGTATTTCGTATTGTTTACTGTCTTTATGGCCTCCTCCAGGTCCTGCGCCTTTATTACCGAGACCACCGGTCCGAATATCTCTTCGCGGGCTATTCTCATGTCCGGCGCAACGTCGGCAAAAATCGTCGGCTCTATAAAATTTCCCCCGGCGCATTCGGCATTAGCGCAGGCGCCGCCCCCGGTCAGCAGCCGGGCTCCCTCTTCCTTGCCGATTTTGATATATCCGAGCACCTTTTCCATCTGGGATCTGTTGATCAGAGGCCCTACGTCCGTTTCTTTCATAAGGCCGTTGCCGAGTTTCAGTTTTGACGCAGCCTTTAAAAAAAGATCGAGAAACTTCTCGTACACGGCCTTATGCGCTATGACCCGGCTTGCAGCGGTGCATCTCTGCCCGGAGGTGCCGAAACCTCCCCATATCGCCCCTTCAACCGCAAGCTCCAGATCCGCGTCGTCCATCACGATGATCGCATTCTTGCCGCCCATCTCGCATGAAACCTTTTTGCCCATGCCTGCGCATGTCCGCGCGATTTGTTCGCCTACAGCGGTAGAACCGGTAAAGGATATTGCATCAGTGCCGGGGTGCGAGGCCAGATAATCACCGGCGACTTCTCCCGCGCCATGTACGAGGTTGACTACTCCGGCCGGTATCCCGGCCTCAACCAGTATCTCCACAATTCTTGTGGCGCAAACAGGCGTATAACTACTGGGCTTAAATACAACCGTATTCCCCGAGACAAGAGCAGGCATGAGTTTCCATGCGGGGATCGCGGTAGGGAAGTTCCATGGAGTGATAAGCGCGCAAACTCCTATGGGCGCCCTTACGGATTTGCAGTCCTTGTCCGGCAGTTCAGAGGGAATGGTCTCTCCCGAGAGCCTCCTGCCCTCTCCTGCCATATAATAGGTCATGTCTATCGCCTCCTGCACGTCTCCAAGGGCCTCCGGCAGCACTTTTCCCATCTCGCGCGTTACGAGCTCTCCCAGTTCCTGTTTTCTTTTAACAAGGATTTCTGCGGCCCGGAAGAGTATTTCACCCCTCCTGGGCGGAGGCACAAGCCTCCATTTTGCAAACGCCTCCCTCGCCGCGCCGACTGCCAGGTCTATATCCCGGACCCCGGAACCGGCTATAAGGCCTATTACGGAACCGTCCGCAGGGTTAAGACTTTCAAATGTATCGCCTGACGACGATGACTCCCATTTTCCGCCTATTAAATTACTTGTAATTCCGGACATGATTAACCTCCAGTTACGATGGGAAAAACTCTTTCCCGAGTATTTCCCTCCCAATAATTATTTTCATTATATTCTGCGCCCCTTCAGCCCCGACTATGTAGGACGCGACTCCTCTTAGTCCCCGTTCCAGACCGGCTTCCCTCGTGTAGCCGTATGCGCCGTGCCACAGCATCACGTCCCTGATGATATCGAAGGCGGCTGTCGGAGCGCTGAGTTTGGCCGCTGCTACCGCCTTGTTTATATCCTGATTGCCGAACCTCTTTTCCCGGTACAGCATATCAAGCATCCATGCCGCCTTATATACCAGAAGCCGCGCGGATTCAAGCTTTACGTAATTCTCAGCAAGATTAAACTGTATGCCCTGAAATTTTGCTAGCTGTGAGCTGAAGGCCTTTCTCCTCCTGATATAATCCATGCCCGCTTCAAGCGCCTTCTCAGCGGCGCCGATGCAGGCGGCTGCGACAAGAGTCCTTGCGCAGTTAAAGCCTTCCATCGCGTAATAAAAGCCCCGGTTCATTTCGCCTATAAGATAATGCCTTGGCAGCGCCACCTTGTTCATCTGGATAAAACCGTTGGATATCCCTTCCCTTCCCATCTGCCTGGAGACGCTTACCGACACGCCCGGCATGTCTTTCACAGGCAGATAACAAAGAGAAAGGCCTTTGTGAGCTAGTTGAGGCGCTGTCTTGGCTATGGTTACGAAGCCGCCGCCGTTTTGATAGGCTTCGCGGACGCCGCTGATATATGCCTTTGAACCGTCAAGGAGCAGTGTTTCACCCTGCATATCAAGAGTTGTAGCCAAAGCGCTGATGTCCGAGCCGCCCTTTGCCTCTGTGGAGGCAATGCCGAGGAACGACTTTCCCTTTACAACTTCCGGGAGGACCTCTTTTTTCAGCTCAATTCCGGCGTATCTGTCAATAATAAATCCCCAGCCTGCGCCTACGAGGTAATAAACAGCCGCGGCCATGCTCATATCGGCCCTTGCAATCTCCTCAGCTACAATTGCCGCCTCTGTAAACCCCGCCCCTGCGCCGCCGAGGTCGCGGGACACAGTTATGCCCAGAAGGCCAAAGGACCCCATCGCATCGATCAGATCATGGGGAATCTCAGCATTATCATCAATCTCGTCAGCCCTGGGAACTATCTTTTCTTCGCAAAACCTCCTTACGGATTTTCTGAAAAGCTCCTGCTCTTCAGTGAAAGAAAAATTCATCTTTCCTCCTCACCAAACCGGATTGCCGGGCCTGATCTGCTGTTGGGAAACCGGGCTTTACAGCGGTATCAACTGAGCTATAATTAATTAAAATATATCACATAATCCGCCAGGTCCAAGGGGACGCTAAAGGCGTGGAGAGACAATGAGAAAAATCGGGGTTAAGACCAATGGCTGAAGACGTTCTGATACTAAGCGCTGCAAGGACCGCTATCGGCAAGTTCGGCCGTTCATTGAAGGATATCCCGGCACAAAGGCTGGGCGCTGTTGTAACCGGAGAGGCTGTCAGAAGGGCGGGCCTGACCCCAAACGACATAGACGAGGTCATACTGGGCAATGTTATATCCGCCGGGCTGGGGCAAAACCCTGCGAGGCAGTCCGCTATTTATGCGGGCATACCGCCGGACAAAGGTTCTTTCACAGTCAACAAGGTATGCGGCTCAGGACTGAAGGCGGTTATCCTGGCTGCCCAGGCTGTGAAGTCCAAGGATGCGGACCTTATCGTTGCCGGAGGAATGGAAAATATGAGCGCAGCCCCGCACCTTGTGAGCGGGCCGAGATGGGGCGTAAAATTCGGAAATTTTGCCGCTGTCGACGCCATGATACGGGACGGGCTTTGGGATGTTTATAATGATTTTCATATTGCGTTGACAGGTGAAAGGGTCGCAAAAAAATTCGGCATAACGAGGGAAGAGGCTGATCTGTTTGCATTGAGGAGCCATCATAGGGCCGCGTCTGCGATAGACGAGGGCAGGTTCAGGGAGGAAATTGTGCCTGTTGAGCTGCCGCACGGCCGGTTTGAGCGCGACGAGTGTGTCCGGCCTGAAAGCTCTATGGAGAAACTTGCGGGTCTGAGGCCTTTTTTTGTGGAAGGCGGTATCCTGACAGCCGGCAACTGTTCGCAATTGAGCGACGGCGCAGCAGCCCTTGTAATCGCCTCACGGCAAAGAGCGGACGAGATGGGCCTGACGCCTGTTGCAAGAATACTGGATTACACGGTCGGCGGCACAGCTCCTGAAGATGTAATGGAGGCGCCTGTTCCTGTCGTCAGAAGGCTTTTAAAAAGGACCGGGTTCGAGATGGCGGACATCGACCTTGTCGAATACAATGAGGCGTATGCAACGGCCGCGGTCCATGTGGCCCGAGAACTGGGGATCGATCCAGGGAAATTCAACGTCAACGGCGGCGCGGTTGCCTTGGGACATCCTATCGGCTGTAGCGGGGCAAGAATTCTGGTAACGCTCCTCCATGCCTTAAAATCAAGAGGATTGAAACGGGGGTTGGCGACGCTCTGCATGGGCGGAGGGAATGCCCTGGCCCTGATAATAGAAATATTATGATGATAATCGAAACAATTTAGGATAAAAAATATGCTTTATACAAAAGAACTGGGAAATATAATCCGGACCATGCTGCCGGAGGCCGCGCGATACCAGTATATTCTTGAGTCTGCAGGCGGATTGTTCGAAAAAGAGATACTCCCTTCAGCCAAAAAAATAGATCAAAACGGCACTTTCCCGCGTCAAAATCTCGAACTTCTGCAAAGAGAAAAGATAATGGGGATGCCTTTCCCCAAAGAATACGCCGGCTCAGCCCTGCCGTTTACAGCATATGCGGCAGTTATTGAAATGCTGGCCTCTGCATGCGCCAATACGGCGCTTCAGCTTTCGATTCAGGGGATGATCACCGAAGGTCTGGAACTCTTTGGGACTGCCGGACAGAAGGAAAAATTTCTTAAAGAAAAAGGTTTGGCAGTGGGCAGGTGTCTTATCGCCTTTGCCCTCACGGAGCCGTGCTGCGGCTCTGACGCCAGGTCCATCCGGTCGACTGCTGCGCCTGAAGGAAATGCCTATATCCTTAACGGTTCAAAAATATTCATAACCAATGCGGCTGAAGCTGATTTTACTCTCGTGTTTGCGGCAACGAAGAAAGGCATTTCAGCCTTTATCGTGCCGAAGGAGTCGTCGGGCTTCATCGTACTTAAAGACATGCCGAAACTTGGGTTCAGGGGCAACAGATTAAACGCTGTTCAACTTAAGGATTGCCGGGTGCCGGGGGAATATCTCCTCGGGGAGGAAGGGAAAGGTCTTGAATACGCAAAACAGATCCTTAACTCCGGCAGGCTGACTATCGCGGCTATCGCGGTCGGCATTGCGCAGTCGGCGTACGAAAAGGCCCGTCTGTACAGCAAAAAAAGGGAGGCGTTTGGAGAAAGCCTTTCGCATTTTCAGCTGATCCAGGAAAAGCTGGCGGACATGGCGACCGGCATCCGTGCGGCACGGCTTATGACGTATTGTGCCGCTGCCCAAAAGGATGGGGGAATGGATATAGCAGCTGAAGCAGCGCAGGCAAAGCTCTTTGCCTCAGAGACGGCGGTGCAGGTCTGCGACAAAGCTATGCAGATACACGGCGGCTATGGCTATGTGGACGATTTCGACATCCACAGACATTGGAGAGACTCTCGCATGCTGCTGATAGGCGAAGGCACGTCCGACATGCTGCGGCTTCTGATAGCGCATCTTGAACTGAAATAAGAGGTCTGTAATTTTTTTGTCTATGCCGGATCCCCCTTTGCGGTTCTTTGCTTCCGGGTCGTGAAATTGACTAAACAGGCTGCATTATTTTAGAGTAATCAAACACCAAAGGAGGCGAGTTTGACTGCAATAATTGAGGATATTAGCGCTACCAAAAAGCGTTTGAAAATAGAAATTCCGACCGAAATAATAGAGAAAGAATTCTCAGCCGGACTTGATAATGTGCGGCAGAGAGCGAGGATTCCCGGGTTCAGGCCGGGCAAGGCCCCGGTCAGTCTGATAGAGAAAAAATTCGGCGGCGACATAAAATCCGACATCATAGACAGGCTTGTCCCTGATTATTATTCAAGGGCGCTGAAAGAGGCGAACCTTGTGCCTGTGACAATGCCTAAATTTGAAAGCGCAATCGATTTAAAGAGAAACGAACCGTTGTCCATAGCCCTTACTGTAGAGGTAAGGCCGAACATTGCCGACCTGAAATATGCCGGTCTGAAAATCGACGAGGTTGTAGTGGGCGTGGATGAAAAAGAGGTGGATGACACCATTAAGGGGCTTCAGGAGGAAAGGGCGCTTTTTGAGGCGGTCGACAGAGAGATAAAAAAGGACGACATTATTGTTATAGATTATGTGAAGTATGACTCCTCCGGTGAAAAAGAGCTTGCCTCAGCCAAAGATCAGGTGATGAACCTCGGCAATAATCTGGCGCCGCAGGGGATACTCGAAGCCCTGGTCGGCAGGAAAAAAGGCGACGTGACCGAGATTGATCTGCCGTCATTTGAAGGGGAAGAAGCCGGGGAAGGCGCGGACAAGGGCAGCCGCCTGAAGATCACGATAAAGGAAGTAAAGGAAAAGAAACTCCCTGACATCGACAATGAGTTTGCGAAGGACTTCGGCCACGATACGCTGGAGGCGTTCCGGGAAAAAGTCAGGGAAAGCATCCTGAAAGCAAAGCAGGACAGGGCCGCGGGCGGGAGCAAGGATAAGCTCCTGGAAATGCTTGTGACAGGCCATGAGTTCGATATACCCGAATCCCTTTTTGAAAAAGAGCTCGAAAAGCTTGTTGTCAATGAAAAGCACGCGCGTAAAAAATCTGATGAAGTTGCTTCTCCTGAATCGGCGCCGGCTGACGCGGCCGCTGACGACAAACTTGCCGAAGAGCTTAAACCAAAGGCGATCAACAGTGTAAAGGCAGCTATGATTCTCGACGTGATTGCGGAAAAAGAGAACATAACGGCGACTGAGGATGAACTGAAGAAGAGGATCGCAGCTCTGGCGGGTCATTTCAAGACAACCCCGGAGGCCATAATCAATTTCTTTGTGACCAAAGACGGATCGCTTGACAACCTCAACCGCAACATACGCGATGAAAAGGTGTTGGACCTCGTGCTGTCAAAGGCCGAGATCGTTAAAGGAGCATAGACTAACATGAGCTTGATACCGATGGTTATAGAGCAGACCGGAAGGTCTGAAAGGGCATATGACATTTATTCGAGGCTTCTGAAAGACAGGATCATCTTTCTCGGGACCGCGATCGACGACATTGTATCCAACACGACAATAGCGCAGATCCTCTTTCTGCAGACTGAAGATCCCGACAAAGACATCCATATGTATATCAACTCCCCGGGCGGTGTAGTGTCTTCGGGACTTGCCATATACGATACGATGCAATATGTGAAGCCGGATATCTGCACATATTGCATAGGGCAGGCCGCCAGTATGGGGGCTCTTCTGCTTGCGGCCGGCACAAAAGGAAAGAGGTTTTCCCTGCCGAATGCGAGAATAATGCTGCACCAGCCCATGGGCGGCTTTCAGGGGCAGGCTACTGATATAGCGATACATGCAAAAGAGATACTCCGGATGAAGGAGGTCTTAAACGGTATACTGTCGCACCACACAGGTCAGCCCCTGGATAAGATCCATGCGGATACGGACAGGGATTTTTTCATGTCCGGAGCAGAGGCAAAGGAATACGGCGTGATTGATGAAGTGATCCAGTCCGCAAAGAAAAGCCCGGGGCAGTGACGCAGGCGCTATTCATCAGGAGTTATCGCCCCACCATGATGCATTACACGAGTAGGATACCGGAGGACTAAATGGCCAAAAAAGATGAAGAGGCTCTGAAATGCTCTTTCTGCGGCAAGGGGCAGGAAGAGGTGAAAAAACTTATTGCAGGCCCCACCGTATATATCTGCAATGAGTGCATAGAGCTTTGCAATGAGATAATAGCCGACGAATTGTATGTTGACCACTCGGCGGAATTGCTGCCGAAACTGCCTACACCCAGAGAGATTCACAACGTGCTGAACGACTTTGTCATAGGGCAGGAGCGGGCGAAAAAAATTCTTTCCGTTGCGGTCCACAATCATTACAAGAGGATTTACAACCCGTCTGAATCGGACGTGGAGCTCCATAAGAGCAATATACTGCTGATAGGCCCCACCGGCACAGGCAAGACCCTACTGGCTCAGACCCTCGCAAGGATACTGAACGTGCCGTTTACGATAGCCGACGCCACGACCCTCACCGAGGCAGGCTACGTAGGCGAAGACGTTGAGAATATAATCCTGAAGCTTCTGCAGGCCGCTGAATACGACGTTGAAAAGGCCCAGCGCGGCATTGTATATATAGACGAAATCGACAAGATCAGCAGGAAGTCCGACAACCCGTCCATCACGAGGGACGTATCGGGTGAGGGCGTCCAGCAGGCGCTGCTTAAGATAGTCGAGGGCACCGTGGCCAATATACCGCCTCAGGGCGGGCGCAAGCACCCGCAGCAGGATTTCATCCAGGTGGATACGACAAACATTCTGTTTATATGCGGGGGGGCTTTCATTGGCCTTGACGGCATAATCGAACAGAGGACCGGCAAAAAGTCCATGGGCTTCGGCAGCAAGGTGGTCGGCCGCAGCGAAAAGAGGATAGGCGACATACTCGGTATGGCTGAAACCGCTGATCTGCTCAAATACGGCCTGATCCCTGAATTCGTGGGCAGACTCCCGGTTATAACTACCCTCGAAGAGCTGGATGAGGCTGCGCTGGTGAAGATACTTGTAGAGCCGAAGAACGCCCTCACAAAGCAGTATCAGAAACTGCTTTCATTCGATAACGTCAGGCTCAGGTTTACAGACAGTTCTCTTACAGCCATCGCCAGGAAGGCGGTGCAGCGCAAGTCCGGGGCGAGAGGGCTAAGGGCGATACTAGAAGAGATTATGCTCGAAGTAATGTATGAGATCCCTTCGCAAAAAGGCATCAGGGAATGTCTTATAACTGAAGATACGGTCACGCGCAAGGAAAAGCCGATACTGATATACGAAAAACAGGCCGAGTCCGCTTAGTCGGTTTGTGCCTGATTAACTAAAGGGATTCCTCTTCGCTGCAGGTCGGGGCTTTTTGCCTGCTGCGGTTTTTGTGGCTTGCCTTCATCGCTTTCTCGGCTGCTCCCCGCACCGAGTTCCTGAGTTCATCGTCTCCGATTTCTGAAACCAGGTCCGAGATGAACGCCGCTTCTTCGGTAGAAAGCTCCGCAGGCGCATCCGGTACAACGGGTTTGTGCCTGTCCTTTGAGATCTTGCCGGCCCTGAAACGAACTGTTTTGATTCCATAGGGCGACAGTTTTTTTAGTATGGCGGCCTTATGGTAGGTGAGCTGTTGTATCCATATCGGCGGGTCTACATTAAGGAGTAGCTCGCCTTCCGATAGTCTGGAAGGCGACATGTGGAGCGATAGTGTCTTTTCAAAGATTGTATGCCAGTCGTTTTTTATTCGCGCAAGCATGACGCCGTCGCCGATGCCCAGTCTCCGGATGATCGGACCGAGCACGGACGAGGCCCTGTTCACTAGACCACCTTTTTAACCGTGCCGGAACGCAGACATCTGGTACAGACGTATGCGCGCTTTATCCCGTGATCGGTTGCTATACGGGTCCTCTGCAGATTAGGGAATAATTGTCTCTTTGTTTTATTGTTTGCGTGGCTTACATTGTTGCCAATGGTTTTCTTCTTTCCGCATGCTACACAACTTGCCAAATCAGCCACCTCCTTTCAGAATTGCATAATTGGGAGCTTTTATGATAACATTTTAGAGCTTATGATACAAGGTTGTTGCCGTTTCCTTCATTGAAATATAAAAAATAAAGTTAGGGCCAGGATAAAATGTCTAAAGTCAGGATATATGAATTAGCAAAAAATCTGAACAAAAACAGCAAGGATATCCTCGATGAACTTTCCAGGATGGGCGTGCAGGTCAAAACTCATTCTTCAAGTATCGACGAGGATGTAGCTGAAAAGATCAGACTTTATTTCGCAGGTTTGGACTCGCTTGAACTGCAGGCGGGAAAGCCGGCGCCTGCTGAGCCGACTTCGGCTGCGCAGGCTGCGGGACCGGAATCAGTTATGCCGGAAGAAGCAGCCCCGGCTGTAGCTGAGGCGGAAGAAAAGGCTGAAGCAGGCGGACCTGCCGTGACACCGTCGGGAGAGACAGATGAAGACATCAAGCTGCCCGACAGGTTCAAGAAAGACATCGAAGCCGAAAAGATCGAAAAGTTCAAGGCAAAGCCCGGTCTGCAGAGGGCGTTTCAGACCATAAGAAAAATCGAACCGAAGAAGTGGGATGTAAGGTCGAACAAGAAGGGCGGTAAAAGGGGAATGGGCCAGACGCCTGATCTCAAGGCCCAGGCGCAGTCCACCATGCCGCGCAAAAAAATGCTGAAGCTCCGCGAGGGCGCTACGGTCAAGGAATTTGCGGAGTTGGTAGGCCTCAAATTTTCGGATGTCATCAAGAAATTCATGGAATTGGGGTATATGCCTACGATCAATCAGCCTGTGGACACCGACGCCGCGCTGCTGGTTGCGGAAAGTTTCGGCATAAAAGTGGAACTTTCGTCCGTTGAAGAAGATACCGAGGTAGAAGAGGTAAGGGAAGACGATTCAAAACTTCTGCACAGGGCGCCTGTGGTTACAATTATGGGGCACGTAGACCACGGCAAAACTTCATTGCTCGACGCGATCCGGGAAACAAAGGTCACCGAAACCGAGGCGGGTGGGATAACACAGCATATCGGCGCTTACAAGGTAAACCTGAAGGGGAAAGACATCGTTTTTCTCGATACCCCGGGCCATGAGGCTTTTACGGCCATGAGGGCCAGAGGAGCAAAGGTCACGGATATCGTCGTGCTTGTGGTTGCGGCGGACGACGGCGTGATGCCACAGACGGTTGAGGCCATTAATCATGCCAAGGCTGCCGGCGTTCCGATAGTCGTGGCTGTAAACAAAATAGACAAACCCACAGCCAACCAGGCGAAGGTTAAGAGCGAGCTCGCCGACCACGGGATAATCTCAGAGGAATGGGGAGGACACGATATATTCGTGGAGGTGTCGGCAAAAAAACGCATAGGCATAGAGCATCTTCTTGAAATGATCCTGTTGCAGGCGGAAATTATGGAGCTTAAGGCGAACCCAAATAGAGAGGCAAGGGGCACGGTCATTGAGGCCAAACTCGACAGGGGAAGAGGCCCGGTAGCAACACTGCTGGTCCAGACAGGCAATCTCAAGATAGGCGATGCGCTTCTCTCAGGGACGCAGGTGGGCAAAGTGCGCGCGTTGATAGACGATTCAGGGAAAAGGATTCAGAGCGCAGGCCCCTCAACTCCGGTCGAGGTAATAGGCTTTTCCGAAGTCCCGTCGGCCGGGGATGTATTTACTGTTGTCGCAGACGAGAAGAGGGCCCGTCAGATAGCATTGACGAGGTTCCAGAAGCAGAGGTCTCTTGAAATAGCAAAGGCCAAAAAACTCACCCTGGATGAACTGTATACAAAGATCAAGGAAGGCCAGATCAAAGAGCTTAATATAGTTATCAAGGCCGATGTGCAGGGGTCCGTAGAAGCGATCAAGGATGCCTTCGAAAATATCGTGCATTCTGAGGTAAAGGTTAGGGTAATACACACTTCAGTAGGCGGCATCAATGAATCCGACGTTATGCTTGCGTCCGCGTCAAACGCTATTATAATAGGGTTCAATGTGCGCCCCGAGACAAAGGCTTCGCATATTGCCGAAAAGGAAGGCGTTGACATAAGGCTTTATAACGTAATTTATGAAGCCATCGAGGACGTAAAGAAGGCGCTCGAGGGGCTGCTGGAGCCTACATTGAAGGAAAAGGTGCTGGGCAGGGCTGAAGTCAGGCAGTTGTTCCCTGTATCAAGGCTCGGCACAATAGCAGGCTGTTACGTTATAGACGGAATCATTTCCAGGGCTTGCGACGGCATCAGGGTGCTGAGGGACAATGTAGTCGCTTATGAAGGCAAACTCGGCACGCTCAGAAGGTTCAAGGACGACGTCAAAGAGGTCCAGACAGGATACGAATGCGGGATCCTGATTGAAAACTTCAATGATATTAAAGTAGGGGATATTCTCGAGAATTACATAATCGAAAAGATCGCAGCAAAGCTGTGAGGTCTCCGGCGTCTTTTTTCATCACCGTCCGCCGATGCGGATACAGCCGGTCCGGATTCGGGACTTAATATGCTTCCTTATAAACGCTCGCAGAGGGTCGGTGATCTTGTCAGGGAAGAAATTGCCGATATCATCATGTACAAACTTAAAGACCCGCGCATCGGCTTTATTACGGTCACCGGCGTCGACATGTCGCCTGATCTCAAGTCGGCGAAGGTGTTTGTCAGTATTTTAAAAGAGGACGAAAGGGAGCTTGTCCTGGAAATACTGAATAGTTCAAAAAATTTTTTCCGCTCGCTTCTCTCAAAGAGACTGAAAATGAAGGTAATCCCAAATGTTGAATTCAGGTTGGACACCTCGATTGAATACGGCTTTAAAATAGACAAGCTGCTTAAGGAAATCAAGGATCACGATGAAAGTTCCTAAAAAGGTCATCTCCGCATTGCAGAGTGAAAAGCGGTTCCTGATCGCTACCCATATCAATCCGGACGGCGACGCGATCGGTTCGTCGCTTGCCCTTTCGGCAGCGCTTGAATCCATGGGTAAAAAGACCTTTGTATACAGCAGGGACCCTGTGCCCTGGTATTACAGCTTTATGCCCGGGCATGAGAAATTCATTTCCGACCTCAAGATGACGGAGGGATACGACCCTGCGCTCATACTGCTTGACTGCAACAGTCCTGAACGCTCGGCGCTCGAAAACCGCAGCTTTGGGGTCTCTGTGATAATCGACCATCATGAAACCGAAAGGGATTTCGGCGACATCAGGTGGGTGGATTCCAATGCGGCCGCAACAGGCGTCATGATCTTTTTTTTGCTGAAGTCCCTGGGGATAGCGATTACAAAGGACATGGCGACAAACCTGTATACGTCGATAGCAGTGGATACAGGAACGTTCAGATACAGCAATACCAGGGCGGAAGTGCTTAGGGCGGCCGCAGAATTGATAGAGGCAGGCGCTGAGCCGAACGTCATAGCCGACTATCTCTATGAGACATGGAGTCAGAAAAAATTCAATCTGCTGGTCAAGAACCTTAATACCCTTGAGATAAAGAACAGGATAGCGATTACATGTGTGACGAGAGAGATGTTCAGGAAGACCGGCACAAAACCCGAAGACACCGAAAATTTTTCAAATTTCCCCAGGATGATAGAATCAGTTGCGATATCGGCCTTTTTCAGGGAGCTTGGAAATAGCGTGTGGAAGGTTAGTCTCCGTTCCAAGGGCAATGTCAATGTCGCGAAGATCGCGGAGCAGTTCGGGGGCGGCGGACATAGAAATGCGGCCGGATATAAGATCGAGGCCGGGCTTGATGAAGCCAAGGAAGCGCTGTTGAGGGCGGGAAGAAAAGCGCACCATACGTTTTAGCTTTGGTTTGCGCCCGCCGGTCGATTTCCGAACGACTGCTTCGCCGCAACCGCGGCGCATTCCGGATTACATATGAATTTTATCGTCAATCTCAATAAACCTTCCGGCATAAGTTCCCAGCAGGCTGTAACCAGGGTCAAGCGGCTGCTTGCGGTTGCTAAGGCCGGGCATACGGGCACACTTGACCCGATGGCAACGGGTGTGCTTCTTGTCTGCCTGAATGAAGCCACAAAGGTATCAAGGTTTTTTCTTGAAATGGACAAGAAATACAGGGCGAGGGTGAAGATCGGCGAACGAACCGACACTTACGATGCGGAGGGGATGGTAACGGAGACCGGGGACATATCCGCGATCACTGAGGAAAACGTGGTTCAGGCTGCGCGGGTGTTTGTCGGACGAATAAACCAGAAGCCGCCCATGTATTCGGCCGTCAAGGTAGGAGGCGAGGCGCTGTATAAACTTGCGCGAAAGGGTATTGAGATTGAAAGGGCCGAGCGCCCCATAGAAATTTATGATCTCAGGATAACGGAGGTCCGTCTTCCTTTTTTTGAGATGGAGATTTCGTGCTCAAAGGGGACATATATAAGGACCCTCTGCGACGACATCGGCAGCAGACTTGGGACAGGCGCCCACATGGTTGCCCTTGAGCGGACCGGGATAGGAAACTTCGATATAAAAGATTCCGTTACCCTGGATGAGCTGGGCGGGGCGGGGTTAGACGACGATAAAGATCTCCCGGGCGACAAGGGGTATCTTTGCGGTCCTGATGAAGCCTTGTCCGGGTTAACTGAAATCGTTCTGAACGACACTGATTTCAGGAAGGCGATGGATGGAGTAGCTGTTGCATGCTGCAAGACCGCCTTTCCGGCTGACGTTGAATATGTCAGACTGAAGGGGCCTTCGGGCAATCTTTTTGGAATCGGCAAAAGGGATATTAACATAATTAGAGTCGAACGAATTCTTAAATTGTGACGTAATTCGTTGAATTGTTAAACTAGTTTCTAGGGGACTTGACAAAACTGCCTGATATCACAGAGATATTATTTCAAAAAAAGCTTGACAATATAATCATTTTCTGTTAAACATAAGCTATGCTTTTTTCGGATAAGGGCTCAATAGGTCTGGATTTAGGCTCCAGTTATATAAAAACAGTCAAGCTGAAGGAACTAAAAGGCGGCTATGAACTGGAGATGTTCGACATTCTTCCCCTGCCTCCTGAACTTATTGTAGACGGGTCTATCATAGACTCACTCCGTCTGGTGGAATCAATCAAGGAACTGATAAAGAAGGCGGGGATCAAAACCAAGGACACTGTTATATCCATATCAGGCCATTCATCCGTAATCATCAAGAGGATTGCTCTGCCCGAGATGTCGGAGGAAGAACTGTCCGAATCAATCAGGTTTGAGGCGGAGCAGTATGTGCCGTTCGATATACAGGACGTCAACCTGGATTTCCAGATACTGGGTCCGAAAGACGAGCCGGGGCAGATGGACGTCATCCTTGTGGCGGTCAAGAAGGACATAATCAATGAATACATATCTGTGGTCAAGGAGGCGGGATTAAATCCCATAATAGTTGATATAGACTCCTTTGCACTGGAAAATATGTACGGCATAAATTACGAAATCGAACCCGACAAAAACGTTGCGTTGCTGAATATAGGGGCAAGCACTCTGAATATGGGCATCCTCAAGGGGGGGATATCGGTCTTCACAAGGGACAGCTCTCTGGGCAGCAATCTGCATACCGAGGCGCTTCAGAGAGAGTACAATATTTCATACGAGAATGCCGAAAGGCTCAAAAGGGGAGAAACGGTTGAGAATATCGCCGCCGAAGACGCCGCAGCCGTAATAGAGTCGGCATCCGAAGAAATCCTCAGTGAAATTGTCCGTTCGTTCGACTATTACAGGAGCACCACGCTTCATGAAGAAATCTCCGAAGTTCTGATGAGCGGCGGATGTGCGCTGCTGCACAATTTTTCCGCCATGATCTCTGAAAGAACAGGGATCGCAACAAAAGTAATCGAGCCGTTCAAAAATATCCGGATACCGAAAAAATTTGACCAGACCAATATCTCGGAAGTGGCGCCCATGCTGGCCGTAGCGGTCGGATTGGCGCTCAGAAAACAGGGCGACAGATGATCAAGGTCAATCTGCTGCCGGTCAAAAAGAAGAAAAAATCCAAGCCCGTCCCCGCATTTCTGATCGCGACCATTGTACTTACCCTGGTAACCGGAGGAATCTCTTTCTATGTCAACTATTTCTTTGCTTCCAAAATAAAGGTTCGGAAGACGCAGGTCCAGGAGAATGAGAATAAGATAAGAGACCTCCAGAGCAAGATCCAGGCGGTTAACGACTTTGAAAAACGCAACGCGGACTTCAAACAGCGCAAGGATATCATAGAGCAGCTCACCCGGAACAAGACGCTGCCTGTAAAGATAATCGACGAGATAGCCAATGTTTTACCTGCGGGCGTATGGCTGAGTGCCATGTCCATAAACGGAGCCGACCTGAGCATGACCTGCACCGGCTTTTCAAATACCGATGTTGTCAATTTTATAAACAACCTGAAAAACTCAAAGATGCTGTATGAAGTTTATCTGCTTGAGTCTGTGCAGTCGAGTATGGCAGGGTACTCTGTTTACAATTTCAGGGTGATCTGCAAGGTGCGAGTCTGATATGGCTGCGATCAAATTTGATATAAAGTCACTGCCGCGATACGCGAAAATTATTATTTCCTTGCTGCCTTCGATTGTGATTGCTGTTGTGGTGACGGTTCTCCTGGTCCTGCCCAAGCAGAAGGAAATAAAGGCGCTTGACGCCAAGATCGACGAACAGAACAACAAGATAGCAGAAAGTCAGGCAAAGGTCGCCAAGCTGGATTTTCTTATGAAGGAATCGGAAAGACTCCAGGCAAGGCTGAACGAGCTGAAGGAACTGCTGCCCGAGGAAAAAGAGATATCCAATCTTCTCAGGCAGGTTTCGGACCTGTGCATAGCGTCAGGGCTGGAAATGAAGTCGTGGAGACCCGGACAGAAGCGCAAGCATGCCAGCGGCATTGTGTACGAGATACCTGTGCAGGTCAATGTCGTAGCAACTTATCATAATCTGGGCAATTTTTTGAGCAGTCTTACAAAGATGAACAGAATAGTGAATATAAGCCAGATACAGTTGGGTGGAGCGCAAATGATCAAGGGTGAGAACGTCCTGCAAATATCCTTTACCGCTTCGACATTTTCGAGCATCCCCGAAGCGGAGGCGGACAAGAAATAGATGAAGAAATCGATCGTGGTCTTAGCCCTGTTAAGCCTGCTGCCAGCCGTCTTTTTTTCAGCCGGATGCGGCGACAAGCGCGGTAACGCGCCGAAGCCGGCTGCGCCGCAACCGCAGGCTGCCCAGCCGCCTGCTGCCGTACAAAAAGAGGAGCCCAAGATCGAAAAGGAAGTCTTTATATACGAGATGAAGGGCAGACGCGACCCGTTTATGTCGCTGGTAGCCGTTGCAAAGGAAAAACCGCGCGGGGTAAAGAAAGCAAATCCTGTTGAAAACTTTGACGTGGATGAAATTAAACTCTCTGCTATCGTCTCCGACAACAAGCAATATTATGCGCTGATTACTCTTCCGGACGGCAAGTCCTATACAGTAAAAAAGGGTATGGGCCTCGGCCTGTACGGGGGCAGGGTCGCGGAAATAACAAAAAATTCCGTGATCATCACCGAGCAGGTCAAAGACTACAAAGGTCAATTCAAGACGAAGGATACAACACTGAAACTCCGCAAGGAGGGGGACGAATGAAAAAAACTATACTGCTGAAACTTATGCTCTCAGTTGGTCTGATAATATTACTGTTCGGTTGTGCCGGTACGATGCAGGAGGCGAAGCCTGCCGCCGATGCGCTTTCTGTGATCACCGGCATTAAGCTTCAGGACAACGGTCTCGAGATTACAGGCAACAAACATTTTGTGTATACCATGTACACTGCGAATGATCCGTACAAGATATCAATAGACATACCGGACATGCATCAGGGCGACCTGGCAAACAAGATAGTATCGGACAAGGCGGGCATTACGGAAGTTGTCCTGTCCCAGTCCGATTCCCCTTCTCCGTCGCTGAGAATCGACGTCATGCTTCAGACTCCGGCCTCTGTTACTCCTCTTTACAAGGATAATACGCTCCTGCTTGTTTTGAAGCCGGAAGAGCCTTCAGCCCCTGCTGTTTCTAAAGCGGCAGCAAAAGAAAGTTCTGAATCCGCTTCCGCGTCCGGGAAAGAGATAAGGGAATCAGCGGCCCCCGACAAGTCCGCTGCAGACGAAGGAAAACAGTCCGGCTTATCGAAGGCCGGAGAAACAAAAGCCGTTGAAGAGATAGTCGCACCCATGCATGCTGCGACGCAAATAACAAGTATAGATTTGAAAAAAACCCCGGACGCATTAAAGGTCATAGTCAAGGGCAACGGCTCGCTGAACCCAAATATATTTCCGCTTAGCGACAGGATAGTTGTCGATATCCCGCGTGTGCAGCTTAAGGCCGCGGTCCCCTCTGTAGTAGTTCCGCCGCTAAAGGGCATCAGGGCCGGACGACACAGGGACAAGATAAGGCTTGTTCTGGATCTCAGGGAAAAGACTACGTTTGATGTTGCAGCCACAGGCGACTACATAGAGGTTTCCCTTAGGAAGAAAGATATGGTTGCGAGGAATAATTCAAAAGCGGCGCCTGCCTCTAAACCAATGGAGTCTGCGACAAGGGACCTGTCCGACGAGGGATCGGCTGCAAAAAATCCGTCTGCCGACGACGCCGCGATTAAAGAAATAACGGCAAAGGATGCGCCGCAGGAACAGGCGTCTGCAGGCGAGACTTCCAAGGAACTTCAGTCTCCCAAGGTTGATTATATATCCGGGAAAAAATTCCGGGGCAAAAAGATATCTCTTGACTTCCAGGAGTCAGAGGTAGCGCCGATATTCCGGCTTATGGCCGATGTCTATGGCTATAACCTGGTGCTCGATCCTTCGGTAAGGGGCAGGATCACTTTAAAACTGCTCAATGTGCCCTGGGACCAGGCGTTGGACATAATCCTCAATCAGACCCACTACAGCCATCGCATCGACGGCAATATCCTTTGGATAGCGCCTTCCAGCGTATTTGACGCCCTCATCACTGAAAGGGCCAAGACCAAAGAGACTGTGGAAAAGGCCGAAGACCTCGTTCAGGAGATAGTGCGTGTGAATTACGCTACCGCTGGAGATATGAGCGCCGCCATTTCATCAGGGAAGCTTTTGAGTACGCGCGGCAGCATTACGATAGACAACAGGATGAATACGCTTATAATCAAGGACACACAGAGGAGCATAGATAACGTAAAGGACCTCATGAAGATCATGGACGTTGCAAAACCGCAGGTCATGATAGAGGCAAAGATTGTCGAGGTCGGTAACAACTACTCAAATGTGCTCGGGATCAGTTGGGGCGGCTCTTTTTCATCGCAGACCTGGCCAAATACCTTCGGGACAAACTTTTCGGTGAATACGCCGACTTCTTCTGCCGGCCCCGGCGTTACGAATCCGGGAGGAGCATTGAGCATGAATATAGGCCGGGCAAACGCAGTCAACGTGAGCCTGTCTCTCTCTGCGCTTGAATCCATCGGCAAATCCAAGACATTGTCGAATCCGAAAATCCTTACCATGGACAACGAGGCGGCCACCATACAGCAGGGCCGCACATTCTTTATAGAGACGGTCAGTCAGGCGGGAACCCAGACACAGCAGCAGTCGGCGACCCTTAGCCTGAGCGTAACGCCGAAGATAACTCCGGATGGGTTTGTCCAGCTAAAAGTTACCGCAACAGACAACAGCCTTGAAAGCGTGACGCCTCCTGTGGTCAACACAAAGAGCCTTAACACTCAGGCGCTCGTGAAAAACGGTGAAACGCTTGTTTTGGGCGGCATCTATACCACAGACGTTACAGAGGGGGAAAAAGACGTGCCGTTTCTGAGCAAGATCCCCGGACTTGGCTGGCTTTTCAAGACAAAAAGTCAATCGGGACCGAACGTCAAGGAACTGTTGATATTTATTACGCCGGTAATTATGCCGCAACAGCAGTAGACTGTTTAAGAGAGAAGAAGATTGCGCCGTAATAACTAAGGGAGGAAAGATGAAAAAATATATTGTATTTTTGTTTGCTCTTATAATATTGGCCGGTTGCGGGTCGGGAGGTATGATACCGCCTGATGCCAAAATTACAATCACATCGCCGGACTTTCCATATGTAGAAACAGACCTGGGAGGCGGCAATCAGCTTCACACATCTCATTTCACTATTCAGCTTATGGATAATGCCGGAAAGCCTCTTGCGAGCGAAAGAGATATTGATATATATTTCCCCTATGCTGCTCCGGACGCCGCCGATCTGACCCAGTTTTATGACGGCGCGATAAAGGTTAATTCGCCGTTCAGGACCCGTACAGACAGTAACGGTCAGTACATTTTGAGGATGGATTTTAAATCGGGCGGCACGCCCAGACTTTCTTATACGGCGAACCTTGAAGTGAAATCCGGCCCTGTTTCTGCTACATTTGCAGTGTCCGTCAATTGAGGGTAGGGCTTGTACTCTACGTTATCTTTACGGTTTGAAGGGCAGTTGACGGGAAATGTATGAGAGGAAAGATCCTGAAGGCAGCTTTTAATTTTCTTGCTCTGTCCTTGGCCGTTTCTTTTTTGTCCTGCGGTTCGTCGTCGTCACCCCTGCCCTCAGGGATAGGTAACGTTACCGCTCCTGAGGAGGCGCAGGCTGCGGCTGTAAGCAAGGCTAGGGATATAGCCGTCGGCAGCCACAGTATATTTCTGAAATTGGTCAACGTGGGACTTGAATCCATCGGACTGCCGGTATCTTCATCAAAAAGGTTCGCGGCCGGTCTTCTGCAGGAAGAAACCCCGGAAGTTTCAAAGCTTTTAATGCGGCTTGCCGGACCAGGCGGCGGATCTGCAATTTCCACACTTGCAACTACTACACAAGGGCCCGTGGCCTGTTCCGGCGGCGGCACATACAGTTATGTCTTCGACGGCGCCGCAGGCACATATACCTTTACATTCAATGACTGCCGTGAAAACGACCTTCAGATGTCGGGTCCTTATGTTTTGAAAAGCACGGAGTCCGGATACACGGTCGTAATGGGTAATGCCGGCTCGACGTTCAAGATTCTCGACTTTGATAAAGAAATACTTGTGGCAAGTCTTGAGGCCGCTGTTAGCATAGATCTGACGAAGACCGGCGGCAGCACGGCCGGCAATTACAGTATGGTCGCAAACGGCAATATGAAACTTCGTGATTTCCTGTCGATCAGCGGAGAATATACTCTTGTTTTTACGCAATTCAGCGACGATTATTCGTTCGGCCCGGGGGCAAGTTCGATCTCAATAGGCGGCAAATATAATGAAACCTGGAGGGAGAACAAGTTCTTGGCTTCTTTTGAGGGCCTTTCAGTGGATATTACAGACACTGCTTCCGGGAGCGACGCATCGGTGAACGGCTCTGTTGTCTTTGACTTTACGCCCAATATCTTCTGTCTTGACGGCAGGTACAATATATCGACTGAAGTGCCTGTCAGATTCGATAGTGCGGCAGGTCATAACGTTCGCGGCAGACAGCTCATAAACGGCTCTACAGTAATGGAATGGCAAACAAACGGAAAGATCAAGGTCACCCTTGGCAGTGGGGCTGTTTTGATGTATGACAACGAGTCCGCCATGACACAGCAATGCCCTTTTGCGACACCTGATGCTGAGGCTCCCAAGTTAAGCGGCCTGACAGGCAGCGCAACCGGCGACAACATGACGATTACATCCCTTTGGGTAGGCGGTACAACGTCCGATATGGATCTGCATCTGAACTATTATGATACAACGTCTCCGAATGCCGCTACTCCGTTGACATGGTATGTTGACTGGCATAAAGGCAAAAATTGTACTGATAGTTCGGGGCAGTATAGCGATGCAATAGATGTAAACGGCGACGGAGCGTGCGATATAGGTCTGGATATAGACGATGTTGAGGGATATGGGCCCGAACATATTACAGCGACGACCCTGCCGGCCGGATATTACGTTATTTCCGTAAACAGCTTCAGCCTCGATCAGGACCCCTATGCCATTGTCAGCGCTACGATAAAGATAGGCAATACTACCTTTGGCGTATATCAGTCGGGCAAACTGACTGTCGGCGACGGCGACGGATCGAATCCCGCTGCCTGGATGAGGGTCGCCGACATAAGGGTCAACGGAGACGGAACAGTTGATGTCCTAACTCCCAACGGGGCACTGCAACCGTGGCATAGCGATTCTTCTACGCTGCGGACACACGCCGGCAAACCATTGCGCAGGGCCGCTGAATGAGGCTGCTTTTTAGTTGCCGGTTTTAATGAATATAACATGTATCAGGAGGATGATAATCATGAATAAAGGAAGACTGGTTCCGCTGAGGAGAATAAGTCCCAATATTTTTATTGTGTTGGCGCTTCTTGTCCTTTCTGCCTGCGGAGGCGGCGGAGGCGGACTGCCTTCAGGCATAGGAGCAAACACAGACCCCGCGACCGCCCGCGTTACCGTAAGTGCATCAACGGTTCTCATTAACAGGACTGTTGATGTTTCTGTGACGATCAAAGACGAACGGGGCAGGCTCGTGCCTGACGGAACCGCAGTTACATTTTCTATAAGCGCCGGATTCGGCACCGTGGACCCGGCTTCAGCTACTACGGTCGCCGGGATCGCGACCACAACAGTCAATGTCTCCGGCAAGTCGGGCACGGCCGTGGTCACCGCAAAAGCCGGCTCAGTCAGCAGCACAGCGATTTTTACTGTTGTGCCCAGCGATGCCCCCGCGAAGATAACGCTTACAGCATCCCCGAGCTCTACAACCACCGGCAATACATCATCGGTCTCAGCGACTGTATTGACCAGCAGCGACAGCAATGTGCCTGACGGGACCACAGTCAACTTTTCCGTAAATGACACAACATTGGGATCAATAACCGATTCTGCTAGAACGGTCAACGGCCGGGCAACAGCAACGTTTACCGCAAAGACCAAAATTGGCACGGCAAAAATTACTGCGGTTTCAGGCGCAGTCTCAACGATCTCCCCCCTAAATATTACAATAGACGAGGATCCGGCCCCGGCAACTGTTACTGTTGTTGCCAATCCTTCCTCGATTACGGTTGAAGGCACGTCCAGCATTAAGGCAACGGTCAATAGAAATACAGGCAATCCTGTTCCAGACGGGACTGTAGTCAATTTTTCGTCAAGCAATGCGGCGCTCGGCACAATATCCGCGCAGGCCTCAACAGCCGGAGGAGTAGCCACAGCCCTGTTTAGAGCTTCAGCCACTCAGACCGGTTCAACAACAGTGACAGCTGCCTCAGGTAGCGTATCGGGCAATGTCGCTATTACGGTGAATCCGCCGGCAACCGGCAGTATCGTTTTTTTGTCCGCAACCCCGAGTAATATAGGCCTGGCCGACTCAGGGCGCAACACTGTTTCAGAAATAAAATTCAACGTGTTTGATTTTAAAGGGAGGCCGGTCCCGGACGGCACAGGCGTTGACTTCTGCCTTACAGGCCCTGCCGGCGGCAGGGTGCCTCCTGCAGGCGAGTATCTCAACGAAAGGGACACTATAACAGAAGCGTTTACCGATACCAACGGCAACGGCTGTTACGATACCGGAGAGCCTTATAAAGATTTACCGGCAGACGGCGGTGACGGCAACGGCAGGTACACCAGCCCGGTCCATGCTGCGGTCTCTACAGTGGGAGGCGTGGCTATGGTAAATCTAAACAGCGGCCTGGTAGCCGGCAATGTGTCTCTAAAGGCCACGGTTACAGGCACCGGCATCTCATCTTCCACTCCGGTAATCTCGATAGGCGGCGGCGTTGCGTCAGCTACTCACTTTTCACTCTCAGTCAGCAAGTTCAATCTCGAAACTGATTTTGACGGTGTAACCACAAGCATAAATACGCTTGTCGCAGACAGGTTTGGAAATGCAAATGTGCTGGCTGGCACAACAGTGTCGTATTATACCGAGGCCGGAGCAACCCTTACGAGCAGCACTACTTTGGACACCACCGGCGCTACAACCGTACAGCTGAGGACCCAGGACCCCAGACCCAGGGCGGTCACCCCGATAGGCGGCTCCACAGTATGTCCCGGACGAGCGGCATTATGGTTTACGTTTCCTACCTCCTGGGAAAGTTGTCTGAGTCAATATGTGTTCCAGGATTATGGAATTACAACCTCTGGTCACCCCAGGAACGGATGGGTTTCCGTTGTTGTGGCGCTTAATGGGGAAGAGCATTTTGACGACCTCAACGGAAACGGAAAATACGACGCAGGTGAACCCTTCACGGATACCCCTCAAGAACCGTTTGTTGATTTTAACGACAACGACACATATAACAGCGGCGTTTATGGGCCGGACCCTGCCGAGATATTTATAGACAAAAACGGCAACGGTAAATGGGACGGCAATAACGGCAAGTGGGACGCATCAAAGACCATATTCGAGAACGTACGACTGATATTCTCCGATAAGCCGTCTGTAATAGGACTGAGCCGCTGGGATGGCACGAAATGGATCGCATGTACTGGTTCCGGCTGTTTTAATGTCCCCAATGGGGGCAAGGTATCGCTAAAGGCGCTTGTCGCGGACTCCAATCTTAACCCGCTTGCTGCAGGGGCGACCATAGCGATATCGACTGATCAGGGTGCGCTTTCAGGTGAAATAAACTACAGTTTCCCGGATGTGGGGGTGTCGCGCAGTTCTTCGGGTTTTCAGATCAGCGGACCCAAAGAACTTTTATTTGAGATCTCCGACGCTGATGCAGCTACAAATGCTGCGACTGCGGCTACGTTGACGATCACAGTGTCAAGAAAAGGCATTGACTACAATAAGACTTTCAGCGGCACTGTGAATTAGAAGATGAACGGATGCATAAAGCCCCGCTTTTTGCGGGGCTTTTTTTTTTGTATATGATAAAATGGATGGCGCCGCTAGATAGTGATATGGGAAATTTTGATTGCCATGAGAAGGGCAATAATATTAATAACTGTGTAATATGTGGAAGCATAAAATCAACATAGCGATAGGGGAATATGTCAAGACTAAGGTTTAGCACAGCAGGCGAATCGCACGGCAGGGCGCTGACCGGCATTATCGAAGGCATTCCTTCGGGGATGTCGCTTTCCGCTGAGGATATCGACCGGGAGCTTAAGCGCCGCCAGGGGGGCTACGGACGCGGCGGCAGGATGAAGATCGAGACCGACCACGCGGAAATAATGTCCGGCATCAGATGGGGCAGGACCCTGGGCTCGCCGATAGCGCTATTAATAGAAAACAGGGACTGGCAAAACTGGCTGGAAGGCATGTCTGCCGAAGTCGGATACGAAGGGGCCATCAAGCCTGTAACGCGGCCCCGGCCCGGCCATGCGGACCTTGCAGGCGCGCTCAAATATGATCACAGGGATGTGAGGAACATTCTCGAACGGTCCAGCGCGCGCGAGACCGCCATGAGGGTAGCACTAGGCGCGACAGCAAAAAAGTTCCTTGCGGAATTCGGCGTGGGAATCGGGAGTTATGTTATGCAGATCGGCGATCAGCCTGCAGCTGCTGACGGCCGGCATATAAAGGCAAAAGAGCTCCTGAAAAAATTCAGGGAGGCTGAAAAATCCCCTGTCAGATGCCCCGATCCGGAGGCGTCCGACAAAATGGTGAGCGCTATAGATAACGCTGCTAAGGAAGGCAATTCTCTCGGCGGCGTATTCGAGGTGTTTATAACAGGGCTCCCTGCCGGGTTGGGCAGCCATACACAATGGGACCTGAAACTTGACGGCAGGCTTGCTCAGGCAATGATGTCCATCCAGGCGATGAAAGGCGTGGAAATAGGCGGAGGCTTCGGGATGTGCCGAAGCAGAGGCTCTGAGGTAATGGACGAGATTTACCACAAGGCCGAAGGGTTCTACAGAAAGACGAACAATTCGGGCGGCATTGAAGGCGGCATGACGAACGGAATGCCCCTGTTAATAAAAGCCGGCATGAAGCCGATTCCCACTTTGAGAAAACCCCTGAAGTCTGTCGATATAAACACCAAGAGGCAGTTTGCAGCTGCATATGAGCGTTCGGACGTATGCGCGGTTCCGGCTGCGGGGGTTGTGGGAGAAGCGATGGCAGCGCTTGTCGTTGCGGACGCTTTTCTCGAAAAATTCGGCGGCGACAGCATAAAAGAAGTCAAAAGAAATTACGAAGCATATCTTGCATATCTGAAGGACTTTTAGGCCTTTAAGTTTTAATTGGGTGTGAATGTCTTCAAGCTCTTTATATCGGAGTAATTCAAATTAAAATGAAAAATATCGTACTTGCAGGTTTTATGGGCACAGGGAAGACGGCCGTATCACGGGAGCTTTCCCGCCTTCTCAATATGAGATCAGTAGATGCGGACGCTGAGATAGAGGCAACGCAGCATATGACTATCAACGAGATATTCAGGGATTTCGGAGAAGCCCGTTTCAGGGAGATAGAGACCGAAATGATAAAGAAGATATCAAGAGAAGAAAACCTTATCATATCCACGGGCGGGGGCGCTGTGTTGAGGGAAGAGAATATGCAGGCGCTCAGAGAAAACGGCATTATATTCTGCCTTACCGCAGACCCTGCAACCATACTGGAGCGCACGCGCGGCAATGACGACCGGCCGCTTCTCAAGGTCGCAGACCCGCTTGGCAAAATCACGGAACTCCTCTCATGCCGCAGACCGTTTTATGAGAAGGCGGGGGAGTCAATAGACACTGAAAACAAGAGCCCTTTGCAGATAGCAGAGGAGATAGCGGAGATATTCAGATGCAGAAAATAAGGGTGGAGCTCGGGGAGAGAAGTTATAACATTACGATAGCCCAGTCTATATTAAAAGAGGCGGGACAGAAGCTCCGGAAATTTGAGTTTAGCAATAAAGTCGCGGTGATCAGTAATCCGACAATATTCAGACTTTACGGAGAGGCGGTTGTGTGTTCAGTCAGGAATGCAGGCTTTGAGCCGATTGAGATCATTATCCCGGACGGAGAGGGATATAAAGATCTGCAGTCTGTAAGCCTCATATATGAGCGTCTGCTCAAGGCGAGACTGGACAGAAAATCCGCGCTGATCGCCCTCGGCGGAGGCGTCATAGGAGATATAACGGGATTTGTCGCGTCCACGTACATGCGCGGGATCGATTTCATACAGATACCGACAACCCTGCTTGCTCAGGTGGACAGTTCCGTAGGCGGGAAGACCGGGGTCAACCACGCGCTGGGCAAAAACATGATAGGAACCTTTTGGCAGCCGAGGGCCGTATATATCGATATCGAGACCCTCGCTACCCTGCCCAAAAAAGAGCTCCTCTCCGGCCTGGCTGAAGTGATCAAATACGGGGTCATCTGGGACAGCGACTTTTTCTCGTTTCTGGAAACGGAAAAGGGAAAGATACTATCACTCGACAGGGACTGCATGGCGCATATAATCAGGAGATCGTGCGAGATAAAGGCCGAGGTAGTTTCCAAAGACGAGAGGGAAACCGGGCTGCGGGCGATTCTGAATTACGGACATACGGTCGGCCATGCGATTGAGACAGTGACCGGGTATACAGGATATCTGCACGGCGAAGCGGTTGCCATAGGCATGCACCTGGAGGCAGTACTGGCCCGGAATCTGGGCCTTATCCAGGCGGCTGAGGTAAAGAGGATAAGGGAGCTGCTGATATCCTACGGCCTGCCTTGTGATATGCCGGAGGAATGCCGGCCTGAGCAGGTCCTTTCAGCTATGAAGCTCGACAAAAAGACAGTGTCCGGAGAGTTGAAGTTTGTCCTTCCTGAAAAGATAGGCAAGGTAAGACTCGCCGGCGTTGCGGCTGCTGAAGTGGAAAAAGCGGTGAAGGGATAAGGTCTGTCGGTTGAGGTATTTTTACAGGATAGCGGCCCTCCTGATTGCGATAGGCATTGTTGTTGTCTGGTCATATACACCTGCCCAGGCGGAATCCTCCCAAAACGGTCTCGAAAAGATAAAAAAGAGGGGTTACATGCTGTGGGGGGCCGACGCCGAAGGAGGCGCGCCCTACATTTTCCCCGACCCGAAAGACCCTTCAAGACTGATCGGGTTTGAGGTCGACCTTGCAGACGCGATTGCCGGTGAGCTCGGCGTCAAGGCAAGACATTCCCAAAACGCGTGGGACAGCCTGATTCCCGGCCTTAAACGAGGCGATTATGACATAGCCATGAATGGGATAGAGATAACACCGCAGAGGCGGGAAGAGGTCCTCTTTTCCAGACCTTATTATGTTTACACTGAACAGCTGGTTGTGAGAAAAGACGAGACCGCAATCCGCGATGTCAAAGACCTTAAGGGCAAAAAAGTCGGCACGCTTTCAGGCACTGTGGCGCAGCAGATACTGGAGGGCATAGGCGGGGTGGACACAAAAATTTATGCAGGCCAGGTAGAGCCGTATGAAGACCTTGCCATAGGCAGGATCGATGCGGTGCTGCTTGACCTGCCTATTGCAGCCTACTACGGCAAGCCAAATAAAAAGCTGATGTATGCCGGCGGGCCGGTAGGCGAGGGGTTTTACGGTATCGCAATAAGAAAACAGGATGATGAATTAAAGAAGCGGATCGACGCTGTTTTGCTCAAACTGCTCAGGAGCGGTGAATTAAAAAAAATATACGAGAAATGGGACCTCTGGACCCCGGCCCAGGAGAAGCTCTTCCGGGAACTTGACGCGCCGGAGGGTTATTCAGGACTCGAAGAATCCAAAAAGGCGCCGCTGTATACTTTCTTCCCTTCTCTTTTGAAGGGGGCGGGCATTACCATAATCATATCGGCGGTCTCAATGGCGCTTGCTGTTTCGCTAGGCCTGGTGCTTGTGGTAATGCGGCTTTACGGCAGCGGACCCTTCAGCGCCATGGCAACCGCGTATATCGAATTTTACAGGGGCACCCCGCTTCTGATCCAGCTCTTTATCCTCTATTACGGTCTGCCCAATATAGGCATCGCCCTTAGCCCGCTTGTTGCGGCATTTATCGGCCTGGGCATGAACTACGCTGCATATGAGGCCGAACTGTACAGGGCCGGGATCAACGCTGTGCCTAAGGGACAGATGGAGGCGGCCCTGTCTCTGGGCATGACAAGGCCCCTGGCCCTGAGAAGGATAATCCTGCCGCAGGCCCTTAGGATTGCTATCCCGGGCGTTACAAACGATTTTATCGCCCTGTTTAAAGACTCCTCCCTGGTATCCATCATTGCTATGGTCGAGCTTACAAAAACCTACAGCATACTTGCCGCAACAACGCTGAGGTTTTTTGAACTGGGGCTTATTACAGCGCTGCTTTATTTTGCGATGAGCTATCCCCTGTCGCTGCTTGCACGTAGACTCGAAGACAGGCTGAAACGGGGCAGAAGATGATACAGGTAAGGGGCCTGCATAAATATTACGCTGAACATCATCTCTTCCGGGGCATTGACCTTGACGTGCAAAAAGGCGAGGTGATCGTTTTTATCGGGCCTTCCGGGAGCGGCAAGAGCACTTTTCTGAGATGCATCAACGGGCTCGAAGAGTTCCAGAAAGGCGAGGTGCTCGTAGACGGCATAAATATGCACGCCACAGGCGGGCAGGGCGCTTCGGCCGTGGAGGCGGATGCAGTGCGCAGGATCAGGATGAAGGTGGGGATGGTGTTCCAGCAGTTCAACCTCTTCCCCCACATGACCGCGCTTGAAAATATAATCGAGGCTCCGGTCAGGGTACTCGATATTGAAAAGGAAAAGGCCGTAGAGTACGCAACCGCGCTGCTCTCCAGGATAAACCTCCTGAAAAAGACGGATAGCTATCCTGCGCAGCTTTCGGGAGGGGAGCAGCAGAGGGTTGCAATAGCAAGGGCTCTCGCAATGAGGCCCGAGGCCATGCTGTTCGATGAGCCTACATCTTCGCTCGACCCGGAGATGGTCGGAGAAGTCCTTTCCGTTATCAGGGACCTTGTAGAGGAAGGGATGACTACCTTGATAGCCACGCACGAGATGGATTTTGCGCGGGAAGTTGCGGACAGGGTAGTTGTATTTGACAATGGCGAAATAATCGAAACCGGCCCGCCTGAAGAAATATTTACAGCGCCAAAGGCCGAACGCACAAAGGCTTTTTTAAGCAGGGTGCTGAATAGAATTTAGATAAAGCCGGCGTTGATATAATGCCTCCGGATAAGGGATTCCGGTTTTTCGTAATTCATTAATTGAACCTATAGTATAATCTCAACAGCGACATGATCGGGCCGACAACCATGACCAATAAACTGCCGGAATTGATAGAAAAGGAAATAGGGGAGCTTGTAAAGACCCTCAATTACCACAGCTACCGATATCATGTGCTTGACTCCCCGGAAATCTCCGACGCTGAATATGACCGACTTTACCGCCGTTTAAAAGAACTCGAAGAAAAATACGGTGTTGTGGCTCCCGACTCTCCTTCCCAAAGGGTAGGCGCCGCTCCGCTGGACAAGTTCGATAAGGTAAAACATACGGAACCGATGCTGTCGCTGGACAACGCATTCTCGTATGACGAGGTCCGGGAATTTGACAGGCGTGTCAGAAAATTGCTCAACACCGAAGAAGAGATAGAATACACTGTCGAGCCGAAATACGACGGGCTTGCTATAGAGCTTACATACAAAAAGGGGATGCTTGCCAGGGCCTCCACGCGAGGGGACGGTTCGGAAGGCGAAGACGTCACACAGAATATACGCACGATCAGGTCTGTGCCGCTACTGATCGAAGGGGCTGGCCGGCAGCCGGATGAAATCGATATCAGGGGCGAGGTTTACATGGATATCGCGGAGTTCGAAAAACTGAATCTGCACAGGGAGCAGAACGGCGAACCGGTGTTCGCCAATCCGAGAAACGCGGCTGCCGGGGCTGTGAGGCAGCTCGATCCATTGGTTACGGCATCCCGCCGGCTGTACCTGGCATGTTACGGCGCAGGCGCGTGCAAGGGGATATCTTTTGAAAGTCAGACAGGGTTTGTGGATTGGCTGCGTGAATCCAGGTTTCCGACTCCTGAGGGGATGAGGGCGGTGAGCGGCGTTGAAGAGGTGATTAAGGCCATAAAAGAGATTGAAGAGAAAAGAAGCTCTTTTGCGTTTGAAACAGACGGCGCTGTCATAAAGGTAAACGACTTCAGCTTGCAGAAGAAGCTGGGCATAAAGACGAGGGAGCCGCGGTGGGCGGTGGCATATAAGTTCCAGGCGCATCGCGGTGTTACAAAGATAAGGGAGATGCACGGCAGTGTCGGCAGGACCGGCGTGATAACCCCGTTTGCTGTTTTTGAGCCTGTGCGCATAGGCGGGGTGACGGTGTCGCGCTCAACGCTTCACAACTGGGATGAGATTAAAAGAAAGGACATTAAGATAGGCGATACGGTTGTTGTGGAAAGGGCCGGAGACGTCATCCCGCATGTCGTGGAGGTAATCACCGGCAAGAGAACGGGTGAGGAGATGGAGCTGCCTGTGCCTGAAAAGTGTCCTGCCTGCGGCTCGCACGTTGTCCGTGAAGAAGGTGAAGTTGCAGTAAGGTGCGTGGCTCTTCATTGCCCTGCCCAGCTGCAGGAGAAGATCATACATTTTGCCTCAAGGGGCGGAATGGATATAGAGGGACTGGGCGAGAAGAACGTGGAGCTGCTGTATTCGCAGGGGCTGATAAAACATTTTGAGGATATATACAGAATAAGGAAAGAAGACCTCCTGCGGCTGCCGAGGTTTGCCGAGAAATCCGCGCAAAACCTTGTTGAAGCCATAGAAAAATCCAGGCATGCAACTCTGGCCAGGTTCCTGTTTGCGTTAGGCATACTGCATGTCGGGGAGTATGCGGCAAAACTCCTTGCTCAGAATTTCAGAGGGCTTGAAGACCTTTATGAACTGCCTGCTGAAAAGATATTGCGGATAAAACAGATGGGTGAAAAGATCGCTTTTTCAGTGTCGTCTTTTTTCAATGACGGGGAGAATATTAAACTTCTCAACCGGATGATTAAACTGGGATTGAAACTGGAAAATCCTGATTTCATTTTTGCGAAGAAGGGCTCTCTGCCTCTGGAAGGCCTTACCTTCGTCCTTACCGGCAGCCTGCCGAAGCCCAGAAAAGAGGTTGAAGAATTTATAGGCGCGAACGGCGGACATGCCGCGTCCGCTGTCTCGGCAAAGACGGATTACCTGGTCGCCGGAGAAGATCCGGGATCAAAACTGCAGAGGGCAAAGGCGCACGGCGTTAAAATAATTTCGTATACCGAACTGCTTAAAATAACCGAAGAAAAAACAGAGCATCCGAGACTCTTTTGAAGCCGGCCTGTTGCCGGCCGGACAAATTCCTCATATCATATAGAAAAGTTAGTATTGTTTGGGAAAATATAGATATGGTATGGCTAAACGCCCAGTGGAATAAGACGAGGAGGTGAACGGCATGGTTATCGACAGCTACAGCTTCGGGAATATGGTGATAGACGGCAAAACCTATACAACAGACCTTATAGTCTATCCGGACAGGGTCGATTCCTCATGGTGGAGGCAGGAAGGCCATTACCTGCAAAAGGCCGACCTGTCCGATATAGTCGCAGCCGCACCCGACCTGCTCATAATCGGCACAGGGAACATGGGTGTGATGAGCGTACCTGAGAAGACGATAGCATTCCTCAATTCACACGGCATCGATGTATTGGTTGAAAAGACGGGCACGGCTGTTGAGCTGTTTAATAACAGGTCAAAAGACAGGAAGACGGTCGGGGCCTTTCATCTTACCTGCTGAACTTATATGCAGGACAAAGAATATCCGGCGTCGGAAGATTACAGGCCTGAGCTGCCTGAAGATGCCGTGGAACTGCCGATAGACGGCGTGCTCGATCTGCATACCTTCAGCCCCAAAGATGTTAAGGGCCTCCTCCCGGAATATATTTCTGTCTGCAGGGGGAAAGGCATATATGAAATACGGGTCATACACGGGAAGGGCTCCGGCATGCTCAGAAAGACCGTGCATGCGGTCCTGGAAAAGCTGCCTGAGGTTGAATCGTTCCGCACGGCAGGCGAAGACGCAGGCGGCTGGGGAGCGACATTTGTAATACTGAAGAGGTAAAGACGGTCCCCGGCGGGGGCCTGACCGCTCCGCGATAGGCTTATAAGAAACAGCCCTCAGTGATATACTTAGACAGGCAGTTGCAAGATTGAAGCAACCCGGGAGAACCATGCAAAACAGTGAAGGAGAAACAGTCGGAGAGGAGAAACAGTCCCCGGATAAGGTCTTCCCTCTTTTTCAGTGGAGGAATGAGGTCAACCGTCGCAGCCTGCGGGCCGACCTTATCGCGGGAATAACCGGCGCTGTTATAGTCCTTCCGCAGGGGGTGGCCTTTGCGATCATTGCCGGACTGCCGCCTGAATACGGTCTTTATTCAGCAATAGTACCTGCCATAATTGCCGCCTTATTCGGGTCGTCACATCATCTCATCTCCGGACCCACAACCGCAATATCGATTGTGATCTTTACCTCACTGAGTCCTCTGGCTACGCCTTCGGGCGCTGAGTATATTCAGATGGCATTGACCATGACCTTCCTCGCCGGTTTTTTTCAGCTGGCTCTGGGACTCGCCCGCCTCGGTTCTCTGGTGAATTTCGTTTCTCACTCTGTTGTTGTAGGGTTCACAGCCGGCGCCTCAATATTGATTGCAACAAGCCAGCTAAGCAATATCCTTGGTATTGCGGCGCCAAAGAAACACTCTTTCATACATGTCTGGGCGGATATCATATCCGGTCTTTCCGGGGCCAACCTCTATGCCCTTTCAGTAGGTCTCGGCACCCTGATCATCGCGGTTATTTTTAAAATTCTGAAGCCCAGGTGGCCAGGGATGCTCATAGCTATGATAGCAGGCAGCTTCATGGCACAACTGATGAACGGCAGGGAGCACGGCATCAGGCTGGTCGGCTCCCTGCCCGCGCATCTTCCCCCGCTGTCGCATCCCGATATTACGACAGCCTCTGTTCGTCTGCTTGCGCCTCCCGCATTGGCCGTAGCCATGCTCGGCCTTGCCGAGGCGGTCTCGATCGCCAGATCAGTAGCGACAAAGTCTGAACAGCGCATTGACAGTAACCTGGAATTCATCGGCCAGGGGCTCTCCAATATCATCGGCAGCTTTTTTTCGAGTTATGCCTCATCAGGATCGTTCACACGCACGGGAGTGAACTATGAGGCAGGCGCAAAGACACCGCTGGCAGCCGCCTTTGCCGCGCTAACACTGACCGGCATATTATTGCTCATTGCTCCTCTTACGGCCTATCTACCTATTGCCTCAATGGCCGGTATCCTGTTTTTGGTCGCATATGGGCTTGTGGACACGCATCATATCGCCTCAATTTTCAGGACAAGCAAGCCGGAGGCCGGGATTCTCGTTGCTACGTTTCTGGCTACGTTATTTGTAGAGCTGGAATTTGCCATATATGTAGGTGTAATCCTTTCGCTGCTGCTGTATCTTAACCGGACATCCCATCCGACCTTTGTTACGCTTGCCCCTGACCCTGATACCAGAAAGAAAACCCTGATAAATGTTCAGAGGAAGCCTCTGCCGGAATGTCCGCAACTCAAGATAATCAGGATTGACGGCTCGATCTTTTTTGGCGCGGCAAATCATGTGGCGGAACAGCTGGACCGGATAACAAAGCAATACCCGGAACAGGCGCACATCCTGATCGTGGGAAGCGGGATTAACTTTATCGATGTTGCAGGATGTCAGACGCTTAACCAGGAGGCCCATCGGCTGCGTCTTAACGGAAGGCAGCTGTATCTCTGTTCGCTGAAGGGCGAGGTAATTGACGTAATGAAACGCGGAGGCTGCAACAGGAGCATCGGAGAAGAAAACGTTTTTCATTCAAAGGTAGAGGCAATAAGGAAAATTGTGCCGAGACTCGACCCTGAAAGGTGCAGGCCCTGTAAAGTGAGGATCTTCTATGAATGTGCGCAGATGCCGTCGGAGGTCACCCCTTGAATAGTGAGCCGGCGGCCCTGGTTTTCTGTGACCCCGCTGTATCCACGAGTGTAAAGGAGCTTGCCCGGCAGGTTGAGGCAAAGGTCGCGGACCTGAGTCTCCTGATAGAAAAATATACCTCTGTTGCCTGCCCGTCATGCCTGTCTGTATGCTGCATTAACAGGCACTCCCATCACGATTCGAGTGACCTGGCGCTGCTGCATGCCCTCGGCTACGCTGCCCCGGCCCTCGGTCCGGGACTTGACGATGCCGCGCCCTGCGGGTTCCTCGGCGCGCGAGGCTGCATGCTCCCGCGCATCATGAGGCCTTACCGCTGCACATGGTATTTCTGTGATGCGCTCCTTAATCTGCTCCGTGACGCGCCTGTGCGGGAATATCGTGTCTTTATGAATGTTCTGTCCGGTCTTACGGATAAAAGACTTGAAATGCTTCGGGAATTTGAGGCAGAGGCCGCCGCTATTCAGCCGCACAAAGAAATTGGAAACAGGGAGATCTGAACCGGGTTCCCTTTCTACTGCTGAAGCTGCTTGAGGTCTTCGCAGGCGTTTTTGTTGCCGAGGTCGCATGCCTTCCTGAAATCGGCCATGGCTTTTTTTGCGTAGGCAGCCCCTCTGGATGAATAGGCGCCGGCCTCTCCGGGTCTCAGCGACAGTTCCCTGTTGTAATCCTCTATTGCCTCGTCGTATTTGCCGCTATTGGCATATGCTATGCCACGGTTGTGAAAGACGTCCGGAGATTTGGCGTCAAGCTCAATCGCCTTTGTGTAGTCTTCGACCGCCTTGCCGTATTGTTTCTTCCTGAGATATGCAAGTCCCCGGTCCTTATATGTATCGGCGTTTTCGGGTTGTTGCAAAATGATCCTGCTGTAATCGGAAATCGCTTCATCAAACTGTCCCTTCCTGTAGAAAGAAAGTCCCCTGTTGCGCAGGGCCTGAACAAAGTTCGGATCAGCTGATATCGCCCGGCTGTAGCTGCGAATCGCATCGTCATATTTTTCCTCGTTAAAATAAACGTTCCCCGCGTCAAAATAGAACTGCACACCCGGCGTATCGCCTGCAAAAACAGGGCGGAAAGCGGCAAATATGACCGCAATTATCAGACATATGACAATTCTATACATTATGCACCTCATATTGTGGTTTTATCGGAACTATCAGGAAATGACTTCCCGAAGCATATCCTCGATATCTTTTCTTCTGTAGGGCTTGGCAAGAACGCCCATAAAACCGTAGCTCTTGTAGTCCGACATTAAGGCGTCGCCTGAATACCCGCTTGACACAATCGCCCTCACACCGGGATCCATTTCAATCAGCCTCTTTATCGTCTCCTTGCCCCCCATCCCCCCGGGGATTGTAAGGTCGATGATTACAGCGTCAAACGTTTTGCCGTCCTGCAAGGCCTGTCTGTATGCTTCCAGCGCTTCGACGCCGTCTGCAACGCATTCGACTTCATAGCCGATATGCCTCAGTATGTCCGATGTGGCGGCCCTTATTATATCTTCATCGTCCATAAGCAATATCCGTCCCGTTGCCGCCTTCCCATGGCGGGTCTCTACGATGAACTGTTCCTGTCCTCCCTGTCTTGTCAGGGCCGGAAGATAAATAAAGAAAGTTGTGCCTCTGCCGATTTCGGATTCCACGTCAATAAGGCCGTCATGGCGTTTTATGATCGAATAAGTTGTTGCAAGTCCCAGACCGCTGCCGGTCTGTTTCGTCGTGTAATAAGGCTCAAATATCCTGCTTAGCTGTTCCCTGGCAATGCCTGCGCCTTCGTCTTTGACTGTTATCCTGACATATCTGCCGGGAGCCAGAGAAAGCCCCAGCGCCGGGGTTATAACCGAGTTGCAGGCGTTTATCCGGATGACGCCTCCCTCAGGCATTGCCTGTACGGCATTGAGCACAAGATTGTTGATTACCTGACTGAACTGGCCTTCATCGAGCTCAACCTTCCAAAGGTCGTCGGGGAGATCGGTTTCACATTTGACGCTTGCTCCGCGGCCGGCGAAATCCACTGAATCTTTTATCAGTTCGGCCACTGAAGCAGCACGCTTTATCGGCGCGCCTCCCTTTGAAAAAGTGAGAAGCTGCTTAGTCAGGTCGCCGGCCCTCATCGCCGCCTTTTCAGCGCGCGCGAGTGTCATGAAGGCCTCGCTTTCGGGATCAGCCGATATTTTTGCAATCTCGATATTCCCCATGATCGCGCTCAGCAGGTTGTTGAAGTCATGGGCTATCCCCCCTGCAAGCACGCCGAGCGACTCAATTTTTTCCGCCCTTAATATCCGCTCTTCAGTCTTTCTCTTGTCCGTAATGTCGCGGAATACAAGCACGGTCCCAATGATTTTGCTGTCCCTGTCCATAATAGGCGCAGCGCTGTCCGCGATTACATATTCCGTCCCGTCCCGCGAGACAAGCATCGTATTGCCGGGCAGTTCCTCGACCATTTCACTCTTTAGAACGGACGCGACAGGGTCGTCCCGCCGGGCGCGGGTAATTTCATCGACAAGACAAAAAACTTCGGTTATGGGCCTGCCGGCGGCTTCCGCCTGTTTGTAACCGGTCATGATCTCCGCCTGTCTGTTTATTAAAACAATATGGCCCTGCGTGTCTGTTGTAATTACGCCGTCTCCTATGCTTCTCAATGTAACCGCAAGGCGTTCTTTTTCCGAGGCCAGCAATTCCCTGATCTTCCTGCGCTCGGTGATGTCCATATAGACCAGCACGACCCTTGATACACGCCCCTCTTCGTCCAGGATCGGGCTGCCTACCACGCTGTAATAGCGGTCGTTGAGCACCCATTCAGGCAGCGCGCGGCTTTCGCCCGTTTCGAAAATATCAGTAAATGGACAGTTGCCGAAGGGGGTCTCGAAATTACAGATCGTCCTATAACACAGCCTGCCCGTCGCATCTCCTCCGCCCGCAATAAACTGTTCCTGCATTTTCATGTTATAAGCCAGTATTTCCATGTCCATGTTGATCACAAGGATGCCCATGCCCGCGGAATCGAAGATGGCCTTTATTTCCTCATTGGCGATCTTGAGCTTTTCATTCGTGCTATGCAGATGCCTCAGGATCTGACTGAAGGAATTGCCTACAATGCCTATGGGGTCTGTCTCTATGAGGGTGCTGTCGTCAAGCTCTTCGGGCTTGAGATGTGATGTGCCCATGACAGTCAGCAGCTGGTTGACTTTGTCCCTGATATACTGGGCGGATACGGCCAGCTTTCCCCTGAGTTCCGCATTTTCTTCCCTCAGGCGCGCGAGTTCCGAGTGAAGCTGATCGCGGTCCATTTGACCTGCATCGGCTCCTTTTGCCTGAGGCCGACCTGTATCCATGTTTTTATCCGGCATCTCAGCCGCCGCTCACTTCAATGACATAGCAGTCCTCGCGCTTGTCGACCCGCACGGAGTATCCCATATTTTCCGCTGATTCAGGGATGGTTATGCAGGCGTCCCTGTTGTCGGTTTTAAATAAGAGTTTCAGTCCTCCGTCAAGGAGTTCCCCGCTTCTCAGGTTTATCTCTTTCAGCGCGGTAAGTAATGTGGCCGGACAAATCTGTCCTCTGATATCGAACTCAACAACGTTCATTGAGACCTTCCCTTTGTCAGGTTATAGCCGATCTTTTGACTCGCCATGACTTTTGATGTAAATATGTTACTGCCCACCCATGCGCCAGGCACCAGTCCTGAAAGGAATAACAGGCTCGATACTGCCAGCACAGGAATGCCTCCCATGAGATGCCAGACATTGCAGGTAGGCGCCATACGCGACGCAAGGCACATGATTGTCCCCCCGGCAAAAGCGGACAGATACTGCCTTTTAGGCAAATTAAAATGCAGATGGAATTCCCGCAGCCTTAGCGCGGATATCGCGCTTCCCAAAACAATCCCTGCCACGAGCGGGAACTGGATGGCGGACATCGCATCAAACCGCGGTCCCCCCCCTCCCTCAAGCCTGGCGCCTGTAATCGGATGAACATATTTAAGAGCGACGGCCTTATAATATGCAAGACCCTCGACATGCTCTCTTAGAAAAAAACCTTCCAGATAGCCCGACAGCTTGGCATAGGAAGAAGTAACGCCCAGCGGCATGCCTGTAAGCACATACGAGCAGAGCCCGAGGAGGGCCAGAAGCAGCGCCGCTTTCCACGGCTGGAGATATCCCTCTACCCGCGATTTGCGCACGAGCATCCCTTTTTTGCCCCAGCCTGTCAGAAAGGCAAGAGCTACGGCGGCACATACAGAAAGCGGCAAAAGCGGATCAACGCCCAGAACCTGGGGCAAGGTTATCCGTCCCTGGAAAAAGGTAGAGTTTTTTATGAAAGACGCCCATAAAGGATGTATCTCCGCATATAGCGCGCTGCCCGTTATAATACCGCAAAATGCAACAAAGCTCAGAACACTTCCGGCTCCCATTTTATACAGTGTCCCTACCACGCATCCTCCTGCGAGGACCATTCCAATGCCGAATAAAAACCCTCCTATGACATTTGCGGGTGTCGGCGAATAAAGGAGTGGGAACGGGTACTGCAACAAAAGTCCGGTCTGTCTCGCCGCCTCGAAAAGTATCATCCCGGACAGCATAAGAAGCAGGAGAGAACGCAGCATAAATGTGCGCCTGAAAAGAAAGAGATCCCGGAACATTCCCGCAATGCAGAAATCGGAACGGTGCATTATAATCCCTGAGGCAATTCCAAGGACCAGACAAACGACGGCATTAAATAAATTAGCGTTTAGTTCCATGTCATATTGCGCGCAGTTTCAGCTCATCTTATCGATCTGCTGTCGGGCTCTTCGTAAATAACAGCCTTATTATAACGTTGTGTCTGAAAAATTTAAATGAGGCCGGAATCTTATGCCGCTTTTCACAGCCGGTATTTGTGCAATTACGGGCATCCGGCCGGATGCGCTCTACCTGACTACCCTGAACACCCCGAATCGCTCAACAGGCCCGCTTGACAATGTAAAGGGCAACAGACCCCATAAATGGCTGTATAGCCCCGTCCTCAGGTCCTGTCGCATGACTCTGACCGGAAATACGGACTTAAATGAAACCTCATCTATCAGTTCTATTCTCTTCATCAACTCAGGCGACGGTTTCACCAGCATCTGCACGGATGAAAGTATTATCAGGTCGCCCTGCTTCGGCTCGTTGCTGGACTCTGTCAGATAACTGAAACCGGCCTTCAGCATATAGTATTGCATACCCCAGTCCCCTGCGAACCAGACCCTTTGGGAACTGCCGGTTTCCTTTTGGACGAGCCCGGGCAGATCCCGGTAGGAGTTTGCATAGAGGTAATCGCCGTATGCCACGGCTATGCCCAATATCGCCGTGAGTATTGCGGCCCGGAATACATATCCTGTCTTCCTGAGCATAAGAAGAGGCAGTATTACGGAAGGCAGCAGCACGGGAAGGAGATATCTGACAGCGGCAAACGGCATGATAAGAACATTGAATAAAATGACGACGTAGAGCCATACCAGCAGGAGTATAAAGACCTGGTTCCGACGGTTTTCAGGCCTCAACGTTTCATATGTTGTCCGAATTAAAAAAAAGATTCCCGAAAAAAGAAGCAGGAAAAGCCAGGCGCCTTCGGCAGGCGGGTAATGCACAAAGACGACAGCCGCAAACGCTGCCGCAGCACTAAAAACCGCAGGGTAAATCACCTTTCTTTTGAATTCTCCTCGTGAAGCGGCAATGAAGAGGGGATTTATAAATAGTGTGATCACTCCGAGATCCGCAAGCGAACCCAGGATCTTGTTGATAAAGGCCCCTTCCCTGTATCCCATCATGGCCTCGTTCATGATGCCTTTCCATGACACCAGCGTTCCAGCCAGATAAACTGCCGCGCCTCCCAGCATCAACAGGGGGATAAGATAGAGGCCGATCCAGACCGGACGATTCCGATGGATGAAAAGGAGATACAATAAAAATAAGGTCATAAACAACACAGAACTGTATGAAAACCCGGTCGCCGAAAGCAGCGCGGCCGACCCGGCTGCCATAAAGCCGGTGCGACCGGTTCGGGTTCCCCTGATAAAAAAGAATAAGGCCAAAACCAGCAGGGAAAAGGCAGGGGCGTCCGCCATCAAATTTTGACTGACCGGCAAAAAAGCCGGGTTTCCCACTGTAAGGAGCGCGGCAGGAACAAAAGGCAGATCCAGATCGCTGCATATGCCCCTTATCCCGGCTATCAGCATTACAGGGAAGATGAGGAGGCAGAGGTGGTATATGTATTCAGATTCGGACGGGATCAGTGTTTGTATGGTTCTCAGCAGATAAGGCATGAGGGGATGGATGCTGTGGAACGGCGACATGATAAAAGGACGGCCGAGAAAATACCCTTTCGCCTCCTGTACAATGGTGAACGGAAGCCTTATATTTTTAGCCATGCTCAGAAAAGTGGTATCGTCGATATGCACCGGTTTATGGACAAAAGGC
>Ga0334722_10000135_pt1 | contig 106690 bp, 88 predicted proteins | sample C3_bottom_MG_FD_207210 | JGI IMG/M metagenome (GOLD analysis project Ga0334722, IMG submission 207210) | Sediment microbial communities from Yellowstone Lake, YNP, Wyoming, USA - C3_bottom | ecosystem: Environmental > Aquatic > Freshwater > Lake > Sediment | place: USA: Wyoming | collected...
CCCTATCTGCCACGGGCGTTGGATGGTTGAGAGGAGCTGCCTTTAGTACGAGAGGACCGAGGTGGACGAACCTCTGGTGTACCAGTTATCGTGCCAACGGTAAGTGCTGGGTAGCCAAGTTCGGAAGGGATAACCGCTGAAAGCATCTAAGTGGGAAGCCCACCTCAAGATTAACCATCCCTGGGGACTTAGATCCCCCTGAAGGCACCAAGGAGACTACTTGGTTGATAGGGTGGAGATGTAAGCGCAGTAATGCGTTCAGTCGACCACTACTAATCTGCCGTGAGGCTTGACCATATTATCGAACACTCTCCGCCCTACTCATCGACGCGAATACTGTCACGACGCGACTACGGTCACGTCATGACAGTAGTCATGGAGCCCTATCCTGCTTCCCTCGCCGACGCTTCGCGCCGGCGTGAGGGATCCTTCCCGGATCCCTCTGGACCTGGCGGCCTTCGCATTCAGCCGCCTAGTGAAATCGTGAATATTGCCTGGTGATTATTGTGAGAGGGCCACACCCGTTCCCATTCCGAACACGGAAGTTAAGCCTCTCAACGCCGATGGTACTGCCTTCGTGGTGGGAGAGTAGGTCGTCGCCAGGCTTTTTTTTGTCCTGATGCCACAGCCGTGATGCTCGCGATAGAAACATCCCGAGAAAGGGCCGGAAGAGCCTCAATGGAGGAGTGAAGAAGGATTCTTGGTTCTTGCTTGCCCCATAGCCAAATGCTACACTGGGACACGAGAGATCCTATTAGCGGGGGAGTCCATGAACGAACGTGACACTCAATTGCAGCTGGTCACTTTCCAGATAAGCGAAGAGTTCTATGGCATCGACATCATGGACGTCAAGGAAATCGTGCGCGTCCAGGATGTCCGGTCCATCCCGAACGCTCCGACCTATGTCGAAGGACTTTTCAACCTCCGCGGTGAGATCATCCCAATCATCTCCCTGCACAAGCGCTTCCACCTCAAGAAGGCCGTCATGGGGGATGACGAGGATCTCCTTTCGGGCTTCATCATCATCGATCTCGACGGCATGAAGCTCGGCATCATCATCGACAGGGTCGAGCGTGTCGTGACGATCGAGGCGGCCGACATCCAGCCCCCTCCCAAGATGATCTCCGGCATCGGTTCGGAGTACATCCAGGGCGTGGTGAATCGGGAAGAGGGCTATCTCATTCTTTTGGACATCCGCAAACTGTTCAGCGCCAAGGAATTGAAAAAGATCAGCGAGATGAGGAACTAGAGGTGCGATCCAGCCGATGAGCATTCCCGTTTTTCGCTCCTACATCAAGAGAAAGGACATGGACACGGTGTTGTCCTGTCTTATCACGGACTCGGTCGGGCCCGGAGAGTATCTCGAGCGCTTCCAGAAGGGGGCGCGGGAGTTCTTCGGCTACGAGTTCGGCTTCGCCCTGCGAAGTCCCTATCGGGCCCTCCTCTCGGCCTTCGACGCCCTCGGGCTCGCGGCCGGGGATTGCGTGGCCCTTTCGGCCCTTTCCCCCTCCTACTACTCCGCGGCCCTGGCCGAACGAGGTCTCCTTGCCCTCTATGCCGATGTCGAACAGGCCGGGGGAATCGTGTCGAAGTCGGCCTTCCAGGCGGCTACGGACGCCTCGGAGGCGAAGCCCAAGGCCTTCCTGTGGGGGGGCGGCTCGGGCGTCCTCCCCGATCCCGAGTACTTCGCATCCCTCGAAATGCCGGTCATCGAGGATTTCTCGCGCTCTCTCGGCGGACTTCGCGAGGGAGCCGGCGCCCATTCCCTCGGGGCCCTTTCCATTCTCGGACTCGAGCACGGTTCGATGGTGACCGCGGGGGGCGGGGCCCTCCTCTATGCCCACGGCAAGCGGGAGGCTTCGGTGCTCCGCAATTTCGCGGAGGCCCTGCATCCCGTGCTCAGGATGACCGATTTCAACGCCGCCCTCGGACTCGCCCAGCTCCGCGATCTCGAGTCCGTCATGGAAAAGAGGCGGGAGATCCGGAGGCTCTACGGACAGGCCCTCGCCGGGAACCGGCACAAGGCCTTCGTCCAGACCGGCGAGGCGGAGGCGGGCTGCTGGAGCCTTCCGGTCGTGGTCGAGAGCTCGGCCAAGGATGCGATGGCCTACGCGAGGAAAAAGGATGTCGAGACGGAACTGGCCTTCGCGGACAGCGCCGTTGTCACGGGACAGGTGCCTGAAGGCAGCTGTCCCAACGCCCGCTCCCTCGGCATGAGGACCCTGGTCTTCCCCCTCCACCAGCGCATCGGCGCGAACGGCGCGCAGAAGATAGCCCGCGTGCTCGCCACGCTGCCCTAGGATCCGGCATGCCGGCGCGCCGGGTTTTCGTCATCGCCAACCTCACCAAGACAGACGCCGCCTCCTCGGCGCGGGAAATATCCGCCTACCTGGAATTGCTGGGAGTCCGGACCGAGGTAGTCGCTTCCTCGGATCCCGGGCACCCCAAGCCCGAGGTCGAAGGCTTCGACCTCGTCGTTTCCCTGGGCGGCGACGGCACTGTCCTCTACGCAGCCCGGCTCGCGGCCCCCTACGGGATCCCCATCCTCCCCTTCAACCTCGGCCGCCTGGGTTTCATCGCCGGTTTCGGCCGCCACGACTGGGAGGTCGCCCTCGACGCCTGGATGGGCGGCAAGCTCGGCCTCTCGGCCCGACTCATGTTGAAGATCCTGGTCTACCGCGCCGGAGAGGCCCTGGCGGAGTTCACCGCCCTCAACGACGGGGTGGTCTCGGGGCAGGGCATCGCGAAGGTGATCAGCCTGGATCTTAAAGCGGGCGGCTCGGCCCTGGGCGTATACAGGTCGGACGGAGTGATCATCGCCACGCCCACCGGCTCGACGGCCTACAATCTGGCGGCGGGAGGCCCCGTGCTCCATCCGGAGACCGAGTCGATCGTCATCAATCCGATCTGTCCCTTCACCCTGTCCAACAGGCCCCTCGTCGTACCGGGCTCGGAGAGGATCGAACTCACCGTGGAGGAAGGGAGGAGGACGAGCGTCATGCTCACCGTGGACGGCCAGGAGACCATGCCCCTCGAACCCGGCGACCGCGTGGTCTTCACGCGCGCCGCACGCAAGGCCCTCATCCACGTGCCCGAGCGGGTGGCCTTCTACGAGGTCCTGCGCGCCAAACTGAACTGGTCCGGAGGCAGCGATGCTTGAAGAGCTCTCGGTGCGGGATTTCGCCCTCATCGACCGCCTCTCGGTCGAGTTCGGGAAGGGCTTCACGGTCCTCTCGGGAGAGACGGGAGCGGGCAAGTCCCTCCTCATCGGAGCCATCGGCTTCCTGCTCGGCTCCAAGGCCGACACGGGGGTGATCAGGACCGGGGCCGAGGAGGCCCTAGTGGTGGGCGCCTTCGACATCTCCACGAACTCAGAGGCCAGGGCCTGGCTCGAGGCCAAGGGCATGGGGGCCGAGGAGGGACGCCTCGTCATCAGGCGCGGGATCAAGGCCTCGGGCAAGAGCCAGGTCCTCGTCCAGGGCCAGTCCGCCCTCAGGAGCGATCTCGCCGAGCTCACCGGCCTCCTCGTGGACCTCCATGGGCAGCACGAGCAGCAGTCCCTCCTCCAGGCCGACAACCACCGCCGTCTCCTCGACCGCTACGCCGGTCTCGAGGCCGAGGTCGAGGCCTACGGCCTCCTCTTCGCGGCCCTGACCAGGAAAAAACGCGAGTTCCAGACGACGGAGGTTTCGGCCGCCGAGAGGGCGAGAGAACTCGACTTCCTGCGCTTCTCGATCGAGGAGATCGAGGGGGCCCGCCTCAAGAGCGGCGAGATCGACGATCTGGAAGCCGAGGAACGCCTCCTCTCGCAGCACGAGAAGCTCTACGAATCCGTCGAGACCGCGCATTCGGCCCTCGCCGAGGGCGAGTCCGGCAGCCTTCTCGCGGGCCTCAGGCGGGTGCGGGGCTCCCTCGAGCAGGCCTCGGCCATCGACCCGGCGCTCTCGGCCCTCGCGCGAAGGCTGGACGACGCCTATTTCGAGGTCGAGGACCTGACGGACTCGATCCGCGTCTACGCCGGCAACCTCCGCTTCAGCCCCGAGCGCCTCGAGGAGATCGAGTCGCGGCTCGCCGAGCTCGGCAAGCTCCGGAAGAAGTACGGGCCGACGGTCGAGGACATCCTGGAGCGTCTCGAAAGGGACAGGGAGCGCCTCGGTTTCCTCGAGTCCTGGGAGGACGACAAGGAAGCCCTCGCCCAGGCGATCGCCGCCCTCGAGGCCGAGGTCCACGAAAAGGCCCTGGCCATATCCTCGAAGCGGAGCGAGGCGGCCCGGGAGCTGGCGGGCGGGATCGAGCGCATCCTGGGCCTCCTGGGCATGTCCCGGGCGCGCTTCTCGGTCAGGGTCGCCCGTAAGGAAGCCGAGGGCGGTCGGGCGGTGGTGGGCCAGTACGGCATCGACGAAGTCGAATTCCTCATCGCCCCCAACCCCGGGGAGCCTCCCCGCCCCCTGGCCAGGATCGCGTCGGGAGGCGAGCTCTCGAGGGTCGCCCTCGCGGCCAAGACTATCTTCGCCCGGAGCGACACGGCCTCGACCCTCATCTTCGACGAGGTCGACGCCGGCATCGGCGGGGAGGTGGCGGTCGCCGTCGGGGAGCACCTCGAGGCTCTCGGAGGGGTCAAGCAGGTTCTCTGCATAACTCATCTCGCCTCGATCGCCGCTCGAGCCGATAATCATTACAGGGTCGAGAAAAGCGTGGAATCCGGTCGCACGGTCACCAGGCTCGTCAGGATGGAGGGCCGTTCGCGGGCGGAAGAGATCGCCCGGATGCTCGCCGGCGACCCCGAAGGAGAGGCTTCGATCGCGCACGCGACCGAACTTCTCCGGAAGCATGGACACTGGCGGGACTGAAGATGGCAAAGATAGCTCAGGAACAGAAGAACCGCTACTTCGAGAAGGTCAAGGAATACAAGGTCTCGATGGACGCGGTCCTCGCGCGCGAGAAGACCATGGTCTCCCTCCTCGCCAGGGAGGAGGGCTCGACGGCGGCCTTCAAGCGTCTCCATCTGGCCGAGGAGATGCTCGACCTGGCCTCCTGGCACCTCCTCGCCAACGGGTTGTCCCTCGCCCTCCTCGGCATCAAGAACGACGACATCCTGATCGACGGACGCAAGGTCCTCGTGAGGTCCATGAAGTACCTCGAGGATGTCGTGTCCCTTAGGCTCGACGTGCCCTTTTCCGACTACGAGAAGAACCTCGACGACATCAAGGACCTCGATCCGGTCAGCCGCTTCCGGCTCGTGCGCAAGATGGGCTTCACCATCGAGTGTTTCGAGGCCGCCTTCGGCGACAATTCCAAATTCGCCCTGGGCTTCAACGAACTCTGGGGCAAGTATTCCACCCTGGTGAAGAACCTCCTCGATCTCCGCACCGTGATGGCCGACCTGGATTTCAATTCCCAGAACCGCGACACGGTGAAGGCCCACCTCAACCTCGTGAAGGATCTCTTCAAGCGGAGCGCCGACCGCTACCGCGAGGAATACGAGATCCACACCCACAAGCTCGCGGAGTTCAAGACGGCCATCTCCTTCCTCTCCGCCCTGCGCCGCCTCCAGCTCCTCCTCGGCGAGCGGGAGGACGCGGAGAGGCTCAAGCGGAACATCGAGGTCTGGAGCACCAAGCTGGACGCCGACTACAAGAAGAAGGAAGGCCAGAAACCGGGCTGAGTCACCACGGGACCCACGACCTCCTGTGGCGGCTCCCATGACGGAAAAGGCGCGTTCCCTGAACGCGCCTTTTCTTTCCGCGGTCCCTCCGCGTGCCTTCCCTCAAGCTCCCCGCCCGTCCCCGGGCCTTCCGCTGAGTTCGTGGAGGGCGTCGTGGGGGAAGAGTTCGCCGATGGTCGTGGCGACGAGCCTCGAGGCCTCGGCCCCGAACCAGACCCTGCCCTCCGCGGGCATGAACTCGGAGAGCACCTGCCTGCAGGCTCCGCAGGGGCTGACGGGATATCCGGCATCGGGAGTGGCGATGGCTATGGCGGTGAACCTGCGCCGGCCGGCGCCGACCCCGGCCACGAGGGCGCTCCTCTCGGCGCAGATCGTCAGTCCGAAGGAACGGTTCTCGACGTTGGTGCCCGTGAAGACGGTCCCGTCCTCCGCGACGAGGGCGGCGCCGACGCGGAATTTCGAATAGGGAGAGTACGAAGTCTTCGCGGCCTCGAGGGCGAGGGAGAACAAATCAGCGCTTTCCATGGAATCCACTCCTGTCGGGGTCCTCGTCGGATGCGCGTCCCCGCGGCTCCGGGGCCCGCGCCGGATCAAGGCGCGAGAACCTCCGCCGATCCCGGTCATAGATTGACACAGCTAGGAGCACTATATACCATCGGGGGCTGGCGCGAAAGGCGTGCGCGTCCAAAGGGGATCCTAAAGACATGGAAGAGCAGGCGCGGCGGAGTTTCGCGACCTTGGCGGCGATCCTCGCCGTGATCGTGTATTTCTTCGTCTTCGCGCGTCCCCTGCCCCGGGCCCTCGAGCTCCGGGCCGTCTGGAGCGATGCCGCGGCGGCGCCCGGTCTCGCGCAGGCCGCGGGGACCCGGGCCTCGGGTTCCGACCTGCCCTTCGAGGTCGGCGACGAATACGGGTACTTCGACCCCGCGAAGGGGCTCCGCTTCGTCGCGAAGAAGACCTTCGGCGTGAGCCTTTCGAAGGAGCTCTACGCCACCTATGACCGGAGCCCCGGCACCCTCTCCTGGAAGGATCCCGGCGGCGACCTCCGTTTCGAGACCCAGGAGCCCGGCTATCCCTTCATGGCGGGAGGCCGGCGTTTCCTCGTAGGTCCGAACCAGTCCACCGTCACCGAGATCGGGAGGAGCGGGGAGATACTTTGGCGGAGGGATTTCCCCTCCCTCCTCACGGCCTTCGACGCCTCGGCCGATCTCGCCCTCTTCGGGACCCTCGACGGCACCTTGATCGGCATCACGCCCTCGGGAAAGGAAGTCCTCTCCTTCGCGCCCGGCGGAAGCCGCGTCTCCTGCATCTACGGCTGCGCCGTGTCCTCCGACGGTATGACGGTCGCCGCGATCAGCGGCCACGACAGGCAAAGGCTCGTGGTCCTCGAAAAGCGGGCCGAGGCCTATCGCGTCGCCTACCATCGCTGGCTCGCATCCGATTTCACGAGACCGATCGCGATGTCATTCACGGAATCCAGGGAGCAGCTCCTCTTCGAGACCGAAGGGGGTGTCGGGATCTACGACGCGGCCGCTCGCAGGGAGCACCTCCTCGAGGCGGAGTCGCCGCAGGGGCTCGGGGCCGCGATCCCGGCACGGAGGCTCCTCCTCGCCGTCGAAGGGGGCACGAGGACCTCCCTGGTCGTCTCCACCTACGAGGGACAAAGGCTCTTCACCTTCGCCTTCGAGGGCGAGGAACCCATGCTAGCCCGGGAAGGCGACTCGGTCTTCCTGGGACTCCGCCGTCCCGAGGGGATGCGGATGCTCCGGCTCGATCTCGGGGAGGAATGATGAAGCGGTACCGGCAGCGGATCCTCCTTCTCCTCGTCGCGGGACTCGCCGCGGCGGGCGCGGCCCTGGACTGGCCCATCGCCCCGGTGAGGGTGGCGGGCGAATTCGGCACGCCCCTCGAGGGAAGTCCGATGCCGGGCCTGCTGTTCGCGGGCGAGGAGCTCGCTGCCAGGACCGCCGGCAAGGGCGATGTCAGTTTCCATCGCGAGGCCATCGACCCGCGCACGAAGCTCCCTTCCGCCCTCGGGGCCATGATGGTCAACGAGGGGGACGACGGACTCGCCGAGGTCTACGCCCTCTTGCCGACGGTCGTGGGAGGAGCCGGTCCGGGAGCGATGCAGGGCGCCTTCGTGGCCAAGACCGGGCAGGCCGGCATCTCGGGCTTCAAGGGCTTCTGGTTCGCCCTCTTCGACCGCAAGATGGATCGCTGGGTCAATCCCCGTCTCTTCATGCCCGAGCTCCAGGACAAGAAGGCGCCGGGGATCAGGAAGGTGAGCCTGGTCGGGAACGACAAGTCCTATTCCCTCGGCGAAACCCGCTCCCTGCCCCAGGGTTCCTACGCCCTCGTCGTCGAGACGACGGAGGTCGTCGGCGCCGACGGTGAGTCGATACAGGGTCCCCCCTATTTCATCAGAATTCTGGTGAATGGCGAGAGCCAGGTGGAGTTGCGCGCCGAGGTGGCCTCCACGGTGGATGGCCGGCTCAGCTTCTACCCCGACCGGAAGAAGGGTGCCGACATGATCGACGGCCGAGGCGCCCTGCGGCTCGAGCCCCGCATGTTCACGCGGGGGCGGACCTCGATCGAGATCCTCATCAGGGACTTCTCGGGCAACGAGCGTTCGGCGGGCTGGACCCTCATCGTCGAATGAAGACCTTCGCGACCCCTCCCCGGGCCGAGCCCAGCCGGCTCAGATCCTGCCCGCTCTGCGGCGGCGCATCGATGCGCGGTCTCTGGGCCTTCGAGGGCTTCTCCTTCGTCCGCTGCGCCACCTGCGGCCTGGTCCAACAGAATCCCCAGCCTCTCCGTGAGGCCGTCCTCGCCCGCTACGACGAGAGCTATCTGGCCTACGAGGCGGAGCGCCACTTCGTTTACGCCGCCCTCGAAAGGCGGACCTTCGACGATCTCGGGCTCCTCCCCTGGATGAGGGCGAGGGCCTCCGCGGCGGGCGCGGTCGGTCCTCGGCCCCGTTTCCTCGATGTCGGCTGCGCCACAGGGGCCCTCCTCGCCTCCTTCAAGGAGGAGGGCTGGGACCTCATCGGCCTCGACGCCTGCAAGCCTGCCGTGCTCCATGGCCGGGAGCGCTTCGGGCTCGACCTGCGCGAGGGCTTTCTCGAGGAGGCCGGCCTCGAGGCGGGGTCCTTCGACCTCGTCCACGCCTCCCATCTCATCGAGCATCTCAACGAGCCGCGCGATTTCCTCGCCGAGGCCCTGGGGCTCCTCGCTCCCGAGGGAAGGCTCCTCCTGACGACTCCCAACATCGGCGGCTTCCAGGCCCGCCTTCTCGGCTCAGGCTGGAGGAGCGCGATCAACGACCACCTCTACCTCTTCTCGAAGAAGACCCTCGCAGCCCTGATCGAGGCTTCGGGCGGGAGTATCCTCGCTTCGGTGACCTGGGGAGGCTGGGCCGCGGGCCTCAGGCCGGCCTTCATCAAGGGTCCCCTCGATCGCGCCGCGAAGTTGGTGGGCCAGGGGGACGTCATGGCCCTCCTCTGCCGGAGGGCGGCCTGATGGAAGCTCACTACGGCGAGATCGTGGGCGCCAACCTGGAAGCCCTCGAGGAGCGGGTCGCCGCGGCCGCCGCCCGCGCTGGACGGGATCCTGTCTCGATCGAGATCGTCGCCGTCACGAAGCTCCACCCTCCCGAGGCGGTCGCCGCGGCCTGGGAGGCCGGGCTCAGGCGCTTCGGTGAGAATCGCGTCCAGGAGGCCGAATTGAAGTACGGGTCCTTCGTGGCGGAACACCGCGAAGCCCGCCTCGATCTCCTCGGGCATCTCCAGGGCAACAAGGTCAACAAGGCCCTGAGACTCTTCGACCGGATCGAATCCATCGATTCGGTGGAGCTCCTCCGTTCCCTCCTCGACCGCCTCGGCGAGCGGGAGGCCGCGGGCCGGGGCGGCCTCGAGGTCCTTTTCGAGCTCCACACCGCGGAGGACTCGAAGAGCGGGTTCCCCGACCGGGAAGCCCTCCTCGAGGCCTGCCGCTTTCTCGCGGCCCGGACAGCGACAGGCGGTCCCGCCCTCGTGCCCCGCGGTCTCATGACCATGGCGCCCTTCACGGAGGACGAGGCCTCGATCAGGGCGAGCTTCGGCGCCCTTCGCGGGCTCCGGGAGGAGATCGCGCGGGAATTCGGCTTCGCTTCCTTCGATGTCCTTTCCATGGGCATGAGCGGGGACTTCGAACTCGCGGTCGAGGAGGGCGCCACGTCGATCCGCATCGGGACCGCTCTGTTCGGGAGCCGCGCATGAGGAGGGAGGGGATGATCCTCGCTCTGGCCCTCTGCCTCTCCCTGCCCTTCGCGGGAGCCGCGCAGGAAGCCGGCTCCTCGCCTTCGGCCTCAGCCTTGCCTGTCTCCCCCCCGACCGACCTCGCCTTCACGCAGACCCCCCTGGGCCGCTTCGAGACGATAGCGGTCGGAAGCTTCCCCATCGCCTTTTTCTATTTCGGGATCGGCTTCGACCTCGGCTCCTATTTCTCGCACGGTTTCGACCCCCTCTATGCTCCCTGGCCCTTCAAAAGCGACCGGGCGCCCGCTCCCTCCGACTCCGACAAGCAGGTGAGGATCCTCGGAGCGGCCCTCATCTCCCTCGGCCTCGCCTCCCTCGACGCCCTGCTCCGACCCGGGGCGGACAAACGACGTCGTGTCGCGCACGGAACGGAGGCCTTCCCCCAGCCCCCGCCACAGACCGGCGAGGGCCTTTCCCTTCCCGGTCCCTCGTCGCCTCCCGGTGGAGGCCCCGAGGACGGGGCGACGGCGGAGCCCCCGCAGGCGGGAACAGGAGCCCAACTTGACAGCAAGCCTTTCGGCGAATAGTATTTTTTCTTGGTTGAAGCAATGAAGAACAAGATCCTGATCATTTTTCAGGATGGTCGCCCCGAACTCGAGCGGACGGCCAAGGGCATGGGGGAGCGTCTCGCCGCCGATGAGCGGGAGGTCCTGGTCCTCCCCGCGGGCTCCGTGACGATTCCGCAAATGCTGGCCGCCACCTTCCTCGTGTTCGGGGCCGACGAGGCCGAAACCGAATCCTACGGCGAGGTGGCGAGGCTTCTCGGCGGCATGAATCTCGCCGGCCGGAAGGCCGCTTACTTCGGCTCCAACGGCGCGGCCATCGCCTGGCTCAAGGGCCTGACCGCCGATTCTGAACTCGGGCAGGCGGGAGCCGATCTCCTCGGGGCCAAGCCCGAGCCCTCCGCCCTCGCGGCCTGGGTGCGATCCCTTTCCTGACCTCTCCCCGACAAGGACGAAGCATGCCCATCCAAGAAGGTTTCAATCTCGACGACGCGATCAGGAAGATCGCCGACTTTCCCAAGCCCGGCATCCTCTTCTATGACATCACGAGCATCCTGGCCAATCCGGATGCCTTCAGGCACTGTATCGATTCCATGGTACGCCTGTACAAGAACGAGAGGCTGGACGCGGTGGCCGCCATCGAGTCGCGCGGCTTCCTCTTCGCCGCCCCCCTCTGCGATAAACTGGGCATTCCCCTCCTCCTCGTCCGGAAGAAGGGGAAGCTTCCCGGCAAGACGATCGGGAGGAAGTACGAACTCGAGTACGGGGAGGCCGAGATCGAGATGCATGTCGAGGACATCCCCGTCGGCGGGCGGGTCCTCATCATCGACGATCTCATCGCGACGGGCGGCACGGTCCGTGCGACCGCCGACCTCCTTCTCGACGGAGGGGCGGAGCCCATCGGGGTCTTCGCCGTGATCGGGCTTCCCTTCCTCGACTACAAGACCACCCTGGCCGGCCTGCCCGTCCAGACCCTCGTCGAATACTTCTGCGAATAGCTCCCTCCGGGGAGCGGCGCCGGTCCGCCCGGCGACAGGCCGTCCCGAGAGGGACGCAAGGAGACCATAGCCATGATCAAGGCCCTCGAGCGTGATCCTTCGTGGAAGGGACGACGGGGTCCCCTCGTCCTCGTCATCATGGACGGCGTCGGCTACGGTCAGTACGCCGAGGGCGACGCCGTCGCCGACGCGAAGCTCGTCGCCTTCAGGGCCATGGAGGGGAGCAGCCCCCATACGAGGCTCAAGGCCCACGGCAAGGCCGTCGGCCTCCCCTCGGACGAGGACATGGGCAACTCCGAGGTCGGGCACAACGCCATCGGCTGCGGCCGCGTCTATGCCCAGGGCGCCAAGCTCGTCAACGCCTCGATCCAGTCCGGCGCCATGTTCGAGGGCGCGACCTGGAAGCGACTCGTGGCACAGGTGAAATCCTCGGGAGGCGCCCTCCATTTCATCGGCCTCTTCTCGGACGGCAACGTGCACTCGCACATCGACCACCTCAAGGCGATGCTCGAAAGGGCCGCCGTCGAAGGCGTGGCCAAGGCCCGCGTCCATGTCCTCCTCGACGGCCGGGACGTCGGCGAGCAGAGCGCCCTCGAGTACATCGAGCCCTTCGAGGCCTTCCTGGCGGAATTGCGCGGGAAGGGCCTCGACTGCCGGATCGCCTCGGGGGGGGGCCGGCAGTACATCACTATGGACCGCTACGGGGCCAACTGGGAGCAGGTGAGACGGGGCTGGGACTGCCATGTCCACGGAAAGGGCAGGGCCTTCGGAAACGCGAAGGAGGCCATCCTCGCCTACCGCGCCGAGACGCCCGGGATCATCGACCAGGACCTCCACGAATTCGTCATCGTCGATGGCGGCAAGCCCGTCGGCACCATCGGGGACGGGGATTCCGTCGTCTACTTCAATTTCCGCGGCGACCGGGCCCTCGAGATCACGGCCGCCTTCGAGGCGGAGTCCTTCGACAAGTTCGACCGCGGCCGGAGGCCCGAGGTCGAGTACGCCGGCATCATGGAGTACGACGGCGACGCCCACGTGCCGGCCCAGTACATCGTCGAGCCTCCCTCCATCGAGCGCACCCTGGGCGAATACCTCGCGGCCAGCGAGGTGCCGATGCTCGCCATCTCCGAGACCCAGAAATTCGGCCACGTCACCTATTTCTTCAACGGCAACCGCCAGGGCAAGTTCTCGGAGAAGTACGAGGACTATATCGAGATCAAGTCCGACAACGTGCCCTTCGAGCAGCGTCCCTGGATGAAGTGCGCCGAGATCACGGACCGGGTCATCGAGGCGATCGAGGCCGGCCGGCACCGCTTCATCCGCCTCAACTATCCCAACGGCGACATGGTGGGGCACACCGGGGTCTACCAGGCGGTCGTCTGCGGCATCGAGGGGATGGACCTCCAGCTCGGCAGGTTGCGCGCGGCGGTCGAGAAGGCGGGGGGCATCCTCGTCCTGACGGCAGATCATGGCAATTCAGACGATATGTTCGAACACGACAAGAAGAGCGGCCAGACCCTCCGGAAGCCCGACGGGAGCCCGAGGGCCAAGACGAGCCATTCCCTCAACCCCGTGCCCTGCGTGATCTTCGATCCCGAGGGCAAGGGCGAATACGAGCCCCTTCTCCGCGGCGGCGTCGAGGGCGACGGCCGGGGCATCTCGAGCCTGGCCGCGACGGTCCTCGAGCTCCTCGGCTTCAAGGCCCCCTCCGACTACGACCAGTCCGTCCTCGTCCCGAAGGGTCGGCCTTGATAGAGGTCGAGCTCAAGGCGCGGGTCGCCGACCCCGGACGGGTCGAGGCCGCCATCCTGGCCTTCGCAGAGCCCGCCCGCAACTTCGAGAAAGAAGATGCCTACTGGCACGGCCCGGGCTGGCGCATCCACCGCGGCCAGAAGGGCTTCAGGATCAGGAGGGACGGCGACGAGGCTGTCGTGACCTTCAAGGACAAGCGCTCGGAGGGCGGGATAGAGATAAACCGCGAGCGCGAGTTCACCGTCTCGGATCCCGCGACCTTCGCGGAATTCGCCGAGCGCATGGGCTGCGAGCCCTTCTTCACGAAGTCGAAGCGCGGCCGGTCCTTCGAGATCCGGAGGGCGGGGGCGCGGCCCCTCCTCCTCGAGCTCTGCGAGGTCGCGGGTCTCGGCTGGTTCCTCGAGATCGAGGCCCTCGTCGAGGAGGGCGACCCGGCCGGAGTGGCCCTCGCGCGGGGGGAGATCCGCTCCCTTCTCGCGAAGGCGGGCCTCGGCGAGTCCGACATCGAGCCGAGGTACTATTCGGAGTTGCTTCTCGCGGCGGGCCTCAGGGCGCCCGACTGAGAGACCGGGCGCGGGGACCGCGCGCCCGGCTTGTGTCGAATCCCTCCAGCCTCAATAATGGGCCCTGGTCGCTCCATCTAGGCGGCCGAGAGGTCGCATGGGGAGAATCATGGCAAGGAAGAGCGGAGGCGCCGGAGCGGCGTCCGGGGGAAGGCCCCTCGTAATCGTCGAGTCGCCGGCGAAGGCGCGCACCATCGCGAAATTCCTCGGACCCGACTGGATGGTCGAGGCCTCGATCGGGCACGTCCGCGATCTGCCTTCTTCGGCGGCGGAGATTCCCGCCGCGGTGAAGGCGGAGAGCTGGGCCCGGCTCGGCGTCGACGTGGACCACGGCTACGAGCCGGTCTACGTCGTGCCCAACGACAAGAAGGCCCGGATCAGGGAGCTCAAGGCCCGCCTCAAAGAGGCCAGCGTCCTCTACCTCGCGACGGACGAGGACCGCGAGGGCGAGTCCATCTCCTGGCATCTCCTCGAGCTGCTCCAGCCCAAGGTGCCCGTCAAGCGGATGGTCTTCCACGAGATCACAAAGGCCGCCATCCACGAGGCGGTGGAGAACTGCAGGGAGCTCGATACCCACCTCGTCGACGCCCAGGAGGCCCGGCGCGTCCTCGACAGGCTCTATGGCTACGAGGTCAGTCCGGTGCTCTGGAGAAAGGTCGCCCCCCGCCTTTCGGCGGGCCGGGTGCAGAGCGTCACGACCCGCCTCATCGTCGATCGCGAGCGCGCCCGCATGGCCTTCCGCGCGGCCTCCTGGTGGGACGCGCGCGTCACCCTCGACCACGAGGGCCAGCGCTTCCCCGCCCAGGTCCTCTCCCTCGACGGCAGGCCCCTGGCCCTCGGACGCGACTTCGATTCCGAGGGACGCCTCTCGGGGGCGCGGGGCGCCGTCGTGCTGGACGAGGCGGCGGCCACGGCCCTCGCCGCGGGCCTCTCCGGCCGCAGCGCCCGCGTCGCCTCGGTGGAGGAGAAGGAATTCTCCTCCTCGCCCAAGCCCCCCTTCACCACCTCGACCCTGCAGCAGGAAGCCGGGCGGCGGCTCGGGATGCCGGCCAAGCGTGCGATGCAGTCTGCCCAGCGCCTCTACGAGGGCGGCTACATCACCTACATGCGCACCGACAGCGTCAAGCTCTCCGACCAGGCCGTCCAGGCGGCGAGAGCCCTCGTCGAGGCGCGCTACGGAGCGAGCTACCTCCTCCCGAAGGCCCGCGAATGGGAGGGGAAGGCCCGGAACGCCCAGGAGGCCCACGAGGCCATCCGACCCGCGGGCGAGAGCTTCCGGAGCCCCGAGGAGGTCGCGGCAGAGGTGGACAGCCAGGACGCCCGACTCTACGAGCTCATCTGGAAGCGCACCATCGCCTCCCAGATGCCGGACGCCAGGCACAAGAGCATCGTGGCCTCCCTGTCCTGCGAGCTGCCCGGAGGGCGGAGCTGCGAGCTCCAGGCCCGGGGGCGCGTCGTCCTCTTCGACGGCTTTCTCCGCGCCTATCTCGCGGGGGGAGGGACCGAGGGCGAGGGGGGCGAGCAGCCCGAGGCCGGAGGCGCCGAGGACCAGGGTGCGACCGAGGAGAGTCGGGACGCCGTCCTTCCCGACCTCAGTTCCGGGGACCTGGCCCTGGTCGCCGAGGCCCTGCCCGCCGGCCACGAGACCAAGCCTCCCGCGCGCTACACCGAGGCCGGCCTCGTGCAAAAGCTCGAAGAGCTCGGCATCGGCCGACCCTCGACCTATGCCAGCATAATCGGGACGATCATCGACCGCGAATACGTGGTGAAACGGGGCAGCGCCCTCGTGCCGACTCCCCTGGCCTTCGCGGTCGTGCAGCTCATGCTCGCCCTCGAGCCCACCCTGGTGGACTATTCCTTCACCGCGGACATGGAGTCCCGGCTCGACGCCATCGCGCTCGGGGAGCTCGGGCGCACGGCCTTCCTCGATTCCTTCTACCGCGGCAAGGAGCCGGGCCTCCATGCCCTCGTCAACGACCACGCCCAGGGCATCGATCCCAAGAAGGTCGGGACGATCCCGATCGGCATGCACGAGGGCGTTCCGGTCACCCTCAGGGTGGGGCGCTACGGACCTTATCTCGAGCGCGGCGACGAGAGAGCCAGCCTGCCCGAGGGCCTGGCCCCCGACGAGGTCACGGTCGACAAGGCCCTCGAGCTCCTCGCGGCGGCCGGCAAGGCCGAGGAACCCCTCGGCCAGTCGCCCGATGGCACACCCGTATTCCTCCGCACCGGGCGCTTCGGACCCTACGTGCAGCTCGGTGAGGACCCCGAGGACAAGAAGGCCAAGCCCAAGCGGGCCTCCATCTTCAAGTCCATGGACCCGCGCCATCTCAGCCTCGAGGACGCCCTCCGCCTCCTCTCCCTTCCCCGCACTCTCGGGGTCGCGCCCGATGGAGGCTCCATCGTGGCGAGGCCGGGACGCTTCGGGCCCTACCTCGAGAAGAGCCTGCCCGGCGTGGAAAAGCCCGAGACCCGGAGTCTCAAGAGCGAGGAGCAGCTCTTCGCCGTCACCCTCGACGAGGCCCTCGCCCTCTTCGCGATCCCCAAGGGCACCCGCGGCCGGGCCGCGGCCGCTCCCACTCTGCGGGAACTCGGCGTCGATCCCGCGAGCGCCGCGCCCATCGCGCTCAAGGATGGACGTTACGGGCCCTATGTGACCGACGGCACCACCAACGCCTCCCTGCCCAAGGGGGCCTCGCTCGAGGAACTCGGGCTCGAAGACGCCCTGCGCCTTCTCGCCGATCGGCGGCAGGCCGGGCCCTCCAAGGCCAAGCGCCGAGTCGGCGCGCGGAGCCCCGCCGCCTCCAGGGCCGAGGGCCCGAAGGCCGCCGGAGGATCTGCCGCGAAGAAGAAAGCCGCGGCCGCCAAGGGCGGCGATGTCGCTCCCGCGAAGGCAGCTCCTTCCAGGAAGAAGAGCGGCGCTACGGCCGGGGCACAGGCCGCGAAGGGGACGAAGTCGGTTGCCAGGCCGAAGGCGGCGCCGAAGCCGGCTGCCAAGGCCGCGGCGAAGAAGAAGGAAGGCCCCTCGAGCGATACGGCCAAGCCGAAAAAGGTCCCGGCAAAAAAAACCGCCCCCACGGTGGTGAAGGGCGGCCCTGTCGCCAAGTCCGGCAAGCGCTGAGCCGAGGCGACCCGCCTTCTCCCTCGGGGAGGAGGCGGCGCGCTCTCAGGGCAGGGAAGGCCTCAGGGCCCTCCCTGCTTTTTTTTCGCCTTCTCACAGCCTCCCGAGCCAGTATTGGGCCAGGGCGGCGCTGCTCCCGATATCCTTGGGGTCGCCGGCCTTGACCGCCTTCTGGAAGGACTCGCGGGCCCGGTCCTTGAGGCCGAAGCTGAGCGCGAGGAAGCCATGGGCGACCCACAGGGCCTGGTCGTCGAGGGTGGAGCCCTTGTCGAGAATCTTGCCGAAGGCGGCGCGAGCTTCCTCGTAGCGCCCCGCCGCGCCGAAGACGCAGACGAGGGTGTGGATCTCCGCCACATCGCCGTCGGCCAGCTGGCGCCCGAGCTTCCAGTCGTCGATGAAGCGATAGTCGGGCTTGTCGAGGAAGAGCGAGTACCAGGCCGCGTTGTTGTAGGGTATCGCGTCCGTCCCGCTGCGGGCGCCGAGGGCGGCGTAGAGCTTGATCGCCTCGGGGAAGGCTCCCCGCGAGGCGAGCACGCGGGCCAGGCCCTTCGACAGCTCCTTGTCCGAGGGACGGGCGGCGAAGGCCTCGCGCATCAGCTTCTCGGCCTCCTCCGCATGCTCCGTCCTGAGCAGGGCCAGGGCGCGCCGTGAGGCGTTGGCCGAGCCGCCGGGGCCCTCCTTCGCCGCCTCGGCCACCAGAGCGACGATAGCGGGATCCTTGGCGTATTCGGCATAGGCCAGGGCCATGGCATAGAGGCGGGCCTTGGGCGCGGTCCCGGTCTCCGCCCGGGCGGCGGCCAGGAGGGCGGCCTCGTGTCGGGCGGCCGCCTTGGTGGAGGCCGAATAGCCCTGGGAGATGAGGGCGACCTCCAGGGGGAGAGACTCGGGAGCCACGGGGACGGCGCTGACGATCCCCGAGAGCTCGTCGTCGAGGAAGGTCTCCCAGACCGGCGCGAGGGCGGCGGGATCGCGGCCGGCCTTGATCCAGGCCTCCGCTCCGGCGAGGTCGCCGGCGGCGGCGAGCCTATCCGCCTCGGCGGCCAAGGGCGCGAGGCTGTCCAGGCCGAGGATCCGGAGGGAACCCTCTTCCTGGACGAAGGCGATGTCGCCGAGGTGGGCGAGGCCGAGGTTGGGGGCGCCGAAGGTTCCGAGGGTGACGGGGCCTTCGGTCTTGGTCTCCATCGCGAGGAAGACTCCGATGATGTCGAGGACGGCCTCGGGTTTGAGGCCGAGACCCTTGAGGGAATTTTCGAGCTTGTTTATGGCCGCCGTGCCGGCCTGGCTGGGGTCGAAACCCTCCTCGCTCTCGCGAAGCGTGGCGGCGAAGAGAGCGGGGTCGACCTTCCGCTTGAGAATCACCTGGGTCATGAGCTGCATGAGGATGCCGCGCGGACCCGCGGCGGGGGGGGCGTCGGGATCGAACTTCTTGATCGCCTTGATGAGGGCCGCCGTCGAGGTCATGGAGGCGTACTCGGCCGTGCCTCGGGCGGCGGCGAGCATGAGTTCCGCGGCTTCGGGATAGGCGCGCATCCCCAGGAGGGCGTTGGCCGCGGATTTGAGCGAGTTGCGGCGCTCGTCCTGGTCGCTGAAGATGGCCGAGGCTTTCTTGACGGCGGAATCCGCTCCCTCCTTGAGGGCCAGGGCGGCCAGGAGGTAGGAAGCGCCCAGCTTCTTGTCCTTGAGGGTCGCGCTGGCGGAGACGGTCTCGTTCAGGCGGCCGAGGAGGAAGAGATCGCGGAGGTAGCGGCCGGAGTGTCCCCATTCCTCGATCCGGTCTCGGGCCTCTTCCATCGTCGCCACCGCGGCGGGCAGGTCCGAGCCCGGCCCTGCGAAGGTTCCCTCCGAGTTGTTCTCCTGCATGATCGCGCGGTTGAAGAGGGCCGAGTAGTCCTTCTTGTCGAGCTCGAAGGCGCGTCGGTACTCGGCCTTGGCGGCCTCGGGATCCGAGCCCTTGCCGAACTGCCGGCCGAAGGCGTCGTGGAGACTCGCGTAGGCGAGGCCCTTGTGGGCCCGCGCGGAATCGGGTTCGAGCCTGACGGCCTCGCGCGCCTCGAGGAGGGACTCGTCTGCGAAGCCCGCGTCGATGAGGAGATCGGAGGCCTCGATGTGGTGGAGGGCCTCGGCGGGGTGGAGGGCCTGGAGGCGCTTGAACTCGTTCAGGGCCTCGACGAGGCGACCCTCCTCGACGAGGGCCTTGCCGATGTTGGAGAAGATGACCACCGGGGCCTTCGTCTCGAGGAAGGCTCCGGCCTTCTCGCGCAGGTCGGCGACCTCGGCCGCGGACATGCGGGCCTTGGAGAAGCGCAGGCGATAGCCGGCCTCGACCCTGCCCGGCTCGGGCGAGGAGAAGGTGGCCGAGAAGCTGACGACGCCGAAGTCCTTCTCGAAGGAGTCGGGAAGGGAGGTTATGCGATACCCGGGCGGCGCGACGATGGCGTAGTCCACCCTGGCCGAGGGCGGGGCGGGGAGGTAGAGCTCTCCCTTCCTCGCGGCGGCCTTTTTGTCGCCGATGCCCAGGGCATCGGGGAGGAAGGAGAAGAGGGTCCCCGCCTTGATCGCGATGGCCGCCCTCGACTCGTCGGTCCAGGCCAGGGAGGCCTCGGAGGCAGCGACGTCGATGATGAAGGGCGTGTCCAGATCGAGGGGATCGCTGAAGCTGGCCGAGGCCGAAGGGGCGTCGTAGGCATCCTTGCCGTACTTGATCAGGTTGTCGACGTGCTCCTGCCTCGTTCCGTCCGAAAAGGCCGAGCGGTAGCTGCGCGAGAAAGTCCCGCCCGTCGTGGTCCGCTCGGAGGCGCTCGTCGCGGCGCCCGATTCAGAGAGGACGATGGTCCTGGCCTCGCTGATCCAGCTGGCCTCGAGCCCCTCGGTGGGCGTGGAGAGAAGGCCCCCCCCCCTGTCGGAGATCGGGAGGATCGATCGCGCCCGGTCCCCGGTGGGGAGTTGGCCGGGCAGCTCGAAGGGGGAGGTGGGATCGAGCCAGATCCCGAGGGAGGCGACGCGGACGATGGCATGGTTGAAGAATTCGAGACCGGGGACCTCCGGCGAGATGTCGGTGCCGGTGCCCGCCGAAAGCAGGGAAAGCTCGGCCTCGACGCCGGCCGCCTTGAGGCTCGCGGCGAGGAGGACGGCCTGGTCCTTGCAGTCGCCGTAACCCGCGCCGAGTATGTCCGCGGGCGCGTGGGGGATGATCGCGTTCTCGCCGAAGTACACGCCGGTATAGCGGACGGATTTCCTGACCGCGTCGAAGAGGACGCGGACCGTCCTTCTCTGGTCGAGGGAGGGATCGAGGGAACCGAGCTGTTTGCGGGCCCAGGCCGAGACCGGGGCCGGATCGAGGAGGGGATCGAGGGCCTTTTTGTAGAGCGAGGAGACGGTCTCCCAGGATGGCGCCGAGCTGAAGGAGAGAAGGGCCCGACCCGGCACGTCGTAGGGCAGGAGCTGCTCGACCTCGGGGATCGCGGCCAGGGGGCCGAAGGAGAGCTCGAGCCTGGCCAGACCCCCGGAGGTTCCGAGGTCGCGGATCCGGGGCTCGGCCCCGCGGGCCTTCCAGGAGAAGGGGAGGGAGGCCGGCCTTTCGAAGCGGAAGACCCGGCTTTCGACGGGACCGCTCTGGGCGAGGGCGAAGGCATCGCCCCAGCCTGCCCCGGCCAGGGCCTCGTGACCCTTCATCACCATGTCGAGTTCGACGAGGGAGCCCGCCTCGAGATTGGGAAGGGGGGCGGAGGTCCTTCTCGAATCGCTTCTCAGGTTGTTCTGGTCCTTACCCTGGTCCTGGTCCACGATGGTGGCGGGATCGAGGAGGGAGACCGCTCCCGAGGGCCTGATGACCCGGGCTTTGATGAGGGGGCGCTGGTCGCGCCAGGGCTGCCAGCTGAGGTCCACGATGGACCAGGCCTCGACCCCGGCCTTGGTGACGATCCTGAGGAACCAATGGGCCCGTCGCTCGTGGCCTCCGGCGGAATCGAAGGAAATTGTCTCGTCGGCGAGGAGGATCTGCCAGTCGGCCTTGTCGGGAGTGGGGATTCCGGAGAAAGCCTTGATCAAGGCTGGTGCGCCCAGGGCCGCGAAACCCGAAGGAAGGTCCAGGGCCGGCTTGCCCTGGGCCTTCTGGTCGCCGGTCGGGGGGCCGGCGGCGTCGCCGACCGGGGCGGGGCCGCCTGCGCAGGAGGACAGGGCGAGGATCGCCAGGACGAGGGCCGCCGCCAGGGCTGGCCGGCGATCCCCTCCGGGTCGCTTTGTAGTGATCATTCATGTCTCCTATCAGAGCCGACGGAGCTCCGCCGGGTTGTGGCCGCTTCCGCGACGAGGGAGGATACTAGCACAGGTACGCGGAGCATGACCGCCCTCCGACCCGATTTCTCCCCCCGGCCTCCGCGGGGTTCAGGGCGGGGACGACCTCGATTCGAGGTCCAGGGCCTCGAGAAAGCGTTCCGCGTCCCCCTCGTCGTTGTAGTGCTGGAAGGAGAGGCGGAGGAAGCAGCGCCCGGCATGGGAGGTGGTCGGCAGCTCTATTCGATGCCGGTCGAAGAGTCTGGCCTTGAGGGCGGGGGCGTCGATGCCCGGCGGCAGGGGGACGAGGGACATGCGGAGGCCCGCGCCTCCGTGGTCGAAGGCCTCCAGCCCGAGCCTGGCGGCGGCGCGCCGGGTCGTGGAGGCGGCGAGGCCCGAGAGCCTCGCCGCTTCGTCCGGGCCGGTCTCCCGCCTCACGAAGGCGATCGCCGCGGGCACGGCCAGGAAGGGCGTGGGGTCGCGGGTCCCGAGCCAGCGAAGGCGCCTGGCGAGGGGCGTCGCCCCCGCGTAGGCCTCGTGCAGCCTGGTGCCGTAGGCCTCGTCCACGAGGCCCCAGCTCGCCCAGGGGGGGACGACACAATTATGAAGATGCGGGGCCACGTGGACGAAGGCGCTGCCCTTGGGGGCGCAGAGCCACTTGTGGCAGTTGCCGACGTAGATGTCGGCGCCGAGATCGTCGAGGGAAAGGGCGAGATGGCCGGGGACGTGGGCCCCGTCCACGGCCACGGCGATGCCCCGGGCCCTCGCGAGGGAGAGCGCCTTCCCGACCGGGAGGAGGCAGGCCGTGGCGCTCGTGATGTGGGAGAGGAAGAGGACCTTCGTGCGGGGGCCGATCGCGGCATCGAGGGCGGCGAGAAAGGCCTCGTCCCCCCTCCAGGGAAAGGGCACCGCGAAGCTGCGATAGGCGGCGCCGCGGGAGGCGCAGGTCCGGCGCCAGATGAGTTCGCAGGCCCCGTACTCCATGTCGCTGCCTAGCACCTCGTCCCCCGGCCCGAAGGGAAGGGAGGCCGCGGCGAGGGCCACCCCCATCGTGGCGTTGTGGACGAAGGCGAGATCCTCCGCCCGCGCTCCGAGGTAGTCCGCCAGGGAGGCGAGGGCGGCGTCGAGGAGGGCCGAGGAGCGCCGCGACAGGAATTCGACGGGGGCCCCTTCGAGCTCGTCCTCGAGGGCGCGGCGGGCCGCGACCACCTCGCGGGGGCAGGCGCCGAAGGAACCGTGGTTCAGGTAGGTGACCGAGGGATCGAGGAGAAAACCGGATTTCATCGCTCCATATTCGGGAAGGCGGCGAGCTTGCGCAAGCGGTGGCGGCGAGGGGAAGGGGCCGGCCGGGGACCCGCGCCTTGACCCTCTCCCGCCTCCATGCTACATCTTGTGCCGTTCCGCGAGGCCCCTGCCGGCTCGCGGTTTCCGACAGGGCGCTTGGCTCAGCTGGTCAGAGCGGCTGGTTTACACCCAGTAGGTCGGGGGTTCGATCCCCTCAGCGCCCATGCAGACCCGCCTTCGGGCACTTCTTCCCCGCTTCGCCGACCCTCCTCGCCGGCCCGCCTTGCGGCGGTCCGCCTTGCGGCGGTCCGGGGGCAGGGGTATCCTCGAGGGATGGGTTTCGCAGTCGTCAAGGAAATCGTGGCCATCGGCAACGCGCTCATGGACATCGTCTCCTTCGTAGACGGCGATTTCGCGCATTCCCTCGGCTTCCACCCCAACTCCACCTCCCACATCTCGAGCGAGAGGCTCGCGGGCCTCCTTCCCTTCCTGCCCGAGCCCTGGCTTTCGGCGGGAGGAGGGGCGGCGAACACGGCCCGCGTGGCCAGCCTCCTCGGCATGAAGAGCACCTTCGTCGGCACCGTCGGCCGGGACCGCCTCGGCGCCCACTACCGCGACGACCTCGAGGCCGAGGGAGTGGAACTCGTGCTCTCCCTTACCGAGGCCTCGACCGGTGTCTTCTGCGCCCTCCTCGACGGCCACGGGGGACGCACCCTCCTCGTGGCTCCCGGCGGGGCGGGCGAGGTGGTCGGGCTCGGACCCGATTTCCCGCGGAGGCCGGGGGCCATCTTCTACATGGACGGCTTCCTCGCCGCGAACGACGCCTTCTTCGAGGCGGAGGCCACCAAGGCCCGCGACGCGGGCATGCTCGTCGCGATCGACCTCGGCTCCCTGAGCCTCGTGCGGCAGCGGAGGGAGAGCCTTCTCGAGGCCCTGCCGAGGCTCTGCGACCTCGTCTTCGCCAACGAGGACGAGTTCTGCGCCCTCGCGGGCCGCCCCCTCTCGGCCGGCTTCGGCGGCTTCGAGGAGGGCGCCCTGACCTTCGTCGTGAAGCGGGCCGAGTTGGGGGCCCTCTATCTCGGACAGGGGAGGGTCTTCGAAAGCCCCGTGCGGGCCCAGATCCCCTTCGACGACACGGGGGCCGGAGACGCCTTCTCCGCGGGCTTCCTGGCCGGAATGGCCCGGGGCTTCCCCCCCGAACGCTGCCTCAGGCTGGGCAACCGAATCGCGGAGGAGGCCATCGCCGTGCCCGCGATGCGGCTCGACCGCGAGAGGATCAGGATGGCGGACATGAGCGTCGCCAACTGAGGAGTCGGGGCAAAAGCGTCGAATGAGGGGTCAAGACAGCTCAATCGAGGGCCAAGACTTGCCATGCCGGGCGCAAAACCGTATTTTTTTCCGTAAGACCTGCAAGGAGCTCCGCATGGCTGAAACGGAAATTATCCCCATCGATATGATTCTGCCGGGCAAACTGCCCCTCATCCCCCTCATGGGGCGGCCCATCTTCCCGGGTATTTTCACGCCCATCATGATCGGCAATCCCGACGACGTGAAAATCGTCGAAGAGGCAGTCTCGGGAGACGGCATGATCGGCCTCGTGATGATCAAGGCCGATTTCGACAAGCCCAAGTCCGAGGACCTCCACCAGATCGGCACCATCGCCAAGATCATGAAGCGCATCAATCTCCCCGACGGCGGGGTCAACATCTTCATCTCCACCCTGAAACGCTTCAAGATCAAGAAGTTCCTCTCCAAGGAGACGCCCATCGTGGCCGCCGTCACCTACCTGGACGACGAGGGCGGGGGCACCGACGAGATCAAGGCCCTGACGCGGGCCCTCCTCGGCGAGATGAAGTCGGTGTCCGAGAACAATCCCCTCTTCTCCGAGGAGATGCGCCTCAACATGATCAACATCGACCATCCGGGCAAGATAGCCGATTTCATCGCGAGCATCCTCAACATCGACAAGAACGACCAGCAGAAGATCCTCGAGACGATGGACATCCGCGAGCGCATGGAGCGGGTCCTCATCTTCATCAAGAAGGAGCAGGAGCTCCTCCGCATCCAGAAGAGGGTCCAGCAGGAGATCAACGAGAAGATCGAGAAGAGCCAGCGCGAGTACTTCCTCAAGGAGGAGCTCAAGGCGATCAAGACCGAGCTCGGCATGCCCACCGATTCGAAGTCGAGCGACTACCAGCGCTTCAAGGAGAGGATCGAGGCCTTCTCCTTCGAGGGCGAGGTCAAGGAACTCGTCGAGCAGGAGCTCGAGAAGTTCAACCTGATGGACCCCAACTCCTCGGAGTTCATGGTGACGCGCAACTGGCTCGACCTCGTGTCGATACTGCCCTGGAAATCCCCCGTGTCGGGCGACTTCGACCTCGGCAAGGCCCAGGAGATCCTCGAGAACGACCACTACGGCCTCAAGGACGTCAAAGAACGCATCCTCGAGTTCCTCGCCGTGCGGAAGCTCAAGAAGAACGCCAAGGGCTCCATCGTCTGCCTCGTCGGCCCCCCCGGGGTCGGCAAGACCTCGGTCGGGAAGTCCATCGCCCGGGCCCTCGGCAAGCAGTTCTTCCGCTTCTCGGTGGGCGGCATGCGCGACGAGGCCGAGATCAAGGGCCATCGCCGCACCTACGTAGGCGCCCTGCCCGGCAAGATCCTCCAGGGGCTCAAGATCACGAAGAGCCGCGATCCCGTCTTCATGATCGACGAGATCGACAAGATGGGCGTGAGCTACCAGGGCGACCCCTCGAGCGCCCTCCTCGAGGCCCTCGACCCCGAGCAGAATTTCTCCTTCCGCGACCACTATCTCGACCTGCCCTTCGACATCTCGAACATCTTCTTCATCGTCACCGCGAACACCCTCGACACGATCCCCGCCCCCCTCATCGACCGCATGGAGATCATCCAGCTACCGGGCTACGTGGACATCGAGAAACTCGAGATCGCGAAGGACTATCTCATCCCCAAGTCCCTCGAGAAGAACGGTCTCAAGAAGAGCAACGTGCGCTACACGCGCGACGCCCTCATGTGCATCGCGGAGAACTACGCGCGCGAGGCGGGCGTGCGCAACTTCGAGAAGTACCTCGACAAGATCCACCGGAAGCTCGCCAAGGTCGTCGTGCTCGAGGGGAAGGGAAGCGGGCGCTTCGTCATCGACAAGCCCGCGGTGCAGAAGCATCTCGGCAAGCCCCTGTTCCGCGATGACGACGTCAAGAAGGCGACGGGCCCCGGCATGACGGTGGGCCTGGCCTGGACAAGCATGGGCGGCGACACCCTCCTCATCGAGGCCGTGGCCAATCCCGGCAAGGAAGGCTTCAAGCTGACCGGACAGATGGGGAGCGTCATGCAGGAGTCGGCGGGCATCGCCTACACCTTCGTGCGCCACATCGCCGCCGAGCGCTACGAGGTCGGCGCGAAGTGGTTCGACGAGAGGCAGATCCACCTCCACATCCCCGAGGGCGCGACGCCCAAGGACGGGCCCTCGGCGGGCATCACGATGGCGACGGCCCTCCTCTCCCTGGTCCTGGGGCGGAAGATCAAGGATCGCCTGGCGATGACGGGGGAGCTCTCGCTGACCGGCCAGGTCCTGCCCATCGGGGGCCTCCGCGAGAAGACCGTGGCCGCCAAACGCAACAAGATACGCGACATCATCATCCCGAAGGCCAACGAGAAGGACCTCGACGACATCCCGGAGCACGTCCGGAAGGGCATCAGCTTCCATCCGGTCTCGATCTTCGAGGACGTGATCGCGATAGCCCTGCCGGATTGAGGCGGGCTCGAGCTCCTAGACCCGCGTCTTCGTCCCCTCGTCGGAGAGATTGACGCGGCAGAGGAGGCCCTTCCCCCTCTCGAAGCGGACGCTGCCCCGCATCTGGGCCTCCACGAGGCCGTGGACGAGCTTGAGGCCCAGCCTCGCCGTGCCGGGCGCCCCCAGATCGCAGGATGGGCCCACGCCGTCGTCGGCCACGGTCAGGTCGATGGAACCTCCGCCGTCGCGGCAGACCCTGACGAGGATCTCGCCCCTCCGTCCCTCGGGGAAAGCGTGGCGGAGGGCATTGGACACGAGCTCGTGGAGGACGAGGCCGAAGGGGACAGCGGTGTCGATGAGGACGGTCACGGGTTCCCCCTCGACGCGGGTCTTGATCCTTCCCTCCGCCTCCGGCTGGGCCTGGGTGAGGACCTTCACGAGTTCCTCGGCGTACTCCTTCAGGTCGATGCGCGAGAGGTCGCGGGACTCGTAGAGCTTCTTGTGGACCAGGGACATCGAGAAGATGCGGTCGTTCATGTCCGCGATGAGCCTCTGGAACTCGGGATCCTCGTTGCTGTCGCCTGCGATCGTGAGCAGGGCGATGATCACCTGCATGTTGTTGCGCGTGCGGTGGAAGAGCTCGCGGAGGAGGGTTTCCTTCTCGGCGAGGGCCTGCCTGGCGAGGGCTTCGCTCTCGCGCAGGGCCTGCTGCGCCACCTTCATGAGCCGGGTCTGCATGAGGAGGACGGCGATGAGGGCGGCCTCGGCCAGGATGAAGAGGACGGCGAAGATCACCGTGCCGCGATGCTGCTCCCAGAGCGAGGGGGGGCGGTTCAGGAAGACGCTCCCCGCGGGGAGGGCGGAGGCCTGGCCGTGCCAGCGCTGGATGGCGGCCCAGTCGAACTTGAATGTCGTGCTGGCGGGGAGGACGGGTCGTCCGACGGGCGCGGCGATCATGCCCGAGATCAGTGCGAAGGCGTAGGCGCCGGCCTGGGCTCCGACCTGGCGGAATTCGGTGACGGCGCCCCCGATCACCCCCCGGCCGACGGGATTGTCCCAGAGCGTGAAGACCGGGGCTCCCGCCTCGGCGCCGGCCATGAAGGCGACCTCCATCTGCACCGTGGTCTTGCCGACGCTGTCTTTGTTGAAGGGGAGGACCAGGATGACCGTGTCGGGAGGCGGGGCGAGGATCTTGCCCCTCATCTGGTCGTAGGTGAGTCCGCTCGTGTCCTCGTGGGCCAGTCCCGGTCTGAGCGCCTCGATGGCCGCGGCGGCCTGGGCCGCCACCGCCCTGTCGCTGGGGCTGCTGCCGGAGACGAAGAGGAGGCGCTTGGCCCTGGGAAAGAGGGCCAGGGCGGAGGAGAGGGTGCGGGAGATCTCGTAGGCGTCCAGCTGGAGGACGTAATTATGGAGCTCCTCGTCGACGACAGGGGGGGGTTTACAGCGCGCCAATATGACCGGGGCCCCGGGGGCCAGGGTCGAGAGTTCGCGCAGGAAGAAGTCCAGGGCCGGCTGCTCCACGATGTAGATGAGGTCGAGGTGGCGGCGGTCATAGCGGGAGTGGAGGAGGGAGGCCAGCCTCGTCCGCTGCTCCGGGCCCCCCGAGCGTTCGAGGTCGAGGTGCTCGGTGAAGATCCGGTCGACGCTGATCCCGTCGCCGGTCAGGGTCGCGAAGAAGCCCCCGAGGACGGCGTCGACCCCAGGCCTGCCGTCTCCATAGGAGGTGAGGATGAGGACGCGACTGTCATCGAGGGCGGGTAGGACCGGCTGGGTCGCCGGGAGATCGCCGAAAAGCGGCGGGGCTGGCGAGACGAGGGCGAGGCAGAGGGCGGCGAAGAGGCCGAGGGCGGCCCGACCTCCGCGTCGTCCCCGGGAAATCCGGTTCAACTGCCTTTCCCGGCGCCGCCGCGCCCTTCGGAGCATTTTTCCACAGGTGAAGTCTCAGCAATGCGAGGGGGCAATTCAAGGCCCGGCCGCCGAAACCCCTCGGGTTCAACCGGGATCGCTCCATCGGCCCTGCCTGAGGGCGAGACCGTAGGCGCCGGCCAGCTTGGCTTCGAGGCCCGCGTGCAGGCCCAGGGCCGCCTGGGCGAGCTCGGGAGGGAGGCGGGGATCGCCCCGCCCCAGTCCGCTGGTCAGCAGGGTCTCGACGAGAAGCTTGGCGGCGAGGAAGCGATCGTTCTTCTCGACCGCGTAGGAGAGGAAGGAGGGGAGGAGGGAGGCCACCTCCCAGGTGACCTGCTCGGCCTGGGAATAGCGCCCCGAGTCCTTGTCCTGGTCGCTGACGCGGACGGGCAGGCGTCGGGCGATGTCATCGAGGCGGGGCACGAGCCAGTCCAGGTCGAAGAGGCCGGTGGCGCAGTTGAAGAGGATCGAGGCTCCGGCCTCTTCGAGGCGTCGAAGCTCGTCGAAGGCGATGGCGGGGCCGATGTCAGCCACCGTGCGCGCCCCCTCGGCCGTCTCGACCAGGATCCCTCCCTTCACGTCGAGGGGAGTGCGGAAACTGAATTCGAAGCCCGCCGGCTCCCCCGTGAGGGCGAGAAGGGCCAGTTTGACCGGGTCGGGGAGGAAGCCGAGGTTGTCGACATTCCCCAGCCAGGCCCAGCGCGTTCCCGAAGCCCGAAGCTTCCGGAGCACGTCGGCGAGGATCCTGAAGGACTGCCCGTGTCCGCCCGGCAGGGCCAGGGCCGAGTCCGGCCTGCCCCAGGCCCGGTCGAAGACCCTGCGGGGTCTTCCCTCGGAGGAATGCGTGAAGGCGGCGATCATGGGCTGGATCCCCGTCGCGAAGCGCGTCGGATCGCTCCCCTCAGCGCCGAGGCTCGAGGCGAGGGGGGCGATCAGGGGATCGCCGGCCATCTCGGCATAGGCCTCGGCGAGGACGGCGTCGTTGCCCGAGCTCGACATCTGGAAGAGGGGGAGGAAGGGACGTCCCGGGCTGCCCTGGCGGGCGAGGTGGCTGCGCAGGGCGACCAGGCGGGCGCGGACCTTGAGGAGAAGGAAGGAGGCGCCGGGACTTCCATCGGGGTTGAGGTAGGCGGGGGCGAGACCCTTGGGGTGGTCCCGGCAGAGATGCTCGAGGCTCTCGAAGCCCGGTTCCAGGAGGGCGAAGACCTCCTCGCCGTAGGCGAGGTTCTTCTTCCGGTCGGCATAGCTCGTGGCCGAGCCGCCGTTGAGGACGCCCCAGGCCGCGAAGGGGAGGAGGCGCTCGCCGAGGGCGGCGAGGGCCTTCGTGTCGAAACGCAGGTTGCCCGCGGACTCGGAGAGCTCCGGGGGCAGGCCCAGGCCGAGGCTGTCGAGGAGGGCCCTGGCCCCCGCCTTCGGGACATCCAGGGAGGGGCCGTCCTTCATCGAGATCACGCGCCGGCCGTCGACCTCGGGGACCCGGGCGGCCTTCACCGCGCCGATTCCGTCGTAGAGTCCCGAGTTGAAATCCTCGAGGATCGAGAGCGTCAGTCCTATGTCGATGCCCTTCGAGCGCATGTCCCGCGCGAGGGCCTCGCCGATCGCCTCCATGCCCACCTCCCTCGGGGGCGATCCGCCCCCTCCGCCTCGTCCCCTAGCAGTTGAGGGCGGCCGCGTTGGCGGCGCCGTAGAGCGAGATCGCGTAATCCTTCACGATCATGACCGGAGTGGAGGCGAGGATGGTCCGGATGTGCTCGCGATAGTTCCGCTCGAACATGGCCATGAAGCGGTCGCCCTCGATGAAGCGGGCCTCGTTCTTGGCGGCGATGCCGCCGGCGAGGAAGATGCCCCCCGCGGGCAGGAAGACCGCGGCGGCGTCGGCGGCGACACGGGCGTAGAGCTTGACGAAGATCTCCATGGTCTCGGTGCAGATCGGGTCGGTCCCGGCCGCGGCGGAGATCCGCGCGGGACGCTCCCCCTCGGGGAGGGCGAGGATCTCCGCACTGACCGCTCCGCCGCCTCGGCGCGGGGCGAGGAACTCGTGGATGTTCGCGATGCCCATGCCGGACACCGCGGCCTCCGCCCCCGGCACGAAGCCCAGTCTCGCCTCGAGCCAGGCCTGGAAGTCGCGGGTCGTCGCGTCGTAGACGGGGAGGGTCACGTGGCCGCCCTCGGAGGGGAAGGCTTCGGTGCGATCGTGCACCTTCACGACATAGCCCAGACCCAGCCCCGTCCCGGCGCCGATGACGAGGCGCGGCCCCGGCCTCGGCTCGGGGTCGCTCCCGTCGGTATGCGCGAGGCGCCGGATCTGGTCGGGATTCCGCGAGTCGAGGAGGAGGACGCCGTAGGACACGGCGGTGAAATCGTTGATGACGAGGGTGGGCAGGGAGAAGGCCCCCTCGATCTCGTGGCCGTCGATGGACCAGGGCGCGTTGGTCATCACGATGCCCCCGTTCCTGACGGGGCCCGCCCCCGAGATGCAGCAGAGCTCGGGCTTCCAGGCGGGTGCGGCCCCGCCGGCCTCGGCGAGGAAGCGCTCGAGGGCGGAGGTCATGGAGGCCTCCTCGCGGGTCTTGTAATGACGGTCGAAGATGAGGGTGAAGGTGCCGCCCTTCTTGCCGATGAGGGCGAGGTTGGCGTTGGTGCCGCCGATGTCGCCGGCGAGGACGACGAGATCGTAGTTGGTGCGCGATGAGGACATGGGAGGATGATAGCCACCGGCCGCGGGAGTGGGAAGGGGAGGGTTCCCGGCGGTGGGGAGGGGCGCCGTTTTCCGGAGCCGCCTCGTCGGCTTCGGCGCGACCTTCGCCTCGAGGGCCCTGCCGGCGGCGACGAAGAGGGCCGCGCAGCTCCGGGCGTCGTCGAGGGCCCGGTGTCCCCGGCCGCCCTGGATGCCGAGGGCCGCGACGAGGCGCGGAAGGCTGTAGGAGGGCAGGCCGGGCCAGGCCTTCCGCGCCAGGGGGAGGGTGTCGAGGGAGGGGTTGGCGAGAAGGGGAAGGCCGAGGCGCCCGAGTTCCATGCCGATGAAGCCGAGATCGAACTTCACGTTGTGCGCTATCACTGTCGCGCCGGCGGCGAGCTCGAGGAGGGCCCCGGCGAGCTCCCCGAAGCCGGGAGCCCCGGCCACGTCCCCGTCAGTGATCCCGTGGATGGAGCTCACGAAGGAGGGGATGGGGATGCCGGGATTGACGAGGCTCTCCAGGCGTCGGGCCTCCTCGAGGGGACGGGAGGGCCTGAAGAGAAGGGCGCCGAGTTCGACCACGCGGCAGTGCCGGTGGTCGAGCCCCGTAGTCTCGACGTCGAGGGCGAGATAGAGCCCCTCCTCCCAGCCGGGCTCGAAGACGCGGGCGGCCGGGAAGCCGCTCAAGCTCCGGCCTTGGCCGCGGCCTCGAGGGTGGCCCTGATCTCCGCGAGAATGGCCTCGTTCTTCTTCGCCGACTCCGCCCTCGCGGCCCCGAGATCGCCGGATTTCACCTCGGTCCTTGAGAGGATGTAGTACTTGATCTTGGGCTCGGTGCCGCTCGGCCTCACGGTGACGATGGTCCCGTCGTCGAGGCGCCACTGGAGGACATCGCTCGTCGGAAGCCCGATCCGTTTCGCCTCTCCTTCCCTGCCCGGCGCCCATTCCCTGCCCGTCCGGACATCGCGCACCGAGACTATGGGGTGGCCGCCGAAGGCGGAGGGCTGGCTCGAGCGGTAGGCCGCCATGATGCCGGCCATGATCGCCATGCCCGAGGCCCCCTCGAAGTAGCGGTTCACGCCTTTCTCCTCGAAGTAGCCGTGCTCGACATAGAGTTCCTCGAGGCGGTCGAGGAGGCTCTTGTCCTTCGAGCGCCAGTAGAGGGTCATCTCCGCGGTGAGGGCCGCGGCCGAGATGCCGTCCTTGTCGCGGGCCTCGGTCTCGATGAGGTGGCCGTAGCTCTCCTCGGTGCCGTAGACGAAGTCGAAGCCCTCGCGCTCGAATTTTCTCATCTCGTCGGCGATCCACTTGAAACCCGTGAGGCACTCGCGGAGGGTGGCGCCGTAGGCGGCGGCGATGCGGGCCTGGAGGTCCGTCGTGACGATGGTCTTGATGACGCCCGGGCGGGGGGGCATCCTGCCGAGCTCCTTGAGCGTGAGGAGGAGGTAGTCGAGGTGGAGGGAGCCGAGCTGGTTGCCCGTGATGAGGGTGTAGCTCCCCTCCTTCGTGCGCACGGCGACGCCGAGGCGGTCGGCATCGGGGTCCGTCGCCATCACGGCGTCGGCCTTCTCCTTGATCGCGAGCTTGATCGCGAGGTCGAGGGCGGCCGCCTCCTCGGGATTGGGGAAGGCGACGGTGGGGAAATTCCCGTCGGGCTCGCGCTGCTCGGGCACGGTGAGGACACGGAGGCCGAGCTCGCCCATGATGCGCTCGAAGAGCATCGCGCCGGTGCCGTGGAGGGGCGTGTACACGAGCTTCACCTCCGAGGCCATCTTCTTGATGAGGCCGGGGCGGAGGAGATGGCCCTTGACCATCGCCACGTAGCGGTCGTCGAGGCCCGAGTCGAGGATGTGGAGAAGGCCGGCCTTGACCGCTTCCTCCCGGCTCATCAGCTTCGCTTCCTTCACCTTCCCGACCTTCTCGATGATGCCGACGTCGTGGGGGGGCGTGACCTGCGATCCGTCGTTCCAGTAGGCCTTGTAGCCGTTGTACTTCGGGGGATTGTGGCTGGCCGTCACGACGATGCCCGTGTCGGCCTTGAGCTCGCGGACGGCGAAGGAGAGCTCTGGGGTGGGGCGAAGAGAGGGGAAGAGATGGGCCTTGATGCCGTTGGCGGCGAAGACCCTGGCCGCCGCGAGGGCGAAGCTGTCGGAGTGGTGCCTTGAGTCGTAGGCGATGCAGGCCGAAAGGGGTTTGGCGGGAAGGGCCTCTCTCAGGTAGTCGCAGAGACCCTGGGTGGCCCGGGTGACCACGAGGAAATTCATGCGGTTGAAGCCGCCGCCGATGACTCCCCGGAGCCCTCCGGTGCCGAACTCGAGATCGCGGTAGAAACGGTCCTCGAGCTCCGTCCAGGCGGCCTCTTCGCCCCTGTCGGCCGCCGCGAGCAGGCCCTCGACCTCGGCCCTGAAGGTGGCCTCGCTCTCCGCGGCCACATAGGCCCGCGCCCTCTCCTCAAGCTTGGCTCGATCCATGAATACACCCTCCTGCCGGCCCCTGCCGGGTTCAACAGCTTAATTGATGGGCGGGGCGGGGGCAACCGTCGCCCCCCCCTCCCGCCTTCGCTACAGCCAGGTCAGCAGGTCCCTCGGCTCCGCGAGGATGCCCTCGGCTCCCGCCTCCTCGAGCTCCCTGCGGCCGCGGAAGCCCCAGGCCGCGCCGAGGGGGCGTAACCCGGCGGCCAGGCCCGTCCTCATGTCGACCTCGCTGTCTCCGACCAAGGCGAGCCTGGCGGGCGCGAGGCCCCAGCAGGCGGCGATGTGGAGACAGGCCGCGGGGTCCGGCTTCTGGGGAAAGCGGTCGCCCTGCCCGAGGACGGGATCGAAGCCGGCCCCGGGGAAGAGGGCTTCGACCACGCGGTGGGTGAAGGCCTCGGGCTTGTTCGAGAGCACGGCCAGCCGGAGCTTGCCTGCCTTCAGCGCGGCCAGAAGCTCCGCAATGCCCGGATAGGGCCGGGTCTCGTCGAGACAGCGCCGGTCATATTCGGCCTCGACGGCCGCCCTCAGCCTGGCCACCTCCGCGTCGCCGGCGATCGACGAGGCGGCGGGACCGAGGGCCCTCCTCACGAGGGTCGTCATGCCGTTTCCCACCATGAGGCGGAAGGCCTCGACGGGATGGGTAGGCAGGCCCTCGCGGGAGAGGACGAGGTTCACCGAGGTGGCGATGTCGACGAGACTGTCCGCGAGGGTGCCGTCGAGATCGAAGACGATGCCGCTGATCATGGGGTAGGGAGTATCCGGCCGAAGGGGGGTGAAGGTCAACGGAGGGGAGGGCTCAGGCGGGCATCCTTGGTATAGTGGGGTATGGGACGACGACGAAGAGAGGAAGACAGGGAAGGGAGCGAGGCCTTCCGGGCCCGCTACCGAGCCCTCTACGGGCCGCGCTGGGCCGACCTCGAGGCGGCCCTCGCCGCCGAGGCCGACTCCCGGCCCTTCTGCGCCGCGGCGGGCGGAGAGCCCTATTTCCTCGATTCGGCCTCCCTGACCGCGGCCGCCTTCCTCCCCCTCGAAGGTGGGGAGGCTCTCGACGCCTGCGCCGCCCCGGGGGGCAAGACCCTCGTCCTGGCATCGCGCCTCGGTCCGGCGGGCAGCCTTCTCGCCAACGAGCTCTCCTCGGACCGAAGGCGCCGCCTCTCGGCCGTCCTCGACCGTCACCTCACTCCCGAGCTCCGGGCCCGCGTCAGGGTCTCGGGCGAGGACGCCTCGTCCATGTGCCTCCGCAACGCCGGTCGCTTCTCCTCGATCCTTCTCGACGCTCCCTGCTCGAGCGAGCGCCACGTCCTGGCCGATCCTGGCGTCCTCGCGGAATGGACGGCCAACCGGCCCAGGTCCCTCGCCAGGAGACAGTGGGCCCTCCTCGCCTCGGCCTGGCTCATGCTCGCCCCCGGAGGGTGGTTGCTCTACTCCACCTGCGCCCTCGGCCCCGAGGAGAACGAGGAGGTCGTGGCGAGGCTCGTCGAGAAGCGGGGAAGCCTGGTCAGTGTCGACGCGCCGGAGGGGCCGGGCTGGGAGGCGCGCTCCCTCGGAGCGATGATCCTCCCCGACCGCGGAGGGGGCGCAGGGCCCCTCTATGCGGCCCGGATCAGGAAGGCGCCAGCCCTCTAGAACCTCCCGGTTCCCGTCCTGGACGTCAGCCCGGGAATTTCGCGATGCCCAGGGGCGTGCCGATCAGGCCGAGCCAGGCTCCGCAGCCCATGCCGAGGATGCCGAGACCCTCGAAGGCCAGAAGGTTTGAAGTGGCGTCGAGGGGACTCGAGAAGGCGAGGGCGCCGAGGCCGAGGGAGGAGGCGAAGAAGAGGAGGCCCAGGATCTTCTTCAGCATGAGGAGGGGTGTGTTCGTCTTCCTGAAGCGGAGCTTGCCGTCGAAGAGGCCGGAGAGGAAGGCCGCGAGGACCGTGAAGGGCAGGGCGACGCCCAGGACGCGGGCCGTGTCGCGGCAGAGACCCGCGACCTCTCCCCGCCCCAGGGCGAGGATGACCGGGGGGAGGATGATCAGGGCCAGGGCGAAGGCCTGGGGTGCGTGGACGATGACGGGATGGATGTGGAGGTCGAGGAGCCTCCGGCGGCCTTCCTTGACGCGGTCGTCGTAGGCCTCGAGCTGGGAGGCGGGGACGCCGCAGGCGGGGCAGAGCTCCTTGAGCGCCGAGGCGTCCATGATGTAGCCGCAGGCCTTGCAGCGGAGGAGGGTCTTCATCGGGGGACTCCTTCCAGTTCGGATGGGCGGGGCGGCGCGGGACTTTCAGACGTGGAAAGACCCCCGACCCGCGAATGCAAGATAGAGGACGAAATAGAGGTTCAGCAAGCCCGAGGCGAGGAGATTCATCCGCATCGCCGAGGCGAAATCGGCCGCCCCGGGATCGCGGAGGACGCGGCCGAACCAGGTTCCGAAAAACAGGGCGGCGGGGGCCTGGAACAGCAGCAGGGCCAGGGCCCAGGGGGGGCCGGAGCGGGCGCCCACCAGGGTCGCGAGGCCGAGGAGGCCCGCCGAGAGACAGAGCCCCGCCAGCATGAAGGTCCCCCGGAGGCCCAGGAGCCTGCTGATGGTCAGGTCGCCTCGGGCCTCGTCCTCGGCATGCTGGTACACCTGGGTGAGGGGGAAGACGCCGAGGAGGAGGACCGAAATGGCCAGGGCCGCCGCCCAGACCCCCGGACCGAGGGCGGAGAGCCCGCCCCGATCCACGGCGACTATGACCAGGCAGAATGTGAGGCCGCCCTGGCCGAGGCCCGTCATCAGCCAGCCGGCGAAGGGGCGGGCCTTCCAGCGGCTTCGGTCCCAGGAATAGAGCTTCGAGGACAGGCCGTAGGCGAGGAGGCCGAGCCCGAAAAGCGGGCCGCAGAGCAGGGTGCCCGCGACGAGGGCGGCGAGGTCCAGCGCCAGGCTGGCGGGGAGGAGGGTGGCATGGATCGGGGGCGGGCTCCGGAGACCCCCGATCGGGCCGAGGTCCCGGTCATAGTAGGAATTGAAGCCCTGGCTGGCCGGGTAGAGGAGGAAGTGCATCACCAGGAGGGCCGCGACGGCCCTTCCCACCTCGATGGAGCCGGCCAGGGCCAGGGCCGCGAGGAAGACGGGCAGGAGGAAGAAGGAGAAGGGAAAGCGGAGATGGGCGAGGGTGGATCGGAGACCCGCGGATTCGGCGCGCATCGGGGCACTCTATCCGAAGCCCGGCCGCGGCGCAAAGCTGGTCCCCTGGCGGACCCTTTCTTCCCTCCCGCCGCGTTGTCTTTTTCGGGCCCGGAGGCTAGGCTGTCCCGCGGCGGGAGGAGCCGGCATCCCGTCCGGAGGTACATCCTGCGTTGTCCCCACTGCGGCAGCGAAGACGACAAGGTCATCGACTCCCGCACCCTCGCCAAGGGCGAGTCCATCCGCAGGCGCCGCGAGTGCCTCTCCTGCGGCTTCCGCTTCACGAGCTACGAGCGCATCGAGGAAAAACCCCTGATGGTCGTGAAGCGGGGAGGGCGGAGCGAACCCTTCGAGCGGGCCAAGCTCGAACGCGGCATCAGGCGGGCCCTGGAAAAGCGGCCGGTCTCCCAGCTTTCCATCGAGAACCTCATGAACGAGATCGAGGACGAGGCGGCCATGCTCGGCAAGACCTCCAACGAGATCGCGAGCTCCGAGCTCGGGGAGATGGTCCTCCGGCGGCTCTACGATCTCGACAAGGTGGCCTACGTGCGCTTCGCCTCGGTCTACCGGAAATTCGAGACTGTCCACGAATTCCTCGAGGTGATCGAGAGGCTCGACCACGGCGTCGGCGACTAGCCAGGCTGGGAGCGGGGGCGGCCTCGATTCCTTCCACCCCCTCCTCCGCGAGTGGTTCCTCTCGCGCTTCGAGGGGCCGACGCCGGTGCAGGCGGAGGTCTGGGCCTGCCTCGACCGCGGCGAGCATGTCCTGGCCGAGGCTCCCACCGGCAACGGCAAGACCCTGGCCGCCTTTCTCCGGGCTCTTTCGGACCTCGCCTCGGGCAGGCTTCCGGCCGATCGCCTCTCCGTCCTCTACATCTCCCCCCTCAAGGCCCTGAACGAGGACATCAGGCGGAACCTGGACGAGCCACTCGAGGGTCTGCGGGCCCTCGCCGCGGAGCGGGGGCTCGGTATCCCTCCCATCGCGGCCGAGACCCGCTCGGGCGACACGCCGGAATCGGCCCGGCGCCATTTCCTCCGTCATCCCCCCTCCATCCTCTGCACGACTCCCGAGAGCCTCGCCATCCTCCTCGACTCGACGCGGGCCAGGCCCATCCTCGCCGAAGTCCGCTGCCTCATCCTCGACGAGATCCACGCCATCGCGGGCACGAAGCGGGGCGCCCTCCTCGCCTGCTCCCTCGGCCGCCTCGCCCTCCTGGCCGGCGAATACCGGCGCATCGCCCTCTCGGCGACCCTGCGCCCGGCCGGCCGGATCGCGGAATGGTTCGCCGGCCTCGAGCTCAGGGGAGTCCCCGGCAGGGCTCCCACCTACGCGCGACGACCCATCACCCTCGTGGCGCCCAGGGTCGAGAAGCGCGTGGAATTCCGCGTCGAGTGGCCGCCCGCCCCCGCCACCGTCGAGGAAGGCGATTCCGATTCCCGCTACGCGGCCCTCGTCCCCGCCCTCCGCGAGCGGATCGCCGCAAACCGGAGCACCCTCGTCTTCTGCGACGCCCGCCGCAGGGCGGAGCGCCTCGCCCACCTCCTCAACGAGGGCCGGGAGGAGAACATCGCCTTCGCCCACCACGGATCCCTTTCCCCCGAGGTGCGCCGGGCCGTCGAGGCCCGCCTCAAGGAGGGCAAGCTCCCCTGCGTCGTCGCGACCTCCTCCCTCGAGCTCGGCATCGACGTGGGAGCCATCGACGAGGTGGTCCTCGCGGGGACCCCGCCCGCGATCGCCTCCGTGATCCAGCGGGCGGGCCGCTCGGGCCACGGGGTCGGCCTCGTATCGAAAGTCGGGCTCTATCCCTTCCACGGCCTCGATCTCCTCCTCGCGGGGGCGGCGGTCCGCGCGGCGCGGGAGGGGCGGATCGAGGAGCTGCGACCCCCGCGGAATCCCCTCGACATCCTGGCCCAGGTCCTCCTGGCCCTGGCCGCCGAGGGCGGGCGGAGCGAGGACGCGTTATACGACATCGTCCTCTCCTTCGCGCCCTTCGAGGAGCTGCCCCGGGCCCTCTTCGATTCCGTGCTGGCCCTCCTGGCCGGACGCTGGGCCGGCTCGAGGATCCGCGAGCTCGAGCCCCGCCTCGCCGTCGACAGGATCGGCGGGGCGGTGGTGGCCGACCGGGGGGCCCTCCGCCTCCTCAATTTCTCGGGCGGGAGCATCCCCGACCGGGGCCTCTACGCCCTCCGCATCCAGGGCGAGGGGAAGAGGCTCGGCGAGCTCGACGAGGAATTCGTCTGGGAGAGGCGGGTCGGCGATGTCTTCGCCTTCGGGAGTCAGGCCTGGAGGATCGTGGACATAAGCGCCGAGGCCGTGCAGGTGAGGCCCCTCGAGGGCCGGGCCGCCTTCATGCCCTTCTGGAAGGGGGGGCCGAACCATGCGAGCCCCGAATTGGCGGCAGGCCTCCTCGACCTCGTCGAACGCCTCGGGACCCTCGGTCCGGGGCGGCGCCTGGCCTTCCTCGAAGAGGACTGCGGCATGAGCGTCGAGGCCGCCAGGGAGGCCTGCCGCCACCTCGAAGCCCAGGAGGCGGCGCAGGGAGGCCTACCCCTCCCCGGCCCGACCTCCATCATCCTCGAGCTCGTCGAGGCGGGGAGGAGGGACGGAAGCGCGGCTGTCATCGTGCATACCCTCCGCGGCGGCCGCGTGAACGAGGCCCTGGCCCTCCTCCTGTCGGGCGCTCTCGCCGAAGAGGGCGAGCCCGAGGTCCAGGCCATGGCCGACGACGAGGGTGTTCTCCTCGTCCTCCCCCCCGACGGGGGAGGCGAGGAGTCCCTTTCGAGGATCGAGGGCATCCTCCGGAGACTCGGCGACGAGAGACGGGCAGAGGCCCTCCTCCGCTCCCGACTCGAGGGCTCGGGGCTCTTCGCCGCCGCCTTTCGGGAAAACGCGGGCCGCTCCCTCCTCCTGCCCCGCGGCCTGCCGGGGAAGCGCGTGCCCCTCTGGGTGACCCGGCTCAGAGCCGCCCGCCTCTTCGAAGCCGTCGCCGGGGGAGGGGACTTCCCCGTCACCTTGGAGACCTGGAGGACAGTGCTCACCGAGCTCCTCGACCTCGAGGGACTCACTGCCCTCCTCGACGGGCTCGCGACGGGCTCGATCCTGCTCGGATCCTTCCGGAGCCATCGTCCCTCGCCCTTCGCGAGCGGGGCCCGATGGGCCGAGACCAACGAGTACCTCTACCGCCCCGACGATCTCGGTGGAAGACGCTCCTCGATCTCGGACGAGGCCATCGGCGAGGCCCTCGGCTCGGCCGAGCGCCGTCCCCGCCTGGATCCCGATCTCGTCGCCGACTTCGTGCGGAGGAGGAAACGCCTCGTCGAGGGCTGGGCACCCCAGGACCTCCTCGAGCTCGCCGAGTGGGTGCGCGAGCGCGTCGCCCTGGAGCCCGCCGAGCTCGGCGAGCTGGGGAGGCTCGGAGGGCTCGCGGCCCTCCTCGACGAGGATCCGAGTCTCGGCGGCCGCCTCGAGCGGCTCAGGCTTCCCGGGGCAGCGGCCGAGCTCGTCGTCCACGTCGAGCGCCGCGAGGCCCTCCTCGCCGATCCCTCCGCCTCCGTCGCCGAATGGCTGCGCCTGGAAGGTCCCCTGCCCGCGCCGGACTTCGGTCGCCTCTTCGGCCTGGCCGGCGAGGTCCTGGAAGGGCTCCTCGAGTCCCTCGTCGCCGAGGGACTCGTCCTCCGGGATGTCCTCCTCCAGGGCTCGGAGACTCCGCACGTCGTAGATAGACAGAATTGTGAGATTCTCCTCCGCCTCGGCCGGAAGGCTGCCAGGCCCCGGGTCGAGGCCCGCCCGGCCCGCGATCTCTTCCGCTTCGTGGCCGCGGTGCAGGGCCTCGGGGACGAGGCGGCCAGGGAAGGCGCGGCCGTCCTCGAGGGGCTCGCGGGCTATCCTGCCCCGGTCTCGGCCTGGGCCTCCCGCATCCTCCCCCTCCGCCTCGGTCCGGACTGGGCGGCAGTAGTCGACAGGCTCATCGCGGAGGAGGGCTGGCTCTGGTTCGGCACCGGCAAGGAGGGCTTGGCCTTCGCCAATGCCTGGAATTATGAACTTTTCGCCCCCTCCGGCCCCCGGGTCTCGGCCCTCCTCGCCCCGGGGGAGGGGCCGCGGGACTTCTGGTCCCTGCGGGAGGCCTCGGGGCTCTCTTCCCGGGACTGCGCCCTGGCCCTCTGGGCCGAGGCCTGGGAAGGCCTCCTGTCTTCCGATTCCCTTTCCTCGGTCATGCAGGCGCGCACGGGTCGCTACGGTCTCGACCTCCCGGTCGCCGAGGTGGAGGAGGGGAGGGCCGAGGAGGGGGGGAGGAGAAGGCTCGGTCCCCGCCGCCTCCCCCTCGGTCTCAGGCGCCGCTGGAGGTCGGGAGCCCCCGTGCCGGGCCTCTGGTCCTCCCTCGCCCTCGAGGGGGAGGAAGGCGACAGTCTCGACGCCGAGGAGCTCGACCGGGAGCGCGTCCGCCTCCTCCTCAAGCGCTATGGCGTCCTCCTTCCCCCCCTCCTCGAGCGGGAGCTCGGGCCCCTGTCCTGGAAGCGCCTCTTCCCCTGCATCCGGCGTCTCGAGCTCGCGGGCGAGCTCCTCTACGGGCGCTACTTCGAGGGCCTGCCCGGGCCCCAGTTCATGGGCACCGAGGCCCTCGGCCTATTCCGTGACCTCGATTCGGGCGAGAAGAAAGGCCCCTTGTGGATCTCCGCCCTGGACCCGGCCAGCCCGGCCGCCTTTCCCTTCGACGAGAGACCATCCTTGAGCCCGCCCCGCTCGGCCCTCGTGAGCCTCTGCCTCGAGGAGGGTTGGGTGCGCGCATACGCCCGGCGCTCCGGGAAGGACCTCGTCCTCGAGAAGGGGCTCGCCGAGGAAGAGGGCGCGGCCATCGTCGCCTCCTGGGCCGCCGGAAAGGAGAAAATCATAATTGAGACTATCGACGGCGAGGCGGCGGCGGCGAGCCCTTACGCCCCCCTCCTCATCGGGGCCGGCTTCGAAAGGGACCGCGGGAGGTTGCGCCGATGGTGAGCCGGGACTCGGGCGCCGAGGGCCCGGCGAGGGCGGGCCATCCCCTGGCCGAGGAGGCGGCCGTCGCCCTCGTCCTCAGGGGAGAGAGACTCGCCACCCTCCTCTGCACGCCCCGCGAGCTCGACGACCTGGCCGTGGGCCACCTCCTCTCGCGGGGCTATCTCGGCTGCCGCGGCGGCTCCGCGCGGCCCTCTCCCGAGGCCCTTTCCCTCCTCCTCGTCTGCCCCGACCGCGACGCCGTCCTCCTCGACCTCCTCGGCCCCCTGCCCGAGGCCCTCGAACCCGGCTCCCTCTTCTGGTCCTCCTGCGGCTCGGGGGGCGCGGTGGAGCCTCCGCGGATCCTCCCTCCTCCGGTGGTCGCGGGCCGCATCCTTCCCCTCGCCGGACTCGCGGCGGCCATGAGGAGGATGTTCGCGGGAGCCTGGCTCCACCGGCGAGGGGGCGGAGTCCACTGCGCGGCCCTTCTCGAGAAGGGGGAGCTCCTGATACGGGAGGACGTGGGTCGGCACAACGCGGTGGACAAGGTTCTCGGCCGGGCCCTCCTCGAGCGCCGGGAGCTCGAGGGAGGGATCCTCCTCTCGAGCGGGAGGATCGCCCTCGACCTCGTCTGGAAGGCCGCGATGGCGGGAGTGGGTCTCGTCGCCTCGCGCAGCATTCCCACCACCGCGGCCTGCGCCCTCGCCCTCGAACTCGGCATCACCCTCGTCGGGCGCTGCCTCTCCGCCTCTCCCCTGGTCTATTCCGGCGCCTGGCGCGTCGCCCGGAACTGATTCCCCGCTCTCCGCCCTCGCGCCAGGTCTCGCGGCCGAATCAGAATTCCTCGAAGCCCTCGTCGGTCCCGTCCCTCTTGATGGCGATGCCGGTCTCGCGCCCACCCGGAGCCGCCGAGGGCCCCCTCGCGGGCCGTAGCGGCTGATCGTGGCGGTCCCGCTCCGGCCTTCGGGGCTCCTTCCCTCCCGTCTTCCCTCCTCCCTGCGAGGAGTGGAAGAAGGCCGCCCGCGAGGCGAGGTTGTCGGCGAGGCGGCTGATCTCGCGGGTCATAACGGCGATCGCCTCGCTCGAACCCGCGTTGACCTGCACGACCTTGTCGAGCTGCATGATGGCCTTCGTTATCTGCTCGGCGCCGAGACTCTGTTCGGCGCTCGAGGCCGAGATCTCCTGGACCAGGCTCGAGGTCTTGCGGATGTCGGGAACGATCTGTTCGAGGACCGAGCCCGCCCGCTCCGCGATGCCCATCGAGCGGATGGACAGTTCGCTGATCTCGGTGGCGGCCTTCTGGGAGCGCTCGGCGAGCTTTCTCACCTCGCTGGCCACGACGGCGAAACCCTTGCCCGCTTCGCCGGCCCGCGCCGCCTCGATGGCGGCGTTGAGGGCGAGGAGGTTCGTCTGCCTCGCGATCTCCTCGATGATGAGGATGCGCGACGAGATCTCCTTCATCGCCTCGACGGTGTTGAAGACGGCCTGGGCGCCCTCTTCGGTGTCGCGCGAGGCCTTGAGGGAGATGGCCTCGGTCTGCTTGGCGTTGTCGGCCGAGTTGCGGATGTTCCCGCTCATCTCCTCGAGGGAGGCCGAGACCTCCTCGGTGCTGGCCGCCTGTTCCGTGGCTCCCTCGGAGAGGGCGTCGCTGGAGCGGGCGAGACCCTCGGCGTTCTTGGCGAGGATGGCGATGGAGCTCTGCACGCCGTCGACGACCTCGGCGATCGCGGCGACCATGGAGGTGAAGGCCGCGGCGAGGAGGCCGATCTCGTCCCCCCGACCCTTCAGGGAGAGATCGAGCCGCGCGCCGAGTCGACCGGTGGCCAGGAGCCCGGCCCAGGAGGTGAGGGCGACGAGGGGTCGGGTGATGCTCCGCGCCAGGAGGAAGAGGACCCCGATGGAGAGGGCTATCGCGACGATGATGAGCACGAATAGCCGGAAGAGGAAGGCGTCCAGGGCGCCGTAGATGTCCGAGAGCGGGCCCGTCGTGACGAGGATGCCGCGGAGGGCGGGGATGGCCCGGGAGGAGTAGTAGATCGAGGAACCGCGGAGGATGCCGAAGTCCGACTCGGCGGAGAGGAGCTTGGGCTTGAGGGGGGCGAGGGCGCCTTCGTCGAAGGGGCTGGCCGCGAGCACGAGCTTGGGGTCCGCGTTGGTGATGAACTTCCCCTCCTTTGTCACGAGCCAGGTCTTGCCCTTGGGGGAAAGGCGCATGGCCCCGACGATCTCGGCCACCCTGGTCGCCTCGATGTCGATGCCGACGACTCCCGTCGCGGTGTCCACTGCCAGGGCCAGGGAGACTACGAGTTTGCCCGTGCCTGCGTCGACATAGGGTTCCGTGGCGACCACAGAAGCGGCCGCCAGGGCATCCTTGTACCAGCCCCGGCCCGTCTGGTCGTAGCTGGCCGGCAGCTGGGTTTCCGAGGCCAGGATCATCAGGCCTCCGTCCTTGTAAGGTTTGGCGCTGCCGAAATAGACCTCGAGGTCGTCCTTGTCCTCGGGAAGGAGGCGCTTCAGGAAGCTCTTGATGGCGGCCGCGTCGGGATAGCGCTCGGCCACGAGGGCCCGCTGGGCATGGAGGAAGCCGTATTTCGGGGCGAGCCAGGAGACGAGCTCCTTCTCGAGGAGGGCCCCGGTCCTGGCAGCGTTGGCCGCAAGCTGTTGATCGAGGGTCCCGCGGAAATCCAGATAGATGACCGTGCCGACCAGTCCCAGCACGAGGACTGTGAGGACGGAGATCGAGAGCACGAGACGCGTCGCGAGCATCATTCCCTTCTTCACGCCAGCGTCCCCGGCCCGCCGGATCGGTCACCCCGCCAAGTATCGTGGGGTCGAGGGGAGGCTTCAAGAGCGGGCCCTTGCCGGGGGGCCCACTGTTCCATGACCCCCCGAAAGGCCTACACTAGGGCCATGAGCGAACCCACCGGCTTCGAAGCCCTCGGCCTTTCCGCGCCCACCCTCGCCGCCGTCCTCAAAAAGGGCTTCGAGGAACCGACCCCCATCCAGGCCCTCGCCATCCCCCGCCTCCTCAAGCCGGGCCCGGACCTCATCGCCCGGGCCAGGACGGGCACGGGGAAGACAGCCGCCTTCGGCCTTCCCCTCCTCGACCTCCTCGGCGACGGTGAGGGCGGGAAGGTCCGCGCCCTCATCCTCGTGCCGACCCGCGAGCTCGCCCTCCAGGTGGCGGGCGAGATCTCCTCGCTCAAGAGCGCGGCCCGGCCCCGCATCGCCCCGGTCTACGGCGGTGCCTCGATGGGCGAGCAGCTCCGCCGCCTCGCGGCCGGCGTCGAGATCGTCGTCGGTACGCCGGGACGGGTCCTCGACCACATGGAGCGCGGCAGCCTCGACATCTCGGCCCTCGAAGTCCTCGTCCTCGACGAGGCCGACGAGATGCTCGACATGGGCTTCATCGAGGACATCGAGACCGTCCTCTCCAAGTCCCCGCCCGAGAAGCGGGTCGTCCTCTTCTCCGCCACCATGCCCGACGGCGTGCGCCGGATCGCCCAGCGCCATCTCAAGAACCACGAGGTCATCGAGGACTCGAGCGAGGCCGTCGCCACCGAGCTGGCCGAGCAGGTCTGGCTCGAAGTCCGCGAGGGAGACCGCCTCGAGGCCCTCTGCCGCATCATCGACGCCGAGGAGGAATTCTTCGGCATCGTCTTCACCGCCACCCGCGTCGAGGCCGATCGCATCGCCCGCGATCTCGAGACCCGCGGCTACGAGGCCGAGCCCCTCCACGGCGACATCTCCCAGGATCGCCGCGAGCGTACCCTGGCCCGCTTCCGCGACAAGAGGCTCCAGATCCTCGTGGCCACCGACGTCGCGGCCCGCGGCATCGACATCGAGCGCCTCACCCACGTCGTCAATTGGTCCCTGCCCCACGACTCGGAGTCCTACGTCCACCGCGTGGGGCGCACGGGAAGGGCGGGCAACGCGGGCACGGCCGTCACCTTCGTGACTCCCGAGGAATACCGGAAGCTCTTCCGCATCAAGAAGGTGGGCGGTACCTCCCTCAAGAAGGGCAAGGTGCCCGCCGTCGCCGATCTCATCGCCGCCAAGAAGGAAAGACTCCGCGGCCGCCTCCTCGCGCGGGCGGAAAGCCTCGAGGTGCCGGCCGGCGTCGAGGGGGAGGTCCCCGCCGAGGGCGCGGCGGAACCCTGGTTCGGCTTCGCCGAGGAGCTCCTCGCCCGCCTGCCGGCCCGCGAAGCCCTGGCCGCGGCCCTCTTCGAGGCCTTCGGCGCCGAACTCGACCCCAAGAAATACCGCGAGATCTCGGAATCCTCGGTGGACGCGGCCGCCATCGTCAGGCTCTACATCGGCTTGGGAAAGCGCGACGCGGCCACTCCGCGCAGCCTCGCCTCCCTCGTCAAGAAGCTCTCGGGCCTCCCGGACCGCCTGGTCGGCGGCATCGAGGTCTACGAGAATTTCTCCTTCCTTTCGGTGCCCTTCGAGGCCGCCGAGCGCATCATCCATGAGGCGAGAAAATCGGGGGGCATGCCCCTGGTCAAGCTGGCCACGGCGCGGGGCGAGGGTCCTCGTGATCGCAAGGGTCCGCCCCAGCGCCGCGAGTGGAGGCCTGAGGGGCCGCCCCGGGCCGCTCCCGCCAAGGGTTCCTACCCTCCCAAGGCCGGGAAGGAGGGTCCCCGCCCCTTCAAAGCGGGCGGAGAGCGCCCCTATGCCAAGAAAAAGCCCCAATCGAAGGGTGACTGAGTAAGTCGTCCGCCGCGGGGTCGGCCACGAGTCCCGCGGCTTCTTTCCCATCCCTCCTCCCCCATGCTAAATTCCCGCTTCAGGCGCAGGCCGGGGCCGGGCAGCGATTCCCTACCTTGGGCGCCAAGGAGTCAGGATGAGCGAGCGAAGGATTGTCGAGTGCGTCCCCAATTTTTCCGTCGGCCGTGACAAGGCAGCGATCGAGACGATCGCGGAAGCGATCCGCGGCGCGGCCGGCGTATCACTCCTCGACGTGGACCCCGGGGCCGACACCAATCGCACCGTCTATACCTTCGTCGGCGAACCCGAAGCCGTCCTCGAGGGCGCCCTCGCCGGCGCCCGGGCCGCCCGCTCCGTGATCGACATGGCCCGCCATACCGGGGCCCACCCGCGGATGGGGGCCCTCGACGTCTGCCCCTTCGTCCCCGTCTCCGGAGTCACCATGGAGGACTGCGTCGCCCTCTCGAAGCGCTTCGGCGAGGCCCTTGCCTCCGAGCTCGGGGTGCCCGTCTACCTCTACGAGCACGCCGCCTCGCGTCCCGAGCGCCGCAATCTCGCGGACCTTCGCTCCGGCGAGTACGAAGCCCTGCCCGAGAAGCTCGCGAAGCCCGAATGGAAGCCCGACTTCGGCCCGGCGAAGTTCGTTCCCGCCTGGGGCGCCACAGTCACCGGCGCCCGCGAGTTCCTCATCGCCTACAATGTCAACCTGAACACCCGCGACAAGAAGCTCGCCAACGAGGTCGCCCTGACCATCCGCGAGGGGGGCAGGGCCGCCAAGGACGCCTCCGGCGCCATAATCAAGGACGCCTCGGGCAACAGCGTCAAGGTGCCCGGGCTCCTCAAGGACGTGCGGGCCATCGGCTGGTACATCGAGAGCTACCGTTGCGCCCAGGTCTCCATCAACCTCGTCAACCACAACACGACGCCCCTCCACCAGGTCTTCGAGACCGTCAAGGCCGAGGCCGAGAGGCTCGGCATGCTCGTCACGGGTTCGGAGCTCGTCGGCCTCGTGCCCCTCGGCCCCCTCCTCGAGGCCGGCCGCCACTTCCTCACCAAGACCGGCAAGAGCGCGGGAGCCAGCGAGGCCGAGCTCATCGAGACGGCCGTCCGATCCATGGGCCTCGACTCCGTCTCCCCCTTCGAAGCGAGGAAGAAGGTCGTCGAGTACGCCTGCCGCGGTCCCCGGCCCCTCGTGGACATGGGCCTCGCGGCCTTCGTCGACGAGGTCTCGGGCGATTCCATGGCTCCGGGAGGCGGTTCGGTGGCGGCCCTGGCCGGAAGTCTCGGCGCCGCCCTCGCGGCGATGGTCGGCAACCTCACCGTCGGCAAGAAGGGCTACGAGAAGGACTGGAAGGCTCTCTCCGCCCTCGCGGTCAAGGCCCAGGCGGTCAAGGAGGAACTCCTCCGGCTGGTGGACGAGGACACCGCCGCCTTCAACGGCATCATCGAGGCCGGACGCCTTCCCAAGGGCAGCGAGGCCGAGAAGGCGGCGCGCGAAGCGGCCCTGGAGGCCGCGAACAAGGTGGCCGCGAAGGTGCCCCTGGTCAGCGCCCGGGCCTGTCTCGAAGCCGCCCGCCTCTGCCTCGAGGCCGCCGAGAAGGGCAACGCGGCCTCGATATCCGACGCCGGTGTCGGCGCCCTCATGGCCCGCTCGGGCGCCCTCGGCGCCGCCCTCAATGTCCTCATCAACCTCGGCTCCATCAAGGACGCGGCCTTCGGCGAAGGCCTCAAGACCGAGGCCTGGCGAATCATGACCGACGCGGCCGGGGTGGAGGAGACCGCCATAGCCCGCGTGAGGTCGACGATCGAGGGGGTGAAGTGAGGGTCGAGCCCGTCAGCGCGGCGAACCGCCCCGATTTCGAGGCCTACTGCCGCCTCCATCGCTACGACCACGACGAGTCCTTCCTCTCCGATCATGACCTGGCCGCCTTCGATCCGGAGGGCGATCAGGATAGAGGGCTCCTCCTCCGGGACAGGAGAGGAGTCCTGCGTGGCGTCGCCGCCCTCATGCTCCGCCCGGATCTCCGGGCCGCGGGCAAGGCCCGCTTCCGCGTCCTCCATGTCGACGAGAGCCTCTCCGGGGCCGAGGCTTCCGAGGGCTACCGGGCCCTCGTCTCGACCCTCGCTCCCGCGGCTGCGGGTCTGGACTGGTTCTACCTCTTCCTGCCGGAGAAGGCCGGGCGGGCCCGTGCCATCCTCGAGGGCCTGGGCTTCGGGGTGGAGCGCTACGCCTGGCTCCTCGAGCGGGACCTGGCCGCCATCCCGGAACCCGGCCTTCCCGCCGGTTTCACCTTCCGCGACGCGGAGCTCCTCGGTCCCGGCGGAGAACCGGGGCCCGACGCGGATACCTGGTGCTCCCTTGTCAACGCGGCCTTCGCCAGCCTGGCCGGCCACACCGAGCTCCTGCCCTCCCGCCTCGTCGCAGAACGCGAGCCCGCCCTGGACTTTCCGGGATCCTGGCGCTTCGTGGAGGAGGGAAGCCGGCCCGTCGGTCTCTGCGCCACGGTGCGCGACATCGACGAGCTCGCCACCGGGGCCTTCCTCGGACCGGTCGCCGTCCTCCCCTCCCACCAGGGAAGGGGGCTCGGTCGGGCCCTTCTCAGGGCCGGACTCGCCTCGGCCAGGGCCGCGGGTTGCCGGGTCCTCAGCCTCTCGGTCAACGCCGAGAACGCCCTGGCCCTCCGGCTCTACCTCGACGAGGGCTTCACCAAGAAGCTGATGATGGTCTGCCTGCGCCGCCGCCCCTGAAGGGGAGCTCCGGCGGTCGGAGGGGATGTCGACCCAATTGATAATAAATGCCCGCATCGGGGGCCTTCGCCCCGCCGGTGGCCTCCGGGGACCGCGGGGGGGCCTGGGCGCCAAGGCTTCCGTCCCCGGAAAGCCCTCTCCCGGGACGACGATTCCGTATTGACGAAGCCAGCCAAAAGTCTCTATACATTCCCCATAACAAGAGCGAGGAGACGCGACGGGATGCTCGGGTCGAACGTCAGTATCTCGGGTCTGTCCAAGTCCTTCGGCGACTTCAAGGCGCTGAGGGATGTTTCCCTGGAAATCCGGAAGGGCGAGTTCTTCAGCCTCCTCGGACCCTCCGGCTGCGGCAAGACCACCCTCCTCAGGCTCATCGCCGGCTTCGAGGACCCCGACGCGGGCTCGGTCGCCCTCGACGGCCGGGAAGTCACCGGGCTTCCTCCCGACAAGCGGGGCTGCAACACAGTCTTCCAGAGCTACGCCCTCTTCCCCCACCTCACGGTCTACGAGAACATCGCCTTTCCCCTCCGGCTCCGGAAGACCCCGGGCCCCCTCCTCAAAGAGAAGGTGCTGCGCCATCTCCGCCTCGTCCAGCTCGAGAAGCACGCCCACAAGAAGCCCTCGATGCTCTCGGGAGGGCAGAAGCAGCGGGTCGCCATCGCCCGGGCCCTCATCAACGAACCCTCGGTCCTCCTCCTCGACGAGCCCCTCTCGGCCCTCGACGCCAAACTCCGCCAGCGCATGCTCGTCGAGCTCGATTCGATCCACGACGAGGTCGGCATCACCTTCATCTACGTCACCCACGACCAGGCCGAGGCCCTCTCGGTCTCGGACCGCATCGCGGTGATGGACGCGGGCAGGGTCCTCCAGGTGGGCTCGCCCCAGGAGATCTACGAGAATCCCAGGGCCGAGTTCGTCGCCCGCTTCATCGGCGACACCAACCTCTTCACCGGGAGGGTCGTCGCGAAGGAGAGTGGCATCGCCACCATCGAGGACGCCCGGGTCGGCTCCGTTTTCGTCGAGGCCAACGGAGAGGCCCCCCTGGGCGCCACGGTCAGCGTCGCGGTGCGGCCGGAAAAGATCAGGATCTCCCTCGAGCGCCCGGAACGGGGCGGGCTCGGCGGCAATGTCGTGAAGGGCCGGGTCGACGAGCCCATCTACTCGGGCTTCCAGTCCAAGTACTATGTCAGGACCCCCGAAGGGGGGAGCCTCGTGGTCTTCCGCCAGCACGCCCAGTGGTCCGAGGGCGTTCCCGACATCAAGTGGAAGGACGAGGTCTACCTCTCCTGGAGCGCCCGCGATGCGGTCATTGTCGAGACTTCGCATCGCGACGGTGCGGTCATCGTCGAGACTTCGCGGCGCGAGGGCGCCTAGGTGAGGCAGAGGAACTACGGCCCCTGGTACGCCGCTCCCCAGGGCCTCTGGCTGACCCTTTTCTTCGCGGCCCCCCTGGCTATCATCATCGCCTACTCCTTCCTGAAAAAAGGCCTCTACGGCGGCGTCGTGGCGGAATTCTCCCTGGCCGCCTGGCACGCCCTCGGCGGGACCACCCTCCTCGCCATCGCCTTCCGGACCCTCCTCGTCTCCCTGGCGGCCACCGCCATCACCATCCTCATCGCCCTGCCCGCCGGCTATTCGATAGCGAAGAGCCGGAACCAACCCCTCCGCCTCTTCCTCGTGATCGTCCCCTTCTGGACCAACTTCCTCATCCGCGTCTACGCCTGGATCGCCATCCTCGGCACCGAGGGCTTTCTCAACGACGCCCTGCGCTACCTCGGGATCCTCGCCACCCCGGCCCAGTTCCTCTACAACCAGGGCACGGTCGTCATGGTCCTCGTCTACATGTACCTGCCCTACGCCATCCTTCCCCTCTTCTCGACCATCGACAAATTCGACTTCACCCTCCTCGAGGCCGCCCGGGATCTCGGCGCCTCCCGCCTCACCGCGATCGTCAAGGTCCTCCTGCCGAACATCAAGGGCGGTCTCGTCACGGCCGTCCTCTTCACCTTCATCCCGATCTTCGGGGCCTATGCCGTGCCCCTCCTCGTGGGCGGCAAGGATTCCTACATGCTGGGGAACATCATCGCCGACCAGGTCACGAAGACGCGGAACTGGCCCCTGGCCTCGTCGATTTCCATGGCCGTCACCCTCATCACCGGCCTCGGGGCCATCGCCTTCGCCTACACCTCGAACAAGGCTCCGCCTCCCCCGGTGGCCGATTCCAGCGAGGACATGGGGCTGAGCGGCCCCGCCGCGGACCTGGTCCGCGAGGCCCTGCCATGAGCTCGAGAAGGCGCTTCTCCTTCTCGGACACCGTATTCTGGATCATCATCGCCTTCCTCTTCCTTCCCCTGGCCGTCCTCCTCCTCTACTCCTTCAACTCCTCGAAGGGGGGCTCCTTCACGGGCTTTTCCCTGATCTGGTACGAACGACTCTTCCTCGAGTCGACCGACCTCTGGCGGGCCTTCGGGAAGAGCGCCCTCGTCGCCCTGGGCTCCGCGAGCGCGGCGACCCTCCTCGGCACCCTCGCGGCCATCGGCACCAGCCGCTACCGCTTCCCGGGCCGCGGCTACGTGCAGGCCATGAGCTTCGTGCCCATGATCCTCCCCGAGATCGTCATGGGAGTGTCCCTCCTTGTCTTCTTCGCCGACACGGGCTTCAAGCTCGGTCTCCTGACGATCCTCATAGCTCATACGACCTTCAACATCCCCTTCGTCTACCTCCTCGTCTCGGCCCGCCTCGAGGAATTCGACCCCTCGGTCATCGAGGCCGCGAGGGACCTCGGCGCCACCGAGATCCAGACCCTCCTCCGCGTCGTCGTGCCCATGATCGCCCCGGGCATCCTCTCGGGCTGGCTCACCGCCGTCACCCTCTCCCTCGAGGACTTCGTGATCACCTTCTTCGTCGCGGGGCCGGGCTCGACGACCCTTCCCCTCTACATCTACTCGGCCATCCGCTTCGGCGTGTCGCCCGTGATCAACGCCCTCTCGGTCGTCATGGTCGCGGGCACCGTCCTCCTGGTCTACCCCTCGCGCAAATTCCTCAAAGCCTTCGCGGCCCGGGCCTGAAGGGCCGCTCGTATCCCAGGGGCGGCCCTCGGCCGCCCCAGCACCAGTCAGGGAGGGCTCATGAAAGCATCCGTCGTCAAAGGCGCCGTCCTCGCCGCCGTCGCCTGCCTCGCGTTATCGCTCGCCGGCTGCGCGGCCAAGGGCGACGCGGCGCCCAAGAAGCTCTACATCTTCAATTGGACCTATTACACCCCCGATGCCGTCATCAAGGCCTTCGAGAAGGAGTACAAAGTCCAGGTGGTCTACGACACCTTCGCCTCGAACGAGGAGATGTTCGCCAAGATCAAGGCCGGCGGTTCGAGCTACGACCTCACCTTCCCCTCGGGCGACTACGTGTCCATCATGATCAAGGAGGGCCTCCTCGAGCCCATCGACCGCAGCAAGCTCAAGAACTTCGACAAGCTCGATCCGGCCGTCCTCGCGAAGTGCAGCTTCGATCCGGGCAACAAATACTCGGTCCCCTATTACATGGGCGCCGCCGGCATAGCGGTGAACAAGACCAAGGTGGCCAATTACGAGAAGTCCTGGTCCATCTTCGGGCGCAAGGACCTGAAGGGAAAGATGATCATGCTCGACGACATGCGCGAGGTGATGGGCGACGCCCTCTCCCACCTGGGCTACTCGGTCAACACCCTCGATCCGGCCCAGCTCGCCGCCGCCCAGAAGCTCATCGACAAGGAGTGGAAGCCCAACCTCCTCAAGTTCGACGCCGAAGCCTTCGCCAAGAATTTCGCCGCGGGCGAGGCCTGGGTCGTCCAGGGCTACGCCGAGAACATCTTCGCCGAGTACGACGCCGCCAAGAAATCCGAGGTCGACTTCTTCATCCCCGCCGAGGGCGGTCCGATGTACATCGACTCGATGGTGGTGCTGAAGGGTTCGAAGAACCTCGACCTGGCGCTCAAGTTCATCGATTTCATCCATCGGCCCGAGCAGTACGCGGCCTTCGTCGACGCCTTCGGCTTCCCCGCGAGCGTCAATGTCGCGGCCCGCGCCCTCAAGAAGGGCGAGTCCCTCTACAAGGTCGAGGACCTGGCCAAGTGCGAGACCAAGGACGATCTCGGAGCCGGCCTCGAGAAATACAACGAGATCTGGCAGGAGATCCGCGTCGGGCTCTGAAGGCCCCCGGCTTTCCAGGCGGCCGCCTCCTGTTCGGAGGCGGCCGTTTTTGATAGCATAGAGGCGATGAACCTCGTATCCATGGACAGGGTGGGCCTCGCCCTCAAGGACGGTTTCCTCTTCGAGGGACTGAGCCTCGGCATCGAGGAGGGCGATCGCATCGGCCTCGTGGGCAGGAACGGCTCCGGCAAGACGAGCCTCCTCAGGCTGATCATCGGAGAGCTCGAGCCCGACCGCGGCTCGATCGCCAAGAAGCGAGGGCTCTCGATATCCTTCCTCGAGCAGATCCCCGCCTTCCAGGAGGGCATGAGCGTCGGGGACTTCCTCTACCACGGGGCCGCCCCCGAGATCAGGCTCGCAGCTCGCCGGCGGGCCCTCGGAAGCGAGGGCGGAGCCGAGGCCGCGGCCCTGGACGCCGCCCTCGATCACTTCGGCCCGGTCAGCCTCGAGAACCGCTACCTCGCCCTCTGCGGGGAGCTGGGGCTCGATGATCCAGGGCGGGCCATGTCCAGTCTCTCGGGCGGCCAGGCGAAGAAGGCAGCCCTGGCGAGGGCCTTCGCCGCCTCCTCGGATCTCCTCCTCCTCGACGAGCCGACGAACCATCTCGATCTCGAGACCGTCGAGTGGCTCGAGGCGAGGCTCGGCTCCCTCGACGGCGCCTTCCTCCTCGTCACCCACGACCGCTGGTTCCTCGACGCCGTGACGACGAGCATGCTGGAGATCGACCGCCGCGAGATCTTCCGCCATCCCGGCAACTATTCCACCTACCTCGAGCGGAAGGCCGAACGTTACAATTCCCTCGAAAAGGCCGAGAACCGCCGGCTCGCCAACCTCAAGATCGAGCTGGCCTGGCTCGGGCGGGGCGCCCGCGCCAGGGCGGGCAAGAGCGAGAGGCGGAAGGACGAGATCAGGAAGATGGCGGCCTCGGGCCTCGAGCGGGAGGAGACCCAATCGCGCTTCTCCTCGGTGGGCACGCGTCTCGGGAGGAAGGGCCTCGAGTTCCTCGAGGTATCGAAGTCCTGGGACGGCAAGCAGGTCCTCGCACCCTTCACCTGGGAGTTCCAGCCCGGGGCCCGGGTCGGCGTCATCGGGCCGAACGGCTCGGGCAAGACGACCCTCCTCCGCCTCGCGACGGGATCCCTCGAGCCCGAAGGCGGAAGGATCGAGCGCGGCTCGACGGTCAAGATCGCCATCTTCGAGCAGACCGCCGCCTCGATGGATCCCGCCTCCAGCGTGATCGACATCGTGAAGGACCACGCCGAGCGCATCGCCCTCGGCGACGGGACTGTCCTGACTGCCGAGGACCTCCTCGAGCGCTTCGCCTTCCCCCGCGACTTCCAGACCATGGCCGTCTCGAGACTCTCCGGAGGGGAACGCCGCCGCCTCCAGCTCGTCAGACTCCTCGCCGAGGCTCCCAACGTCCTCCTTCTCGACGAGCCCACAAACGACCTCGACATCGCGACCATCGAGCTCCTCGAGGATTACCTCGAGGACTTCGGCGGCTCCCTCCTCGTCGTTTCCCACGACCGCGCCTTCCTCGACCGCAGCTGCGACAGCCTCCTCGTCCTCGACGGCCGCGGCGGGCTCAAGACCTTTCCCGGGGGCTACGGCGATTGGCTGGCCCGCGAGAAGGAGGGCGAGAAGGAGGGAGGGAAGGGCGAGAAGCCCCTCGCCGCGGGCATCGAGGCCAGGCCGGCGAAGATCGCCCCCGAGGGGAAGCCGAAGCAGGATCGCCTAACCTGGTCGGAGAAGCGAGAGCTCGATGCCCTCCTCGACGAGATAGCCGCCCTCGAGACCGAGAAGGCCGCCCTCGAGGAGGGCTTCGCCGCGGGGGGAGGGCAGGGCCGCGACCACGCCTCCCAGGCGCGGCGCCACGGCGAGCTCGGCGACCTCATCGAGGCCAAGCTCCTCCGCTGGGAGGCCCTCGCCTCCCGGGAGTCCTGAGCCGATGCCGGCCCAGGCCCCCGCCTACGGCTCCTTCGACGAGCTCTCTCCCTCCATGGCCCTCGAGGCCGTCGAGGAAGCCTGGGGTCTCCGCCTCGACGGGACCATCTCCGCCTATTCGAGCTACGTGAACCGCGTCTACGGCCTCCGCGACGAAGAGGGCGCCTCCTACGTCGCGAAGTTCTACCGACCCGGGCGCTGGAGCCGCGCCGCCATCCTCGAGGAGCACGGCTTCCTCGAGCGCTGCCGGGCGGAACAGGTCCCCGTGGTGCCTCCCCTCCGGAACATCGACGGCGAGAGCCTGGCCGACCTCGAACTCGAGTCCGAGCGCGGTGTCACGACCTGGTACTTCGCCCTCTTCCCGAAGCGGGGCGGCCGCGGCTTCGACGCCGAGGGCGACGAGGACTGGCGCCGCCTCGGCGCCGTGGCGGGGCGCATCCATGCCGCTGGCGCGAGCCTCCGGCCGCGAGAGAGACTCCGCCTCGACTCCAGCCTCCTCGGAAGCACCCTCGCCCTCATCGGCCCCCTCGTCCATGCCGAGTTCCGCGGCGAATTCACCGACCTCGTAGCCGGGATGATCGAGCGGAGCGGTCCCCGCCTCGACGGTTTCGCGCCGCGCCTCATCCACGGCGACCTCCATCGCGGCAACATCCTCGACCGAGCGGGCGAGGGACTCCTCGTCATCGACTTCGACGACTGCCTCCTCGGCCCCCCCGTCCAGGACCTCTGGCTCCTCCTCCCCGACCGGGCCGAGAACTGCGCTCGCGAACTCTCCCTCCTCATCGAGGGCTATTCGGATTTCGCCGAACTCGAGGCCGGCAGCCTCGCCTTCATCGAGGAACTGCGCTTCTTCAGGATGCTGCACTTCCTCGGCTGGCGGGCGCGGCAGCGCGAGGACGCCTGGTTCAAGCGGGACTTTCCGGACTGGGGTAGCCGCTCCTTCTGGATCGTGGAGCTCGAGGACCTCAGGGAACAGGCCCGCCGCATCGAGTCGGGCGGCATCGAGGGCCGCAAGCAAGGAGAAGAATGATGCCATTAGCTGGAATGGAACCCCTCAAGATCGCCGCTCTTGCTGTCCTTGGATTGGCGGCGGGCGGCCTTTCCGGGCTCCTCGGGATCGGCGGCGCCGTCCTCATCATCCCCGCCCTGGTCTTCCTCTTCGGCTTCTCGCAGCTTACGGCCCAGGGCACGACTCTTTTCCTCATGATCCCCCCCATCGGCCTCCTCGCCGCCCTCCAGTACTGGAAGGCCGGCCACGTCGACCTGGGCGCCGGCATCGTCATCGCGCTCTTCTTCTTCTTCGGCGGATTTTTCGGCGGCCGCCTCGCCGAGGTTCTCGACCCGACGATCCTCAGGAAGGCCTTCGCCCTCTTCCTCCTCGTCATCGCGGTCAAGCTCTTCCTCGACTGAGCCGCCTTGACAGAATTCGCGCCGGACGGTAGTTTTTGCGCACGCGCGCCGGTCGTATAACGGCTATTACCCCAGCCTTCCAAGCTGGAGACGAGGGTTCGACTCCCTTTCGGCGCTAAAGGATGAAAGCCCGCCCGCGAGCGGGCTTTTTGATGCGCCGAGAGGGAGTCGAACACGGAGCGCCGACCCGATGGGACGCGATCATTTGAGCGTCCTATCGGGGCGAGCCGCAGGGATGCGGCGAGAGGCGCGGAGACGGCCCGGAAGGCTGAGCGCAGGAGGCGCGAAGCCTGGAGGGTCGACTCCCTTTCGGCGCTAAAGGATGAAAGCCCGCCCGCGAGCGGGCTTTTTGATGCGCCGAGAGGGAGTCGAAGGGTTCGAGCGACCCTCCGCTTCCGATCATGTGAAGAAGCGGAGGGACCGGCCCCGCCCCCAGCCCCACCCGAAGGCGAGCGCCGATACGCTTACATTTTACCCCTCTCTGGCGTATGATCAGGCAACCTCGAGGGACCTCGAGGGGTGGACGCGGCGCCTGCGCCGGAAATCTTGGGGGTTCATGACTTCATCAAAGCTCGAGACGGCCACCTTGGCGGCTGCGAAAGACATTCTCCGCGAGCGCTTCGGTTTCGAGGACTTTCGCCCCGGTCAGGCCGAGGTGATCGGCCACCTCCTCGAGGGCAGGTCGGCCGCGGCGGTATTTCCGACGGGGAGCGGCAAGTCCCTCTGCTATCAGGTGCCCGCCCTCCTTCTGCCGGGCATCACCATCGTGGTTTCCCCCCTCATCGCCCTCATGAAGGACCAGATCGACCGCCTCGAGAAACTCGGTGTCGCGGCCGCCCGCATGGATTCCACCCTTGACGCGGCCCAGTCGGCCCAGGTGATGGGCGATATGCGCGAGGGTCGTCTCAAGCTCCTCTACGTCGCTCCGGAGCGCTTCAACAACGAGCGCTTCCGGGAGGCGATCAAGCAGCTCCGGATCTCCCTCTTCGCCGTGGACGAGGCCCACTGCATCTCGGAGTGGGGGCACAACTTCAGGCCGGATTATCTGAAGCTCGCCCGCCTGGCCGAGGAATACGGTGTCGAAAGGGTCCTGGCCCTCACGGCCACCGCCACCCCCCAGGTTCTCGAGGATATCTGCAAGGGGTTCCGCATCGAGACGGAGTGCGCGACGCGCACGGGCTTCTATCGCCCCAACCTCGACCTGCTCGCGACGGCGGTGGAGAGGAAGGAGAGGGACGCTCTCCTCCTCGCGCGGCTCAAGGAACGTGAGGCCGGTCCGACCATCGTGTACGTCACCCTTCAGCACACGGCGGAGGCGGTAGCCGGCCGGCTCTCGACCGCCGGTTTCGAGGCCCGGGCCTACCACGCCGGAATGGAGACCGTCGACCGGGCCGCCGTGCAGGATTGGTTCTTCTCCTCGAAAAATGCCATCGTAGTTGCGACAATCGCCTTCGGCATGGGTATCGACAAGGCGGACATCCGCCATGTCTACCACTACAATCTCCCGAAGAGCCTCGAGAACTACTCCCAGGAGGTCGGCAGGGCGGGGCGGGACGGTCAGCCCTCGACCTGCGAGGCCCTCGTCTGCGTCGAGGACCTCAATATCCTCGAGAATTTCATTTATGGCGACACGCCGAGTCTGGCTTCCATCCGCGGCCTCCTCGCGGAGGTCTTCAAGGGCGAGGGGGAGCTCGAGCTCTCGCTCTACGACTGTTCCTTCCGCCACGACATCCGGCAGCTGGTGCTCCGCACCCTTCTCACCTACCTCGAACTCGACGGCTTCATCCGCGAGGGCACGCCCTTCTACTCGGAGTACCGTTTCAAGGCCCTCCTGCCCATCGAGGGCATCCCCGCCCGCCTCGAGGGCGAGAGGCGGGCCTTCGTGCGGAAGATCCTGGACTCCTCGAAGAAGGGCAAGGTGTGGTACTCCATCGACCTGGACCAGACGGCGATCACCACGGGTTTCCCGCGCGAGCGCATCGTGCGCGCCCTGGACTATCTGGCCGAAAAGGGCTGGCTCGACCTCGAGGCGGCGGGTGTGCACAATCGTTTCACCCTCCTCGAAAAGCCCGCCGATCTCGATGGCCTCGCCGCGGAGCTTCACGCCCGCACCCTGGCCCGCGAGAAGCGGGAGCTCGCGCGCATCCAGGACATTCTCCTCCTCTTCCAGCGCGAAGCCTGCCTGGCCGAGGCCCTCGCCGCCCATTTCGGCGAGACCCTTCCCGGAGCCTGCGGCCACTGCTCCTGGTGCAGGGACAAGAAGCCGATCGTCCTTCCCGCCCGCGAAAAGACCTCCGTCGATGAAAGGCGCTGGAAGGAAGTGGAGGCGATCCGGGCCGAGAAGTCCGAACTCCTCGCCGATCCTCGGGCCCTTGCCCGCTTCCTCTGCGGCCTGTCCACGCCCAAGAGCTCGCGGGCCAAGCTCAGCTCCCTGTCCCTCTTCGGGATCTACTCCGACGTTCCCTTCGCCGCCGTGCTCGAACGGACCGCGGCCAAACAGCGCTGAGTCCGGGATGGAATGGAGGAGGGCGACATGAGCCGCGCCTTCGTCGACGAGGATGCCTCCGACTCCAACGAGGACGGCCCGGGCCGGGGCTGGATAGGCCGGGCCTCCCCCCTGGCGCGCGCCCTCATGGGCAAGAAGGTCGGGGAGAGGGCCCTGGTCCAATTGCCCTCGGGCGAGTCGAGGCTCCTGGTGACTGCGATCGACTACCGGGAGTGAGGTTCCGGCTCAGCCGAGGGCCTTCTCGAAATAGGTCGCGGTGAGGGGGGCCGAACCCTCGTAGTGATTGTTAATGTTGATGACCACCCTGCCCCCTCGGAAAAGGAGATCTCGGCTCATCTCGGCCACCCGGGCCTTGTCGGGCTTTTCGTCGACGAGGCGGTTCCAGGCATTGCCGGTCTTCTCCTCGATCTCCTTCCGGTCCCCGCCGAGAAGGCGGATGACCGAGGTGCCCGAGATGGCATCGGCATGGTCCGCGTAGACCTCGTAGACGTGGGGCAGGTAGAGCTTCTCGGAAAAGACGTGGATGATCCCCTTCTCGCGGAGAAAGGCGAAGTACTCGTCGCCGAGATAGTTCTTGTTCCTCGTCTCGACGGCGAGGGGGATCGAGGACGGTACGGTGGCGACGAAGGTTTCGAGGGCCCTGAGGAAGGCATCGAGGGACTTCATCTTGTCCCGGTTCAGGTACTCGAACTCCAGCATCACCGCGTCGATGCGGGGCAGCATGGGTTCTATCCGCCCGAGATAGTCAGAGAAGAGGGCGGGCGAGAGGAAGTCCGGGTTCGCCACGAGGTCCTTCGAGCCGCGGTTCCGCCGGTGGGTCAGGCAGATATCCTCGGAGACCTTGACGGTGAACCTGAAGTCCTCGTCCACGGGGGCGAGGTAGTCGAGGACCTCCCGCCTCTCGGGCAGCTTGTAGAACCAGGAATCGATCTCGGCCGTGCGGAAGCGCCGCGAATACTCGCCGAGGTAGCCGGCGGCCGTCCGACTCGCGGTCGTGTACACGAGGCCCAGCCAGGAGGGATAATTCCAGGAACAGGTGCCGATCCTCAGCTCTGTCATTTCCGCGCCTCCCCCTGCTACGACTATAGTCGATGGGAGCCTCTCCGGCCCCCTCTTCCTGAAGTCGGCACTGGAGTCCCACCCCCGGTCGAGCCGATATTCGAAGGGTGCGATCTGTATTTCCGATGTAGTGAGGCGGTGGAGCGATGGTGGGACCTGATCTGAAACGCAAACCTGGAGCCCTGATCCTCCTCGCGATCTCCCTCCTCTGCTTCTGCCCCTCTCTCGCGGCCGAGGATCCCTCCTGGTCCCTCTACCAGGACGGGCTCCGCGCCTTCGCCGAAAAACGCTTCGGCGACGCCCTCAACGCCTGGCAGGACGCGGTCAAGAACCGGAAGGAGCGTTTCGGGAGGACGAGCGAGCTGCTTCGCTCGGCCCTGACCGAGCCCGCCGCCCTCCGGGCCAAGGACTCGGTGCGCAGGCTCATCCAGGGCTTCGCCTCCGAGGGCTTTTCCGAGCGCGACATCGCCCAGGTGAAGGCGGAGGCCGGAGGCTCCCTCAAGCGCGAGGTCGAGCTCTGGAGGGCGAAGAATCCCTCCAAGGCCTTTTTCGACTTCCTCCTGGCCGCCGACACTGTCTTCGAGGCGAGGGGCTCGGCCGGCATCGAGGATTCCCTCAAGGCACTCCTCGAAACCTCGGCCCTCCTCGAGCGCTACCCCGAGGCCGAATTCGGCATCGGCCGGGTCTTCCTCGCCGAGGGCGAGAGCCGTCTCGCGGAGTTCCAGTTCAGGCTGGCCCTCGACTGCGCCGCCTCCCTCGAGACCCCCCCGCTTCGCTACGAGATCATCGATGCCCTGGCCTCGGTCGCCCGCTCGCGGGGGCTCTGGAAGGACTACGAGGACTGGCTGCGCCAGGACCTGGCGGGTTCGGAGATCTTTTCCCCCCGGAACGACTTCCTCCGCCAGGCGATGAAGAAGGCCCTGGTGGTCCAAGGCATCGATTCCTTCCTGGCGGTGTATCGGATCGACGAGGTGAGGATAGCCCGACCAGCAGCCGAGCTCGGAGAGTTCCTCCTCAGGAACGGGCGCTCCGAGGCGGTGACCCATCTGGCCATCGCGGTCAATGCCCTGGTCACGCGGGGAATCGCCCGGCTCCGGGAAGAGGAGCCCTCCTTCAGCTTCGACAGGCTCCAGACCTTCTGGGCGAAGGCGCGCGCGGACAAGGAGCTGTCGGCCTGGCTCGAGGAGGCGGGGCTCCGGAGGGATCTCTACTATCTCGGGGAGGCTCTGCTCGTCGAGGGGTCTAGGGAAAGCGCCCGGGGCATCTTCGGCATCCTGTCCGCGGCGGGGAAGGGCGACGCCTGGGCCGAGGCGTCGCGGCTCGCGCTCCGGAGGCCGGCCGGGAGTCCGGCGACCACCCTGCCCTAGGTCCTCAGGGCAGCTCGGGGACGGTCTCGTTGACGATGCGGTCGATCAGGTCGGCGATGAAGGGGTCGATGATCGAATAGACCCGCCGCGTCTTCTGCACCTCGGCACTCACGATATTGTTCTCTTTCAGGATGGCGAGGTGCTGGGAGATGACCGGCTGAGGCTGTTTGAGGCACTTCCACATGTCCGAGACGCAGGGATCGTTCTCCTGGGCTATGAGGCAGAGGAGACGCAGGCGGATGGGATGACCGACGGCTTTGAGCTTGTGGGCATAGGCTTCAAGGACGGCGTCGGGGCAATGGGCCGGTAGTTCCTCGATCATAGATTAAGAATATACTATGGTTCCGGATTTATCAACATCATCATGGGCCCGGGCATGAATTTCCCTCTCGAGGCGTCCGGCCAGGTATTTTTCGAGTCGGGAGCGGTCCTCCCTCCCCAGATCCTTGAAAGAGAGCCCCAAACTCGAGTCGCGGCGGGCGATGGTGCAGACCGGGGAGAGGATCTCGTCGCCGATGCGGAGGCTGCAGTCCTCGAGGAGGGCGCCGCGGACGAGGTTGGGATGGACCGCGGTCTCGGGGAAGGCGAGGGAGAGGCCGCCGATGGAGATCGTGAGAACCCTTCCGCCGAGAATCCGGGTGGTCAGGGGCTGGGAGAAGAGGAAGGCGATGCGGTCCCAGCTCGCCGCCGGAAGTCTCTCGTCGACCCTGGGATCGGTGATCACTGTGTAGCGCCTGAGGAGGCGGAGGAGTCGGGCCTGCTCCGCGGGCTCGGCGAGGTTCTCGGAGACGATGCCGTTCACTCCGAGAAAGGCGGCCTTGTCGGCCTCCTCGGCGTCGAAGTGCTCACCGCGGAGGAGGATGATGAGGCACTCGTTCCTCGAGCGGGCGGCCCGGACCACGTCCGCGATGATCTTCCAGTGGCGGGGGAAATCGAGGGCGGAGGCGACGATGGTGTCGGGGGCGATCTCCTCGAGGTTGTCGAGGGCCTTGAGAGGATTCCTGTAGCGCACGCAGGAAAAGCCCAGAGGCCCGAGCCTCGCCTCGACCTCCCTGGCCTTGGCGTCGTCCTCGATGAGGAGGAGGGCCTTCATTCCGTTCCTTTGTTCACAACGGTATAGCCGACGATGAACCAGAGGCCCTCGCGGCGGCGCAGCTCGTACTCGTAGTCCTTGATGGAGCGGAAGCCCTTCTCCTGGAACTTCTCCCTTACCTGGACGAAGCCGCTCGTCGGGCCGTAGCGGGTCTCGATGATCTCGAAGTCCGCCGGCAGGGTCACGATCGGGGTCTCGCTGCGGAGGCCCTCGAGGTCGAGGCGGAATTTCTCGAGGAGGCGGGCCCGGCCGGCGTCGGACTCCCTGTCGTACTGGCGCGAGAGTTCGGCGGAGCGGCGGAGGAGGGCTTCGAGGTCGAGATAGAGGAAGAATTCGTTCCAGCGCGAGCGCTGGCGGGCTTCGATGGTCCGCCGCACCACCTCGTCAGGGCCGATGGCCTCGGGGCGGAGGATCTCCCCCGTCTCCTTCTTGATGCTCTCGGCGACGCTCGTGGTGCCGGCGACGGGAGGCCGGACCGAGAGGATGAGGACATTGGACTCGAGGGGGGCCGAGGCGACTCCCGGCTCCCGGGGCACGAGTTCGGGCCAGAAGAGGGCCCGGACCGAGAAGGTTCCCGATTCCCCGACGGCCACGTAGTCGTCGAGGCGCTCGACGAAGGCGTATTCCTCCCCCGGCTCGATGGAGAGCTCGCGGAAGTAGACGGGTCCCGAGTCGGCTCGGGACTTCTTGAAGGCCGGACTGGCGTCCAGGCTCCGGTTTGTCGGGGTCACGGCGTCGAATTCCAGGTTGTAGAGCCTCCGTTCCGCGAGGCGGAACCGGAAGGTGGAGGTCGTCGAGTTCGTGATGCCGACCCTGATCGAGATCTCGCTGCCCGGGTAGTAGATGCGCTTGTCGCTGAAACGGATGTTGACTTCGATGTCGGCGAAGGCGGCGGCGGTCGCGAGGGCGAGGGTGAGGGTGAGGAAGGTGAAAAGGCGCTTCACGGCCTGCGTCTCCTTGGCTTCAGGTTGGCGCGCGGCTGCGTCGCGGCTATAATGCGCCGCACGGCCTTGTGCCGCGCGCGGCTCTCAGGCCGCGATGACAGCCTACTTCTGATTTTCGGAACATCCGGATGAATACCTTACACCCACGGGCCCTTCTCGAGAAGATCGCCCTCGCCCCGAGTCTCAAGTCCCTGTCCCGGAGCCTCGGCGAGGGGCCCTGGCCCGTCGCGGTCGGCGATTTCGAGGGAGGCTTCGCCGCGGCGGCCCTGGCCCTTCTCTCGGGCGTCCTCCCCCTCCCCAAGGGCCTTCCCCGGGCGGCGGCCGGTCCCATCCTCCTCGTCGTCCCCACGGACCTGGAGGCCGAGACCCTGGCCGGCGATCTTTCGGCCTTCGGCGTCGAGGCGGAGATCCTGCCCTGGTGGAAGACGGCCGCCTACCGCCCGGTCGCGCCGAGGAACCGCTGTTTCGGCGACCGGGCCTCGGTCCTCGCCCGCCTCTCGAGCGGCGAGGCCCGGCTCGTCATCGCGAGCCAGCGGGCCTTCGTCACGCCCGTCCCGCCCGCCGAGAGCTTCGCCTCCCTCGTGATCTCGGTGGCCGTGGGCGAGGGCATCGACCCCCTCGAGCTCGGCGAGAGGCTCGTGGCCCTGGGCTATCTCCGGGTGCCCCGTGTCTCCCTCCCCGGCGAATTCGCCCTTCGCGGCGAGGTTCTCGACCTCTTCCAGCCCGGCGACCTCGAGGCCATCCGCATCGTCTTCGAGTACGACCGCATCGAGCGCGTCGCTTCCTTCGATATCCAGGCCCAGTCGGGTCACCGCGATCTCGGTCGGGCCTCGATCCGCCCCCTCAAGGAGCTCCTCTGGACTCCCGAACGTCTCGAGGTCCTCGAACGCCAGTCGAGGGGCCTCCCGGGCTGCGCCGGGCGCATGGAAGCCGTCCTCGAGGCCTTGCGCGAGGCGGGAGAGTGGAAGGGCGAGGAACTCTGGTACTCCCTCGCCTGGGAGCGCCCGGGCAGCGTCGCCGACTATCTCGGTGACGAGGGCCTCATCGTCTTCATCGACCACGAGCGCCTCGGCGCCCAGGAGGAGGCCACGCGGAAGGAATACGCCGGCCTCTACCGCCAGGGTCTCAAGGAACTGCCCGTCCCCCCCCCCGAGCGCTGTCTCCATTCCTTCGCGGCCATCGAGCGCCAGGTCCTCGAGGCCGCGCCCAAGTCGGGGGGCAGGGGCCTCCGGAGCCTCCGGGGCTACGCCCTCAAGGACGAGGAGGCCTCGAAGCGCCTAGCTCTCGGCGCGGAGGCCCCGCGCTCCTATTTCGGGAACATCACCTATTTCAAGGAGGAACTCGCCTCCCTCCTCAAGGCCGGCTACGAGGTCGCCGTCTGGTCGGGCTCGGGGCCCCAGGCCGAGCGCATCGGGACCCTCCTCCGGGACTTCAAGGTCTCGGTGGAGGTCGCGGGCATCTCGGCTGGCTTCAGGCTCCCCGCCCTCAAGCTGGCCCTCGTGCAGGAAGCCGAGATCTTCGGCCGCCGGAAGCGCGTGCCCAAGTCGGTCAGATCGGCGCGTTCGGCCATCATCGACTCCTTCGTCGAGCTGGCCCCCGGCGACTATGTCGTCCACGTCAACTACGGCATCGGCCAGTTCATGGCCATCGAGCGCATGCGCGTCCTCGGCAACGACCGCGACTACATCAAAGTCGCCTACGCCGACGAGGAGACGGTCTTCGTGCCCATCGAGCAGGCCAACCTCGTGCAGCGCTACATCGGCAACGAGGGCGACGCCCCGAGGCTCGACCGTCTGGGTTCGAAGTCCTGGGAGAACCGCAAGAGCAGGGTCCGCAAGGCGGTCGAGGAGCTGGCCGAGCGTCTCATCCGCATCTACGCCCGGCGCAGGGCGGCCAAGGGCCACGCCTTCCCCCCCGACAACGACTGGCAGCTCGGTTTCGAGGCTACCTTCCCCTTCACCGAGACCGAGGACCAGCTCCGCTGCATCGAGGAGGTCAAGGCAGACATGGAGAGCGACAAGCCGATGGACCGCCTCGTCTGCGGCGACGTCGGCTACGGCAAGACCGAAGTCGCGATGCGGGCCTGTTTCAAGGCGGCCTCCTCGGGCAAGCAGGTGGCCCTCCTCGCCCCGACCACCATCCTCGCTGAGCAGCACTTCGAGAATTTCCGCGAGCGCTTCGAGGGCTTTCCCGTCAACGTGGCCATGCTCTCCCGCCTCGTCGACAAGAAGGAGCAGAGGAAGGTCCTGGTCGGGATCAAGGAGGGCAAGGTGGACGTGGTGGTGGGAACCCACCGCCTCATCCAGAAGGACGTGGAGTGGAAGGACCTCGGACTCCTCGTCATCGACGAGGAGCAGCGCTTCGGCGTCAAGGACAAGGAGAGGATGAAGGAGATCCGCGCCACCGTGGACTCCCTCACCCTGACCGCGACGCCGATACCCCGCACCCTCCACATGTCGCTCCTCAAGATCCGCGACATGTCGGTGCTCCAGACCCCGCCCTTCAACCGCCAGCCCATCGAGACCGTGGTCGAGGAATTCGACCCCGAGGTCGTCGCCCGCGCGATCAGGCAGGAGGCGGAGAGGGGAGGGCAGGTCTTCTATCTCCACAACCGCATCGAGAGCCTCGAGGAGATCCGGAGCTTCCTTGTCGGCCTCGTCCCCGAGATCATCGTCGAGACGGCCCACGGGCAGATGGATCCCACCGAGCTCGAGGACATCATGCACCGCTTCATCCACGGCGGTTACCACGTCCTCATCTCCACCACCATCATCGAGAACGGCATCGACATCCCCAACGTCAACACGATCATCATCGACCGGGCCGACATGTACGGAATATCGCAATTGTATCAATTGCGGGGAAGGGTGGGGCGCTCGGACCGCCTGGCCTACGCCTACCTCTTCTACCCCGACCGCCGCGCCCTCTCCGAGCTCGCGATGAAGCGCCTCCAGATCATCTCGGACTTCACCGAGCTCGGCTCGGGCTTCAAGATAGCGATGAAGGACCTCGAGGTGCGGGGGGCGGGCAACCTCCTCGGCCGCGAGCAATCGGGCGACATCTACGCGGTGGGCTTCGACCTCTACCTGAAGCTCCTCGACGAGGCCGTAGCCCGCCTCTCCGACGAGCACTGGCAGCCCGAGGAGGAGACCTACCTCGAGCTCGACTATCGCGGCTTCATCCCCGACGAGTACATCTCCATGCCCGCCATCAAGATGGAGGTCTACAAGAAGATCGCGAGCATCTTCACCGACCAGGACCTCGAGGCTCTGCGCGCCGAGCTCGGCGACCGCTTCGGACCCCTCCCCGAGGAGGCGGAGAGCCTCCTCGCCCTGGCGGAGATCCGCGTGATCTGCCGGAAGCTCAGCGTGGCAAGTCTCAAGGAGAGGGGGGGCCTCGTCACCGTGGAATTCTCCCACGTGGCGAAGGTCTCGGTGGAGCGGGTCCTCAAGCTGATCCGCGAGTCGGGGGGGCGCATCAAGCTCGACGCCCACCGCCCCAACGTCCTCGTCATCAAGACGGGCGCCATCGGCCTGAAGGAGAAGAGCGAGTTCCTCCGGGAGCGTCTCGCCTCCCTGCTCACCTGAGCCCTGACTCAGCGGTGGGAGAGGTAGTACTCCTCGAGGATGTGGACGAGCTCGGGTGAGAAGCCGAGGCCCGCCTTGACGCGCTGGACCCCCGTCGGAAGGCGGCTCGAAGTCTCGATGGTGGCGGGCACCGAGAAGCGGTACTTCAGGAAGAAGAGGTCGACGGAGCCTGTCTCGCCCGGCGCCTGGTCGGGAGCCGTCATCGGCATGAGGAACTCGAGGCAGGCCGCTCCCAGCGAAAAGAGGGCTATCTTGTGCTGCTCCTGCCCCTTCCTGAGAACCGCATAATTGTTATAACCAAGCCTCCGGCCCGTGTCGGGATTGACCGGAAGTGTCTTGCCCCCGAGGTCGCCGTGCACCGCCCTGAGGCGGGAAAGGAGATCGAGGTGCTCGCCGAGGACGCGGGCCAGGTCGGGGGGGAGGGGCCGCCACTCGAAGACGATGACGCCCACGCCCTCCTTTCCCTTCATCTGTCCGATGCTCGAGATGTGGCAGCGCGAGAAGATCTTCACGGGCTCGCGGGCGTCGGGGCGCTGGACAGCGAGGTTCAGGCTCGCGAGGCTGCCGGTCCAGCGCTGGAAGAAATTCAGCTCGTTGCCCGAGAAGGAGCCGAGGAGGATCCCCCGCTTCATGCCGAGCTGCCAGGGCACCATGACGAGGTTGTAGGTTTCCAGTTTGAGGAGGGTCTGGGACTTGATGAGACCCGTGTTCGCGAAGGCGAAGGACGAGAAGAGGACGGAGGCTTCGGCGTACTGCTCTTCGTAGGTCAAAGGTCCCCCGTCAGCGCCGCGGCGCCGGTTTCCCACTATTGCGCGCGACGGAAGCCTTTTCAAGATGGAGGGAGGGCGTCCTTCCGACGAGGAAGATGGCGGGTTCCTTCGGGAGGAGGGGTTTCGCGGCGCGCCAGGCCGCGACCGTCCTCGACACGATCCTCTCCTCGCTCGAGGAGATGCCGAGGGCCACGCAGAGCCGCGCGGAGGGCGGAAGGACGGCGAGACAGTCCTCGAGGAGGTGGTTGTTGCGGTAGGGCGTCTCGATGAAGATGCGCGTCGATCCGTCGGCGAGGACGGACTTCCCGAGGGCCTGGAGGGCCTTGGTCCTGCCCGGCCGGTCTGCGGGCAGGTAGCCGAGGAAGGAAAAGTGCTGTCCGTCGAGGCCCGAGGCAGCGAGGGCGAGGATGATCGAGGAAGGGCCGGCGAGGGGCTGGACCCTGATGCCGAGATCGTGGGCCAGGGCGACGAGGGGGGCGCCGGGATCGGCGACGCAGGGGATGCCCGCCTCCGAGAGGAGGCCGAGCTCCCTTCCCTCGAGGGCCGGGGCGAGAAGACCCGGGAGGTCCTCCGCGGGGCTGTGCTCGTCGAGGACCGAGAGCCTGACCGCGGCCAAGGCCTCCTTGACGAGGACCGAGGAGAGGAAACGCCAGGCGGCCTTCTCCCCCTCGACCACGAAATCCGCGATGCTCCTGACCCTCTCCAGGGTCTCGGGCGCCAGGGCCCTGTCGGGCGAGCCGGGGGCGATGAGATTGGGCACGAGCCAGAGGCCGCCCTTTCGAGCTTCCATATTCACCTCGAATAGCCCTCGAGGGCCAGCTCGACGAGGGAGGCGAGTCGATCGGCTGCCAGGGGGGCGAGCTCGGAGGCGGCGCGCCGATAGTCTTCCTTGAGTTCGCGGATCTCCTTCCGTGCCAGGGGCAGCCTCGTGCCGACCAGGCGGGCCTCGATGGCGGGGAAGCGGAGAAGGCGCCGCCCGGCGAGGGCCAGCCTGAAGGCCGAGACCAGCCCCTTCTCGACCCGGGCCAGGAGGGTGAAGACGGCCTTGCCCGAGCCCTGCTCCTCGGGGTCGGCGAGGGACCTGAGCAACCAGCTGTTCCAGGCCTCGACAGGAAGTCGGGCCCGCGTGAGGAGAGACCCGGCGGGAAAGGCGGGGCGGCCCTCGTCGTCGCAGAGGCGGTTCAGCCCCACCCAGCGCGGACCGGCGGGATCCCTGAGCTCGACGAGGGTGTCGAGACAGGCCAGGACACCCCAGAGATCCATGAAGCGGCCGCGGGCGGCCAGGTTGCCGCCGAGGGTCGCCAGGTTCCTGATCGCGGGCGTCGCGACGCCGCCGATGGCCGCGACCAGGGCCTCGGGGAGGATGCCCTTCTTGAGTTCGAGGAGGGAGCCGAGGGTCAGGGTCGACCCCAGTTCGAGGAAGCGCTCGGTCCGCGTGATGAGATGCAGCTCGGGCACCCCTTCGAGGAGGGCGACGACCGGGGGCAGATCGATGTAGCGGCCCCCGCGACCGCGCTGGATGTCGGTGCCGCCCGCGAAGAGGAGGAGGGAGGGGTGGAGTCTCTGGAGCTCGAGGACCTCGGCCAGACTCTTGGGGTAATGGACCTCACTGGCGACCACGGTGGTAGAGCCTCCTCGCTCGGACCTCGTCGGCGGCCAGCACCGTCTCGAGGAGGGTCTCGGGATCGTGGCAGGAGCAGCGCACCGCCGAGAGGTGTTCGAGCATGCCCGCCCGGTCGGGTCGGGGCTTGATCTCGAGGAGGCTGGCGATGGCCAGATTGACTCCCGCCTCGCAGAAGCCGCAGGTCTCGAGGCCGGTCACCGCCAGGGCCGCCCTGATATCGGCGTGTTCCTCGGTCTGGGAGTAGCCCTCGAAGGTGATGATCTCCTTGCCGCGCGCGCGGAAGGCCGGCACCTGGCAGGAGGGTACGAGCTTTCCGTCCATCAGGACGAGGCACTTGCCGCAGCTGCCGTTGCGGCAGTCGGCCTTGGGGGAGAGCAGCCCGAAGTCCTCGCGGAGGACGTCCACGAGGCGCTCTCCCGAGCGGAAGCGGGCGCTCACGTCCTCCCCGTTCAGGATGAAGGTGACGGTCATTCGTCTCCCCAGTCCTCACCCCGGCCCTCGAAGGAGAGGGGGAAGGTGGTGAGGGGTCGGCCCAGGGCCTGGGAGGCCGCCGCGAGGAAGGCTCCGGGGAGGGCGTGATGGGGGAGCTCGCCGATGGAACGGGGGAGGCCCGGCCTCGCGTCCTCGACGAGGTCGATGGAGAGGGGGGGCGGATCCAGATCCCCGGATTTCCTGAAGGAGAAGAAGGTCTCGGGATCCCTCGCCCCGTTTCCCATCCGGAGGGCCTCGGAGAGGCAGGCTTCGAGGGACTCGTGGGCGGAGGCACGGAGGGCCTGCCGGGCCCGGGAGGGCGAGAGAATGCGCCCCGCGTCGACGCAGAGCCAGAGGCCCGTGGGGCGGAAGACGAGACTGAAGGGATCGAATTCGACCTCGACTACGGCGCCGACCCAAGAAGCTGTCTCGAAGGGATTTCCGCGCGGGCCCTCGGCTGTCCACACGAGGCTGCGTTCGACCTTACCGGAAGCCTTGGCCCCGAGGGGGAGGGTCTCCCGGAAGCGCCGCCTCTGGATGGCGGTGCAGGCCCGGGCGGCCAGCTTGCTCGTCAGGACGAGGCCTCGGGCCCGCGCGTCGGGCCCCGGGGGGAGGGGCGTGTCCGCCTCGGGCTGGAGGATGTCGATCATCTCCGGCTCGATGCCCAGGATGCGGGCGGCCTCCTCGCGCCATACCGCCGAGGCCCTGCCCTGGGGGGCGACGCCCCAGGCCCTGAGGGAGAGGCGGAGGTCCTTGCCGAGGACGGCTTCGACGGTGCAGGTCTCGCTCACGGCCTCGGAGGCCGCGATGCCCGGGGCGTGGAAGGCGAAGGAGGCGCCGATGCCGCGGAGGGGCCCGTCGCGACGATCCGCGCGCCTCTTCCGGACGAGTTCGTAGTCGGCGTGCTTGCGCCTGAAGTCGGAGGAGACAGCGAGCCTCTCCGCCATCGCGCCGAGGGGAGGAGCCTCGCGCAGCCGTTCTCCCGAGAGCCAGGTCGAAGCGGCGGAAAGGAAATTCCGCGACTTCCACTCGAGGGGGTCGATGCCTCCGCCCTCGGCCAGGCGGGAGCCGAGAGCCTCGAGGGCGAGGAAGGCCTGGGAGGCGCAGAGGCCGGAGAAACTCGAGGCGGGGGGCGTGTCGGTCGCGACGACGCGAGCCTCGAGGCGGAGGTTCGGGCACTCATAGGCCCCGAGGGCCGCGGTGCAGGCTTCCACGAGGGCATCCTCGGCCAGGGGGCCGTGGGCCCCCATGTCCAGGACGAGGTCGGCCTCGAGGGCGGACAACCTGCCCCCGGAGTCGAGGGCCGCCTTGAGGGCGATGCGCGAGCGCAGGGCCTTGGGCCCGAAGAGAAAGTCCTCCTCCCGGGTGAACAGGAGGCGGGCCGGCGCCTTGCAGGCCTTGGCGGCGAGGGCGGCGTGGCAGGCCAGGAGGGAGGGATACCAGAGCTTCCCGTCCAGGTGGTGGCCGAGACGAGTCGGTCGCACGATCACCTCGGAGGCCCTGCAGTCGAGGGCGGCCGCGACGGAATCCCGGAGGTGGGAGGGCCACTGCGTGGCCGCCCGGATCACGAGACGATCGTAGTCGAAGTAGGCGAGGGCGCCCTGGGGCTCGCTGTAGTTGCGGTCGATGGGTTCCGAGATCCAGAGGTCCTCGACGATCGAGGCGGCCTCCGCGAAGGCCCGGGCCGGGTCGCCGCGGAGGAGGCTCCGTTTCGCGAGGGCGGTGCCGGGGGGAAGGTCCTCGGGCTCGCAGAAGGCCTCCTCTTCCTCGCATTCGAGGGGGAGGGTGGCGGCGAGTTCGGCGACGAGGTTCGGATCCGGACCGGCGAGGAGGGCCAGGGCCTGACCCTTCCAGGTGAAGCGGTCCCGCGCGAGTATGGGAAAGGGTGAACCGAGGCCCGGCAGGGAGGCGCCTTCCGGAAGGTCCTCGGCCCTGACGAGTACATAGCCCCGGGGCAGGCGGAACTCGCCTATGCCCAGGAAGCGGCCGCGGGGGGAGGGGGCCCGGACCTGAGCCACATGGACCATGGCTTCGAGGTGGAGGTCGGAGAGGGCGGGGACTTCCTCCCCTCCCGTCTCGCCGGCGCTCCGCGGAGCCTCTGGTTTGCCCGGGGGGGAGCCGGGCCCGGGAACCTTTCTGTCCGCCTCAGGCACGGGGAGGGGACTCCCCCCTGGTCCAGGCTGCGACGGCCCCGACGACGCGATCGACATCGGCCCCGGTCATACCGGGCCAGATCGGGAGGGAGAGGGTCGCGCGGAACTTGGCCAGGGCCTCGGGGAAGTCCTCCGGCGCGAGGCCGTAGCGCGCGGACCAGTAGGGCATCAGATGAAGCGGGATGAAGTGGACCGAGCAGCCGATGGCCGAGGCCTGGAGGAAGTCCACGAGGGAATCGCGGGCCTCCTCTCCTCCTTCGGTCCGAAGGGAGTAGAGATGCCAGGCATGGGCGGACTCGCCCCGTCCCGGAGGAAGGAGGAGACCGGGCAGGCCGCCGAGACCCTCGTGGTAGCGCGAGGCCAGGGAGCGGCGCTCGGAGAGGAGCCAATCCGCCCTCCCGAGCTGGACTCTCCCGAGGGTGGCGAGGAGGTCGGGGAGATTGTACTTGAAGCCCGCCTCGACCACCTCGTAGCGCCAGGAGGCTTTCTTCGAGGTGTAGCGGTCCCAGGCCTCGCGGTCGAAGCCGTGGAGGCGCATCGTCGCCATTCGCTTGGCGAGGTCAGGATCCCTCGTCACGACCATGCCGCCCTCGCCCGTCGAGATCGTCTTGGTGGCGTAGAAGGAATAGACGCCTATGTCGCCTAACGTGCCCGCGAAGCCCGACTCCGTCCTCGAGGGGAAGGCATGGGCGGCGTCCTCGACGACGCGGATCCCGCGGGAGCGGCAGAGGGCGAGGATCTCGTCCATGCGGCAGGGCAGGCCCCCGATGTGGACGGGGACCACGGCCTTGACGCGGGGCTCCGAGGCGAGGATCTCCCCGAGACGCTCGGGATCCATGTTGTAGTCGGCTGCGCCGATGTCGCAGAAGCGGAGCTCCGCGCCGAGGTGACGGGCCACCGCGGCCGTCGAGGTGAAAGTGTAGGGCGAGGTGACCACGACGTCGCCGGGGCACACTCCGAGGGCTTCGAGGGCGAGGTGGAGGCCGCTCGTCGCCGAGTTCACGGCGAGGGCCCGGAGCTGCGCGGAACCGGGGCCCACGAAGGCCGCGAATTCCTCCTCGAGGGCGCGGGCTTCCTTGCCCGTGGTAAGCCAGCCCGAACGCAGGACCCCGAGGACGGCCTCCTCCTCCTCCTTCCCGACATAGGGGAGGGCGAAGGGGAGGAAGTCAGAATTGCGGTTCATGGTCGGGGACGATCAGGGTGGGGACGTGGTGCTTCAGGATGGCCCTGAGCCTCGTGCGGTTCCGGTACTCCCCCTCCTTGCCGGCCGTGAGCCTGCAGACGGGCTCGAGCTCGCCCAGGAGCTCGGGGAGGGCGAAGGGGGGATCCTTGCGCTCGAGGCGGTTGATGCGCGGATACTCGGTCGGCACGAGGGTCTCCTCGCGCGAGAACAGGCGCTCCTCGACGCGCTCCCCGGGGCGGAGGCCGATGTAGTCGATCTTGATGTCCCGCCCCGGCTCGAAGCCGTTGAAACGGATCATCTGCTCCGCCAATTCGGTGATGCGCACCGGCTCGCCCATGTCGAGGAGATAGAGGGAGCCGCGCTTCCCGACCCCTCCCGTCTTGAGGACGAGGGAGCAGGCTTCGGGGATGGTCATGAAGTAGCGGGTGGCCTCGGGGTGGGTCACGGTGACGGGGCCGCCCTTCGCGATCTGCCTCTGGAAGAGGGGCACGATGGAGCCCCGGGAGCCGAGGACGTTGCCGAAGCGCACCACCATGAACTCGCGGCCCTGGCCCGCGCGTTCGGCCGCGTCGAGGACGATGCGCTCGGCGATCAGCTTCGAGGCGCCGTAGGTGGACACGGGCTCGACGGCCTTGTCCGTCGAGATGAGGACGAAGCGGCGGGTGCCGGCGGCGAGGGCGGCCTCGACGAGGTTCCGGGTTCCGAGGACGTTGTTCTCGACGGCCGAGACCGGATTGGCCTCCATCATGGGCACGTGCTTGTAGGCGGCCGCATGGAAGATCGCGTCCGTCTTGAGGCGGCCGAGGATGAAGCGGGCGTGGTCCGCGTCCTTGAGCTCGCCGAGGACGGGCACGATGGCCGTCTTCTCGCCGACCCCCTCCTCCTGGAGGAGGCGGAGCTCGCGGTCGATGAGATAGATGGAATTCTCGCCGTGGCCGTAGAGATAGAGGCGCGCGACACCGGCCTGGAGGAGCTGGCGGGCCAGCTCGGAGCCGATCGACCCCCCCGCCCCCGTGATGAGGACCCGCTTGCCCCTGAGATACTGGAGGCTCTCGCGGAGGCCGATGGCGACGGGGCTCCGGCCCAGGAGGTCCTCGGGGTCGATCTCCCTGGCCTGGATGAGGTGGGCGTCCCCCTCGATGATCGAGGCGATGGTCGGCACGATGCGGATGCGGGCGAAGCCCGCCTTCTTGAGGAGGTAGTAGAGTTCCTTCAGGGCCTCCCGGCTCGCGCTCGGGATCGCGATGATGGCCTCGTCGGCGGGCTGCCGGGAGAGGAGGTTGACGACGTCCTTGATGGGCCCGAGGACGGGGATGCCCTCGATCTTCGTGCCGATCTTGACTCCGTCGTCGTCGAGGAAGGCCACGACCTTCCCGAGCACTCCCTTCGCGTGGATTTCGCGGGCGATGGCCCTGCCGGCGAAGCCGGCCCCGACTATGTAGATGCGCGCGTTCTCACGGTCCGGTATCGGCATGGCTGGCCTCCGCTTCCTTCGTTGTCTTCGCGACGTTCTCGAAACCGAGGTCGATCAGGAATCCCGTCTCGCAGATGTCGAGCTTCACCTTGGCCCGTCCGCGGCGGCGATCGACCTTGACGATCGAGCCCTCGAGGCCCTTGAGGGGGCCCTCGAGGACGACGATCCTCTGGTTCTCGTCGAAGATCACCTTAGAAATATCGGCGGCTTTCCCGAAGGAAATGAATCGGAGGAGGAGCTGTCTGTCCTTGTCGGAAAGGGGGAGGGGATTGGTGGTGTCGTTGAGGAAACGATAGAAGCCCTCGACCCGGCGGATCTTCCATCGTTCCGCGATCCCGAGTTCTTCGGTCTCGTAGAAGACATAACCGGGAAAGACGGGCAGCATCCGCTCGCGGTTGCGGCCCTTCTGTTTCTCCTTGAGCACCCGCTTGGGGGCGAAGAAGCGCCGGCCCTCGGTCCGCAGGGCCCGGGAGGCCCGGCGGATGAAGTCGTCTTCGCCGGTCGTCCTGACCTGGATGGCATAATAAAGCATGCGTGCTATCGGCTCCGTACCGCGGCCACCGTAGCACGCTGGCCGAGCGGAAGGCAATGGCGGAGGCTAAAGCGGACCCCGTATCGGGCCGATAGGAAACTGGGATGGTGGAACCATGCGGAGAACGACAGCTTTCCTGGCCTTTTTCCTCGTCATCCTCGCGATATCCTACGGACAGACGGTGGCCCTCGTTTTCCACGCCGCCTCGCCTTCCCTCGCGCGGAGCGTCGCCGAGGAGATCCAGACCGGAGCCCTCGACCGACTCTACGAGGAGGGTTTCATCGTGACGAGCACCGGCTCGACCGCGGTGGGTCCTCCTCCGGTCCTCTCCGATCTCCTCGCCGAGGCCCGGCTCGGCCTCGTGGACTGGCTCCTCGTCCTCGAGCTGCCCGAGGTGGCGGAAGCCAAGGCGGGGGAGGGTCCGTCGAGGCTCGACTACTCCCTGGTCCGCGTCGGGGATGGTTCAGTCCTCGCCAAGGGGGAGGCCCTCGCTCCCAAGGCCAGCGATCCGGGTTTTGCCGATCCGGAGCGTCGGCTTCGCGCCCTGGGCGAGGTGGCGGCCAAGGCCGCCCTCCTGGCCCTCGGCAGACTTTTCTTCGATAGCGGTGTCGGAGGGCTCGAGCTCTCCTGGAATGGAGGTTGATGATGGTCGTCCGAAAGTTTTCCCTCCTCGTAGCCTTTGCCCTCACGCTGGGATCCGCGGTCCTCGGGGCCACCTGGGAGGGCAACGCCGTCGTGGGCCTCGCCTCGGGCTTCCCCTCCGAGGGCCTCTACGCGACCTGCAACTCCTTTCCCAAGGACAGCGTCATCGAGCTCCGCAATCTCGAGAACGGGCAGCTCGTCCAGGTGACCATCATCGGGACCGTGGACAATCCGGGCATCTTCATCATGCTCTCCCCCAAGGCCGCGACCGCCCTCGGCATGAAGCAGGGCATCTCCTCCCGCATCCGCGCGACCGTGTCCACGAGTCCCGGCGAGAGCGCGCCCCTCATGGCGGGCAAGGGTGGCGGAACCGATCCCGATTACAATCCCAGCCTTCTCGCGGCCGGCGGCAAGGCGGCGACGGCCGTGGCCGGGGCCGGGGCCGGGGCCGGGGCCGGGGCCGGGGCCGGGACGGTCCCCCTCCCCGGCTCGGGCGCCCCTCCCGTCCAGGGGGCGGCCAGTGCCACAGTTCCCGCGACCGGAGTCTTCGAGCCGGAAAAGGCCATCGTGATCAGCGAGACAGCCTCTCCCCCCCCCTCGAACTCCACGACGCCTGTCGATCTCGCCGACGCCAGCCCGCCTCCCCTCCGCGATCCCGAGAAGGCCGACCTCATCGCGGACAGGCAGGGTACTCCCGAGGCGGAGCCCGAAACGACTCCCTCCCTCGCCGATGCCGCCACTCCCGCGATACCCGCGCCGGACAGCCCGAGCCTGGTCTCCAAGGACCTCTCCCTTCCCGAGGGCGGCAGCCCGGAACCCGTGGCCCTCGCCGAGGCGCAGCAGCCGGACCTTCCCGGCCCGGAGCAGGCTGCCATCGTCGATCTGGGCGGCGGACCGAGCCCCGCCGTGGACAAAGCGGCGGCCGAGCTGGCCGAGGCCCCCCCTCCCGAACTGGCGGGGCCCGAACAGGCTTCCATCGTCGACATGCCGCCCGGAGCCGAGTCGGTGCCCGCGACCGCGCCTGTCGATCTGGCCGAGGCGGGCCAGCCCTCACTTCCCAAGCCCGAGAGCCTCGCCCTGGTCGATCTCGAAGGCGGACCGAGTCCTCAGCCCGAATCCCCTCCCGTCGATCTGGCCGAGGCCGGGGCCCCCGAAATTCCGGAAGCCGAGGCCGCCTCCCTGGTCGATCTGAACGGGGGGCCGAGCCCCCAGTCCGAGCCTCCCGCCGTCGATCTCGCCGATGCCGGTCCTCCCGAGGTTCCGAGCCTCGAGGATCCCACCCTCGTGGCGGTGGAAGCCGGGCCCGGTCCTTCGAGCGGGATTGGAGACCTGGCCCTTGCCGAGGCTCCCGCGCCCCCCGAGGGTCCGCCGACGGCCTCTCCCCTCCTCGTCGGCGGGAACGACCCCGCCAGTCCGGTCATCGCCCAGGGCGAGGTCGCCCTGGCCGAGGCCGCGGCGCCGGAGCCTCGGCCCGCTGCCGCGACCGCGAACCCCGAGCCCCCGGCCCTTCCGGTGGAGACCGCGGCACTGCCCGGCGAGACCGTGGTGACCCTCGAGCCGACCAAGCCCCTTCCCCCGGCCTCGGCTGGTCAGGCGGTCGCCGTCCTCCCCAAGGCCGCCCAGACTTCCACCCCCTCGCCGGCGATAGCCGGGGCCCTCGCCAAGGGTTCCTACTATGTCCAGGTCGGAGTTTTCGGCAATGACGCCTCCCTGACAGCCGCCGCCGGCGGCCTGGCCCTGAGCTACGGCTTTGCCGCGGAAAAGGTGGAAGCCAAGGCGGGAACCCTCTTCAGGCTCTACGTCGGCCCCATCGCGCGCGACGAGACCGGCCTTCTCCTCGTCAGGCTCAAGGCCGAGGGCTATCGCGACGCCTTCGTGAAAAAGATCCAATAGAAGGGCCGGGTGTCGGCTCGAGGGCCCGCCGAACGACGGCGGGCTTTTTTTGCCCCGATGGCCGAGCCCCCACGAAGTAGGGCCGGCCCTTCGCAGAGACCTTCCCTCCATGGTACCCTCGCGTCCAGGGGTGGGAGCATGGATCGCGAGCGCAGGGACTTACTCGAAAAAGAGATCAGAAGGCATCAGAAGCTCTATTACGACGAGCAACCCGAGATCGATGACGCCGCCTTCGACGCCCTCTGGGACGAACTTCGCGCCCTCGATCCGGACAATTCCCTCTTTTCCGAGATAGGCAGGGACCTCGCCGACGGTTGGCCCAAGGCCGCGCACCTCATCCCGATGGGAAGCCAGGACAAGGCCTCCGATCCCGAGGCCTTCCTGGCCTGGGCCGCCAAGGTCGCCCTGCCGGAGTACTTCGTGGAGTGGAAGCTCGATGGCGCCAGCCTCGAGCTCCAGTACGAAGGCGGAAGACTCGTCCGCGCGGTGACGCGGGGCGACGGCCTGCGGGGCGACGACATCACGCCCAACGCCCGCGGAATGCAGGGCGTGCTCGGCTCCCTGCCTTCGGCCTTCTCGGGCGGCGTCCGCGGCGAGGTCCTCATGTCCCGCGAGACCCACGCGCGCAAGTATTCCGACAAGGCCAACTGCCGCAACGCCGCCAATGGCCTCATGAAGCGCAAGGACGGGGCGGGGAGGGGGGACCTCCTCGTGGTCTGCTACGACGCCACGGGCGCCGTCGAGGGCTCGCCCCCCTTCTCCGACGAGATGGGAAAACTCGCCTGGCTCGCCGGCCAGGGCTTCACCACCGTCCCGGTGCGTCTCTGCGCGAGCGCCGAGGAGGTCGTCGACTATCGTCTCCACATAATGGCAGAAAGGCCCGCTCTGCCCTGGGACATCGACGGACTCGTGGTGAAGGGGAGGGGCATCGATCCCGAGGACCTGGCGCGGCCCCGTCCCGAAAAGCAGATCGCCTTCAAATTCGGACTCGAAGAGGCCGTCACCGTCCTCAGGGCGGTCGAGTGGTCGGAGAGCGGCGCGAACTTCACGCCCATCGGCCTCGTCGACCCCGTCCGCCTCGCGGGGACCACGGTGCAGCGGGCCAATCTCTGCAACACCAACATGATCCGCGGCATGGACCTCCGCATCGGCTCGCGGGTCGTCATCACGAAGCGCGGGGAGATCATCCCGAAGATCGAGGGTCTCGCGGAGAACCCTCCCGACGCCACGCCGATTGGCATCCCCTCGACCTGCTCCTGCGGCAGCAGCCTCGTCGACGAGGGCACGCGCCTCCTCTGCCCCAACCCCGCCTGCCCGAAGAAGGAGCTCCACCGCCTCGAAAAGTGGCTCGATGTGGTCGATGTCCGCTCCTTCGGTGTCGGCATCGTGGGGAAGCTCCACGCCTCGGGGAGGGTGAGGGAGATCGCCGATCTCTACACCCTCACGGTCGAGGAGCTCGCGACCTACACGAGCGCCAAGGGCGAGACCACGATGGCGGCCAAGATCCTCCGGAACCTCGCCGCCCGGAAGGAGCTCTCCCTCGCCGCCTTCATCGCCGGCTTCGACATCGAGGGCATCGCGGAGCTCATCGCGACGAAGGCCGTGGCGGCGGGCTTCGGAAGTCTCGAGAAGTTGCGCGCCGCCACCGTCGAGGCTCTCGACGAGGTCGAGGGCTTCGCCGAGATAACGGCCAAGGCCCTCCTCGAGGGGCTGGCCGCCCTCAAGCCCCAGATGGACCGCCTCCTCTCCCTCGGGGCCGTTTCCATCACCGCCCCGGTGAAGGCGGGGAGCCTCGAGCGAAAGAGCTTCTGTTTCACGGGCGAGCTTTCGGCGATGAAGCGCGCCGAGGCCGAGGCGGCGGTGAAGGCGCGCGGGGGGCTCACGAAGGCCAGCGTCACGAAGGGGCTCTCCTATCTCGTCACCAACGATCCCGGCTCCGGTTCGGACAAGACCAAGAAGGCCCGGGAGTACGGCGTCGCCCTCATCGACGAGGCGACCTTCCTAGCCCTTCTCGCGGAGAGCGGCGCGGAGGCATGAGCCTTCCCTGGCGCCCCGACCCGAAGGACCAGGGCAGTCTCCTCCTGCTCGTGAAGGCCATACCCGGGGCCTCGCGGACCTCGGCGGGGGGGCTCCGGGAAACCGCCGAGGGAACGGCCCTCCTCGTGCGCATCGCCGCGGCTCCCGAGAAGGGCAAGGCGAACGAGGAACTGGTGGACTGGCTGGCCCGGGCCCTGGGCAGGACCCGGAGCGAGGTCGCCGTCATCGGTGGCCAGACCGCGAGGCTGAAGAGGCTTAGGCTACCCGCCGCCGCGGAGGCGGCCCTCCGTGCCCTCATCGAGGGCTGAGGGCGGGAGTCCGAGCCTCACTCGCGCCCGGGCAGGGTAGGGGGGAGCCGCCTTCTCTTCCCGCTCTCCGCGCCGCCACCCCGACGACTCGCCTCCCTCCCCTCGAAGCGGAAGTAGGATACCGAGGTGACGAGGCGTTCGGCGATGGCCGAGAGTTCCTCGGCCATGTGGACCAGGCCGACGGCGTTCTGGGCGTTCTTCTGGACCACCGCATCGAGCTGGTTGACGGCCGCCGAGATCTGGCGGACCCCCGAGTCCTGCTCCGCGGCCGCCGAGGCGATTTCCTCCACGAGGTCGCTGGCGGCTCCGATCGCGGGGACGAGCTTCTCGATGCTCTCGCCGGCCCCCACAGCCCGATCCAGCGAGATGCCCGAGACCTCATTGATCTCCGAGGCCGCCGTCTGGCTTCTCTCGGCCAGCTTGCGCACCTCGCTCGCGACGACCGCGAAGCCCTTCCCCGCTTCCCCCGCCCGCGCGGCCTCGATGGCCGCGTTGAGGGCCAGGAGGTTGGTCTGGCGGGCGATCTCCTCGATGATCGTCGTCTTCTCCACGATGGTCCGCATCGCCGTCACCATGGCCGAGACGGCCTCGCCTCCCGACTTCGCGTCGCCGACGACCTTGGCGGAGATCTCCTTGGCGCGGATCGCGTTCTCCGCCCCCTGTCTGATGGTCGCCCCGATCTCCTCGAGGGAGGCGCTCACCTCCTCCATGGAGGCGGCCTGTCGCCCCGCGCCCTCCGACAGGGCCCCGCTCGATTCCTCGAGGAGGCGGCTGCGCTCGGACAAGTCGATGGCCGAGTCCTTCACGTCCGCCACGACTCCCTTGATGGTGTCGAGCATGTCATGGAGGGAGGAGGCCAGACGGGCGGACTCGTCCCTGCCCACGACCTCGATGCTCGCCTCGAGATTGCCCTCGCGGAGCTCGTCCGCGAAGGCGATGCCCTTGGCGAGGCGGCCGGTGATGCGACCCACGAGGATCGAGAGGAAGGCGAGACCGATGAGGAGACAGAGGCCCGATGAAATGCCGAGGCCGACGAGGAGCTGGGAGAGTCGGGTCCTGTACTCGGAGACTGGCAGGGCCGTGGCTACCAGGTAGTCCTTCCTCTGTTCGAAGGAAGCGAAGACGCGGACGCCCTTGAAGACGTACTCGATATCGCCAGATCCCTGGGCCACCATGGCCTTGACGAAGCTTTCCCGCGAGACGTCGAGGCCCACCCGGTCCTTGAGCGAATGCGCGAGGACCTTCCCCGAGCCGTCGAGGAAGTAGGCGTAGCCCTGCTGGCCGACCTTCACGCCTTCCACGAGGGATTGGAGTCCCTCCGATGCCAGGAGGGCGGCCAGCTCCGCGGGCTTGATGCCTATCTGGACGATGCCGGGCCTGTCCCGTCGGGTCACGCCGATGTACTGGAAAAGCGCATGATCCGCGCCCCGCTCCTGGGGCTCCTGGGCGAGCTCGAAGGCGGAATCGGTCAGGATCCTGAGGAAGGGCTTGGTCTGTTCGGAACTCGCGAAATCGAAGCCGTAGAAATCCTTCACGCTCCCCCAGCGCAATACGCCCTTTTCGTCGGTGACATGGATCTCGTCGACCCCGGTCCGCGAGGCCAGGGCGGCCATGCCCGCCGGCGCCAGCACCCTGGGATCGGCGGCGATGATGAGGGAGAGGGCCCTCGCCGTCCTCAGGGCGTTCGTCGCCTGCGAGGCCTTGAGGGAGGCGATCGTGACGTCGCGGCGGTCGAGGCGCGAAAGGAGCTCCAGGAGCTTCTGCCTGGTGGTCGAGCGCATGAGATCGTCGAGGGTGGTGGACTGGAGGCTGTACGAAATGGAGGCCACCGAGACGATGGCCACCGCGAGCATGGCGACGGCGGAAACTGTTATCTTCCCGCGGATCCCGAGTTGCATTCTTCCTCCTCACCGATCTCGGGAATTGTATGTCCATTTGTCCCGCAGTCAAGCGAAGCGGGAATTCGCCTCCCGTCGCTCCGGGGTGAAGGGCTCCGAAGCCCGAGAGAGGCCGCGCGGGCTTCGGACTTTGCTTGATCAAGCCCCGCATTCCGGCTATTCTGCCCCGGTATCGCCCGCAAGGAGCCCCTGCATGACCGAATCCCGCTCCGCATGGAGAAGCCTCGTCGCCCGCGCGATCGCGGCCGAGCTCGCGGCCCGCGCCCCCGGGACCCCGGCGCCGAGTCCCGAGGATCTTGTCGTCGAGACCCCGCCCGACTCGGCGATGGGGGATCTCGGCTTCCCGCTGTTCTCTCTGGCCAAGCTCCTCCGCTCCGCGCCTCCCGCCATCGCGAAGGCCCTGGAGGCGAGGCTCCTCGCGGATCCGGAGGCCCTCCGTCAGGGAAGGGCCAAGGCTGTCGGTCCCTATGTGAATGTCAGCCTCGCGCGGGCCCCCGAGATCGCGCGCCTCCTCGAGACGGCGACGGGCCCGGCCTGGGGGCGAGGGTCCGGCCTCGGCGGCAAGAAGGTCATCGTCGAGTTCTCGAGCCCCAACACCAACAAACCCCTCCACCTCGGCCATCTCCGCAACAACGTGCTCGGCGAGTCCCTCTCGCGGATCCTCGCGGCCGCGGGCGCCCAGGTGCACAAGATCAACCACATCGACGACCGGGGCGTCCACATCTCCAAGTCCATGCTGGCCTATCGGCGCTACGGCGAGGGCAAGACCCCCGAGGGCGAGGGCGTGAAGGGCGACCACTTCGTCGGCGACTACTACGTCCTCTTCAACCGCTACAAGGAAGAAGTTCCCGGCGCGGAAGAAGAGGCCCAGGAACTCCTCAAGAAATGGGAGGAGGGGGATCCCGAGACCCTCGCGCTCTGGCAGAAGATGAAGGACTGGGTGATGGAGGGCATGCGGAAGACCTATGAGCGCACGGGCATCTCCTTCGACGAGTTCGACTACGAGAGCGACCTCTACAAGTTCGGCCGGGAAGAAGTCCTGAAGGGCCTCGAGCGCGGGATCTTCTTCAGGGCCGACGACGGCTCGGTGCAGGTGAATCTCGAGGACGCCGGCCTCGACACCAAGGTCCTTCTCCGCAAGGACGGGACTTCGATCTACATCACCCAGGACATCGGCACGGCCATCCACCGCCAGGCCACCTGGCCCTACGACGAGCTGGTCTATGTGGTCGGCAACGAGCAGCAGTACCACTTCAAGGTCCTCTTCGAGGTTCTGAAGCGCCTGGGCTTCGCCTGGGCCTCCGACCTCCACCATCTCTCCTACGGCATGGTCAACCTACCCTCGGGGAGGATGAAGACCCGCGAGGGCACAGTCGTCGACGCCGACGATCTCGTAGACGAAGTGGCGGCCCTGGCCAAGGCGGAGATCGAGGTCAAGGGCCGCGAGGAAGCGGTCGGAGACCATTCCCAGGTGGCGGAGAAGATCGCCCTCGGCGCGATCCACTACTTCCTCCTCCAGGTCGCCCCGGTCAAGGACATGCTCTTCGATCCGGCCGCCTCCCTCGCCTTCAACGGCGACACGGGCCCCTATATCCAGTACATGGGGGCCCGCGCCTCCTCGATCCTCCGCAAGGCCGCCTCCTCCGAGGGCCCCCACCGCGTCGGGAAGGTCACTCCGGCCAAGCTCGAGGGCGAAGCCGACTGGCTCCTCGTAAGGCAGGTCGCGGCCTTCCCCCAGGCCATCGAGGCCGCCGCCGCCCGCCTCGACTCCTCGGTCATGGCGGGGTATCTCCACGAACTCGCCGCGGGCTTCGCCACCTGGTACCGCGACAATCCCGTCCTCAACAATCCGGACGGAGACCTGGCCGCCAGCCGTCTGGCCCTGGTCGGGACGGTCAAGGCGACCCTGGAGGCCGGCACCCGCCTCGTCTGCATCCCCTTCCTCGAATCGATGTGAAGGGCGGGTCATCCGATTGACACGGCGTGGCCCGAAGGTGTATATGTTTCCGCCTAAGTATCGGCTCCATCGAGGTTAGTTCTATGTACGCAGTGGTTGAGATCAACGGAAAGCAGTATCGGGCGGAAAAGGGCGCGACCCTCACCGTCGATCTTTTCGATGCGGAACCGGGCTCCGCCCTCAGCATCGACAAGGTTCTCCTCCTCTCTGGCGACACCGTCAAGGTGGGTTCGCCATACGTGTCCGGCGTCAGCGTCAAGGCCGTGGTCGAGGAAGAGGTCAAGGGCGACAAGATCGTCGTATTCAAGTACAAGGCCAAGAAAGACTATCGCCGGAAGACCGGACATCGCCAGCGCTACACGGTGATCAAGGTCGAAGACATCGTCGGCGCCTGAGCGCGGGCGGAGGTCTCGCATGATCCGGGCCGTGGCCAGGGTCGATGAGCAAGGCCTCCTCCGGAGCTTCGAGGCGAGGGGTCACGCGGGGCGGGCTTCCCCCGGGACCGACATAGTCTGCGCGGCCTTCACGGTCCTCGCGCGGACTGCTTACACGGCCATGGCGGGCCTTCCGGGGCTTCGCGTCGAGGGCAGGGCCCGCGCCGAGGGGATGCTCGACTTCACGGTCGAGCCGCTCGGGGCGCCTGAGAGGGCTGGGGCGGTCGGAATGACGCTCTTTCTTCTCGAAGGCCTGAAAGGCCTCGTGCGGGAGTTTCCCGCCGAGGTCGAGTTGAGAGTGGAACCTACGCGGAGGGAATGATATGGCACACAAGGGCGTCAACGGCAGGGATTCCAATCCCCAGCATCTCGGAGTCAAGGCCTACGGGAACCAGTCGGTCCTCGCCGGCTCGATCATCGTCCGCCAGCGCGGAACGCGCATCCACCCCGGCCTCAATGTCGGCATCGGCAAGGATGACACGCTCTACGCCCTCGTCGACGGCATGGTCTTCTTCAAGGAATTCCGCGGCCGCAAATACGCCGGCATCCAGCCGGCAGTCCAGGCGCAGTGAGACGGAGGTCCGGCGCCGCGGCGCCGGATCGCACGGATGCTGCGCCATCCCCGGCCCTTCGGGCCGAAACGCGCGCCGGCGGGCTTCGCCGGACCAGAGCCGCCCAGGGACGACCTCGAGGGTCGACCGGGCGGCTTTTTGCAGGCTTGGGGCTCCGCGAACAGCGCCGGGGTCCGGGGCTTACCGTCTCGGGCCATGAAGCCGCCTCCCTCGACCCCGGATGGCGTCCGAGGATCTCGATGAACCCAGGACAGGAAGTGCAATGATCAAGTTTGCGGACGAGGCGACCATCGTCGTGAGTTCCGGCAAGGGCGGCGACGGCTGCGTGGCCTTCCGTCGGGAAAAGTACGTGCCCATGGGCGGACCGGCCGGCGGCGACGGTGGCCGGGGCGGCGACGTCGTCTTCGAAGTCAGGCGCAACCTGCGGACCTTGGCCCACCTGCGCTACCAGCAGACCTTCAAGGCGAAGGGCGGCGAGCAGGGCATGGGCAAGAACTGCTACGGCAAGGCCGGCGAGGACGTCGTCATCGCGGTGCCTCCGGGAACCGTCATCCGCGACGCCGATACGGGCGAGATCATCAAGGACTTCGGGCTCGAGAAGGGCGTGGCCGGGGCCGGGCGCCTCGGCGGCGCGAAGAAGGCCGCCCGTGAGGGACAGGTGGAGGGTCGCTGGGTCTTTTTGAAGGGCGGCAACGGGGGCTGGGGAAATTCCCATTTCGCCACCGCCGTCAATCAGGCGCCCCGCACCTTCCTGCCCGGCCAGCCGGGCAGGACGAGCCGCCTCCATGTCGAGCTCCAGCTCATCGCCGACATAGGCTTCGTGGGTTTTCCCAACGCGGGCAAGTCCTCCCTCCTCGACCAATTCACCAACGCGCGGCCCAAGATCGCGCCCTATCCATTCACGACGAAGATTCCCAATCTCGGCATGCTCCATATCCACGAGCGGGACATCGTGCTCGCCGACATCCCCGGCATCATCGAGGGCGCCCACGAAGGCGCCGGACTCGGCGTGCGCTTCCTCAAGCACATCTCGAGGACGGCCGCCCTGGCCTTCCTGATCGACCTTTCGGACGAGAACTGGCGGGAGGCCTTCGCGGTCCTCCTCGGCGAGCTCGAGTCCTTCTCGCCGGTGCTGGCTACGAAGCGTCGCGTGGTGATCGGCACCAAGCTCGATCTGCCCGAGGCTGCCGAACGACTCCCCGAGCTCGTTTCGGCCCTCCCGGAGGAGGAGGTCCTCGGCCTCTCCGTGTTCTCCGGCGTGGGTCTCGAGGCGGTGCGGGAGCTCTTCCTGCGTTTCCTCCTCGAAGCCGAGGCCGAGACCGCAGCCGGGCAGGTCGAGGATTTCTTCGGCCACGAGTCGGTCGCGGAGGGGGAAGGCGACCCCCTGGCCTCCCTTCTCGGGCCCGAGGGCGGGGACTGAGCCGTCCCCATGCGAGTCCTGATCTTCGGGGGCAGCTTCAACCCGGTCCATTGGGGGCACCTCCTCCTCGCCGAGGAGATCGCCGAGGAGTTCTCCTTCGACCGCGTGATCTTTGTCCCCGCCTGGCGCTCGCCCTTCAAGGACGGTCGCGAGGATCCCGGACCGGAGCGGCGCCTGGCGATGCTCGAGGCCGCCTGCCGCGACAACCCGCGTTTCTCGGTCGACGACCGCGAGATCCGCCGCGGAGGGCCTTCGTACACCATCGACACCGTTCGCGAGCTGCGTTCCGAACTCGGGCTCGAGTCTCCTCCCGGGCTCCTCCTCGGGGATGATCTCCTCGCGGGACTCGAGGGCTGGCGTGAGGTCGAGGCCCTCGGCCGCGAGTCCAGGATCATCGTGGCCCGCCGCGGCGGCGCTCCGGAGTCCTGCATCCTCCCCTGCGAGCGCGCCTCGAACCGCCTCATCCCCCTCGCCTCGAGCGAGATCCGCGCCAGGGTCGCCGCGGGAAAGAGCCTGCGCTACCTCGTTCCCGGCGCGGTAGCCGACTATATCCGCGAGAAGGCGCTCTATGGGGCTTGAGACCCTCGAAGCCGGTCTCGAAGGTCTCGTCGACAGTATGCTCAGCCCGGGCCGGGCGAGGCATTCGCGCGCCGTCGCGGCCCTCTCCGGCCACCTGGCGGGGCTCCACGGTCTCGAACCCCTCCGGGCGCGGGTCGCGGGCCTGGCCCACGACATCTGCAAGGAAATGGATGGAGCGGAACAGGAAGCCCTGGCCCGGCTCTATTCCGCGCGGAAGGATCGACCCCTGCCCTCATCCGGCCTCATCGGCAGGGCCATAGTCCACGGTCCCGCGGCCGCCGGCCATTTGCTCACGGTCCACGGCCTTGAAGATGAGGACATCCTCGAAGCCGTCGCCCTTCACACGATCGGAGATCGCGCGATGGGCGATCTCGCCCGCATCGTCTACGCGGCGGACAAGATCGAACCCGGGCGGCGGCATGTCACCGAGGATTTCCGTCGGCGCTGCGAGCTCCTCCCGCCCAGGGAGCTCTTCGCCGAGGTCCTGGAGTCCACCATGGACTGGATGCGCGCCCAGGGCCGGCCGGTAGCGGCCGAGACCCTCGCCCTCCACGAATCCCTCAGAGCCACCGGGAGCCGAGCATGAGAAGCCTCACCTTCGAGAAGAGCCATCTGCCCCTGGTCGGCATCATTCTCCTCATCGCCGCGAGCCTCGTCTACCTCGGTCTCCAGCTCAGGACCAATCCGGTCGACGAGGCCATCAAGAGCGACCGCATCCTCGACATCCTCGTGATCCTCGAGGAGAAGGGGAAGCCGGTTTCGACCCAACTCTTCTTTTACTATCCCGCGACGGGCAAGGGTGCCGTCCTCGACCTTCCGGGCGACCTCGGCCTCATCATCAAGAGCGTCAACAAGGTGGACCGCATCGACTCTGTCTATCAGGCGGGTCGGCCCCAGGCCTACGTTTCGGAGCTCTCGCGTCTCCTGGCCACCGAGATCCCGCTCTGGCTCGTCTTCGACGAGAAGGGCCTGGGCAGGGTCTGCGATCTCCTCGAGGGTGTGGAGATCTTCCTGCCCGAGGCGGTGGACTCCAAGGGCCCGCCCCGCGTCCTCCTGCCCTCGGGAGCCACCACCCTCGACGGCGACAAGCTGGTGCAGTACGCGGGCTGGTCCCCGCCCGACGAGGACGACGCCGAAGCCTCCTCGAGGAGGCAGAGGCTCTACCAGAGCCTCGTTCGGAAGATCGGCGGCAGATCGGATTGGATCACCAGGGCCGATGTCTTCCCGACCTTCCGGGACTGCGTGGGGACGAACCTCGGGAGCGAGGGCCTGCGCAAGTTCGTGCGCGAGATCGCGCGCATCGACATCGACCACCTCGTGATGCAGCGGGTCACCGGCACGCGGCGAGCGGTGGACAGGAACATCCTCCTTTTCCCCCACTACGACGGGGATCTGGTCCGCGACATCGTCAAACAGACCCTGAACGCCCTGGCTTCGTCCACCGGAGCCCTGGCCGACAAGATCTACACCGTGGAGATCCTCAACGGCACGCCGCTGAAGGGCCTCGCGAATCGGACCGCAGAGATCTTCCAGAGCTTCGGCTACGATGTCGTCTCTGTCGGAAACGCGGACAGGGAGGACTATCCGAGGACCGAGATACTCTACCGCTCGGTAGGGCGCGAGGCCGCCGCCGGCCTCGGCGAAGTGATCCAATGCGGCAATGTCGCGCCCGACCCCGGCGCGACCCCCCGTTCGGACGCCGACTTCACGATCATCCTGGGGTCCGATTTCAACGGGAGGTACGTCAATGGCAACAGATGAGGATAACGCGCGCGATGTGGGAAGGCTTCTTGCCGAGCACCGGGCCGAGGGGGTCGTCCTCCTCGACGTCGGGGAGCACTCGGGTTGGACGGACTGGTTCGTCATCGCGACCGTGGCGGGTGTGACCCAGCTCAGGGCCCTGACACGTCATGTGGACGAGTTCGCGGTCCTTCGCGGCCTCTCCTTCCGTGGCGGCGCCAACATCGCCGACGACGAGGAGTGGGTCCTCCTCGACCTGGGGAACGTGGTCGTCCACCTCATGAGCGCCCGCGCGCGGGAGTTCTACGACCTCGAGAAACTCTGGTTCCAGGCCCGGAGCGAGAAGGTCGATGCGCCCGGGCCCTCAAAGGCCCCCGCGGGCGCCGCCCCGGGCTAAGGTCGGGCCGAAGGAGCGAAAAAAGGACCGATCCTCGGATCGGTCCTTGTCGTCCCTGGAAGCGGTTCCGGCGCTCAGTCACTCGTCGAAGTCGTCGAAGTCGACATCATCCTCGTACTCGTAGTCCTCGTCTTCCTCGTCGGTCTCGTCGTCGAGGTCGTCGGAATCGTCGTCGAAATCGTCCTCGAAGTCGTCGTCGTCCTCGAGGTCGTCGCCGTCGACGTCATCGAAGTCCTCTTCTTCCTCGAAATCGTCGTCCTCGTAGTCCTCGTAGTCGTCGCTCAGGCGGGCGGGGGAGGGGGTGGGTTGATATGGGGCTGCCGATGCGGCGGAAATGCCCTGGAGGGCGAGTTCCGGCACGTGATCGGAACAGTACTGGGTGGAATTCATGGCTCACCTCCCGAGCGGATGAATGGATGTCACTTCCGGATTCTCTGTCCCGCGCCGCCGCAGTCTCCGGCCGGTCAGGACGTGTGAAAATCTAAGAGCGGAGCCGTCCTTCTGTCAACTACGAATTGGAGCCGAAAATCGCCAATTCCGACCCTTTTTTCGCTTTCGCGCGCCGCCCGGGAGGGACCAAGCCGGTGGTTGGAAGGGCTCTCTGCCGGGGCCCTGCCGGGGAAGGCTTCCCTGCCATCCGCTTGCATGAATCCCTTGTCTCGTATAAAATCCTCCGAGGTTTGGCGTCCAAGGAGAACATAGCCATGGAGTTGACCGACATCCGCGTCCGGAGGGTAGGGGCGAAGGGCAAGCTCAAGGCCTATGTTACAGTGACTTTCGACGGCTGTTTCGTCGTCCACAACATCAAGGTCATCGAGGGCAAGGGTGGGGTGTTCATCGCCATGCCGAGCCGGAAGATCCGGGACGGGGAGTACAAGGATATAGCCCACCCCATCCAGCCGGAGTTCCGCGAGAAGTTGCAGGCCGAGATCGTAGCGGCCTACAAGGCCGCTCCCGAGACCGACGAGGCGGCGCCGACCGAATTCGAATGAGGGCCCCGCGGGGCCCGAAGCCAGTGTTCGCCCAGTGGGACGTCGGCAAGCGGTAAGCCACCGGACTTTGGCTCCGATATTCGCAGGTTCGAATCCTGCCGTCCCAGGTATATACAGGATCAAGGATACAAGGAGATTTGACATGGAACACCGAATGCTGACCGCCCAGCTCCGCAAGGAGACCACGAAGGGCGAGCTTCGCACGCTTCGCACGACGGGCAAGATTCCCGCCATCCTTTACGGAGGCGGCGAGGCCGCCATCCGCATCCTCCTCGATGAGACCGAATTCAAGAAGGTCTCCCACGGGATCTCCGAAAGCACGATCCTCAACCTCTCCCTCGAGGGCAAGACCGTCGAGGTATTCATGAAGGAGCGCCAGCGGGACGTCCTTTCCAAGGACGTGATCCACGTCGACTTCCTCGAGATCGTGAAGGGCCGCGTCCTCCATGCCAAGGTCCCCCTCCATCTCGTCGGCAGTCCTGTCGGCGTCCGCAACGGAGGCATCCTCGAGAACCCCGCCCATGAGATCGAGGTGGAGTGCGATCCCCGCTACCTCCCCGAGGGCATCGATGTCGACATCTCCAACCTCGAGGCCAACCACTCGATCCACGTCAGGGACATTCCGGCGATCGAGAACGTCAGGTTCCTCTCGAGCCCCGAGCTCGTCATCGCCTCGGTCAAGTTCGCGAAGGCCGAGGCCGTGCCCGAGGTGGCCGCGGAGGCTGCTCCGGCCGCCGGCGCCGCCCCCGCCGCCGGAGCTGCCGCGGCTCCCGGCGCCGCCCCTGCCGCTTCCGAAAAGAAGGAAGAGAAGAAGTGATCCAGGCGGGAGGGACCAACCTCCCGGCCAAGGACGCGAAGGAGAGAGGGAGGGAGGCCTCCCTCTCTCTTTTTTCGCGGCGCTTCGCCGCTTTTTTCACCGAGCGGGGCTTGGATCCATCGTGTCCGGCCCTGGTCGCCTACTCGGGCGGGCCGGACTCGACGGCCCTCCTCGCCCTCCTGGTCCGACTCGGTGCAGGCCCCCTCGTCGCCTGCCATGTGGACCATGGGATCAGGGCCGAGGCTGAGCGCCGCGCCGAGCGCGAGATCGTCACTCTGACCGCCGATATGCTCGGCGTCCCCCTCCTCGTCGCCGACATCAGACCGGGGGCCGTGGAGTCCAGGGCCCGCCGGCTGGGTTCCGGCCTCGAGGCGGCGGCCCGCTGGTACAGGCAGAGGGCCCTGGGCTCGCGACTTCGCGAGAGGGGCCTCGGGCGACTTTATCTCGGGCACACGGCCGACGACAGTCTCGAGAGCCTGTTGATGGGCTTCCTCGGAGGCGCGGGCCCTGCCGGACTCAAAGGCATTCCCGCGGTGTCGGGACGCCTCGTGCGGCCGCTGTCCGGCTTCGGCAAAAAGGAAATCCTGTCCTGGCTCGAGGCGGAGGGCCTGCCGTATTCCACCGATTCTTCGAATTCCGATCTTTCGCTCAGGCGCAACAGGGTGAGGGGGCTCCTTGTCCCCCTCCTCGATCGGGAGTTCGCCGGCTGGCGCAAGGCCCTCGAGTCTGGCGCCCACCGCTACCGGCTCGACGAGGAGCTGCTCTCCGGGCTGACCGAGCCGATCCGCTTCCTGGCCTCCGACGACGGGAGTCTCGTGACGCAGGCTGACACGCTGCTGGAGGCCCCCCCGGCCCTGGCCTTCCGCGCTCTCGTCGCAGCCTATGCTCGCCTCGACCTCGAGCGCCCCGAGCGCGGACGCTTCGCCGGAGGCCGGGTTCCCTCGAGGATGGTGCTCCGTGCCCTGGAGACGATCGGGAAGGGTCGGTCCTATTCGGCCCACGGCCTCGAGCTCCTTCGCGACTCTTCTCAGCTCAGACTGAGGCCCGCCCTTGATTTTGGAGGTCGGGACGGGTATTTTGTAGTCATCGAAGAAAAGGACGTGGGGAAGGGGCGGGAGCTCCTCCCGGGCCTGCATCTGGAGACGGACTGGGATCGCGCGACTGCTCCGCGGGGCATCATCGAGGGGTGTTTCGAGTTTCCGGTGATCCTGAGGAACCGTCGCCCCGGTGACCGTCTGGCTCAGGAATCCGGCAGCAAATCAGTCGACGAACTCCTCGCGGAATGGCGGGTCCCTCTACGCCTGCGGGACCGGGTCCCGGTGGTCCAGGACCGGAGGGGCCTCGTGGCCCTGCTGGGCTCCGGCTTTCCGGGGGGACGCGACCGCCATCGGGCGGCCTCTGTCCCGATAACGCCCGATGCCAGGTCGCTTGTCATCGAATTGAAAGGAGAGAGGGCATAGACATGGATTTCGACGATCAGAACCAGAGTCCCCAGAAGAAGAACGGCGGTCAACCCGAGGGCCCCATCCGCGGCAACCGGGCGGCCCTGGCCGTCTTTCTCGCCCTCGGGGTCCTCTTTTCGGCCCTCTTCTTCACTAACGAACGCGACACCACGCCGGAGATCCCCTACTCGGCCTTCCTCACCTACCTCGACCAGGGCGACGTCGTCTCGGTGGCGATCCTCGACCAGCTCGAGATCAAGATGACCTTGAAGGGCAAATCCGGCGCGGCCGCCTCCAAGATCACCAAGATCCCCTATGTCGATCTCCAGCTCCTCGACAAGTTGCGCGAAAAAGGGGTCACGATCTCCGGCGGCGAGCGCGCCACCTCCCCCTGGCGCATCGCCCTCGAACTCCTGCCCTGGGTCTTCGGCTTTTTCATCATCTGGATGATGCTCAGGCAGGTCCAGGGCAACAACAAGGCCTTCACCTTCGGCAAGAGTCGCGCCAAGCGCTATGTCGAACCCTCGAAAAAGACCACCTTCGCCGATGTAGCGGGACAGCTCGAGGCCAAGTACGAGCTCGAGGAGGTCGTCGACTACCTCAAGAGCCCGCAGAAGTTCGTGAAGATGGGGGCGCGCATCCCCAAGGGCGTCCTCCTCGTCGGCATGCCGGGGACGGGCAAGACCCTCCTCGCCAAGGCCGTCGCCGGCGAGGCCAACGTCCCCTTCTTCCACATGTCGGGCTCCGATTTCGTCGAGATGTTCGTCGGCGTCGGCGCGAGCCGGGTCAGGGATCTCTTCGAGCAGGGCCGCCGCAGCGCCCCCTGCATCATTTTCATCGACGAGCTGGACGCCGTGGGCCGCACGCGCGGCGCCGGCTACGGCGGCGGCCACGACGAGCGCGAACAGACCCTGAACCAGATGCTCGTGGAGATGGACGGCTTTGAGACCAAGGACGGGGTGATCATCCTCGCGGCGACCAACCGCCCCGATGTCCTCGATCCCGCCCTCCTCAGGCCCGGCCGCTTCGACCGTCAGGTCGTCGTAGCCATGCCCGACGTCAAGGAGCGCGAGGATATCCTTGCCATCCACATGAAGAAGATCCCCGTCGATCCCGACATCGATTCGAGGCGCATCGCCCAGGCCACGCCGGGCACCAGCGGCGCCGATCTCGCCAACCTCGTCAACGAGGCGGCCCTCTTCGCGATCAGGAAGGGCCGCGAGCTCGTCGGGATGGTCGATTTCGAGGAGGCGCGCGACAAGGTCATGATGGGGACGGCGCGGAAGAGTCTCTTCATCACCGCCGTCGAGAAGCGGGCCACCGCCGTCCACGAGGCGGGCCACGCCCTCGTCACCTACTTCGTCGACAACATGGATCCCCTCCACAAGGTCACCATCATTCCCCGCGGCAGGGCCCTGGGCCTTGCCCTCGCCCTGCCCGAGAAGGATGCCTATTCGCACTCCAAGTCCTGGCTGATGGACTATATGGTCTTCGCCTTCGGCGGCTACGCGGCCGAGAAGATCGTCTATGGGGAGACCACGACGGGCACGGCCCAGGACCTCAGGCAGGCCACCGATTTCGCCCGCAAGATGGTCTGCGAGTGGGGCATGGCTGAGTCCATCGGCCCCGTCGCCTACGGCCAGGCCGAGGAGCCCATCTTCATCGGCAAGGAGATCGCGCGACACAAGGACTACTCCGAGGACACCGCGATGAACATCGACAAGGCGATCCGCTTCTTCCTCGACGAGGCGGCCGGCCGGGCCATCGCGATCCTCACGGGCAACAAGGACAAGCTCGAGCGCCTCGCCGACGAGTTGATCGCGAAGGAGACCCTCCTTGACTCCGACATCCGCACCCTCTTCGGCTTTCCGCCCAGGGTGCGCGCCCAGGAGGCCTAGGGCGACCATGGCCACAAGGCGCCTCCGCGGGGCTCGAGCCCCGTCCCTCCGCCTCGTCTTCCTCGCGGCCCTTCTCCTCGGGGGCTTGGGCCTCGGTGCGGAGGCGGGAGGCGAGAGGGCCGCGGCGCCCTGGATCGTCGCGATCCAGCGCAGCCTCGAGGAGGGCAGGCCGGCCGAGGCCGTGGAGACGGCCCGGACGGCTCTCGGGGATATCGGCACCGATTCCGACCTCCACCTTCTCTTCTCGCGGGCCCTCCTCGCCGCCACCGGCGAGGCGAGGCCGGCCCTCGCGGAGACGGAGGCGGCCCTGGCCGCCGACAGTTTCGTGGCCTTCCGCGCCGACGAGGCGCGTCTCCTCGAAGCCTCCCTCCTCCTCCGCCTGCGTCGTCCGGCCGACTCCCTCGCCGTTCTCGCGAGGCTTGACGAGAAGGGCGCCGAGGGCCTTCTTCTCAGGCTTCGTTCCCTCCTCCTGGCCTCGGACAGAGGCGTCGCCCGGGCGGATTTCGACGAGGCCAGAAGGGCCTATCCCGACGACCCCCGCTTCGCCAGGCTCTTCTTCGAGCGCGGAGCCGTCTCGGGAGATTCCTGGTCCCGGAATCTCGCGGACTTCTACCTCCGCCGCCTCGCCTCGCTTTCGACCTCCGATCCTGACCTCGCCCTCGCCGCCCTGCCCTTTGTGGCCTCCCAGGCGGAGCGCAGGCACCTGCTCGAAGGCTACCGCGCCCAGGGAGGCAGGGCGGGCATCCTCGAAGCCCTCTCCTATGGGCTCATCGGCGGCGGCGCGGCCGTGGATCAGGCCTTCGCCGACGGGACCGGCCTCGATGCGACATTCCTGCGTGGCCTGGCCGACGCGGTTCAGGGCGGCGAAGGCGAGGCGAAGCTGAGAGCGAGCCTCGCGGCTTTTTCCGGAACCCTCGGCGAGGACCGAGATGGCGACGATTACGCAGAGACCTGGACCGTCTACGCCTCGGGCAAACCGCTTTCATGGAGGCTCGACCAGGACCAGGACGGTGTCATGGATCTGGTGGTCCGCTTCCGCTTCGGCGAGCCGCAAGAGGCCCTGGGCTCCGCGGGCCCGACCACGAGGGCTTTCACGTGGTCCGGCTTCCCCTATCTATCCGAGCTTGGAATAACCGAGGCGAAGCAGACTTGGTTCCCCGATCTGCCCCTTCCCTCCTCTCCATCCACGAGTTCGCAGCGCCGCTATCTCCTCGTCGCCGAGGCCCTCGCCTACAGGCCCTTTCGGAGCGAGACCCTGCCCGGCCAGACGGACTCCTTCGCCCTCCTCGCCGATACGGGCCAGGCTCCGCCTACGGACCAGGCGGCCCTTGCCGCCGCCCGGGAGCTTCTGGTCTCCGAAGGCGGCAGGCAGATCGACATCAGGATCGCGGGCGGCCTCGCCCTCTCCGGGACCATCGCCTTCGGAGGCGGAACGCGGGGGAGGCTGGTGTACCGCCAGGGCAGGCCCTGGAATGAAAGGCTGGACCGCGACGGCGACGGCAGTTTCGAGACCGGCTTCGCCCTCGATCCTGAGAGCCCGCCCTGGGCGCCCCGGGCCCTCTCCATGAGCGCGGACCTCGACGGAGACGGGAGGGACGAATACACGGAATCCTTCATCGGTGACGGGAAGAAGACCTGGGACTTCGACGGCGACGGCCGCCCCGACGCGGTCGAGACCCGGGCTCCGAACGGCACAATTACGAGAGAATTCTCGAGCCGCCTCGACGGAGTCCTCGACGAGGGCGCGGTGGTCTCCCCGGAGGGCCGCCTCGTCGCGGTGCTGCGCCAGGGCAAGGCGCTGGCCCTCGTACCCGATGCCAATCCCCTCGTGCTTTGGATTGGCTCCAAGCCCTACGATCTCGGAGCGGCCCTTCCGGCGGATGAAGGCATCCACGAGAAGGGCGGGAAGCGTTATCGCCTCCTCAGGGCCGGCCAGTTCTATCTCGCGGAGCTCCTTCCTTGAAAAGGGGGGGGGCGGCCTCCCTCGCCTTGGCGCTGATCCTACCCCTGGCCTCCTGCGCCTCGGGCGGGGAGAAGCCACGGGTCCTCGAGTCCTATTCGGGAGCCAAGTTAGCCGAACTCAGGAGTCTAGCGGCCAAGGAACCCTCCCGGGCCCTCGAGGTCCTCGCCTCCCTCATGCTTTCCGGAACGACTCCTTCGAGCCTCGAGCCGGCGGCCGGGTGGAGGGCCTTCTATTCCGAACTCACCGCGGCCCTCGCCGAGCGCCATGCCGCCGAGCTGGCCCGGGGGGATCTCGGTGCGGCCCTCTCGTCCTGGCGCTCCCTCGCCGCCCTCGCCTCGGATCCCGGCTTGCGTGACGCCCTCCCTCCGGGGGCGGCCTCCCTCGTCGCCGGAGGCGCCGCCACGGGCAGGGTCCTCGAGCTCGAGCTGGCGGAATCGAAGTGGAAGGCCGGGATGAAGGCTCCGGCCCTGGCCGAGGCCTCGCGCATCCTCCTCGATGGGCAGGGCGGCCCAGAGGGGGCGACCGCGGAGAGCGCGGCGGCGCGCGAAACCTGGCTGGGGAGGGCTCTCGAGGCGGGTGACGGGAATCTCGCCGAAGGACTCGCGAGCCAAGGCTCGCCCGTCGCAGGAACCCCCTCGGCGCCGAAGAGCCTAGAGCTCGCTCCCGAAGCGGTATCGGTTCTCGCATCGGGCGTATACACGATCCGCGTCGACCGGGGCATCAAGATCGAGCAGGGACTCGGTACGCCCGACCGCGTGCTCGGTTCTGGCTTCGCCGTGGACGACCAGGGGCATATCGTCACCAACTACCACGTGATCGCGAGCGAAGTCGACCCGGCCTGGGAGGGTTACTCCCGGGTGACCGTCAAGCCCGCCGACGATCCCGACGCGCGGATACCCGCCCGGGTCATCGGCTGGGATCCCCTCCTCGACCTCGCCCTTCTCAAGGCCGATCTGCCCCCCCATCATGCCTTCGCCATCTCGGGCGCGGCATCGGTACTGCAGGGCTCGCGCATCTACGCCATCGGCACACCGGCCGGCCTCGAATCCACCATCACCTCGGGGATCGTCTCGGCCCTCGGGCGGAAACTCCTGGGCTGGGGCGAGGTCATCCAGGTCGACGCTCCCCTCAATCCCGGCAATTCGGGCGGCCCCCTCGTCGATGCCGAGGGCTCCGTGGTCGGGGTGGTCTTTGCCGGCATGCCCGAGTACCAGGGCCTGAGCTTCGCCATCCCCCGGGCCTGGCTGGCCCGCGACCTTCCCGCCCTCTTCGAGGGAGGACGGATCGATCATCCCTGGCTCGGTCTCCTCCTGGCCGATCCGCCCAAGGGTCGGGAGGGGCTGGAGGTCGTCTATCGGCATCCCCTGGTTCCCGACACCCTCGCCGTCGGTGACCGCATCCTCGCGATGGACGGGCAGGCCCTCGGCAGGGTCCTCGATCTCGAGACCCTCCTCCTCGACCGAAAGCCGGGGGAACTCGTGAGCCTCCGCGTCAGGGGGCCCGGCGGTGACAGGCTGGTCATCAGGGCCCTGGGGAGCAGGCCGGAAAAGCCCCTCGAAAACGCCATCGAGAACGACAGCCACGAGCACCTGCTTTCGCCCCTCCTGGGACTGCGTGTCATAAAACTGCCGCCCTCCGCCCTCTCCTGGGAAAACTACTCGATCCTCGCGGTGCGCCCGGGTTCGATCGGGGACGAGGCCGGACTTTCCGAAGGCGATCCCCTGGCCCTGCGCTCCCTCGAGCTGAAAAAAAAGGAGGGCTTCGCCCTTCTCCAGATCCTCGTGAAAAAAAGAAAAGCGGGCTTCCTCGAAAGCATCATCCAGCTCCCGGTCAACCTCGATATTCCCGATTTCCTGTAGCATTTCCATGCCGCCGAATCGGTTTTCTGATTGGCGGGGACGCGGACAGGCGTACTATACTGGGGGGCGGAGCGGCCGGTCCCTGGGGGCCGGGACTTCCGCGAACAGCCGTCTGTGACGGGGGGGGAGAGGCGAAACCTATGAACGGGGAAAAACAGCCATCCAAGGGTTTTCTCGCCTTGAGCGGTTCGCTCACGGTGGATCGGGCGGCCTCCCTCAAGTCGGCCCTCCTCGAGGGTCTCGGCCGGGGCGTCGACCTGACAGTCGATTTCGGGGCCCTCGACGACCTCGACCTTTCCTGCTTCCAGATCCTTCTCGCGGCTATGCGCCACTCGACGGCGCGGGGTCCGGAACTTCACTTCACCGGAACCCTTTCGCCGAAGGTGGCCCGGCGCCTCCGGGCGGGCGGTCTCGCGCCGCAGCGGATTTCCTCGGGCGAGGATCTCGAGCTGAGATTCAGGGAAACCGTCGGAGCCAAAGAATGATAGACAAATTCAAGGCCACCTTCCTCGAGGAGGCCGCCGAACTCCTCTCCCAGCTCGAGGACACCCTTCTCGAGTTGGAGGCCAGTCCCTCCGACGCCGAGCTCATCAACAAGGCCTTCAGGGCCATGCATACGGTCAAGGGCTCTTCGGCCATGTTCGGCTTCGAATCGGTCTCGCATTTCACCCATGAGGTCGAGAACATGCTCGATCGCTGCAGGAACGGCGAAATCAGGGTCGACCGGGATTTCATCGGTCTCACCCTCAAGGCCCGCGACCACATCCGCCGTCTCCTCGAGTTCGAGCTCCCTCCTCCCGAGGTCGTTGACGAGGGCAAGCCCATTCTCGAGTCAATTTTCAGCCGTCTCGGCGACGTGGCGGCGACTGTCCTGGGGGCTGTGGAGTCCCTCGTGACAGCTCCCCCGAGCCCTCCCCCGAGTCCTGCCTCGAGCCCCGCCCCCGTCGAGAGGGCGCGCGAGAGCGGCACCTGGCGCATCGCCTTCAAGCCCGCGGCGGATATCTTCAAGGACGGGACCAAGGTCCTGAACCTCCTCGAGGAGCTCGGGGACATGGGCGAGGCCACGATCTATCCCCATCTGGCCGAGGTCCCCTCCCTCCTCGAGATCGACCCGGAGCGTTGCTACTGCGCCTGGGACATCGTCCTCACCACCGACAAGGACAGGAACGCCATCCGCGATGTCTTCATCTTCGTGGAGGACCGGGCCGTCGTCGGTGTCGAGCCGGTGGCCACTCCGAGCGGGCCCCCGGGAGAGGCCAAACGTCTCGGCGAGATCATCGTCGAGCGCGGCCTCGTGGACCGCTCCACCCTCGGCAAGGTCCTCGGAAGCCGGAAGAAGATCGGCGAGGCCCTGATCGAAAGCCAGCTCGTCTCGAAGAGCGAGATCGAATCGGCCCTCCTCGAGCAGGACCACCTCAAGAAGCTGCAGGAAAGAAAGGAGGCTTCGGGCGCCTCCATCCGGGTCCCCAGCGAGAAGCTCGACAGCCTCGTCGACCTCGTGGGCGAGCTCGTGACCCTCCAGGCCCGGCTGTCGCAGACCGCCCTGGGCCAGGAGGACGGCATCCTCGGTTCCATCTCCGAGCAGTTCGAGCGCCTCATCTCCCAGCTACGGGACAACACCATGTCGATCCGGATGCTACCCATCGGGAGCACCTTCAACAAGTTCCGGCGGGTCGTTCGGGACCTCTCCATCGAGCTCGGCAAGGAGGCCGAACTCGTCACCGAGGGGGCCGAGACCGAGCTCGACAAGACCGTCATCGAAAGGCTCGGCGACCCCCTCGTCCACATAATCCGCAACTCCCTCGACCACGGCATCGAGCTGCCCGACCAGCGCGCCGCCATCGGGAAGCCCCGGGCCGGCACCATCCGCCTCGCGGCGCGCCACTCCGGAGCCTATGTGCTCATCCAGGTCTCGGACGACGGAAACGGCCTCGACCTCGAGGCGATCAGACGCAAGGGCCAGGACCGGGGACTGATCGCAGCCGGCCAGGAGCTCTCCGACACCGAACTCTTCCAGCTCATCTTCGCGCCCGGCTTCTCGACGGCCAAGGCCATCACCACGGTCTCGGGCCGGGGGGTGGGCATGGATGTCGTCAAGCGCGAGATCGACGCCCTCGGCGGTTCGGTCCAGCTCGACTCGAAGAGCGGACGCGGCACCCTCGTGACCCTGAAGCTCCCCCTCACGCTGGCGATAATCGAGGGCCTTCTCGTGCAGATCGGCGGCGAGTTCTACGTGATCCCCCTCTCCTCGGTCGATGGCTGCATCGAGATCTCGCGCGACGAGCTCGCGAAGCTCGGAGAGCGCCGCATCCTCTCCTATCGCCAGGAACTCGTGCCCTTCGCTCCCCTCCGCGGCTGGTTCGCCTCGGAGGGGGAGGAGCCCGCGATCTCCCAGATAGTCATCGTCCAGGCCATGGACACCAAGGTGGGTTTCGTGGTCGATCAGGTGGTGGGGGACTACCAGACCGTCATCAAGCCCCTCGGCCGCATGTTCCGCGACGTCGAGGGTCTTTCAGGGGCGACGATACTCGGGGACGGCACGGTCGCTCTCATCCTCGACATCAACAGGCTCGCGCTCGCCGTCCAGAAAGAGGGGAGGGAGAGAGCCGCCACGAAGGGTCCGGACCTGTGAAGCGAGGCGAGGGGCAGGCCAACTCGGCACCTCTCCACGAGCTTCCGACCCTGACGGCCGGGGATTTCTCGCGCCTCTCCTCCTTCATCGAAGCGGAACTCGGCATCAGGATGCCCGAGAGCAAGCGGGTGATGCTGGAGTCGCGCCTGGTCAAGCGCCTCAGACAGCTCTCGCTCCGCGACTTCCCGAGCTACATCGAGTACGTGTTCTCGGAGGAGGGACGGGCCTCCGAGCTCATCAACATGATAGACGCGGTCACCACCAACAAGACCGATTTCTTCCGCGAGGCGGACCACTTCGAGTTCCTCCTCTCGCGCATCCTGCCCGCCTACAGCAGGGAAAGGCGACCGGAGCCCAGGCGCTTCTGGTCGGCGGGCTGCTCGACGGGCGAGGAGCCCTACACCCTCGCGATGGTCCTCGAGGAATACCGGACGAAGGATCCTGCCTTCGCGTACACCATCTTCGCGAGCGACCTCTCCACCCAGGCCCTCGCGAAGGCCGAGGAGGCGGTCTACCCCGAGTCCCAGGCCGAGCCCGTGCCGATGAGCTTCAAGAAGCGCCATTTCCTCCGGAGCCGCAACCACGCGCAGGGCCTCGTACGGATCAAGCCCGAACTCCGCTCCAAGGTGAGCTTCGCCCGGCTCAATTTCATGGACGAGCACTATCCGGTGGAATACTCCTTCGACGTCGTCCTGTGCCGCAATGTGATCATCTATTTCGAAAGGCGGGTGCAGGAGCGGATTCTCGAGCGCATCCTGCGCCACCTGAGGCCGGGGGGCTGGCTCCTCGTCGGGCATTCCGAGACCCTGGCCGGCATGCCCCTTCCGATCAGGTCGGTGGCTCCGACCATCTATGTCAAGGAATGAGGCCGGAGAGGTGCCATGGCTAACTCCATACGCGTCCTAGTCGTCGATGATTCGGCCGTGGTGAGGCAGACCCTCAAGGAGGTCCTCGATTCCGATCCAGAGATCGAGGTCTGCGGCGTCGCCGCCGATCCCATCTTCGCGCGCCGCTACCTCGAGAACGAGAAGCCCGATGTCATCATAACGGACGTGGAGATGCCGCGGATGGACGGCCTCACCTTCCTGCGCTCCATCATGGAGGAGAACCCGATGCCCGTCGTGGTCTGTTCCTCCAAGACCGAGGAGGGCTCGGAGAACGCGATGAAGGCCCTCGAGTACGGGGCCGTGGAGATCGTGCAGAAGCCCAAGCTCGGCACCAAGCAGTTCCTCGAGGAGTCGAAGGTCCGGCTCTGCGACGCCGTCAAGGCGGCCTATCTGAGTCGGGGACACCTCCGCCCTCTCAAGCCCGCCCCTCGGGAGGAGCGCAAGTCGATCGAGCCCAAACTCACCGCCGACGTGATCCTGCCCAAGCCGGACTCCGGACGGATTTCCGTCGAGACGACGGACAAGATCGTGGTGGTCGGCGCTTCCACGGGCGGCACCGAGGCCCTCCGCGAATTCCTCGAGGCCCTGCCCGAGGACTCCCCGGGCATCGTAATCGTCCAGCACATGCCCGAACATTTCACGGCGGCCTTCGCCAAGCGTCTCGACTCGATCTGCAGGGTCACGGTCAAGGAAGCCTCCGACGATGACACGGTCGTGCGGGGCCGGGTCCTCATCGCCCCGGGCAACCGGCACACCCTACTCAAAAGGTCGGGGGCCCGGTATTATGTCGAAGTGAAGGACGGCCCCCTGGTCTGCCGCCACCGGCCGAGCGTCGACGTGCTCTTCCGTTCGGCGGCGCGTTACGCGGGCAAGAACGCGGTGGGGGTCATCATGACCGGCATGGGCGACGACGGGGCGCGGGGGATGAAAGAGCTCCACGACACCGGGGGCCAGACCATAGCCCAGGACGAGCAGAGCTGCGTCGTCTTCGGGATGCCCAACGAGGCGATCAAACTCGGAGGCGTGGACGTCGTCCTGCCTCTTTCTGGTATCCATCAGGAAGTCCTGCGTCGCGCACGGTAGCGCGGACGGACGGACGGACGCGAATTTCGGGAGGGACAGGGACCATGGCAAAGAAGATCCTCATCATCGACGACTCCGCCGCCATCCGACAGAGCATCTCCTTCATCCTGCAGCAGGAAGGTTACGAGACCGTCGAGGCCCAGGACGGCCAGGAGGGACTGAACATGCTCGGCACCGTCGGCACCCTCGACCTCATCATCACCGATGTCAACATGCCGAATCTCGACGGCATCGGCTTCATCCGGAAAGCCCGGGAGATCCCGGCCTTCAAGTTCACGCCCATCCTCGTTCTCACCACGGAGTCCCAGGGCTCCAAGATGAACGAGGGCAAGGAGGCCGGCGCCACGGGCTGGATCGTCAAGCCCTTCAACGCGGAAAAGCTTCTCGGCGTGGTCAAGAAGGTCGCGGAATAGGAGGGGATATGGAAGGGAACGCGAGCAGGCGCTTTCTCGCCTTCGATCTCGGGGACGTGGTCTACGCCGTCGAGGTGGAGCGCGTCGAAGTCGTGCTGGAGATGGTGCCCATCACGCGCGTTCCCAGGGCACCGGCCCACCTGCGGGGCGTCATCAACTACCGGGGGACCGTCATTCCCGTGGCCGACCTCCGCGTGCGCTTCGGCGAGGGCCTGACCGACACGACGGCGGCCGCCAGCATCGTGGTCCTCGGTCTTCCCCAGGGCTCCGACGAGGTGACGATCGGCATCCTGGCCGACGGCGTCCGGGAGGTCATCGACCTCGAGGTCGAGCGCATCAAGCCCGCCCCCGGTTGGGGCAATCGCGAGCTCGACCGCATGGTCCAGGGCGTCTACGAGAGGGAGGGGTCCTTCATCGTCATCCTCGACATCGAGAAGGCCTTCGAGAGCGTCGAAGCCGCCTGAACCCGGACCGACAGGTCAGAAATTCAGTCCCCGGTAGATCCTCGCCTCGAAGGGAGCCAGGGCGGGGTTCCCCGGCTTCCTGGCTTCCCTCCCGAGCCCGATGGCGAAGTCGTCCACGATACGCGCGGGCCTCTCCGAGAGGATGATCACCCGATCGGCCAGGTAGAGGGCCTCGGTGGGATCGTGGGTGACGAGGAGGGCTCCCCGGCCCTCGTTCCGCCTGAGTTCCAGAAAGAGATCCATGAGGCCTCGCTTCAATCTGACGTCCACCGACTGGAAGGCCTCGTCGAGGAGGATGAAGTCGGAGGGATAGGAGAAGGCCCGGGCCAGGGCGGCGCGCTGTCGCATCCCTCCCGAGAGCTCGGAGGGCCTCCGGTCGAGACTGTCCCCCAGGCCCGATTCCGCAAGGAGGGCCGTGGCGCGCGACCGGGCGGCCTCCCCCTCGAGTTCGGAGCCCGCGAGGGCGAAGAGCACATTGTCGAGGATCGTGGCCCAGGGCAGGAGCCGGGGTTCCTGGAACACGAAGGAAAAGCGGAAGGCCGCGAAGTCGGCGCGGGAGCCCTCATGATCGGCATCGAGTCCGGCCAGGATCCTCAAGAGGCTCGTCTTGCCGCAGCCCGAGGGACCGAGGATCACCGGCATGGTCGCAGGATCGAGCTCGAGTTCGAGGCCATCGAGCACGCGAAGCTCGCCGTAGCTCTTCCCTATCCCGCGGAGCCTAGGCGCCATGATTCCCCGCCTCCCCGATGAGCCGGGCGAAGATCCACTCGGTGAGGCCGCAGAGGAGGATGGCCGAGAGGGCCCAGGCGAAGACCCGCGGCGTCTCGAGGAGGACCCGCGAGGCCTGCATCCCCGAACCGATGGCGTGGAGGGGTTGGGAGAGGACCTCGCCGGCGACGACCACCTTCCACGAGAGCCCGAGGGTCGAACGGGCCCCCGAGAGCATATGGGGAAGGGCGGCCGGGAGCCTGAGCCCGAGGAAGACCCGCCGGGCCGGCACCTTGAAGAGGGAGGCCATCTCGAGGAGTTCGGGACTGGCTACCCTGGCGCCCGCGGCCGCGGCCTGGGTCATGACCGGGAAGGACATGAGGAAGGCGGCGAAGACGGGGACGAAGCCCGCGGGAAACCAGAGCAGGGTGAGAAGGATGAGGGCGAGGACGGGAGTGGCCCTGATCGTGGTGAGGAGGGGGGCCAGGGCGGCCGCGAAAAGGGGTGAGGTGCCGCTCGCGAAACCCGCGAGGCCGCCCAGGGCGAGGCTCAGGCCGAAGGCCGACAAGCCGCGGCCGAAGGTGGCTCCCAGGGCGGACAGGAAGTCGGCGCTCCCGAGGAGGCCGGCGAATTCGCCCAGGACGCGAAGTGGGGAGGGGAGGATGAGGGCCTGGCCCACCGCGAGGGAGCCCAAATGCCAGAAGATGGCCAAGACTGCTATCGAGGCCAGGGAGGCGGCGAGGCGACCCCTTCCCCTCTTCCTTCCCACGAGTCGCTAGTTCTTCGCGCCGTAGAAGGCGGCGTCGGGGAGTCTCCCGCCGATCGAGTCGGGTGCGAGGGCGAGGAACTCGGCGAGGAGGGCCTCGATCGAGGGTCGGGCCTCGGCGGGCGTCTCGAAGACAAAATTGCAGCGGGGGATCGCGGCGGTCGCGACGGCCGCGGGAAGGCCGAGGCCGTTCTTCTCGACGAGGAGGCCGGCGGCCTTGGGATCCTTGACGACGGCGGCGATCGAGGCCCGCACGGCCTCCAGTATCCTGGCCCTTCCCTCGGCGCCGAGCTTCCCTCCGGCGCGGAAGACCAGGGCGGTCATCGGGTAGTCCTTCATTCCTGTCGAGGCCTTCCAGAGGGCGGCGATGTCGAGGGGAGCCACGAGGAGGGGGAGCTCGGGCCGGGCGAGACGCTCCTGGGCGTTCTTGAGCCGGGCCTGGGTGGCGAAGGGTTCGGGAAGGAGGGCGGTGGCGATCCTTCCCGTCGCGACGGCCGAGGCCATCTCGGGATAGGGGAGGGCGTAGGCGAGACGGAGGTCGGTGGCGGGGACGAGACCGGCCTCCCTGAGGAGACGCTGGATGAGGAAGTCGGGGGTCGCGCCCTGGCCGGCTACGTCGAGTTCCTTGCCGCGCAGGTCGGCCAGGGTCTTGAGGGAGGGATCCGTGGTGAGGAGGCTGAGGTTGCCGTTTCCGATGATGGCTCCCAGCTCGAGGGGGATGCCGGAGGCGCGGAGCTTCGCCGCCATGTTGAGGGGAAGGACGGCCACTTCGACGCGCCCGCCCAGGATGGCAGCTGCCATCAGGTCGGCGCTCGGGAGGGCGCTCATCTCGACGAGACCCTCGGCGAGGCGGGGCGGCTCCTCGAAGAGGCCGACGAGGGCGATGCCGCTCGGCCCCTTCAGGGCCGCCATGGGGATCGTGACCTGGGCCCGGAGGGGGGCCGCCATCATGAGGGCGAGGGCGGCGAAGACGAGGGAAAGGGGCGAGCGAAGAATGCGGTTCTGCAAATCGGGCCTCCTGTGCGAGTATACTACCTTATCCGTATAATGAATGCAGGGAGAAGGTCGATGGAGTGCCAGGGCTGCGGCGGGAAGGCGACGATCCTCATACGACGAAAAGGGCCCGAGGGCGCCTCGGACCTCTCGCTCTGTGACGCCTGCGCCGCCGCCCGGGGCATCTCCGCCCGTTCCGGGTCCATCGAGCTCTCGATGGGCGAGCTTCTCGGCAGGGTGGGGGAGGAGAACCAGGTCCCGGGGACCTGCCCCGATTGTGGAATGGACTTGCGGCGTCTGCTCAGGCGCGGACGCTTCGGCTGTCCCTCCTGCCTCGGCGTCTTCAAGGACCACCTCGATGCCCCCCGCCGTGCCGATGCCCCCTCACCGGCCTCTGCGGCACCGAGTCCCGAGGACCCCGCCCTCCTCCGAAGCTACCTGCGCCTCGGTCGGAATTTCCCCGACCTTCCCTTTCCCGGCCCGGGCGGGGGGAGTCCGAGTTCCCTCGCGAAACACACTGACCACAGGGCGAGTCCTCTTCTGGCGAGGGCGGGCTACTCGGTCACGGGTCTGGACGTCTCCCCTGCCACTGTCCTCGAGGAGTTGGCCCAGATCGGCGATCTCCCTCCCTCATGGCTCGCAGATCCGCAGTCCCTGCTCGCGAAGCACCATGATGACGGCTTTCTCTGCCTCCTCGACGTCGATGACCATCTGTCATGGCGGGGGGCTCGCCGGGGTCTGGCCCTCGCCGCCCTCGAGAGCGAGA
>Ga0334722_10000136_pt1 | contig 106322 bp, 102 predicted proteins | sample C3_bottom_MG_FD_207210 | JGI IMG/M metagenome (GOLD analysis project Ga0334722, IMG submission 207210) | Sediment microbial communities from Yellowstone Lake, YNP, Wyoming, USA - C3_bottom | ecosystem: Environmental > Aquatic > Freshwater > Lake > Sediment | place: USA: Wyoming | collected...
TGATGATGTCGCCGGGGTGCACCGGTGCGTTAAGATCGACCTTGACCGCGGTATTGGTGGCGTCGCCATCGCGCACGATGAAAATCTTGCTCATGGAAGCGCGTTCCTTGAAGCCGCCGGCGATCGATACGGCCTTACGCACCGTCAGCCCCGGCTGGTATGGAAAGCTGCCGTTGTTGCCGACCTGCCCGTTGATGAAATAGGGCCGATACTCGTCTATGGTCACCGCCACCCGCGGGTTGACCAGATAGCTTCCACGCAATCCGTCGGTGAGCAGCTTTTCCAGTTCGCCGACGGTCTTGCCGCGGACTTGGATTTCGCCCAGCACCGGATAGGAGATGGTGCCCGCGTCGGTGAGGCGTATGCGTTCGCGCTTCAGATCGTCTTCGCCGTAGACAGTGATGCTGATCACGTCGCCCGTCGACAACAAATACTTCGAGAGCGTGTCGACCTTGGGAGCTGCATCGGCAGCGGCTTGCGCCGAGGCGCCGGCGCAGGCCAGGCAAAAGAAAACGAAAACTAGGAAACGGCTAGTACGCAACATGGGAATCCATACTCCGCAAAAGCGGGCCGGCAATGGATCTTGCCAGAGCGCAAATTCTATCAGAGGGTCGCATTGACGAACAGCATGAACACATTGCTTTTGAAATCGAAATTATTGTCGTCGGAATTACGCGCGGTGTGGGTATAGTCGGCGCCGAAGCTCAACCAGCGCCGCATCTTGTAGCTCGCCTTGAGTCCGTATTTCTGGGTGTTGTCGGTGCGGGCCGCGCCTTGGTAGGCATCGGATGTATAGGACGCGGAGGCGTCAGTCGTGAGCCGGCTCGACCAGTCGTGCGACCAGCGCACGGTGGTGGGCGTCCGGTTGATGAAATTGCCCACGCCGCCGGTGGTCTCGGCCGGCGCGCGGTTGATGGTCAGAATTACATGCGAGTAGGTAAGCGGGCTCCAGCGCACATCGCCCGCCCAACTGACGTTGGACGAACTGCCGCGCGTGGAATCGTCGAAATTCTTTTTCGTCACGCCAATCTTGAACGTGCCCGTAGTCTTCGCCGTCGCCTCCCAGGTCGCGCCGACGTGGAATAGATTTTCGGTGCTGTCCAGGGTGGAGTCGGAGAGCGCGTAGTCCACCTTGCTGTGCTTGCCCTGTAAGATGAGCGAGGTCTTGGGGCCGACGCGCCAGTAGAAAGTGGCGCCCAGGTCGTCCGCAGTGCGATCGTTGGCGGCGGTGATTGCGCGGTTATTCAGGTACTCGCGCTGAGTCTTGCCGAGCTCGAAGTCGATGCGACCCTGGGCGCCCGGGGCGCCAAAGGAGACGATGCCCTGACCATACACATTGCGGTAGTGATCGGGCGTGTCCGAAAGCGGGTTGTTGGTCGAACCGCGCGCATCCACGCCATCGATATAGTCGAGCCTCAGGCTGGCGCGCAGACGCGTGCCCAGATTCAAATCCGCCAGGCCATTCAGGTTGTAGTTGGTTGAATTTTCCGTCGTATGGTTCTGATACTGGTTGATGGTCGTGCTCATGCGCAAGCTGAAGGTGTTCGCCCCTTGCTTGGACTCCAGTCGCAGCGCCGGAGTGAGCACCAGGATCTGGTCGCTGGTCTTGTTGTTCGGCGTACTGAAAATATTGTCGTTGTGCTGCACATTCAGTTGCGCCGACGGATAGACCGTCACGAGCATGTCCATCAGCCTGAGCGTCATGCCGCCGACCTGCGCCGCGCCGCTTTGCGATGCCGCCTGGCCGCTGGCGGAGTAGGGAACCGTCTGCTCCGCCGTCCCGGCAGGCGAAGCCTGACCCGTCTGCTGTGCAGACGCAGCAGAAGTCAGTGCCGCCATACCGGTCAAGGCGAACAGCGGCAAAGGGTAAATGGTCCGGCGTTTGCGCATTGCGCTCTGATTTATTGTGCTTCGCTGAAAACGTGCAATTTTAGTCTGCGGGAGGCGCACAGCGTTCTTGCCGCGGCGCAAACAATTGTCAAATGTTGTGTATTCCGGGGGCGAGCCGATCTTGGCTTGATTCCCGGTTCGCCCGCACGCGCCGCAATCCATACCGGACCAGAAGAATGTAGAGACCAAATACGGCCATGGCGGTGTAAAACATCAGGCGTTCCGGAACGCGCAGCGCCCAGCCGGTAACCCCCGCGGCGGCGAGCACGAATGCGACCAGCAGGATCAGCGCCACGGCGCTTCCCGCCGGCATGCCGAGATCGATCAGGATATGGTGCACATGGGTGCGGTCGGCTCGAAACGGGTTCTGCCCTTTGATGAGGCGCCGGCTCATGCAAACGAGGGTGTCGCTGATCGGGATCGCCACCAGCCAGATCGCGGTGACCGGTGCGAACAGTTGCGGTCGCGATTGGGCGGCGTCGACGGTGAACCACGCCAGCGTGAATCCAAGCGACAGGCTGCCGGCATCGCCCAGAAATATCGCGGCACGGTTGCGCCAGGGCGTGCGCAGATTGAACGCGAGGAAAGCCGCGAGAGCACCCAGTAGTCCCAGCGCCGGTCCCAGTCGGGCGGCGCTGCCGCTCGCCGCGCTCATCACCGCGATCCAGAACACCGCGATGAACACGAGGCCCGCGCCCAGGCCGTCAGCGCCGTCGCAAAGGTTGATCGCGTTGACCACGCCGATCACGGCGAATATCGTGAGCGGCAGGGCAAAGCGGCCGAGCGACAGGGGTTTGTCGCTCAGCAGATGGCCCAGGGTGTCCAGACTCAGCTCGCCCCAATAGCACATCAGCAGCGCCGCCGCGATCTGCGCCGCGAATTTGACGTAGGGATCGAGTTCGAACAGGTCGTCCAGCGTGCCGGTGAGCGCGATCATCAGCAGGCCGATCCAGAACGCCGGATGTACCTGGATTGCGAATGGCGTCAGCAGTGCCGTCAGCGACAATGCGGCGACGATCGCCAAGCCGCCTACCAAAGGTGTTTGGCGGGCGTGATCCTTGCGTCCGGCGCCGGGATGATCGATCAGGCCAAAGCGTTCCGCCCGCGCGGCAAGGAAATGGATGAAGGCGAGGGTGAAACCGAAGCACAGAAGGGCGGCGATGAGAGCGGTCAAATTCACGTTGCATCCTGCTTCTTCGCGCCGATGCGGCTCTCGTTGCCTGCCAGCAGGCGTCCGATGTTCTCCTTGTGCCGGTAGATCAGCAGCGCCGCGATCGCGAGCACGCCGGGCAGCAGAGCGCTCGTCGTGCCGAACAGCCACGCGGCGTAGAACGGCGCGAACAGGGCGGCGATGATGGAGGCGAGCGACACCATGCGAAAGATCAGTACGATGACTAGCCAGCTCGCCAGCGTCGCCAGTCCGAGCCAGGGGTCGATGGCGCAGAGGATGCCGAGCGCGGTCGCCACGCCCTTGCCGCCCTTGAAGCGGAAGAACACCGGGTAGAGGTGCCCGAGGAACACTGCGAGCGCGGCGAGCGCGATTCCGCCCATGCCCACGCCGTAGTCGGCAGCGAGATACCGGGCCAGGAGCACTGCCACCGCACCCTTGCCGCAGTCGCCGGCCAGCGTCAGCGCCGCCGCCAGCTTTTTGCCGGTGCGCAGCACGTTGGTCGCTCCCGGATTGCCGGAACCGTAGCTGTGCGGGTCCGGCAGCGCGAACGCCCGGCTCACGATCACCGCGAACGAAAGCGAGCCGATGAGATACGCCGCGACCGCAAAGACTATGGTTGCCATCTGCAACTACGCCCTGAGGGAATAGCTCCCCTCCCGCTCCCCTGACTTGGCGGTCGTTTCGGTGTTTTTGAAACGGCCTGTTAGAATGTGCTGCATATTTTACGCGCTAACCGCATTCCGCCCTAGGCCCCAGCCACCACGCCCTCAAATGGACATCATATTCTTACGCGAGATCAGGCTGGACGCGCGCATCGGCATCTACAAGCGCGAGAAAGCCATTACCCAGACGGTGGAACTGGATCTCGAGCTGGCGCTGCCCGACGATCGCGTGTTTGCGAGCGGCAAGGTCACCGATACCATCGATTACGCGGTGGTGATCGCACGCCTGCGCGCGGCCCTGGTCGAGCAGCACTTCGGCCTGGTGGAGAATCTGGCCGAGCACGTGGCGCAAATCATCCTGAAAGAATTCCACGCGCCGTGGGTGCGCGTCAGCATCGCCAAGATCGGCGCCCAGCAGAACGCGCGGCGCGTCGGCGTGGTGATCGAGAGAAGCCGGGAAAAGTAGCCGCTCCTAATCCAGCAAAGCCGCCTCGACTGTACGGATGTCGAGCACGCGCCCGAGGTCCGCCGGATCGATTCCGACCAGATAGCCGCGCCGGCCGCCGTTGACGTAGATCTTCTTCAGCTCGAGCACGCTGCTTTCAACATAGACCGGCAAGCGTTTTCTCGTGCCGAACGGGGAGGTACCGCCCACCAGATAGCCGGAATGTCGGTTGGCAGCCTCAGGCGTGCAGGGCTCCACCTTCTTCACGCCGATTTGTCGCGCCAGGTTCTTGGTCGAGACCTTGCAATCGCCGTGCATCAACACGATGAACGCGCGCTTCGCCTCGTCTTCCATGACCAGGGTCTTCACCACCTCGTGCTCCGGCACACTCAGTTCGCGCGCCGATACCGCAGTGCCGCCGTGTTCCTCGTAAGCGTAGACGTGCTCGGTGTAGCCGATACGGTGCTGCTTCAGGAACGCGGTCGCGGGTGTTTCCGAAACATGTTCTTTCTTGCTCATTTTTCCTATCCGCGCGGATGATGCTTCTGATGCAGCGATTTCAGGCGTTCGCGCGCGACATGGGTGTAAATCTGGGTGGTGGAGATATCGGCGTGGCCGAGCAGCATCTGCACCACACGCAAGTCGGCGCCGTGATTCAAGAGGTGGGTCGCGAACGCATGGCGCAGTGTGTGCGGCGACAGAGGCTTGCCCGGCACCGCCGCGCGCGCATGCTTCTTGATCAGGTACCAGAACGCCTGGCGCGTCATCGCCGTGCCGCGCGCGGTGACGAATGCCGCATCCGACTGCGCCTGCGCGAGCAGCGCCGGCCGCGCCTCCTTCAGGTAGCGCGTGAGCCAGCTGGATGCTTCCTCGCCCATCGGCACCATGCGCTCCTTGTCGCCTTTGCCGAACACGCGCACCACACCCATGTCCTGGTTGATTTCGATCAGCTTCAGCGCCACCAGCTCGGACACGCGCAACCCGGTGGCATAGAGCATCTCCAGCATGGCGCGGTCGCGCAGCCCGAGGGCGGTCGCTACCTCCGGCGCGGCGAGCAGCGCTTCCACGTCGGCTTCGGTGAGCGATTTGGGAAAGCGCTGCGGTTTCTTCGGCGTATCCAGCTTCAGTGTCGGATCGGCTGCCAGCCGGTGTTCACGCAAGGCAAACTGAAAAAAGCGCTTCAGGCTGGAATGCAGCCTTGCCTGCGAACTCGCGCGCAGCCTGGCCTCGGCGTAGCGATGGGCGAAATACGCCGCAAGGTCGTCCTCGTCGGTGGCGAGCAACGAGCGCTGGCGCTCTTGTGCGAGCCAGTCGCCGAACAAAGTGAGGTCTCGCCGGTACGCTTCGAGCGTATTCTTGGACAGGCCATCTTCCAGCCAGAGATGGTCGCAGAATTCGTCCAGCAAGGCTGAGTCGCTGTCTATCATCGAACCATCGGCATGCGGCCGGACATGAAGTCGGTGAGCGCTGCGCGCCTCAATGCGCGCGCCCTTCATGCCGCAGCAGCCAGCGCTTGACCTCGATCAGATAACCGCTAGTGTTGTGGGCAAAGCCGCCCAGACCCTTGGCCGCGACCACCCGGTGGCAGGGGATCACCAGCGGAAAATGATTCGTGCCGCAGGCCTGGCCGACTGCGCGCGGACCGCTTTGCAGGCTGCGCGCCATGTCGCCATAGGTCATGGTCTGGCCGCGGGGAATGGCTGCGATCCGGTCCCAGACGCGGCGTTGAAACGCCGTACCCACGTATTTCAGCGGCAGTTCGAAGCGGTAGCCGGGATCGGCGAGATAGCATTCGATCTGCGCGCAGGCCCGCTCGGCAAGCGCGTTGGTGGGCGCAAGGGCGCCGGCGCTTCGCGGCAAGTACACGACCTCCGCCAGCATTTCACCCTCGGTGCGCACGCCGACGAGCGCAAATGGAGTCTCGAATTTCGCCTGAAAATCGGCGAACCTGATTGGTCTGCCGCAATCGCGTCGCGATTGCGTAGCTCCGCTGTTCCACGGTTCCGCCGCGGGAGAAGCGCTAAGGATGCGGGGCGGCGCGAGTTTCTTGCGCTCGCCCGCCGCAGTTCGACTAGGTCGGTGCGTCATATGTAACTAGATGATTATTAAATAATAAATAGGCTATTGGTGGAGCGGTGGACGGGCTGAATTATGTAAGCATGCCGGAAAACTGGACTACGCTGTGCGAGGCGTGCTAACATGTTGAATTTTCTCGCCTTCCAAAGCCTGCCAAAGTTGCCTCCGGGTGTGCTCAACGCAAGTTCTGGCCCAGGCATCTCAATTGGGGTCCAAGCAATATCCGGCGGTGGCAAGCGCTTCTTTTGCCGGCTGTCCCGTTTAGTAGCGACACGCCCTGCAATTCTCTTTAGACTGCTTTCCCATGACCCGTCCAATACGCAATATCGCCATTATCGCCCACGTCGACCACGGCAAGACCACGCTGGTCGATAAACTGCTGCGGCAGTCCGGCACCTTCGCCGCCTACCAGCACATCCAAGAGCGGGTGATGGACTCGAACGATCTCGAACGCGAGCGCGGCATCACCATTCTCGCCAAAAACTGCGCTGTCACTTACGAAGGCACGCACATCAATATCGTCGACACCCCCGGCCATGCCGACTTCGGCGGCGAGGTCGAGCGCGTGCTGTCGATGGTCGACAGTGTGCTGCTGTTGGTCGACGCGGTCGAGGGCCCGATGCCGCAGACGCGCTTCGTTACGCGCAAGGCGCTGGCACTGGGGCTGAAGCCCATCGTCGTCGTCAACAAGGTCGACCGCCCGAGCGCGCGGCCGGACTGGGTCGTGAACCACACCTTCGAATTGTTCGACAAGCTCGGTGCGACCGAAGAACAACTTGATTTTCCGGTGATCTACGCCTCGGCTCTGCACGGATGGGCGGTCGCCGACATGAAGGATGCGCCGGCTTCGATCGATGCGCTTAAGGACGACACGCTATACAACATGCGGCCGCTGTTCGACGCCATCCTCAAGAACGTGCCGGTTCGGAACGACGATCCGGACGGCCCGCTGCAACTGCAGATCTGCTCGCTCGACTACTCGAGCTACGTCGGCAAAATCGGCATCGGCCGCATTTCGCGCGGTCGCATCAAGCCACTGCAGGACGTGGTGGTGATGAACGGCCCCGGTTCGCAGCCGATCAAGGCGCGCATCAACCAGGTGCTGACCTTCGAAGGTCTGGAACGGGTCGTGTCCGATGAGGCGGTCGCGGGCGACATCGTGCTGGTCAACGGCATCGAGGATATCGGCATCGGTTCTACGCTCTGCGCCCCCGAACAAGCCGATGCGCTGCCGCTATTGAGAGTGGACGAGCCGACGCTGACCATGAACTTTATGGTCAACAACTCGCCGCTCGCCGGTCGCGAAGGCAAGTTCGTCACCAGCCGCCAGATCCGCGAGCGCCTTGAGCGCGAAGTCAAGAGCAACGTCGCGCTCAAGGTCGAGTTTACCCAGGACTCCGACACCTTCATCGTTTCCGGCCGCGGCGAGTTGCACCTGACCATCCTGCTGGAAAACATGCGCCGCGAGGGCTACGAGATGGGCGTCGGCCGGCCGCGCGTGGTGATGAAGGAAATCGACGGCGAAAGACAGGAACCGTACGAACTGCTGACCGTCGACGTCGAAGAAACCCACCAGGGCGCGGTGATGGAAGAACTGGGCCGGCGCAAGGGCGATATGCAGGACATGGTGTCCGACGGCCGCGGCCGCGTGCGCCTGGAATACCGCATTCCGGCGCGCGGCCTGATCGGCTTTCAGGGTCAGTTCCTGACGCTGACGCGGGGCACCGGTCTCGCCAGCCACATTTTCGATGACTATGGCCCGGTCAAAGGCGACATGGACGAGCGTCGCAACGGCGTGCTGATCAGCCAGGAGGACGGCGCTGCCGTCGCCTACGCGCTGTGGAAGTTGCAGGAGCGAGGCCGCATGTTCGTCGCCCCCGGCGAAGCGCTGTACGAAGGCATGATCATCGGCATTCACTCGCGCGACAACGACCTGGTGGTCAATCCGATCAAGGGTAAGCAACTCACCAACGTGCGCGCCTCCGGCACCGACGAGGCAGTGCGCCTGGAGCCGGCGATCGAACTGACGCTGGAGAAGGCTGTGGAATTCATCGCCGACGACGAACTGGTCGAAATCACGCCGAAGAGCATACGTCTGCGCAAGCGCTACCTGAAAGAGCACGACCGCAAACGCGCCTCGCGGGCGCAGGCGGCGGCTTAGGATTATCTGCATAAATCGGCGACTTCGTCGCTAAGCGTAGGTCTGCGTTCGTCGATGCTGAAGTGAAGGCAGTTGCGCGCTATCGCGCGCCAACCACGTTTTCCGCGCGGATGCTGACGCATCCGCACAAAAAACGCGGTTATGAATAAGATAAAATCAAAACCGTTTGGGGTTGGTCTTAACCCATCTTTAACATTGGTTGAAACTCGTTGTGCACGATCAATGGGTTACGCCGCTCGATTTGTCCGAGTGGCACTACATTCGCGTCATTGGGCTCAGACGATGAGTTTTTTCGTTCCTCCGGGGTTGGGGTCCAAGGCCAGCACGGCGTAGAGCGGAGCGAGTTCAGATTCGGGAAGGGAGGCTTTGCGCACGTTGAGGGTACGGCCTTCACGCGTCTTGAAACTACTGGTGACGCGGCGCTGAACTCGCAGGATCTTTCGCAGGTTGTCCCAACTGTCATGGATGCCCCGATCGGCGAGCCGCGTACGGATGATCTGGACGAACTGATAGGCCAGTACCGAGATGAACAGATGGGCGTCGCTGCGTGTCTCCTTGTGATGGAAGATCGGGCGTAGCCCGAGTTCGGACTTCAGGCTTCGGAACACCGCCTCCAAATCGGTGAGCGTAACGTAGGTACGCCAGAGTTGCTCTGGGGTCCAGGAGGTTTCGTTGCTGCGCAGACAGTACACGCCCGGATCGCTCATCTGGGTACCGGGAACTGGCTCCTTGGTCCAACTCAGCGCCTTGAGCCTCTTGCCCGAGGCCTCGGTGTGATATTCGATGCGGTAGTGCTGGCCGATGCCGCGGCACTTTTCCTTCAGCCGTCCGATACGCTCGGTGATCTTGACCAGGCGCTTTTCGCCGCGCGGCTTCGCGAGGCCTTGGCAGAGCTTGGCCAGCCCCTGCTCGAAGCGCTGGGTCAGGCGCGTGATGATGGCCGTCTCCTTTTGCTCGCGCCCCGGCGAATGGCAGTACAGGCGCACTTCCTGCGCATCGGCGCTCAACACCTTGTGCAAACGGATGCACTGCCCGCCGGCGGCGGTGAGTTTGACTGCCTGAAGTGGATCGAATTGACGCGTCCTCTCGCGCGAGACCACCAAGTAGCGATAGCCGTGCGCTCTGAGCCAAGTGAGGTTGTCTTCGGTGGCAATGCCCCGATCCATCACCACCAACGCCCCGGCCGGGGCCTGCAAGCCATTGAGCATCCCTTCGAGCGTGCGCGCCTCCACCGCATTGCCCGCAAACACCTGGGAGCGTTTCACGAAACCACTGGCATCGAGCACCAGCCCGAGGGTGAGCAGCGGACATTCGGTGCGCTGCTCCTTGGAGTGGCCGCGCGCCGCCTTGAGATTGCCCTTACCCGCACCCTCGAAGTAGGTGTTGGTCAAGTCGTACAGCGTGACGGTGTTCTCCAGAGCAAAGAGGCTACGTAGACGATCGAAGATAAACGTCTCAATCTTCGCCTGATGACGCAACAGAGAATCGGAGGCCCGATACAGCCGCATCAGCGACATGCCCTCGAAATCGAACTCCAGTATTTCTCCCAGTGCCGATTCGTTCTTGAGCCAGCCCCAGGTGGCCAGCTCCGATCCGGGTGCGGCCATGCGCCCAATCACGTTGCCAATGACTGCGGCGCACTGCGCGCGATTGAGCCCCAAGGATTGCAGGTGCTCGATGAAGCCGATCTCGCGCATCACCGAAAGCCCCACATGCTCCACCCCCACCGAGCGCGGACGCAGTTGCTCCAACGAGTCAACATCGACCTCGACAAAGACACGACCCGCGCTCACCTGACCCCGCGCGCGCCCACGTTCAACCGTCTGCGCCTGACGCAGCAGCAGTTGCGCCGCATAGCGTTGCGCCAATTCCTCCAGCTCAGGCTTGAGCGACAACAGACCTGCTTGGCCGGTGAGGATCTCCTCGATGCGCGGACACAGCGAAGGCCAGTCTTCTTGGGCTACCGCAAAGTGCCGGCCTAGATTCAGTAGCGTGACTTGACGCACTTTGCCCGCAATGCGTTCGGTGCGCACCAAGCGGTGCGTGAAGTAGGACTCCCCGGTCGTGTTGTTTCGAGTGCGCACGCGTCGTATGTACATGCTGGCGCGAGCATAGAACGGAAATCCCAGCGCGCGTGCAGCGCCGGAAAATATTATGGCACTACAAAACGATTTGCCGAATCACCTGCAAAAGAATCCGGCACTTACGTCCGCTAACCCGGGACTTTCGAGTAAATCATGTTAAAGATGGGCTAGGAGCATGAAAGCCAGCACCAGCATGGCATGCTTCCGGTCGGGTGCTGCGCTTTGCCGAATCAGGCGTCTGAAGATCAGCAGAAAGCGGATCCAGCATGCACCCAGCAGCAGTGCGGCAAGGCCGGAGGCGGCCATCGAGAACAAGGAGAGCACGATCAACGCGGCAGCGCCGGCAAATGCGAGCATGGCCGCAGACAGCAAGGCCGGCGCATCCGGCCCCTTGACGCCGAGCCAGGACGGACCGGCGGTAAACAAGAAGCCGAACATGTACATGGGCAGAAACGTATAGAGCATCCCCGCCGCATGCACCAGGGTCGGAGCCGTCGCGCCTGGCATGGCCATCCCGAACAGCCGAAGCACCAGCACCAAGGCCCACCAGCCCGACGCCAGCAGCAGCAGCAGCGCGGCGAGGAAGAAAAACAGGCGATGCGGCGCTGCCTTCAGCCATTCGAAGCCAGAAGGGGGAGGGTACGCGTTGGGCACCTTAGTTGCGTTGGGTTCGACGTTCATGGAGCACCACCGATTGGGATGTCGCCGCGGCGACGGTGTGGGCGCTGAGCCCAAGATCTGCGCGCCCAGCTTGGACCATATCAGGGCCGAGGTCAATAACCAATACGGCAGATACATCTACATAGAATAGTGATTAATAACGGAAACCGATCTAGGACATTCGTCAGAGCGGAATTACCGAAGACGCCAGGGGGCAATTGCGCAATTTAAAAAAGGCATATATTATACATATTAAGCTGCACAATCGACGCTGCATCTCTCAACCACCACAGGAGCACAAACCATGGCCACCGCCCCGCATCTTCACCTGTCACCCGACGCGCTCTATCCGTTCGATGCCCGCGGCGTCGCCAAGCGCTTTCGCCATGCTGCGATTTTCGGCGCGCTCGATGCCCTGAACCCCGGCGAAACCATGCGCTTCATCAACGACCACGATCCGCTGCCGCTGCTCGATCAACTGACGTTGCGCTACGGCGAAAAAGTCAGCATTCGCTATGTGCAGCGCGAACCCGGGGCGATTGCGATCGATTTCGTGCGCAACTGAAGTCGCGGTGACGACTGCCGTCGCCGCTTCAGGGGCCCTGCTTGCCGCCGCGGCCCACGGCCCACACGGCGGCCTCCAGGCGCGAGCGGAAGCCGAGTTTTTTCAGCAGGTTCTTGACGTGCACCTTGACCGTGGCTTCGGTGATATCGAGGCTGCGTGCGATCAGCTTGTTCGATTGCCCGTTTACCAGGCCCTGCATGATTTCCTGCTCGCGCTTGGTCAGCGTGGCGCTGTCGCGCTGACCGGCAGTGGCCTCTTCGCGGATGGCGCGCGCAAGCAGGCCGTTCAGCCGTTCCCCTATCACCGTGCTGCCGTTCAAGGTCTGGTCGATCGCGGCGAGCAGGTCTTCGGGCTCCATGTCCTTCAGCAGATAACCGTCGGCGCCGCTGCGTATCGCCGCCACCAGGTCGTCGGCGCTGTCGGAAACGGTCAGAATCACGATGCGGCAATCGACGCCGGCGTCGCGGATCGCCCTGAGCGTATCGATGCCGTTCATGCCTTTCATGTGCAAGTCGAGCAAGATCAGATCCGGATCCAGTTCCCGCGCCTTGGCCACGCCCAGTTCGCCGCTGGACGCCTCGCCCACCAGCTGCAGATGAGGGGCCATCGCGATCAGCTGCGACACGCCTTTGCGAAACAGCGGATGATCGTCGATGATCAGGATGCGATTGCCTTCGCTCATGCTGCCGCCTCCGATCCCTTGGCGTGATTCACAAATTGGTGCTGTCGGCGTCCGGCGGCAATCGCGGTCGGTCGCATCCCGGCTACGCCGGGTCCCTGCTCCCTGCTCATGCCGCCGCCGCAGTCGCCTGGGTGGTCGTAACCTGGAACGGTCCGCGGGGTGCGAATTCCAGCGTCACGCAAGTGCCGCCTTCGGCGCGCCGGGCCACCTGCAGCGCGCCGCCGAGCGTGGCGGCGCGATCGCGCATGATCGCCAGGCCATAGTGATGCGTCGGCGCCTCGGCGTCCTTGATGCCGACGCCGTCGTCCTCGATCGCAACCCGCACGCGGCCTTGCTCTATCGCCAGCCGCACGTCGGCGCGGCGCGCACGCGCGTGGTGCTCGACGTTGGTCAGCGCTTCGCGCACCACCTGCAGCACGTGGATCTGTTCGCTCGAATCGAGTTCGTGGCCGAGCAGCCGGTCGTGCAGCCGAATCTCGATGCCGGTGCGCTGGGAGAATTCGCGGATGGTTTCCTGCAGCGCCTCGGCGAGGCCGCGCCCGTCGATGCGCAGGCGGAACGTGGTCAGCAGCTCGCGCAGCTGCCGGTAGGCGTTATTGATCCCGAGCTTCAGTTCTTCGACCACCTCCAGCGCCTGTTCCTTGGTATCGCTTGCGTTCAGATGCTGCTTCAGGCGCGTCACCTGGATCTTGAGGTAGGTAAGCGACTGCGCGAGCGAATCGTGCAGCTCGCGCGCGATCACCGAGCGCTCTTCCAGCAGCGCGATGCCGCGCCGCTCGTCGCTGCGCTTGGCGGTGGCGAAGGCGGCGCCGATGTGGTGGCCGATCGATTCCAGCAGCTTCATCTTCCACTCTTCGATCTGCATGCCCGGGGGCAGCTGCAGCAGCATCACGCCGTAAGGTTTGCCGCCCTCGGACAGAGGTACCGAGAGCATGCGCTCCTCGCCGCTGCCGACGATGCGCGCCCTGGATTCGGTCGGATCGGCCGCGAAACATTCATGGCAGCGCTCCTGCTGACACCAGGATTTTGCCTGTTCGCTTTCGGCATGGAGCGCGACCGGAAAGCCGCGCCGGTCGCCTTCCTCGCGCGCGCAGATTGCGCCGGCCTCGAGGCCGACGACGCGTTCGATGTCGCGCATTACCCCGTCGAGCGTGGCCTGCGTGAGCGGATTTTCGGCCAGCGTGCGCGTGGTGTTGTACAGGACTTCCAGCGACACGTTGGTGCGCGCAAGTTGCTCGGTTTTTTCCTCCACCCGCGCTTCGAGGGTGGCATAGCTTCGCGACAGATCTTCCACCATGAAGTTGAACGACTGTCCGAGCTGCCCCAGTTCGTCCTCGCCGGAATGGCGGGCGCGCACCGTGAAATCGCCGACGCGCACGCGGCGGGCACACTGCAGCAAATCGCCCAGCGGAACGATGACCTGCGCGTGCATCAGAAACAGCGAAATGAACATCACCACGACGATCGCGAACAGGCCGGCGCCCTGGACCAGGCGCAGCGCCTGAATGCGTTGCTCCAGATCGTGTTCGAGCAGGTACACCAGCCGCTCAATATCGAGAACATAGGCGGTCATGCGCGACACGAACGCATCGCGCGCCGGCGCCCCTTCGGTGACGGCGCGCGCGACCGCCGGCTTGAGCGTGTTCGCCCAGCTGGCCGCGACGCGATCGTAGGCGCGGCGCGTGGGATCGGCCAGATCCGAGGGCACGCCGCCCACGAGCAGGGGACTGTTTAGGCGCGACTCGAATTCGCTTATCGCCTGCTGCAGCTCCGCCGGCGGACGTCCGACATCGCCCGAGCGCAGCACCTGCACCGTGATCCAGTAGGACTGCATCCTGAGGCTGCCGGCGAGATTGATGGCGGCGGCCTTGCCGGTGGACAGCTCCGCGAATACGGTGGCGCTGATCGTGGCCGCCAGCGCCAGGAGCACGATGGCCCCGAGGGCTATCCCCAGCCGCACCACCAGCGATTCGGCGAAAAAACGACGATCCATTTTCATGACGCGAACTCCCGGACGGCGCGTCGCAGTGCCAGCGCCTGGACACACAATGTCCCATTTTGCCCGTTTAGCACGGCGCTGGCCACCGTGGCTAGAACACTATGGTCGGAACGCAACGCAACGCGAGGCGTAGCGGCGCTGGCGCCCTACTCGCCGGACTATAATGAAAGCCCATCTGTGCCATCGACGCGACGCCATGCTCCTTCCCGCTAACCACCCGCAGCGCTTCGATCTCAACCACGAGCTGCATGCGCGCCCGTTCGCCGAGCTGCGGCCACCGGCGGCTGCGTCCTATCTGGCGCTGCTCGCGGGCGACGCGACCAGGCAGCTGGAGCAGGAGTGCCTCGCCGAATTGTGCGCGCGCTACGGCCGGCCGCTGCCAGCCATCGCCGGCAATCACTACAGCGCCGACCTGGGACCGTTTCAGATCAAATGGGAGCGGCATACCGAATTCACCAGCTACACCTTTCTCGGCGAGGCGTCGCCGACGCTGTCCTCCGCGTTCGCGAGCCCGGTGATCGACCTGGTGCCGCAGGAATGGCTTGCGGTTTTGCCGGGCACGGTCATTGCAGCGGCGCACGTGGCACTGCTTCCGGCTGCGGCAGGGCCGACGCCGTCGGACGAAATCGCGGCGTTTTTCGGCGGCAACGCCGTGGTCGGCGCACGCATCGGTGAGGGCGCGGGCGCGGTTTACACCGACTTTCGCATCCATGGCGACGGCTTCAGCCGGTTTCTTGTATTCGACGTGCACCTGACATCGCGTCAGGCCGGGCGCATGCTGCAGCGCGTGCTCGAGGTCGAAACCTACGTGATGCAGGCGCTGCTCACCTTCCCGCTGGCACGGGGTTTGCTGCCGGAACTTGCCGCCTCCGACCGGCGGCTAGCCGAAATCACGACGCGCATGGCCGAAGCTGTCCCCGCAGATGAGCCGGCACTGCTCGATCAGCTGACGCGGCTCGCCGCCGAAATCGAGCACTCGGTGTCCGCGAGCCATTACCGCTTCGGTGCGGCGCGCGCCTACTACGCGCTGGTTGAGAACCGCATCGCCGAGTTGCGCGAAATGCGCATCGAGGGCGTGCAGACGTTTCGCGAGTTTACCGAGCGCCGCCTCGCACCGGCGATGAACACCTGCGAATCGGTGGCACGGCTGCAAAGTGCGCTGTCGGAACGCATCGACCGCGCCAGCCAGCTGCTGCGCACGCGCGTGGAGGTCACGCGCGAGCAGCAGAATCAGGCGCTGCTCGCCTCGATGGACCGGCGCGCCCGCCTGCAGCTGCGCCTGCAGCAGACGGTCGAGGGGCTGTCGGTGGCGGCGGTCACATACTACACCGTGGGGCTCATCGGCTATCTTGCCAAGGCCGGCAAGGCGCTCGGCGTCGCGCTAAACCCGGACCTCGTCATGGCGGCGGCGGTGCCGTTGGTTGCGCTGCTCGCGGCGCTCGGTGTGCGCCACATTCGCAGGACGGTCGCGCGCGACAGCGGCCGTTGACAGACCAGGATTGATCTAAATCAATAGTGTCGCGCGGGCCGAGCGTACAAATGGCAATATCCTCGGCACAAGGGAGAGCAGGTGATGACTTCCTTCAAAGAAATTTTCGTGGTTCTGGGCAGCGCGCTTGCCGTGGTCAGCGTTGGCCTGGTTGCGGCGGCCGGTCAGGCGCCGCAGGGGGCCGAGAAAACCGCGACCGGCGCCGCGACTACGCTATCAAAGGCAGAGGAGCGCGAAGTCATACCCGGTGCGGACCGCATGACCAGCGCCGAGCGCGAGACTTATCGGCGCCGCATGGCGGCAGCCGCCACCGCCGACGATAAAGCCAGAATCCGCGCCGAGTACGCCAGCGCCGACAATGCACCGGCGCCGGTTCCGGCGCTGGTCGGCGATCCGGCAAGAGGCGCCGCTTTGCATCGGGGATGTTTCGGCTGTCACGGCATCGAGCGCTATGTGGCACCGCTAACTTACGCCGCCGCTGGCTTTATCGATTCGGTGCTCAGGGCAAGCGGGCTTTCCGATCTGCCGCCGCCAGCCGAACCCGCGCGATTCAAGGGAAAGATAAGGTCGCTGTCGGCACTGCGCGACGGCGTGACGCGGCGCAACGATTTTCTCAACCCGAAGATGACGGCACAGGAAGTCGAGGACGTCGTCGCCTATCTGAACGCGACCTACTACAAGTTTCCGCAGTAGTCAGGGTTACGGTAGTCAGGTTGGAACAATCGAATACGCGCGCCTAGTCCTATTCGGCGTTACACCTATTTTGCCCAGTCACCGCGGCGGATGCCGGCGCGGTCCGGGTTCATTGGCCGCAGATCCAATAGGGACGCGGCGTTCCAGGCGATTGCCCGCTCGTACCGGGCTACCACCAAGTAGGTAGAAGCGCTCCATTTCGCGCGCTTGCGGCCTATTTCGCTGCGCGGCGCGCACGCCTAGACTCCGTGCTTAATTTGATTACGCGCGGAGATCGGGCAGATGGCCTCAAAGACCTACAAGAGCTGGTCGGTGGTGACGGCGAGCACCACGGCGTTCACCGTGTGCTTCATGGTGTGGATGATGTTCGCGGTGATCGGCATTCCGATCAAGAAGACCCTGGATCTCAACGAAACGCAGTTCGGCATCCTGGTGGCGCTGCCGGTGCTGACCGGTTCGCTGATACGCCTGCCGCTGGGCATGTGGACCGACAAGTTCGGCGGTCGCATCGTGTTCTTCATCTTGATGCTCTGCACCGTGATCCCGATCTGGCTGATCTCGGTGGGCACCGCGTACTGGCATTACCTGCTGACGGGCCTGTTCGTCGGCGTCGCCGGCGGCTCGTTCACGGTCGGTATCGCCTACTGCGCGCGCTGGTTTCCGAAGGAACGGCAAGGCCTGGCGATGGGCATCTTCGGCGCCGGCAATACCGGCGCGGCCGTCACCAAACTGGTGGCGCCGACCATCGTCGTCGTCTACGGCTGGACCATGGTGCCGAAGGTGTATGCGGTGCTCATGCTGATCACCGCCGTGGCTTTCTGGTTTTTCACCTATACCGACGAAGAGCACACCGCGGGCCATTCCGAGATCACGGTCGGGGAGCAGCTGGCCGCGCTCAAGGACCCGACCGTTTGGCGCTACAGCCAGTATTACTCGATCGTGTTCGGCGGCTATGTGGCGCTGTCGCTGTGGATGACCAAGTACTATATTTCCGAGTACGGCTTCGACATCCAGCTGGCGGCCTTGCTCGCGGCCGGTTTCAGCGTCCCGGGCGGTGTGCTGCGCGCCATCGGCGGCTGGTTTTCCGACAAATTCGGCGCGCACACGGTCACCTGGTGGGTACTGTGGATCGCCCTGGTCTGCCTGTTCTTCCTCTCCTATCCGCAGACCGACTTCACGATCCAGACCGTGACCGGCCCCAAGACCTTCCATCTCGGACTCACGCCGACCGTGTTCACCATCCTTATGTTCACCATGGGCATCGCGTTCGCGATCGGCAAGGCTTCGGTGTTCAAGTACATCTCCGACGACTATCCGCACAACATCGGCGTGATCTCGGGCATCGTCGGCCTGGCCGGCGGCATGGGCGGCTTCGTGCTGCCGATCATGTTCGGCGCGCTGGTCGATCTGACCGGTGTGCGCTCCTCCGCCTTCATGCTGATGTTCGGCATCGTCTGGGTGTCGCTGATGTGGATGTACTTCAGCGAGGTGCGGCCGATGAGCATGGAGCAGAGCCGCAGGCATCCAGTTCCCACCCACTTCTCCTGAAACGCGAAAGGAATACATCATGGCCACTCAAGTGCTGACGCAATGGAATCCGGAGGATTCCGCGTTCTGGGAAAGCGAAGGGCGTGCTGTCGCCAGCCGCAATCTCTGGATCTCCATCCCGTCGCTGACGCTCGCGTTTGCGGTGTGGATGGTGTGGAGCGTAGTCGTCGTCAATCTGCCCAACGTCGGTTTCAAGTTCTCCACCCAGGAACTGTTCTGGCTCGCGGCGCTGCCTTCGCTGTGCGGTGCCACGCTGAGAATCTTCTATTCGTTCATGGTGCCGATTTTCGGCGGCAGGCGCTGGACGGCGATTTCGACCGCGTCACTGCTGCTGCCGACCATAGGCATAGGTTTCGCGGTCAGGGATCCGTCCACCAGCTATTCAGTGTTTGTCGCATTGGCGCTGCTGTGCGGCTTCGGCGGCGGCAATTTCGCCTCGAGCATGGCGAACATCAATTTCTTCTTTCCCAAGGCGCAGAAAGGCACCGCGCTCGGCCTCAATGCCGGCCTGGGCAATCTCGGCGTGTCGCTGGTGCAGTTCGTCGTTCCTCTGGTGATTACGGCCGGCGTGTTCGGCGCCCTCGGCGGCGAGCCCCAGGTCTGGACCAAGGGGGCCGAGGTGAAACAGATGTGGCTGCAGAACGCCGGTTTCGTCTGGGTCCCGTTCATCGCGATCTGCGCGCTGGCTGCGTGGTTCGGCATGAACGACCTCGCCAGCGCCAAGGCTTCGTTCTCGGATCAGGCGATCATCTTCAAGCGCAAGCATAACTGGATCATGTGCTGGCTCTATCTAGGCACCTTCGGCTCCTTCATCGGCTACTCCGCCGGATTCCCGCTGTTGATCAAGAGCCAGTTTCCGCAGATCAATGCCTTGTCCTATGCCTGGCTCGGTCCCCTGGTCGGCGCGCTGATCCGTCCCCTGGGGGGGTGGCTGTCGGATAAGCTTGGCGGGGCGCGCGTGACCTTCTGGACATTTGCAGCTATGGTGGTGGGGGTCCTGGGCGTGCTCTATTTCCTTCCCCAGGGCGGACAGGGAGGCAACTTCTACGCCTTCCTCGCGATGTTCATGGCGCTATTCGCGGCTGCGGGTATCGGCAACGGTTCGACCTTCCGCATGATACCGGTGATTTTCATGAACGAGCGCCAGCGCGAGGCCGAAGGCAAGGGCGGCGCGGCGGAGGAGCAGGCGGTGCGCGATGCCAACAAGGAGGCCGCGGCCGTGCTTGGATTCTCTTCCGCGATGGCCGCCTACGGTGGTTTCTTCATCCCGATGAGCTACGGCATCTCGATTTCCACGTTCGGAGGACCGGCGTATGCGCTCTACATGTTCATCGTGTTCTACGTGACTTGCATCGCGATGACCTGGTGGTACTACTCGCGGCGCAACGCGCCGATGCCTTGCTGAACCGCGCCATGCACTCCATCCACGCAATTCCATCCATGCAGAGAAGAGGACGACCATGAGTCACTTTCTAGACCGCCTCAGCTACTTCAGCCAGGAACGCGAGAGCTACGCCGATGGCCACGGCCAGGTGACGCGCGAGGACCGCGGTTGGGAGGAAGGCTACCGCCAGCGCTGGCAGCACGACAAGATCGTGCGCTCGACCCACGGCGTGAACTGCACCGGCTCGTGCAGCTGGAAGATCTATGTCAAAGGCGGCATCGTCACCTGGGAGACGCAGCAGACCGACTATCCGCGCACGCGACCGGACCTGCCCAACCACGAGCCGCGCGGCTGCTCGCGCGGTGCTTCGTATTCCTGGTACATGTACAGTGCCAACCGCGTCAAGTATCCGATGGTGCGCGGACGCCTGTTGCGTGCCTGGCGCGAGGCGCGCAAGGCGCTCGCGCCGGTCGAGGCCTGGGCCTCGATCGTCGAATCGCCGCAGGCTTCGAAAGACTACAAGTCGCGCCGCGGGCTAGGCGGTTTCGTGCGCTCCGGCTGGGACGAAGTGAACGAGATCGTCGCCGCGGCCAACGTCTACACCATCAAGAAGCATGGCCCGGACCGCGTGGTCGGGTTTTCGCCGATTCCGGCGATGTCGATGGTGTCCTACGCTGCGGGCAGCCGCTACCTGTCGCTGATCGGCGGCGTGTGCATGAGCTTCTACGACTGGTACTGCGACCTGCCGCCGGCGAGCCCGCAGACCTGGGGCGAGCAGACCGACGTGCCGGAGTCGGCCGACTGGTACAACTCGACGTTCATCATGGCCTGGGGCTCGAACGTGCCGCAGACGCGCACCCCGGACGCGCATTTTTTCACCGAAGTGCGTTACAAGGGGGCGAAGATCGTCTCCATCACCCCGGACTACGCCGAAGTATCCAAGCTCGGCGATCTGTGGCTGCATCCCAAGCAGGGCACGGATGCAGCGCTGGCAATGGCGATGGGGCATGTGATCCTGAAGGAATTCCACCTCGACAAGCCTTCGGCCTATTTCCAGGACTACGCGCGCCGCTACACCGACCTGCCGATGCTGGTGAAGCTGGTCAAGCGTGACGGGCGATATGTGCCCGACCGCTTCCTGCGCGCCACGGATTTCTCCGACAAGCTCGGGCAGGTGAACAACCCGGACTGGAAGACGGTTGCCGTTGACGAGGGCTCCGGAAAGGTGGTGGTCCCGAACGGCTCGATCGGTTTCCGCTGGGGGCAGACCGACGGCAAGTGGAATCTGGAACAGAAGGAGGCGGGGGGAGCGGAGGCGAGACTGTGCGTGTCGCTGATCGACCGGCGCGACGACGTCGCGCCGGTCGCCTTTCCCTATTTTGGCGGCATTGTCACCGAAAACTTCCGCCACAACGAACAGGGCAACAATGTGCTGCTGCGCAACGTCCCGGTGAAGAAGCTGCAGCTCGCCGGTTACGAAACTGAGGGCGAGACCCTGGTGGCGAGCGTATTCGACCTGCTGGTCGCCAATTACGGCATCGACCGCGGCCTCGGCGGGGACAACGTCGCGGCAAGCTACGACCAGAACGTTCCCTATACGCCGGCCTGGCAGCAGGCGATCACCGGCGTCAAGGCCGCCGACGTGATCACGGTTGCGCGCCAGTTCGCCGCCAACGCCGACAAGACGCATGGCAAGTCGATGGTGATCATCGGCGCCGGCATGAACCACTGGTATCACTGCGACATGAATTACCGCGGCATCATCAATATGCTGGTGATGTGCGGCTGCGTCGGCGTGTCCGGCGGCGGCTGGGCCCACTACGTCGGGCAGGAGAAGCTGCGGCCGCAGACCGGCTGGACCGCGCTCGCGTTCGCGCTCGACTGGCATCGCCCGCCGCGGCAGATGAATTCGACCTCTTTCTTTTATGCGCATACCGATCAATGGCGCTACGAGAAGCTGGCGGTAAAGGAGATCCTGTCGCCGCTCGCCGATCCGAAGGACTACACCGGCTCGCTGATCGACTTCAACGTGCGCGCCGAGCGCATGGGCTGGCTGCCGTCGGCGCCGCAGCTGCAGACCAACCCGATCCAGGTGGTCAAGGATGCCGAGGCCGCGGGCATGGAACCCAAGGATTACGCAGTGAAGTCGCTCCAGGACGGCAAACTGCGCCTCGCCTGCGAGGACCCGGACAATCCGGCCAACTTCCCGCGGAATCTGTTCATCTGGCGCTCCAACCTGCTCGGCTCGTCGGGTAAGGGTCACGAATACTTTCTCAAGCACCTGCTGGGGACCACGCATGGCGTGCAGGGCAAGGAGTTGGGGGCCGCCGGCGACGCGAAACCGGAGGAAGTGACCTGGCGCGAAGAGGCGCCGGAGGGCAAGCTCGACCTGCTGGTGACGCTGGATTTCCGCATGTCGACCACGTGCCTGTATTCGGACATCGTTCTGCCTACCGCCACCTGGTATGAGAAGAACGATCTCAACACCTCCGACATGCACCCGTTCATCCATCCGCTGTCGGCGGCAGTGGATCCGGCGTGGGAGGCGAGGAACGACTGGGAGATCTACAAGGGTTTTGCCAAGACGTTTTCAGAGGTGTGCGTCGGCCATCTGGGCGTGGAAAAGGAATTGGTGCTGACGCCGCTGATGCACGACACGCCGGCAGAGCTGGCGCAGGCGCTCGACGTCAAGGAATGGAAAAAGGGCGAATGCGAACTCGTGCCGGGCAAGACCGCCCCGGCGATGACGGTGATCGAGCGCGACTACCCGAACACCTACAAGAAATTCACCGCGCTCGGGCCGCTGATGGGCAAGGTCGGCAACGGCGGCAAGGGCATCGCCTGGAACACCGAACACGAGGTGAAGCTGCTGGGCGCACTCAACTACGCCGTGAGCGACGAGGGGATCACCAAAGGCATGCCGCGGATCGAGACCGACATCGATGCTTCCGAGGTGATCCTGATGCTGGCGCCCGAGACCAACGGCGAGGTGGCGGTGAAGGCCTGGGAAGCATTGTCGAAAATCACCGGCCGCGAGCATGCGCACCTGGCGCGGTCGAAGGAGGACGAGAAACTGCGCTTTCGCGACCTGCAGGCACAGCCGCGCAAAATCATTTCCAGCCCGACCTGGAGCGGCATCGAGTCCGAGAACGTGAGCTACAACGCCGGCTGGACCAACGTCAATGAACTGATTCCCTGGCGCACCCTGACCGGACGCCAGCAGCTCTACCAGGACCACAAGTGGATGCTGGCGTTCGGCGAAGGCCTGTGCGTCTACCGTCCGCCGGTCGACCTGAAGACCATTCACCCGATCCAGGGGAAGAAGGGCAATGGCAATGCCGAGGTGGTGCTGAACTTCATCACGCCGCACCAGAAATGGGGCATCCACTCGACCTATACCGACAATTTGCTGATGCTGACGCTGTCGCGCGGCGGGCCGATCGTGTGGCTGTCCGAGGACGACGCCCGAACCGCGGGCATCGTCGACAACGACTGGATCGAACTCTACAACGTGAACGGTGCGATCGCGGCGCGCGCGGTGGTGAGCCAGCGCGTCCTGCCCGGCATGTGCCTGATGTACCACGCGCAGGAGAAGGTTATCAATACGCCGGGCTCCGAGATCACCGGCACGCGCGGCGGCATCCACAACTCGGTGACGCGCATCGTCACCAAGCCCACGCACATGATCGGCGGCTATGCGCAGCAGTCCTACGGCTTCAACTACTACGGCACCATCGGCACCAACCGCGACGAGTTCGTGCTGGTGCGCAAGATGAAGAAGGTGGACTGGATGGATGCGCCGGCTGTAGCCGCGGCAGAAGGAGTTGCATCATGAAAGTACGCGCTCAGATCGGCATGGTGCTGAATCTCGACAAATGCATCGGCTGTCACACTTGCTCCGTCACCTGCAAGAACGTCTGGACCAATCGCGAGGGCATGGAATACGCCTGGTTCAACAATGTCGAGACCAAGCCCGGCATCGGCTATCCGAAGCAGTGGGAGAACCAGGAGAAATGGAACGGCGGCTGGGTGCGCAAGGACAACGGCAAGATCCAACCGAAACAGGGCGGCAAGCTGGAAGTGCTGCTGAAAATATTCGCCAATCCCAACTTGCCGCAGATCGACGACTACTACGAACCGTTCACCTATGATTACGAGCATTTGCACAATGCGCCGGAGATGAAGGCGCCGCCGACCGCGCGCCCGCGCTCGCTCCTGACCGGCGAGCGCATGGAGAAAATCGAGTGGGGACCGAACTGGGAGGAAATCCTCGGCGGCGAGTTCGCCGCGCGTTCCAAGGATACCAACTTCGAGGCGATGCAGAAGGAGATGTACGGCCAGTTCGAAAACACCTTCATGATGTACCTGCCGCGGCTGTGCGAGCACTGCCTCAATCCGACCTGCGTCGCGTCCTGCCCGTCGGGCTCGATCTACAAGCGTGAGGAAGACGGCATCGTCCTCATCGACCAGGACAAATGCCGCGGCTGGCGCATGTGCGTCTCGGGTTGCCCGTACAAGAAGATCTACTACAACTGGTCCACCGGCAAGGCCGAGAAGTGCATTTTCTGCTATCCGCGCATCGAATCGGGACAGCCGACGGTGTGTTCCGAGACCTGCGTCGGGCGCATCCGCTACCTCGGAGTGATGCTCTACGACGCCGACCGCATCGCCGCAGCCGCGAGTGTGGAAAGCGAAAAGGATTTGTACAAGGCGCAGCTCGGCGTGTTCCTCGATCCGCACGCTGCGGAGGTGCAGGCCCAGGCGCGGGCCGACGGCATGCCCGAGGCCTGGATCCAGGCGGCGCAGGAATCCCCCGTGTACAAGATGGCGATGGAGTGGAAGGTGGCGCTGCCGCTGCACCCGGAGTACCGCACGCTGCCGATGGTCTGGTACGTGCCGCCGCTGTCGCCGATCACCGCCGCCGCCAATTCCGGGCAACTGGGCGCGTTCGGGCAGTTGCCCGACGTGCGCAGCCTGCGCATTCCGGTGCAATACCTCGCCAACCTGCTCACCGCGGGCGAGGAGGCGCCGGTGGTGGCGGCGCTGGAGCGCATGCTCGCGATGCGCTCCTATATGCGCGACCGGCATGTGGAGAAGACCGAAAACGCGGCGGTGCTGAAACAGGTGGGGCTGTCCAAGGCGGAGGTGGAGGAAATGTACCGCACCATGGCGATTGCCAACTACGAGGATCGCTTCGTCATCCCGACCACGCACCGCGAGTACGCGGAAGACGCCTACGACCTGCGCGGCGGCTGCGGCTTCTCCTTCGGCAACGGCTGCTCGGACGGCCAGTCCGAAGCGAGCCTGTTCGGCGGCAAGAAACGCAAGACCATCCCGATCAAGTCGCTTTCATAGGAGATGACAGCATGAAAACGCTCAAACTGCTGGCCGTGCTGCTCAGCTACCCTTCGACGGAACTGGTAATCGCGCTGCCCGAGATCGCGCGCAGACTCGGCGAGGAGTCCGCACTGCGCAGCCGGACGCAGGACGCGCTCGCCGGTCTGCTGGCAGAGCTCAAACGCGAGGACCTGCTCGATCTGCAGGAGCGCTACGTGGCGCAGTTCGATTCCGGCCGCTCCACTTCGCTGCACCTGTTCGAACACGTGCATGGCGATTCGCGCGACCGCGGCCAGGCGATGGTGGATCTGAACGCGCTCTACCGCAAATCGGGGTTCGTGCTGGCGGTGAACGAGTTGCCGGATTATCTGCCCGCAGTGCTGGAGTATCTTTCCACCCGGCCGACCGCGGAGGTGCACGAGTTGCTCGAGGACTGCGTTCACATCCTGCGCGCGGTCGGCGCGCGTCTGCTTGCGGGCGGCAGCCCCTATGCGTCCGTGATCGCCGCCTTGCTCGATCTGCACGGCGCGGCGCCGCTCGCTGCGGCGGACAAGCCGGCCAAAGCGCAGGCCGCGCCGTCGCTGGATGAAGAATGGGACGAGGCTCGGGTGGAGTTCGGTCCACCGTCGGCTCTAAATGCGGCGGCGGCGCACGGCGCGCAGCAGTCGCGGCCGCAATTCATCCGCTTCGTCCCCAAGAATCCCTGAACCCGGAGCTTCGCATGAACCTCAACAGCTATCTAAACCAGTTCCTGTTCGGCTATTTCCCCTACATCTGCCTGGCCGTGTTCTTCCTCGGCAGCGTGATCCGCTTCGATCGCGAGCAGTACAGCTGGAAAAGCGATTCCTCCCAGTTTCTGCGCCACGGGCAGCTCAGGTGGGGGTCGAACCTGTTTCATATTGGCGTGCTGGGCATATTCGCGGGTCACTTCACGGGCTTGCTGACCCCGCTCACCGTGTGGCATCTGCTCGGCGTCTCGCCTGCCGAAAAGCAGTTGACGGCGATCGTCGGCGGCGGCATCTTCGGCATCATGTGCGCGCTCGGACTGGCAATTCTGTTGCAGCGGCGGCTGGGCGATGCGCGCATACGCGCCAACAGCCGTCCGGCGGACGTGCTCATCCTGATCCTGCTGCTCGCTCAAGTCCTGCTCGGCCTTGCGGGCATACCGCTGTCGATGCAGCACATGGACGGCTCGGAGATGGTCAAGTTCATGGGCTGGGCGCAGCGCATCTGGAGCTTCCGCGGCGGTGCGGCCGACCTGGTCGCCAACGTTTCGATCATTTTCAAGCTGCATATGGTGCTGGGACTCACGATCTTTCTCGTGTTTCCATTCACGCGCCTGGTGCACATCTGGAGCGGCTTCGCGATCGTTTTCTACCTGCTGCGGCCGTATCAGCTGATGCGCAGCCGCGGCGCGGGACGCTGATCTGTAGGCGATCCTCGAATCGGTGCTGTGACCGCTTTGCCGCCAGGGGCGTATCTCCATCGCGCTTGATCGGGCGGCCATGTCCGGCCCTGACGAGCGCTTAGACCTTTACCAACCGCCACAACTGCAAGGAGGATCAAGACGATTTGCGCCGGCCACACTGCCTCGTTGTATTGCCGGAAGACATCAAAATCCGGAAAATCGAACGATCACCTCAACCAAAATAGGAGCGGCGCGGAGGACGTTCCTATCGTTTCAGTATTCCTTCGATGAGCGTGAAAAAAGCGCCGATATCGATAGGCTTGGTGACAAACGCGCGAATGCCGGAACCGCGCGTCTGAGCCTCGGTCAGGCGTTCGGCATAGCCGGTGTAGAGAATCACCTGCAGATCGGGACGCAGCGTCAACAGCGTACGCGCGAGGTCGAGGCCGGTGAGCCTGGGCATGGTCTGATCGGTCACCACGATATCGTATCTTTCAGGATCGGCCGCGAACAACTTCTGGGCCTCGACCGGACTCAGTTGCGACATCACCTTGAGCCCCCAACTCCCCAGCAGCTCAGCCATGAACTCGGCGACGGCCGGCTCGTCGTCCACCAGCAGCACGCGGCCCTTGAGCTGGCGGCTCGCGGATACCGGCCCCGAGGTCTCAGCGCGGGGTGTCTCGCCCTCCGCGTCAGCCATGGGTCTGAACAACACACGAAAGCGCGCGCCTCGGCCCGGCGCCGTCTCAACCACGATATGCCCGTCGTGTTCGTGCAAGATGCCGTGCACGGTCGACAGCCCCATGCCGCTGCCTTTGCCGGTCTCCTTGCTGCTGAAGAATGGCTCGAACATGCGCTCCACGACCTCGGTAGAAATGCCGCAGCCGGTGTCGCCGACGGCCAGCTCGACATAGGTGCCGCGCACCGGCTGGTGACAGGAAGTACAGACACTGTCGCGAAGAGTGCTCTTCTTGAGCGCGATACTCAGTGTGCCGACGCCTTGCATGGCATCGCGCGCGTTGATGCACAGGTTCATCAACACCTGTTCAAGTTGCACCGGATCGAGCAGCACCGGCGGCAGCGTGGCGTCGAGTTCGGTGTTGAACTCGATGCTGGACGGGAGCGTGGAACGCATGAGCTTGACCGATTCCCGCACCAGCGGCGGGAGCTGCAGCGCGCGCGGTTCGCCGCGCTTGCCGCGCGAGTACGTTAGCATCTGTTGAATCAGATCGCGCGCCTGACGGCCCGTGCGCAGCGCGCGCTCGAGATATAAGTCGAGCTTTTCATCGCCTTGTGCCGCCATGCGTTCCTGTGCCATGGCGACGTAGCCCATGACGGTGGTGAGAAAGTTGTTGAAGTCGTGCGCCACGCCGCCGGTGAGTTGCCCAATGGCCTCCATCTTCTGCGCCTGACGCAACTGCGCTTCGAGCCGGGCTCGCTCGGCCTCGGCCTGCTTGCGTTCGGTGATGTCGCGCATGATCAGCAGCAGGTGCGGCGCGTTCCCATATTGCACCGGCACGCCGTGGGTCTCGACATCGAACATCGCGCCGTCCTTGCGCCGGGCCTTGGCCTCGGATCTCAGGCTGTGGCCGGCGCTCGCGGCTTCGAAAAATGCCCAGCAGCGCAGTTGACTGTCCGGGTGCACGAACTGAAATGACTCGGCCGCTAGCAACTCCTCGCGCGTGTAACCATGCAAGCGGCAGAACGCCGGGTTCGCATCCATAACGCGCCCATCGGGCGTGCATAGTGCGAACCCGTCGACGGAGGCGTTGAAGATCGTGTGATAGCGCTCCTCGCTCGAACGCAGCGCCTCTTCGGCAGTCTTGCGTTCGGTGATATCGGAGGAGATGCCGCACACGGCATAGGCCACGCCCTGGGCGTTGTACAGCGGGAACTTGAGCGAGAGGTAGGTATGCATGCCGTCTTCCTGCGGCACCTGCTCCTCGAACTCGACAGGGGCGTTGCGCTCAAAAACGATTCCATCGTTGCGGTGCAGGTCCGCGGTGATCTCGGGCGGGAAGATTTCCGCGTCGGTGCGCCCGATGACCTCGCTCGCGCTTCGGCGGAACAGTTCCAGGAACAGACGGTTGACGAATTGATAGCGATTGTCGCGATCCTTGACGTACACCACGGCGGTGGCGTGGTCGAGAATCTGCTGCAAGACGAGGACACTGTCCGCGTCGCGCGACATCGGAGGCATGAAAGATTTCGATTGCGTGCTCATCGGATGATCAGAGCCTAGTGTACCTGCGCGCCGGTTCCTGCCATGGCATTGTTACAAACCGGAAACAATTGAAACACAGCGCTGCAACCGCCACGCGATGGCTCAGTCGGCGTTAGGGACGAACATGTAGCCCGAACCCCGAACGGTCTTGAGCGTGGCGGGTTTGTCCGGGTCGGCTTCAATCTTCTTGCGCAGGCGGGCAATGCGGATGTCGATGCTGCGGTCGAAGGGATCGCAGTCGCGATTGCGTGTGATGTTCAGGATCTGGTCGCGCGTTAGCGCCCGATTGGGCCGCTCGGCAAAGACCTTGAGCAGATCGAATTCCATGCTGGTGAGCGGAATTTCCTTGCTGTTGGCGTCGAGCAGCTGGTGCGTGTCGAGGTCGAGCGTGCAGCGTCCAAAGGCAACGCGTCGGCGCGCGGATTCGTCCGCGCTGCGTGTTGCCGGGGCCGGGTGCTGGTAGCGTCGCAGCACGCTCTTGATGCGGGCGCGAAGCTCGCGCGGATCGAAAGGCTTACTCAGATAGTCGTCGGCTCCGACCTCGAGGCCAACCACCCGGTCCACGACCTCGCCGGCCGCGGTGATCATGATGATAGGCAGATCGAAGCGCTCGCGGATATAGCGCGCAAGCGTGAGACCATCCTCGCCCGGCAGGTTTACGTCCAACAGCACCAGGTCCGGGACGCTCTTCGCCAACAACGCGCGCATCGATGTGCCGCTGTCCGCTGTCAGTACCTCGAATCTGTGGGAACCAAGATATTCGGCCAGCATTTCGCGGATTTCGGCGTCGTCGTCGACAACCAGAACGCGTTGTTTGTCCTCCACGCTCTCTCCCGGGTCAGGCCTGACCTAGCCGGGATTATATCAACACGCTGAAACCAAGCGATAACAAAGATCCCCGGGGGCGAAATCGTACCGATACATACCGGGCCTAGAGTTGGACCTGTGCAGAGGCGGACGTGTGGACGTGAAAGCCAGGGCGGTACTGCAAGGCGGGCTGGCACAACCGATAACGGACAGCCGACCCAAAGCGTAAGTATCAATCCGAACCGGAGGCAAGTGACATGCAAACCAACCCGGCCAGCGTGATGGTGGATTTGAGGCAGGCGCTCTGCTGCAAGCGTATCGGCGAGCTGGAGAGCGAACTCGGCGCGATCGATGGCGTGACCCGGGCGCAGGTGAGCTCGAGGGTGAGCCGTCTGCTGCTCGTGGACTACGACCCGAACACGATCAATTCGCAGAAGATCCTCGGCGCCCTCGTGCGCCGCGGGTTCGATGCGTGCCTGATCGGCATGTAGCTCGGTGCCCGGACGCGCGCCGCGTTCGGACGGACTATCAATCATCGATTAAGGAGACATCTTTCATGAAACGAATCGTGGCATTTGCTTACGGCCTTGTCTGTTACGTCATCTTCTTCGGAACCTTCCTCTACGCCATCGGCTTCGTCGGCAACCTTTTCGTACCGAAATCCATCGACTCGACGCCCGACGGCCCGCTGGGACAGGCATTGCTGATCGACGCACTGCTGCTCGGCGCATTCGCGATTCAACACAGTGTAATGGCGCGCCTCGGCTTCAAGCGCTGGTGGACGCGGATCGTACCCGAGCCGGTCGAACGCAGCACCTACGTGCTGTTCTCGAGTCTCGCGCTGATCGCGTTGTTCGCGTTCTGGCAGCCGGTCGGCGGCGTGATCTGGCAGGTGCAGGATCCGGTCGGTCAGCTTGTCCTCTACGGACTCTGCGCCTTCGGCTGGGGCGTCATACTGGTAGCGACCTTCCTGATCAACCACTTTGACCTTTTCGGTCTGCGTCAGGTGTGGTGCTACCTGCGCGGGGAGCAGTGTCCCGCGCCCGCGTTTGTCACGCCCGGACTGTATCGGTTCGTGCGTCACCCGATCTACGTCGGCTTCATTATCGCCTTCTGGGCGACACCGACCATGACCGCGGCGCATCTGTTCTTCGCGCTGCTCACCACGGCGTACATTCTGATCGCTATCCGCTTCGAGGAACGCGACCTCGTGACCGCGCATGGCGCGCGCTACCGCGAGTATCGGAATCAGGTGCCGATGCTGGTGCCGCGTCTCGGTGGTCGTCCCACCAGGGTCGGCCCGTAGACGGGCTGCACGGTTGGGTAGCTCGGCATGCGCCGTGCCACCCCCCCCGTGATCAGGAGAAGAAATATGAACACAGCGACGGAGAATACTGAAAGGCATTTCTGGAAACGTTTGGGTATGGCTGGACTCGCGTTCTTTCTGCTGAAAGGCCTGGTCTGGCTGGCCGTGCCGATCGTGATGTACCTGATGCGAACCGCCGGTTAGCGGCGCGGTGAATTCAAACTCAACCCGTATATGGAGAAAACGGAAATGGACATGCGAACAGAAAACGCGGCGGTAGCCGCAACAGCTGATGGCAATGACATCATTATCCGAGCTTGGAACACTGTTCTATTCGATAAATTTTGTCGTTTCAAGCATTTGTCGGGTCAGTGTCTTTCCTGTACTAGTACAGAACTCGTACTTGCGTGCGCAGACATCCGGCGCGGCGTTGAACGCGGACTGGAGGAGATCCGATGACATCGATCGACAAAGCGGCCATCGACGGCTTTGCGGCGGGCTTGCAGGGCCAGCTAATCCGACCCGACGATCCGACCTACGACAGCGTGCGCCAGATCTGGAACGGCCACATTCAGCGCCGGCCGGCGCTCATCGCCCGCTGCTCGGGTGTGGCCGACGTTATCGCCGCGGTTCGATTCGGCCGCGAGCACGAGCTCAGAGTTTCCGTACGCGGCGGTGGGCACGCAGTTGCCGGCCATGCACTCTGCGACGACGGTCTCGTGATCGACCTCTCGACGATGACGGGCTCCAGGGTCAACCCGCTCGCGCAGACTATCCAGGTCCAAGGTGGCTGTCTGAACGCACACCTCGACCGCGAGAGCCAGGCGTTCGGACTCGCGGCCACTGGCGGCATCGTCAGCCACACCGGCGTCGCTGGTCTGACGCTCGGTGGCGGGATCGGTCACCTCATGCGCAAGTTCGGCTTGTCGATCGACGCGCTGCGCTCGTGCGATGTCGTCACGGCTGACGGCGACTTCGTAGTTGCGAACGACCAGGACAATGCGGACTTGTTCTGGGGCCTTCGCGGTGGCGGCGGCAACTTTGGCATCGTCACCAGCTTCACCTTTGAGCTCCATCCGCTGGGACCGACGGTGCTCGCCGGCATGGTGGCGTGGCCGATGGACGACGCCCACCTGGTGCTCCGGTTCCTTCGCGACTTCATCGCCGACGCGCCCGATGAAGTCGGGATCATGGCGAACCTGCGGCTTGCGCCGCCGCTCCCGATTATCCCCGCCAAGCTTCACGGCAAGCCGATCGTTGCCCTCATCGCTACCTACGCCGGCGCGGTCGACGAAGGCGAGAAGATACTCCGACCCATCCGTGAGATCGCGACACCTGCGGTGGACGCAATCGCGCCCAAGCCCTATGTCGCGCAGCAGAAGATGTTCGACGCCGCGCTGCCGCACGGCCGGCATTACTACTGGAAGTCGCACAAGCTGGGGCCGCTCACCGACGGAATCATCGACGTCATCGTCGAGCACTGCCCGCAGATCACTTCACCGATGTCGACGGTGCCGATTTTCTCCTTCGGCGGTGCCGTGGCGCGCGTGCCAGCAGACGCTACGGCGTTCCCGAACCGTGACGCCGCTCACGACATCAACATCGTTGCGTCCTGGCTCCCCGGGGAAAGCGGTGAGGCCGATCGGCACATCGACTGGGTGCGTCGGTTTTTCGGCGCCCTGGAGCCGCATAGCCGCGGGTTGTACGTCAACTTCGTCAGCGACGATGGCGGCGATCGCATCCGCGCCGCCTATTCCGACCAGCAGTGGCGCCGGCTCACCGCGCTCAAGTCGAAGTACGACCACACCAACTTCTTCCGCATGAACGCCAACATCCCGCCGAATGCAGGCTGATCGCCCCCCCCGGCGAGGATTGTCCCTCGATCTGTTCCATGCGAGCCGCAAGCGTTCGGTCGGTGAAGTTCTTGTCGCGGTTATTGACCGCCTTGATTTTCCAGGCGCCGGCTCGATTGAATGTTGAATGCAATTCAGATAGCCGCAAATGTAGATCTTCAGCAGTACCGACGGACGGTAAGCCGGTCGTCCCGTCGTCGCAGGCGCGGCACCAGCACACCCCAGTGCTGCCAGATCGAGCTCGTCGACAAATACATCGACGACTCGAACCGGATTGTCATCGCCGCTGTAGTCATCGAGACAGTCCGGCAGCAACGTGACCTGGTGTCGGTCCCCGCCCTCAATGAATCGCTTCATCTGCTCGTCTCCACCAATGCAATCACATTGGTATCAACACACAAGGTCTCAGCCCTGATTACATGATCGGCGCGTTTTCACACAGTCCCGGTCGAAAGCACGCGGTCGAAAAGATGACAGCGGCCCATGGCTGCTGGTGAAGACGAAAGTGCGTCAGCGGACTCAATACAGGACTTATGCCGCGTTTGGCGCCGCTATCCCGGAATCTTGCGTTCGTTGATGCAAGGCCAGGCGCGCGTCGGTGCCGGCGGGGCAACGAGTTCAGGCAACGCCGAGATAGGCCTGGCGGATGTAGTCGTCGACCGCGAGTTCGGCGCTGGGACCCTCGCGGCCGACGCGGCCATGTTCGAGGACGTAGACGCGGTCTGCGATGCGCAATGCCGACTGCGCATCCTGCTCCGCCATCAAGATGGCCGTGCCTCTCTTCTGAATTCTCTTGATGGCGCCGAAAATTTCCATTTTCAGCCGGTGCGCAATGCCGACCGAGGGTTCGTCGAGCAGCAGCAGCGCGGGTCTTCCCATCAATGCGCGCCCGATCGCGACCATCTGCTGCTGCCCACCCGAGAGTGTACTCACGACCTGCGCGCCGCGCTCCTTGAGTATGGGGAACAGCTGATACACCTCGGTGAGCTCGGCTTCGATGGCGGCTTTGTCGCTCTGCAGATAGGCCCCCAGCATCAGGTTCTTCAGTACCGTCAATTCGGGGAACAGGCGCCGTCCTTCCGGGCAGTGGCATATGCCCAAGCCGACCACCTCGTGTGCGGCGTGACGCTGCAGCGATTCGCCGCGCAGTTGCAGCGCGCCGGTCGAGGCTTGGCTGCGTGATATTGCCTTGAGCAGGGTCGATTTCCCGGCGCCATTCGGCCCGAGCACCGCGACGAATTCACCTTCGGCGACGTGCAGCGACACGTTTTCGAGCGCCACGGCCTTGCCGTAGGCAACCGACAGGTTGCGAATCTCAAGCAGCATCGGCTTGCTCCGGTTCGTCGCCGCGCCCGATGTAGGCCTCGATCACGGCCGGGTGGCGCACGATGTAGTCGGGCACGCCCTCGGCAATGACTTCACCGAAGTCCAGGGCGATCACGCGCCCGACCAGGCGCATGAACTCGTGCAGCCTGTGCTCGATCAGCAGTACCGTAAGCCCCTGTTCCGCATGCACGCTGCGGATCAGCGCCGACAGGTCCGCGATCTCGCTGCTGCCGAGGCCCGCAAACGGTTCGTCGAGCAGCAGCAGGGCCGGTTTCGCCGCCAGGGCGCGGGCAATTTCCAGTCGTCGCTGATCCCCATAGGATAAGGTTTCAATCGGCAAGCTAGCCTTCTCCGCAAGCCCCACCTGCTCGAGCAGCGCCAGCGCGCGCGCGTCGAGCCCGGCGCGATCGTCGCGGCGCGCGCCCAGCCCGCCGACGACGACATTCTCGAATACCGTCATGCCGGCGAAGGGGCGGCACAGTTGAAAGGTGCGCGAAATGCCGAGCCCGGCAATGCGGTAGGGCGCGAGGCCGCGCAGGGAACGGCCATTGAACACGACGCTGCCGCTGTCGGGCGGGATAAAGCCGGTGAGCAGATTGTAGAGCGTCGTTTTGCCGGCGCCGTTGGGGCCGAGGATGCCCATGATCTCGCCGGGAGCGACCGAAAACGACACGTTCTTCACCGCATGCAGGCCGCCGAAGTGCTTGTTCAGCTCCGACACCTCCAGCAACGCGCTCATTCGGGCCTCGCTAGCCTGGCCTTTACCCGGCGCCAGGTGGGCGCAATCAGGCCATTGGGCAGGAAGAACAGGATCAGGATCAGGGTGCAGCTGTAGATCATCAGGCGCCATTCGCCGAAATTGCGCAGCAGTTCCGTCAGCAGCACCAGCAGGATTGCGCCGCCGACGGGGCCGTAGATGCTCGCCATGCCGCCCACGTAGACCATGGTGATGATGGTGATCGAGGTGACGACGGCGAACAGCTGCGGGCTCACCTGCAGCTGGTAATGGGCATAGATCGCGCCGCCGGCGCCGGCGAACGCGGCACTGATCACGAGGGACGCGATCTTGTAGAACGTGACGTTGATGCCCGCGGCCTGGCAGGTGGCCTCGTCGCCGCGAATCGCGCGCAGGATCAGCCCCCAATGCGAGCGCGCCAGCGCCAGCAGGAGGGCGGTCACCAGCGCCAGCGCGGCGAGGGCGAAATAGTAGAAGCCGAGCTGCGAGCGGATCAGCGGCTCGATGCCGTTGATGCCTTCCTCGCCGCCGGTATGCTCCCAGAAGATCAGCATCAGGCGCTGCATGATGACTGCGCCGGAGAGCATCGCCAGCGCGAAGTAGGGGCCCCTGAGGCGCAGCGTCGGCACGCCGATCACCAGCGCGAACGCCATGGCCATGATCATCGCCGCCGGCAGGCTCCACCAGCCGCTGATGCCGAACGTCGTATTCAGGAAACCCGCGGTGTAGGCGCCGACGCCGATGAACAGGCTGTGGCCGAAATTCTCGCGCCCGGTGAGGCCGGACATGAAATCCCAACTCACTGCCCAGATGCCGTAGATCACGCTCACCGTGAGCACGCCGATCAGATAATTGCCGCCGAAGACGAGCGGCAGCGCCGCCATGAACGCGATGAACCCCAGGGCGCCGGCGAAATCGATGCGTTTGCCGAACATGCTCGCTTCAGAACGCCGCGCGCTTGCCGAAGATGCCCGCCGGCCGGAATACCAGCATGAGCAAGGTCGCCAGCACCGATACGATCTCGGTCCAGGAGGTCGAGATCAGGTAACCGACGATGGTCTCGGCATAGCCGAGCATCAGCGCCGCGAGGATGCTTCCCGGAATGGAACCGAGCCCGCCGACGATCACGATCGCGAACGCCTTGACGATGGGCAGCAACCACATCGTCGGTTGTACCGTAAGAAACGGCCCGGCGAGCACGCCGGCAGCGGCGGCCAGGGCGGCGGAGAGGCCCATCACGATCGAGAAGATCCGGTCGCTCGGAATGCCCATGTAGTTGGCGGCTTCTGGGTCCTGTGACACGGCGAGGATCGCCGAGCCGAGCCGGGTGCGCTGAATGAACAGCCAGAGCAGGGCGATCAAGGTGACGCTGGCGCCGAGCGCGAGCAGCCGTTGACCGCCGACATCGACGCCGCCGATGGTGAATTTGGTCTCGACGAACGCCGGCACATTGCGGTATTCGGAACCGAAGGTGAGGAACAGCGCCTGCTCGATCACCAGGGCCACGGCGAGCGTGATCATCAGCACCGCGAGCTGCGAGCGGCGCATCGGCCGCACCAACACCTTCTCGACGAGGATGCCGAACAGCGCGACCGCGGCCATCGCCAGCAGCGCGGCGGGAAGGAGCGGCAGCTTGAGATGCGCGGTAAAGAAATAGGCGCCGTACGCGCCGAGGGCATAGAACGAGCCGTGCGCGAGATTTAGAATCCGGGCGACGCCGAAAATCAGCGTGAATCCGACCGCCAGCATGGCGTAAATGGCGCTGCTCACCGCGCCGTGAATCAGAATTTCGAGCAAGGCGGCCCCCGTTGAGGTTATGCGTCATCCGCGGCGGCGATGGCCGCCGCGGATTGCTTCTACGAGGGAATGGCTACTTCTTGATCCAGGCAGGCGTAATGTAGGCTGCGGTGCGCTGTGCCTTCGGGAACACCACCTCGCGTGCGCACTTGTCCTGCCATTGCACGAACAGGAAGTTCGGTCCCTTGCCGCCGGGTTTGACGTCGTGCATCTCGTCGAATTCGATCACGCCCGGAATACCGACGTAGCTGGTCTTCTCGAGTTCCTTGATCACGGCGTTCGGGTCGGTGCTATTGGCGCGCCGGACAGCGTCCGCATAGATGTAGACCGAGTCATTGGCGCCAAAGGCGGTGTAGACCGGCGAACGGTTGGTGCGTTTCTTGAACTCGTCGAAGAACGGGATCGTCTTCGGCGTGAGCGGCGCGCGCACGGCGAAATTCGCGGCCAGTTCGCTGATCGACTTGCCGCCTACACGGTCGCAGAAATCGCCGTCCATGCTCTTCACGTCGATGCCGCCATAGGGAATCGGGAAACGCGCGTCATGCCACTGCTTGGCGAAAATGTCGCTCGAGGCGTGCGACAGGATCACGACCAGATACTGCGCGCCGGAGTCCTTGACCTTGGCGAGCAGCGGGGAGAAGTCCGAGGTCTGGGTGTCGAAGAACTCGGTCAAACGCACGTCGGCGCCGGCCTCGGTGGCGCCTTTCTTCAGCAGCGGCACCAGGTCCTGCACCCACTTCGCGCTTTCGCCGACGATCGCGATCTTGGTGGCGCCGAGTTCGTCCTTGACGAAGCCGGAGATAAAACCGGTGACTTGCCGTGCCTGGTGGCCGGCGTGGATCGGGCCGACGCGGAAGATGTACTTGTAGTTGTCGTAATCGGTCTTCACCTTGGCGGTGATCGACGGCGAAGCCGCGCCGACGCCGAGATAGATGGTTTTGGCCGCGGAAATGTGCGGCAGTTGTGCCAGCGTGACGCCGCTGGTGTAGCCGCCGATCAGCACGTCGACTTTCTCGTCGGCAGTGAGTTTCTTGATTGCGCTGATGCCGGTTTCCGGGTTCTCGGTCTCATCGGCAACGACCATTTCCAGCTTGCGCCCGAGCACGCCGCCCTTGGCGTTGAGATCGTCGATCGCCATTTTGATCGCGTCTTGCGTGTCGCGACCGACCTGGAGCTGCATCGAGGTGGGCACGCCGATCCGGATCGGCTTCGTCGTCTGCGCCATTGCAGGCGCAACGGCAAGAGCAACGGCGACGCAGGCCGTGGACAAGACAATGCTGAATTTATTCATGAGCTCTCCTTTGGATTTTCTCGATCGGCGCAGCATCAGTTGCTGCTTTGCGAACCGTCTATGCGGTACTAGGTCCTGCCGACGTCGTCGCCAGCACGAATCGTCAATTTAGCACGAATCGGAATTTGGCGCGAAGTTGCCGGAGCGCGCGAATTCGAGCCCGTGTTCGAACTGCGGGACGGTGCGGCCGCGGGATTGCCGGAAGCGATACGATCAAACCGATTGGCTTGATCGTCGGTATTGCGATAAATCTAGAGCGCCCAACAGAATTGCGGTTAGGCGCCTGACTTGGGGGAGCACGAGAGACCAAGGAAGGGGCGGGGCTGTTTCTTTCCCTCCCTGGTTCCCTCGCATCGTTCGGAACTCTTACTTCTTCGTTTCGACGATCTGCAGCGGTCCGGTGTCCGGGGGCGGCGCGCGCCGCGGACGCGGCGCTGGCGACACTGGCGGCGCGCCGACCGGCTCGGCCAGTTTCACCTTGCTCGGATCGGTCTGAACCAGCACCAATCCGCTATGCTCGAGCGCCTTTTCCACCTCGACGAAAGGCGCAGGTACGGCGATCGGTTCGGCGCGAACCGGCATCGGAGCCAAAGCAGGCTCGGGCTCGGCTGTCGCCACCGGAGCCAAGACTTTCGATGCAGTCTCTGCGTCGGCAACAAAAGCTGGTATCGTCGCCGCAGCCGGCGCGGCTGCAACCTCAGCCTCGACCGGTGAGCCCACACTGTGGGCCGCAGCAGAACTTTCCTCCGGCACCGATTGCTGCACTGGTGCCTGCGCTTCGCTCCGCGTTTCGTCTTCGCGTTCCGCGCGTTCTGCGTTGGCCGCATGTTCGGCCTGGTCCGCACGTTCTCCGCGCTCGCCGGACTCGATGCGTTCGCCGCGTTCGCCGCGGCCGCCACGACCGCCGCGTCCACGGCGGCCCCGGCTGCGCCCGGTTTCGCTCTCGGGGCGTTGCTCGTCCTGCGGCAGGGCTTCAGCGCCAACCCGGGTTTCTCCCTGCGGCTGTGATCGTGGCGGACGCTGCTCGCGCTGCTCGCGCGGCTCACGCGGCGGGCGATCTCCCCGCTCGGGGCGGGCCTCGCGTTCCTGGCGTGGTTCACGTTCCGGGCGCGGTTCACGTTCCTGCCGCGGTTCGCGCTCCGGGCGCTCGCCACGATTGCGCTCCGGACGCGATTCGCGCGGTTCGCGCTGCTCGGGCCGGTTAATTTCTCCCTGCGCTGGCCGAACTTCGCGTCCGCCGCGTTCCTGGCGGTCGCGTCCTCCGCGCCCACCGCGTCCGCTGCGTTCGCTGCGTTCGCCGCGCTCGCTGCGGTCGCGCTGTGGCTCGCGCCTGGGTTCACGTCGCGACGGGCGGATGCCACTGCTAGGCTCGGCTTCCACCTTCGGGGCATCGCCCTTTAGCCAGCCCATGATGCGGGAGATGATGCCCGGCTTCGCTGCTGCTTCCGGCTCGGCCGGCTTCGGTGTAGACGCCGGCGCAGGTTCGCCCGGAGTGATGCCCTGCACAGCGGCCTGTTGCCGCTGTGCTTTCGGCTCCATGCTCGCCAGCGGCTTGGACTCTTCTTCAGCCGGCATCTGCACCATGTTGTAGCTGGCGGGAAGCGGCTCGGCCTGATTTAGATCATCGTGGCGCAGGCGCGAAATCTGGTAGTTCGGCGTATCCAGATGGGTGTTCGGGATCAGCACCACATTGACTTTGAGGCGGGCCTCGACGCCGTGGATATCGGTGCGCTTTTCGTTCAACAGGAATGTGGCCACATCCACCGGCACCTGTGCATGCACGGCAGCGGTATTTTCCTTCATCGCCTCTTCCTGGATGATGCGCAGGATATGCAGCGCGGTGGATTCGATACCGCGAATATGGCCGATACCGTTGCAGCGCGGGCAGGTGATGGTGCTGCCTTCCCCGAGCGACGGGCGCAGGCGCTGGCGCGACAATTCCATCAAGCCGAAGCGCGAGATCTTGCCCATCTGCACGCGGGCGCGGTCGAAGTGCAGCGATTCGCGCAGCCTGGTCTCGACTTCGCGCTGGTTGCGCTGCGACTCCATGTCGATGAAGTCGATCACGATCAGCCCACCGAGGTCGCGCAGGCGCAGTTGGCGCGCGATTTCCTCGGCCGCTTCGAGGTTGGTGCGAAACGCGGTTTCCTCGATGTCGCTGCCGCGCGTGGAGCGCGCCGAATTGACGTCGATGGCCACCAGCGCCTCGGTGTGATCGATGACCACGGCACCGCCCGCGGGCAGATTCACCTGGCGCGAATAGGCGGTTTCGATCTGGTGCTCGATCTGGAAACGCGAAAACAGGGGCACGTCGTCGCGGTAGCGTTTCACCCGGTTCACGTTGTCCGGCATCACGTGCGCCATGAACTGCTGCGCCTGCTCGAAGATCGAATCGGTGTCGATCAGGATTTCGCCGATTTCCGGATGGAAGTAGTCGCGGATGGCACGAATCACGAGGCTGCCTTCCTGATAAATCAGGAAAGCGCCCTTCTGGCCGGTGGAGGCTTCTTCGATCGCGTGCCAGAGCTGCAGCAGGTACTTCAGGTCCCAATCGAGTTCCTCAACCGAGCGGCCGATGCCCGCGGTGCGCGCGATCACGCTCATGCCGGCAGGCACCGGAAGCTGGTCCATGGTATCGCGCAGCTCTTCGCGGTCTTCGCCCTCGACGCGGCGCGACACGCCGCCGCCGCGCGGATTGTTGGGCATCAATACCAGGTAACGTCCGGCCAGACTGATGAAGGTGGTGAGCGCGGCGCCTTTGTTGCCGCGTTCGTCCTTTTCCACCTGGACGATCAGTTCCTGGCCTTCCTTCAGCGCGTCCTGGATGCGGGCGCGACCGACGTCGACGCCGGCCTTGAAATAGGCGCGCGCGACTTCCTTGAACGGGAGAAAACCGTGGCGGTCGGTGCCGTAGTCGATGAACGCAGCTTCCAGGCTGGGCTCGACGCGGGTAATGACGCCTTTATAGATATTGCTCTTGCGTTGTTCCTTTGACGCCGATTCGATGTCCAGGTCAATCAGCTTCTGACCATCAACGATGGCGACACGGAGTTCTTCAGCCTGTGTCGCATTAAACAGCATGCGCTTCATAAATTATTGCTCCTGCGCGCGCATGGGCAGGACAAATCTCGGGCAGGACAAACCTGGGACTAAATGTTCAGGTGCTTAGCGATGCATTCCAGTCTTGAATGATGGGAAAGGAAGGGGAATCGGTTGGGTTTGTCGAACTGGTTTCCGGCACGAATACCGGAAATCGCAATCTGCCGCTGCTTCGAGCGCGCCAAATCAATTACACTCTCGCTACTTTCGGTGAGCGATATTAACCGCATTGCCCAGGGTTACGGCCTTCCGGGCCGCAAAACCGGGGACGTGTTCAGGTTTGAAAATGTCAATTCGACGCTACAAACCCTGTCCCGCGACTGAGCCAGTGAGAACATTATAAGCAAAATGAAGGGTTTAAGTAAAGTTTCCGTGAAGCTGGTGGAAATTGGCTCTGAAACCTCGGGTCAGCGCGTCGACAATTTTCTGCTAAAAGTAAGCAAAGGGGTGCCAAAAAGTCATATTTATCGCATCCTCAGAAGCGGCGAAGTACGGGTCAACAGCGGGCGCGTGGATGCGACCTATAAGCTGCAGGAAGGCGACCGTGTGCGCATTCCGCCGCTGCGCCTGGGCGCCAAGGAAGCGCCATCCAAGCCGCCGGTCATCGATCTGCCTCTGCTGTACGAGGACGAAGGCCTGATCGCCGCCAACAAGCCCGCCGGACTGGCGGTGCACGGTGGCAGCGGCATCAGCTACGGCGTGATCGAGCAACTGCGACTCGCGCGTCCGCAGGCCAAGTTTCTCGAGCTCGTGCACCGGCTCGATCGCGACACCTCCGGCCTGTTGCTGCTTGCCAAGAAACGCTCGGCGCTCACGGCGATGCATGAACTGATACGCTCCGGGCAGATGGACAAGCGCTACCTGGTGTTGGTGCCGGGCCGATGGCCGGCGGGCAAGCAGCACGTCAAGCTGAAGCTGCAGCGCTATGTGACGGGGGGCGGCGAACGCCGCGTCAGCGTGGACGATGCAGGCCGCGAGTCGCACACCGTGTTTGAACTGGAACGCGCCTGTGGCGGCTATAGTCTATTGCAGGCGCAGCTGAAAACGGGGCGCACGCACCAGATTCGCGTGCACCTTGCGCACCTGGGTTTCCCCATCGTCGGCGACGACAAGTACGGCGACTTCGAGTTGAACAAGCGCCTGTCCAAGCAAGGTCTGAAGCGCATGTTCTTGCATGCCTGGAAGCTTGCGTTCGTGCATCCGCTGAGCGGCGAGCCGCTGACGCTGGAGGCGCCGTTGCCGCGGGAACTCGAGAATTTCCTGACCGCCGAAGAAGATCGGATATAGATGCCCAAACGATTTGAATTGCTGGTTTTCGACTGGGATGGAACGCTGATGGATTCGGCCGAGGCCATCATCGCCAGCATCCAATTGAGTTGCCAGGATCTCGGGTTGCCGGTGCCCGAGCGCGAACGTGCGGCCCATGTAATCGGCCTCGGTCTGAAAGATGCCCTGTCCTATGCGGTGCCGGAATTGCCCCCCAGCGACTACGGCAAGCTGGCGCTGCGCTACCGGCACCATTATCTGGAGCGCGATCCCGACATCGAACTATTTCCCGGCATGCGCGAAATGCTGGCTGCGCTGAAGGAAAACGGACACAGGCTGGCGGTGGCGACGGGCAAGACCCGCGTTGGCCTGGACCGGGTGCTCGAGGCGACGCAATTGAAACAGTTCTTCGATTCCTCGCGTTGCGCCGACGAAACCCGTTCCAAGCCGCATCCGGCGATGTTGCAGGAGCTGATGCGGGAATTACAGATCGAGCCGGAGGCGACGCTGATGATAGGCGACACGGCGCACGACCTGCAGATGGCGATGAACGCCGGGGTGCCGGCATTGGCGGTGAGTTACGGCGCGCATCCCAAGGAAGGCCTGGCCGCGTTCAATCCGCTCGCCTGTATCGATGCACCTCAGGACCTGGCGCCGTGGCTGGCAGAGAACGCTTGAGCAAGCTCAACGAACGCTTGAGCAAGCTCAACGAACGCTTGAGCAAGCCTAACGAGAACGAGCGCTTGGGCATGCACAGCGAACGCCTGAACGAGTTCGGCGAACCCCCGAGCGCACCCGGAAAATGCGGCGGCAGTCCTGGCGCAAGCGAGGCCCGAGAAGGTGCACGTGTGATATGCGCGAGCGCGGAACTTGCCGAACGTGGCGATGGCGTGCGCTTCGAACTCCAATGGAACGGCGAAACCGTCCCGGCCTTCGCCATCCGCCACCACGGAAGGGCGTACGCCTATGTCAACCGCTGTGCTCACATCGGCGTGGAACTCGACTGGACGCAGGGGAAGTTTTTCGATGCGGATGGCGAGTATTTGATATGCTCCACGCATGGTGCGTTGTATGCGCCCGAGAGCGGTGCGTGCCGCGGCGGACCGTGCCGAGGCGCAAAGCTGCTCGGCTTGGACGTGTTCGAGGCCGACGGAGCAGTCTATTTGAAGTTGAAAGGTTAAAGCGATGGCGGAATCGGAACCGAACTGGGAGCGCGAGACACTGGAAAAGCTGGCATTTTCCGCGCTGAAGGAGCAGAAGCGGGCGCGTTACTGGGGCATATTTTTCAAGCTCCTGACTTTCGCCTATATCACTTTCCTGATCGTCATGGTGTTCGAGTGGCGCGGCGACGGCGACCTCAGCATCGATGGCAAGCATACCGCCTTGGTCGATCTGGATGGAGTGATCGATGCCAAAGGCGAAGCCAGTTCCGAAAAGATCACGACTGCGCTGCAGAGCGCGTTCAAGGACAAGGGGACGCAAGGCGTGATCCTGCGCATCAATTCTCCCGGCGGCAGCCCGGTGCAATCGGGCATCATCAACGACGAAGTAGGGCGATTGCGCGGCCTGTATCCGAATACGCCGCTGTATGTGGTGGTCGAGGACATCTGCGCCTCGGGTGGTTATTTTGTGGCTGCGTCGGCCGACAAGATCTATGTCAACAAGGCGAGCCTGGTCGGATCGATCGGCGTGCTCATGGACGGATTCGGCTTTACCGGCGGCATGGAGAAACTGGGCGTGGAGCGGCGCCTGCTCACGGCAGGCGAGAACAAGGGCTTTATGGACCCGTTTTCCCCGGTGGATCCGAAGCAGAAGGACTATGCGCTCGGGATGCTGAACGACATTCACCAACAATTCATTGCGGTGGTGAAGAAAGGGCGGGGCAAGCGCCTGAAGGACAACCCGGATTTGTTCAGCGGCCTGGTGTGGACCGGGCAGCGAGCGGTGGAGCTTGGTTTGGCGGACGATTTTGGCAGCGTCGAATCGGTGGCGCGCGATGTGATCAAGGCAGAATCGATCGTCGACTACACGCAGAAATCCAACCCGGTGGAACGCATCGCCAAGCGCTTCGGCGCCGCCGCAGCGAAGAGCTTCGCCGAATACACGCTGCGCGAAAGCATCCGCTTGCGCTGAAGGCGTCCAGCTGTTCCTGGCCTAGTTGGCCTGCAACAGGAACAAGGCCGGCCGCCGCTCGAGTTGCGGCTGGTCTTTTTTCCAGGCGGCGACGGTCCGGGTGCGGATCTCTTCCCCGGCGAGGCTGATATCGGCGGCTACGCAGAGCAGAGTCGTATTGGCGCAGGTGCCGAGGATGCTGTGCATCAGCTTCTGATTTCGGTAGGGCGTTTCAATGAAGATCTGCGTCTGATTCAGCCGCCGTGATTGTTTCTCCAGTTCACGCAAGGCGCGCGTGCGCTCGACCTCCGCCACCGGAAGATAGCCGTGAAACGCGAAACTTTGTCCGTTCAGTCCCGAGGACATGAGGGCGAGCAAAATGGAGGAAGGGCCGACTAGGGGCACCACTCGAATGCCGCGCTGGTGCGCGTAGCGCACCAGCTTCGCCCCGGGGTCGGCGATGCCGGGACAACCCGCTTCCGACATGACGCCCAGGTCATGGCCGGCCAGCAGCGGCGCTGCCAGTTCGGCGATGGCCGCCTCCGGCGTATGTTCGTTCAGGGTGCCGATGCGCAGTTCCTGCAGCGGTTTCGCCATGCCGACCTGCTTCAGATAGGCGCGCGCGGACTTCGGATTTTCGGCCACGAAATATTCCAGCACGCGCACGCGCTGCTGCACCAGCTGTGGAATGACCGCTGCGAGTTCGCTCTCGCCCAGGGTAACCGGAATCAGAAACAGCTTCCCCGGCGCCGCGTTCCGCGTCTCAGTCACAACACACTCACGTCCTGCCCGGCGAGCATTTCGGTGAGCGCGATCAAAGGCAGTCCGATCAGTGCATTGGGATCGGTGCCGCGCATTTCGGCAATGAGGACGATACCCAAGCCCTCGCAGCGTGCGCTGCCGGCGCAGTCGTAGGGCTGCTCGCGCTGCAGATAGCGCTCGATCTGCTCGTCGCTGTATTCGCGAAAGCGCACGGCGTAAGGCACAACCCGGGTTTCGGTCCGGCCATTGGCCGCATTGCAGACACACAGGGCGGTGTGGAATACCACTTCCTTCCCGCGCATCGCCTGCAGCTGGCGCACCGCATTGTCGTGGTTTCCCGGTTTGCCCAGCGCCTGTCCATCGAGCACCGCCACTTGGTCTGAACCGATGACCAGCGCCTGCGGAAATCGTTCGGCTACGGCGCGGGCCTTGGCTTCGGCCAGGCGGCGTGAAGTCGCCTGCGGCGCCTCGTTAGGCAGTGGGGTTTCGTCCACTCCGGGGGCGGCTATTTCGAAGCGCAATCCCAGCCGCGCCAGCAGCTCGCGCCGATAGACCGAGGTGGAGGCGAGAATAATTTCTGGAGGCGGGCGCATATGGGACCGGATTTAACCACGGATTTGCCCGACGAGGCTTCAGCGGCAGTTCTGGGCGACCGCCTGCTCCGCCTGCGCGATCGCGGCGTTGCGCTCCTCGTCACCGACGTAGGTGCGCTCGCCCTTGTCGTTCAGCCGAAACAGCCGCCGCCCCGAATTCGCCACGGCCAGGCGGTTTCGCGCCTGCGCGCAGGCTCGTTCCATGGCTTCCTGATTCTGCTTCTGCTTCGCGTCTGTCCGCTCGGCGTCGATACGGCGGCGTTTGAACTCCGCCTCCTTCTCCTTCCAGTCCTGTGGCGCAGCCGTTCCCGATGCCGGGCCGGGATTGGCCAGGCGCTGTTCCACCTCTTTGGCCTTCGTGCCTTGAGGGGCTCGCTCGCCATAGTGGGTCACCCCCTTTTCGTCCACCCATTTATAGACCTGGGCGGCGGCCGGATCGAGCTGCGCCCACAGCAGGCAAATCATCAGCAAGGTGTTGAAAATTTTGTTTTTCCTTTGACAGTGCCGGGTAAAAATAATATCATGCGCGCCTTATGTTGCAACCGGCGGCCATCGATGGCCTGGCGTTTGCCCGCAGCGCGGCGGTGCTCGAGGGGCGGTTGGGCCTGGAATCCCTGCCACGACTGTCTCAATCCGGATGTTCGGGTTCGGTTCTCGATTTTGTCCTGACAGGCGAAATCAACGAACGCGGCCGGCCGGGGCTGAGGCTGATGGTGAACGGTAGTGTGCGCTTGGAGTGCCAGCGCTGTCTCGATAGCCTGGAATGGCCTTTGCACTTTGAGGCGCAATTGCAATTGGCCTCGAGCGAGGCCGAAATCGCGTCAGCCGATGACGACGTAGAACGCGTACTGGCCGGGCGGGAAATGGGCGTTGCGGCCTTGGTCGAAGACGAAGTATTGCTCGCTTTGCCGATGGTACCGAAGCATGAGCAATGCAGCGCGGCGGCGGAACTGGGAGCGAATACCCGAGGCTCGGCTTTTCAGGCGCTGGCCGGACTCAGAAAACGAAGTTTCAGTGAAGACTAATGCGCGCAGCGCGTTATGCCGGAACTAAAATTGAACAGGTAAGGAGCATAGACATGGCAGTTCAACAGAACAAGAAGTCGCCGTCGAAGCGCGGCATGCACCGCGCGCACGACTTTCTCACCAACCCGGCGCTGGCCGTCGAACCAACGACCGGCGAAGCGCATCTGCGCCACCATATCAGCCCCAGCGGCTATTATCGTGGCAAGAAAGTGACCAAGACCAAAGGCGAATAGGCGCGCATAGCGCTTCGCGAACGGGCGGTGCGCCTGTTTGCCCGGCAGCAGGCCGGTCTGACTATCACTGAGATAGCTCTGATCAAGGAGCTGACGCAATCAGCGCTTTCTCTGACTTGGGGGATTTACAAGGGGGCATAGCCTCCTTGTTCCGACCATCACTAAATGGAAACGACGGTAGCCATCGATTGCATGGGGGGCGACCATGGCCCCGGCGTGACCGTTCCCGCCGCACTCAGCTTCCAGAAAGCGCATCCGCACGGAAACATCATATTGGTCGGTTTGCAGGAGGCGATCGAAGCCGAACTGAAAACGCACCAGGCCGCATCCGGCCCGCAACTGCGCGTGCATAACGCGAGCCAGGCGGTCGACATGGACGAAGCGCCCGCTTCTGCGCTGCGCGGCAAGAAGGACTCGTCCATGCGCGTAGCCATCAATCTGGTCAAGAACGGCGAAGCGCACGCCTGCGTCAGCGCCGGCAATACCGGCGCACTGATGGCGATTGCGCGCTTCGTGCTCAAGACCTTGCCCGGGATAGATCGTCCCGCCATAGCCGGAATAATGCCCACCCTGAAAGGCGAGGTCTACGTGCTCGACCTCGGTGCGAACGTCAATTGTACCCCGGAGCATTTGCTGCAGTTCGCCATCATGGGTTCGACGCTGGTAGCGGCCATGCAGCACAAAGAGCGCCCCAGCATCGGACTGCTCAACATCGGTGAAGAAGAGATCAAAGGCAATGAAGTGGTGAAACAGGCGGCCGAGTTGCTGCGCGCGAGCGGGCTCAATTTCTATGGCAACGTCGAAGGCGACGATATCTTCAAGGGCACCACCGATGTGGTGGTCTGCGACGGTTTCGTCGGCAACGTCGCATTGAAGACCGCCGAAGGTCTGGCGAAAATGCTGCGCACTTTCCTTACCGACGAATTCAAGCGCAACTGGTTCACGATCGCCTGCGGGGCCTTGGCCATGCCGGTGCTCTCCGCGTTCAAACGCCGGGTGGATCCGGGGCGCTACAACGGCGCCAGCCTGCTCGGACTCAAAGGCATCGTGGTGAAAAGCCACGGCTCGGCCGACCGTTTCGCTTTCCAGAACGCGATCGAGCGCGCCTTCGATGAAGTGCGCGAAGATGTGCTGCAGCGCATTTCCCAACGCCTGGCAGCTGCAGGCCACGATACGGTGAGAGCGGCGTGATCTATTCCAGAGTCATAGGCAGCGGCAGCTATTTGCCGCGCAATATCGTTACCAATACCGATCTCGAGCGGCGCATGGACACCTCCGACGAGTGGATCCGCGCGCGCACCGGCATTCGCCAGCGCTATTTCGCCGATGAGGGTGAAACTTCCAGCTGTCTTGCACTGGAAGCGAGCAAGGCGGCGATCGCCAGCGCCGGCATCGCCGCCGCGGAGATCGACCTGATCATTCTCGCCACCTCGACGCCGGATTTTATTTTTCCCAGCACCGCCTGCCTGCTGCAGGCGAAGCTGGGCATCAAGGGCGGGGCGGCGTTCGACGTGCAGGCGGTCTGCAGCGGCTTCGTCTATGCACTGGCCACGGCCGACATGTTCATCCGCGCAGGCCAGCATCGCTGCGCCCTGGTGGTGGGCGCGGAGGTGTTTTCGCGCATCCTCGACTGGAACGATCGCGGCACCTGCGTGCTGTTCGGCGACGGCGCCGGCGCGGTGATACTGAGAGCGGATGCCACGCCCGGCATCATGGCGAGCGCGTTGCACGCCGACGGCAGCTACGCCGGCATCCTTTCCGTTCCCGGCAACGTCTGCGGCGGCAAGGTGATCGGCGATCCTTTCCTGCGCATGGACGGCCCGGCGGTGTTCAAGTTTGCGGTGCGGGTGTTGGATGAGGTGGCGCGCGAAACTTTGGAAAAATGCGGCCTTGGCGTTGACGATATCGACTGGCTGATTCCGCACCAGGCCAATTTGCGCATCCTGGAGTCGACGGCAAAGCGGCTGGGCCTGCCGCTGGCGAAGCTGATCGTCACCGTAGACACGCATGGCAATACCTCGGCCGCGTCGGTGCCGTTGGCGCTGGATACGGCAATACGCGACGGGCGGATCAAGCCCGGGCAGAAGGTCATGCTGCAGGCGGTGGGGGGCGGCTTCACCTGGGGCGCGGCCGTGGTGCAACTGTAATTCGATATCGAGCTGGAATTTATGAAACTTGCAATCGTATTTCCGGGACAGGGTTCGCAATCGGTGGGCATGATGCAGGCCTACGGTGATCTTGCGGCGGTGCGCGAAGTGATCGCCGAAGCCTCCGATATTCTCGATCAGGATCTGGCGAAGCTGATGGCTGAAGGTCCGGCCGAGCAGCTGAATCTGACCGTGAACACGCAACCGGTCATGCTCACTGCGGGCTTGGCGGCGTTCAGGGCCTGGATCAGCCGCGGCGGTACCGAACCGGCGTTGCTGGCAGGACACAGCCTGGGCGAATACACCGCGCTGGTGGCAGCAGGTGTATTGTCGTTTCGCGACGCGCTGCCGCTGGTGCGTTTTCGCGCCCAAGCGATGCAGGAAGCAGTGCCCCAGGGGCTGGGCGCCATGGCCGCGATCATGGGACTGGACGAAGATGCGGTGCGCGCGGCCTGCATCGAGGCTGCGCAAGGCGAGGTCGTGGCAGCAGTCAATTTCAATACGCCCGGCCAGGTGGTCATCGCCGGGCATGCGGCCGCCGTGAAGCGCGCCTGCGATGCAGCCAAGGCCAAGGGGGCAAAGCGCGCGCTGCCGCTGGCGGTGAGCGCGCCATTCCATTCGGCACTGATGCAACCGGCTGCGGATCGCCTGCAGCAATACCTGCAGAACATCGAATTCGCTGCGCCGCGCATTCCCGTGATCAACAATGTCGATGTGGCGAGCTACAGCAACCCGGCGAAGATCAAGGACGCACTGGTGCGCCAGGCCTACAACCCGGTGCGTTGGGTGGAGACGGTCCGCGCTTTTGCCGCCCAGGGCATCACCCATGTAGCCGAAAGCGGTCCAGGTAAAGTCCTGGCGGGGATGACCAAGCGCATCGAAGGCAGTCTGGAATCTCTCGCCCTGCACGACCATACCGGCATCGAACAGGGCGTCAGTCAACTGAAGGGGGCATGATCATGCTGCAAGGTCAAATCGCATTGGTGACCGGCGCCACGCGTGGCATCGGCAAGGCAATCGCGCTCGGGCTCGGTGTGCAGCGGGCAACCGTGATCGGCACTTCGACTTCGGAGTCTGGCGCGAAGGCGATCAGCGACTACCTCATCGAGTCCAAGGTCGGCGGCAAAGGCGCAGCGCTCGACGTCAACGACGGCGCGGCGATCGAAGCCCTGGTGGCGCAAGTCGAGAAGGAATTCGGCGCCATCGGCATTCTGGTCAATAACGCCGGCATCACCCAGGACAACTTGGCGATGCGCATGAAGGAAGCAGAATGGGACGCAGTGATCGATACCGACTTGAAATCGGTATTCCGCATGTCGCGTGCCGTGCTGCGCGGGATGATGAAGGCGCGCACCGGCCGCATCGTCAATATCACTTCGGTGGTTGGCAGTTCTGGTAATCCCGGGCAGATCAATTACGCTGCGGCCAAGGCCGGCATTGCGGGTATGGCACGTGCCCTGGCCCAGGAAATCGCCAGCCGCAACATCACCGTAAATTGCGTCGCGCCCGGCTTCATCGATACCGACATGACACGCGCCCTGAACGAGCAGCAGCGCGAAGCGATTCTCGGTCGGATTCCGCTGGCACGGCTGGGCAAGGTCGAGGACGTGGCCGCGGCAGTGGTGTTCTTGGCTTCGCCCCAAGCGGGCTACATCACCGGCGCCACGCTGCATGTCAATGGCGGCATGTACATGGCGTGAGTGCCATATTTCAAAGACCGATTACTAAACCTCGACCAGTGAATTTTGGTAAAATGTCTGGCTGTTTTCGCAGCCAAAAAACCGAAGGAAGGAGTATCAAATGGAAAATGTTGAACAACGCGTGAAGAAAATCGTCGCCGAGCAGTTGGGTGTAAACGAGGCGGAAATAAAAAACGAGTCCTCCTTCATCGATGATCTTGGCGCCGACTCGCTCGATACGGTCGAACTCGTGATGGCGCTGGAGGAAGAGTTCGAGACCGAGATTCCCGACGAAGACGCCGAAAAAATTACCACCGTCCAGCAGGCAATCGACTACGTCAACAACCACGCCAAGAAAGCGTGATTTTCAGCGCTTAACGCACCTCTTTCCGGAGCAAACGTGTCCCGCCGCAGAGTCGTCATCACCGGGTTGGGCATAGTCTCGCCGGTAGGCAATACTACAACCGAAGCCTGGGCCAACATCCTCGCCGGCAAGTCCGGCATCACCAGAATAAGTCGCTTCGATCCGTCGCGGCTCAGCTGCCAGATCGCAGGCGAGGTCAAAGGTTTCGACCTCAGCCAGTATCTGGAACGCAAGGAGGCCCGCCACATGGATACGTTCATCCATTACGGCATGGCAGCCGGCATCCAGGCGCTGCGTGATTCCGGCCTGAAGGTCAGCGCGGAGAACGCCGAGCGCATCGGCGTCAATATCGGCTCGGGCATCGGCGGCCTGCAGATGATCGAGCAGACGCAGAAGGAATTGATTGCCGGCGGGCCGCGCAAGATATCGCCGTTTTTCATCCCGAGCACGATCATCAACATGATCTCCGGCAATCTTTCGATCAAGTACGGTCTGAAAGGACCGAACCTGGCCATGGTGACTGCGTGTACCACGGCGACACACTGCATCGGCGAGTCCGGGCGGCTGATCGAATACGGCGATTGCGATGTCATGGTCGCGGGCGGCGCGGAATCCGTGGTCACCGAACTTGCCATGGGCGGTTTCGCGCAGGCGCGCGCGCTTTCCAGCCGCAACGATGATCCGGACACCGCCAGTCGTCCCTGGGACAAGGATCGCGACGGCTTTGTCCTGGGCGAGGGCGCGGGGGTGCTGGTGCTGGAAGAATTCGAACATGCCAAGGCGCGCGGCGCGAGAATCTATGCCGAACTCGCGGGCTATGGAATGAGCGGCGACGCTTTCCACATGACGGCACCGCGCGAGGACGGGGAAGGCGCGGCGCGTTGCATGGACAGCGCGCTTCGCAATGCCCGCCTGAACGCCGACCAGGTGGATTACATCAATGCCCACGGCACCTCGACCCCGTTGGGAGATATCGCCGAAACTACCGCGGTGAAACGCAGTCTCGGCGCGCACGCGAAGCATGTCGCGGTCAGTTCGACCAAATCCATGACCGGACACCTGCTGGGCGCAGCCGGCGGTGTGGAAGCGGTATTTTCATCGTTGGCGGTGCACCATCAGATCGCGCCGCCCACGACCAATATCTTCAACCAGGACCCGCAATGCGATCTGGACTACGTGCCGAATACGGCGCGTCCGATGCAGATCAAGGTGGCGTTGTCGAACTCCTTCGGCTTCGGCGGCACCAACGGCACCCTGGTGTTCAGCCGGGTTTGAGCCAGCAGCTCACCGTCACACTTGGACCTTCCCGTTTACTTGCCCTGGCCTTGACCGCCATGGCCGGGGCGGCGCTCGTTTGCACTTGGATCAGCCTGCCGCGACTGGCTTTCCTGCCCGCGGCGGCAGGCATAGCCGTAGCCTGGATCTGGCACCTCGCACCGGCCCTGCAGCGGGGCCGGCGAGCCGTGCGTGCGCTGGAACTGACGGCGCAAGGCGAGGCCCGCTGGCAAGACGGCTCAGGACAATGGAACCAGGCCGAAATACAGCCTGGCAGTTACGTGTCCAACTGGATGATCGTGATCAATCTGACCGGACCCGGGCGGCACCGCCGCCATCTGGTGCTGTTGCCCGACTGCGCAGCGGCCGCGGATTTGCGGCAGCTGCGGGTCTGGCTGCGCTGGCGCCTGGAACGGCAATGAACTTAATGCCGGCGCCACGGTCAGACGCACAACGTCCCTGTCGTTACGTCCCCTGTCGTTATGTCCAAACACGCGCGAGGTAAGGCTTGAAGTTTCCCGGTAGCAGCACGACGCCGATCGAGATGCTCGAACTGGATTTCGTTCCTGGCGCCGCATTCCCGCGGGCGACCGAGCCGTTGGGGTATACTAAAACTCGACTGGGCGAGCCAAAGAAAATGCTGCCCTCTGGGTCAGGGGAAGGACGGCGCATGAGCGAGCGCGACATTGACCAGCAACTGGTCGAACGTGCGCAAAAAGGCGATAAGCATGCATTCGAACTGCTGGTCAGCAAATATCAGCGCAAGCTCGGACGCCTGCTGTCGCGCTTTATTCGCGATCCGGGCGAGGTCGAAGATGTAACCCAGGAGGCCTTCATCAAAGCCTACCGGGCATTGCCGACCTTCCGCGGCGACAGCGCCTTCTACACCTGGCTCTACCGCATCGGCATCAATACCGCCAAGAACTACCTGGCGTCGATGGGCAGGCGCACGCCCACCCTCACCAACTTCGATGCTGAGGAGGCGGAAGGATTCGACGACGGCGATCAGCTGCGCGACCTCAATACGCCGGAGAATCTGCTGATGAGCAAGCAGATCGCACAAACAGTGAACCAAAGCATGGATCGGCTGCCTGAGGAACTGAGGGCGGCGATAATGCTGCGCGAGATAGAAGGCATGAACTACGAAGACATCGCAAAGATAATGGATTGTCCCATCGGCACCGTGCGCTCTCGTATCTACCGTGCGCGCGAGGCCATCGCCGAGCAGTTGCGGCCGATGCTGGACATTTCCAAAGACAAGAGATGGTGACGCCATGAACGAAAAGTTATCCGCCTGGATGGATGGCGAGTTGGAGCGCGGTGACGCGCTGCAGCTCCCGCCGCAACTCAAACGCAATGCCGACTTGCGCGGCAACTGGGACTGCTATCACCTGATCGGGGATGCCCTGCGCGGCATGCAAGGCCCTGACCTGTGCGCCAGAATCTGCGCCCAACTCGACGCCGAGCCGACGGTACTTGCACCGCGGCGCCGCAGCGCTGCGGAGAAAGCGCGCTGGATCGCCTTGTCGGCGGCGGCGAGCGTGGCCGCGGTGGCTTTCGTCGGCTGGATGGCATTGCCTGGCCTGCAGCAGGATACACTGCAGGTTGCCGCCAAGACAGAAGTCAAACAGGTTGCGGTTCCCGCGGGTGAAGGCGCCAAGGACTACCTGCTCGCCCACCAGCGCTATTCCCCCAGCAACGCCATGCAGGGCGTTGCGCCTTATGTACGCACCGTGGCCGAGGAGCGGAGGGCCGTGCGTCGATGAGAATCCTGGCCGTGCTGCTGCTCGCGCTGACGGCTCATGCGGCGCGAGCCGATGCTGAGGCGTTGTCGTGGCTGCAGCGCATCCATACGGCAACCGAAAAACTCAGCTACACCGGCACCTTCGTCTACCGCAGCGGCGACCAGACCGAAACGTCGCGCATCGTTCACGTCGTCGGCAGGAACGGCGCGCGCGAGCGGCTGGAGACGCTGGACGGACAGCGGCGCGAGATCGTGCGCAGCGGCGACGAGGTGAAGTGCTATCTCCCCGACAGCATGACGGTGAAAGTGGACAAGCAGACGGACCACATGGTGTTTCCGAAGCTGCTGCCGGGAGACCTGCAGGATATCAGCGAACACTACGAAGTGAGCAAAGGCGAGATCGAGCGCATCGCCGGTTACGAATGCCAGGCGATCGTGCTCGAACCCAAGGACAAGATGCGCTATGGCCGCAGGTTGTGGGCCGACACCAGCACCGGCATGCTGCTCAAATCCCAGACCCTGGACGAAAAGAACGAGGTGGTCGAGCAGTTCGCGTTCACCCAGATTGCGATTGGCGGCAAGATCGACCACGGCCAGCTCAAATCCAAATTTCTCGCCAAGTCGCGCGACTGGAATGTGGAGAATTCGGGCGCAGTGGCAACGAGTCTGGCTCGATCCGGCTGGACCATCAAGCCGGAACTGCCCGGCTTCAGGAAAGTAACCGAGATGAAACGCACTCAGGGCGGTTCCAGAGAGGTCGGCCATGTGGTTTATTCCGACGGTCTGGCCGCAGTCTCGGTGTTCATCGAACCGATGGCGAAGAAGACCTCGTTGCCGCCGCCGGGACTGTCGCGCCAGGGCGCGATCAACATCTACAGCCGGCAGCTCGACAATCATCTGGTCACGGTGGTCGGAGAAGCACCGGCCGAAATCGTGAGGAAACTTGCGGAGTCCGTGGAATACCGCAAACCCTGAGCAACCGGCTGCGAGGCGCAGCCCGGCACCGGAATTCTTTCTGCAACACTCCATAAAACGCAAGAAAGGGACGTAACAATGCGAAAACTTCTACTTCTGTGGCTGCTGCTTCCGCTGGGCGTCGTCGCCCAGGCGCGCGACCTGCCCGACTTCACCGAGCTGGTGGAAAAGCAGGGGCCGGCGGTGGTCAACATCAGCACCTCGCAAAACGTGCGCGAGCAGGCAAAAACGCCGCAGATTCCGAATCTGGATGAGGACGATCCATTCTACGAATTCTTCCGCCGCTTCGCCCCGCAGAATCCCGGCGGGCCCAATCCGCATGGATTCGCCAATCGCTCCCTGGGTTCGGGCTTCATCATCAGCGCCGACGGCTACCTGCTCACCAATGCCCACGTCGTCGACGGTGCCGACGAGATCACGGTGCGGCTTACCGACAAGCGCGAGTTCAAGGCCAAGGTGATCGGCGCCGACAAGCGCACCGATGTGGCGTTGATCAAGATCGAGGCCTCCGGACTGCCCGTGGTGAAACTCGGCGATCCGAACAAGCTCAAAGTGGGCGAATGGGTGCTGGCGATCGGTTCCCCGTTCGGGTTCGACAACACCGTCACCGCCGGCATCGTCAGCGGCAAGGGCCGTTCGTTGCCGCAGGAAAACCTGGTGCCGTTCATTCAGACCGACGCCGCGGTCAATCCGGGCAACTCGGGCGGCCCGTTGTTCAACCTGCGCGGTGAGGTAGTCGGCATCAATTCGCAGATCTACAGCCGCACCGGCGGTTACATGGGCCTGTCGTTCGCGATTCCGATCGACATCGCGCTCGACGTGCAGAACCAGCTGCGCAGCACGGGCCGCGTCAGCCGCGGTCGCATCGGCGTGGTGATCCAGGAGGTGACCAAGGAACTGGCCGACTCCTTCGGCCTGCCGAAACCTCAGGGGGCGCTCGTCAATGCCGTGGAAAAGGGCGGGCCCGCGGACAAAGCCGGGGTCGAGGTCAGCGACATTATCGTCAAATTCGACGGCAAAGCCGTCACCAGTTCGAGCGACCTGCCGCGCATCGTCGGCGCGACGCGCCCGGGCAGCAAGGCAAGCCTTCAGGTATGGCGCAAGGGCGCGCCCAAGGACCTGACTGTGACCGTGGCCGAAATACCGGCGGAGAAGACCGCAAGCCGGGAAAGCAAGGGGAACAAGCCGACCGAAGCGGCAGCCAACCGCCTGGGTCTGGTATTGTCCGAACTGTCCGACGAGCAACGCAAGGAACTGAAGATCGGCAGCGGCATCGTGGTGGACGAGGTGCGCGGCCAGCCGCGCGGCGACCTGCGCAAAGGCGACATCATCCTCGCGCTGATTCACAAGGGCAACAACACCGAGGCCAAGGGTGTGGCGCAGTTCAACAAGGTGCTCAACGCGATCGGCAAGTCCGAAACCTTCACCTTGCATCTGCGCCGCGGAGAGAACCAGAGCTTCGTCACCATCAAGGGCGTGAACGACAAGTAAGCTGAAGTGAGCGCGCGCGAAATCGATGCGGCGACGCTCCGGCTTACGCTCTATGGCCGCAGCTACTGCCATTTGTGCGATGACATGATCGCTGCGCTGGAGCCGCTGCGCAGCGAATTTGGATTCGCGCTGGAGGTGATCGATATCGACGGCGACCCGGTTCTGGAGCGGCGTTTCGATACGCTGGTACCGGTGCTGATGCACGCCGACGCCGAACTGTGCCACTATCACCTTGAGGTCGGGAAAGTTCGTGCGTATTTGGTCAAAATCCGTTAAAATACCGAATGTTATTCTTCAAAGGGTGCCCGGCAGGCACCCTTTTTCATGATGCAGCACATCCGCAATTTTTCCATCATCGCCCACATCGACCATGGCAAGTCGACGCTCGCCGATCGTTTCATCCAATTGTGCGGCGGGCTGTCGGAACGCGAAATGGAAGAGCAGGTGCTCGATTCCATGGATCTGGAGCGCGAGCGCGGCATCACCATCAAGGCGCAGACTGCGGCGCTGCAGTACAAGGCGCGCGACGGCAACGTCTATAATCTCAATCTGATCGACACGCCGGGACACGTGGACTTTTCCTACGAGGTGTCGCGCTCCCTGGCTGCCTGCGAAGGCGCGGTGCTGGTGGTCGATGCCTCTCAGGGTGTGGAGGCGCAGACCGTCGCCAACTGCTACACCGCGATCGAGCAGGGCGTGGAGGTAGTGCCGGTCCTGAACAAGATCGACCTGCCTTCGGCGGACCCGGCGGGGGCCATCCGCGAGATCGAGGACGTGATCGGCATCGACGCCAAGGATGCGCTGCGTGTCAGCGCCAAGACCGGTGAAGGCGTCCAGGACATCCTGGAAGCGGTGATCGCGCGCATCCCCCCGCCCAAGGGCGATCCGGACGCCTCGCTGAAGGCGCTGATCATCGATTCCTGGTTCGACAATTATGTCGGCGTGGTCATGCTGGTGCGCATGATGGACGGTTCGCTGGGCCCGAAAGACAAGATCCTGCTCATGTCCACTGGCAGTACCCACCTGTGCGAGCAGGTCGGCGTGTTCACGCCGAAGTCACAATCCCGCCCACGGCTCGCCGCCGGCGAAGTGGGATTCATCATCTCCGGCATCAAGGAATTGCAGGCGGCCAAGGTGGGCGACACGGTCACCCTGGCCGATCGCCCGGCAGCAGCGGCGTTGCCCGGCTTCAAGGTGATCAAACCCCAGGTATTCGCCGGTCTTTACCCTATCGAAGCCAACCAGTACGACGGGCTGCGCGATGCGCTGAACAAGCTGAAACTCAACGATGCCTCGCTGCAATACGAGCCGGAGGTGTCGCAGGCGCTGGGATTCGGTTTCCGCTGCGGCTTCCTCGGCCTGCTGCACATGGACATCGTGCAGGAGCGCCTGGAGCGCGAGTACGACCAGGATCTGATCACGACGGCGCCGACGGTGGTGTACGAGGTGCTGATGCGCGACGGGACGCTGGAGCGCGTGGAGAATCCGTCCAAGATGCCCGACCTCTCCAGAATCGAGGAGATCCGCGAGCCCATCATCACCACTACCATTTTCGTGCCGCAGGAGCATGTGGGCGCCATCATGACCCTGTGCACGCAGAAACGTGGCGTGCAGAAGAACATGCAGTACACCGGCCGGCACGTGATGCTGACCTACGAGATGCCGCTCTCGGAAGTGGTGATGGATTTCTTCGACAAGCTGAAGTCCGCCAGCCGCGGCTACGCCTCGCTCGACTACGAATTCAAGGAATACCGCGCCTCCGACGTAGTGAAGCTCGACATTCTCATCAACGGCGATCGGGTCGACGCGCTGTCGCTGATGGTGCATCGCGACAGCAGCCGCTACCGCGGCCGCGAGCTGGTGTCGCGCATGCGCTCGCTGATTCCGCGGCAGATGTTCGACGTCGCGGTGCAGGCGGCGATCGGCGCCAATATCATCGCCCGCGAGAACGTCAAGGCGCTCCGCAAGAACGTGCTCGCCAAGTGCTACGGCGGCGATATAACGCGCAAGAAGAAACTGCTGGAAAAGCAGAAGGCCGGCAAGCGGCGCATGAAGCAGGTGGGCAACGTGGAAATTCCGCAAGAGGCTTTCCTCGCCATCCTGCAGGTGGATTAGTCGATTACGTACACGGATCGGAACCAAGAATGAACTTCGCGCTGTTGCTGTTCGGTTTGCTCGTTTTTACCGGTGCCGTATCGGCACTCGATGCGCTCTATTTTGGCAAGCGCCGTCCAGCCGAAGTGAAGGAGCCGTGGTGGATAGAATATCCGAAGAGTTTCTTCCCGGTTATTCTGATCGTGTTCACGCTGCGCTCGTTTCTGGTGGAACCGTTCAAAATTCCGTCCGGCTCGATGATCCCGACCCTGCTGGTCGGTGATTTCATCCTGGTCAACAAGTACAACTACGGTATCCGCCTGCCGGTGATCAACAAGAAGATCATCAGCATCAACGAACCGGAACGGGGCGACGTCATGGTGTTTCGTTACCCAGAGGATCCGTCGGTCGATTACATCAAACGCGTCGTCGGTTTGCCGGGAGACAAAGTGGCTTACCAGAACAAGCGCCTCAGCATCAACGGCAAGGAAGTGCCGCTGAAGGAGGCGAACGATTACTTGCTAAAAGACAAAATCCAGTTCCTGAAGCAGTACAGCGAAACGCTGGGAAAAACCGAGCATGCGATCCTGCTGGATACGAGCGAACCGGCCGCGTTGCCCTACGTGAAACAGTTTCCGCTGCGCGATAATTGCATTTACAATAATAGCGGCATGGTGTGCACGGTGCCGCCCGGCCATTACTTCATGATGGGCGACAACCGCGACAACAGCAGCGACAGCCGCGTCTGGGGATTCGTGCCCGAGGACAACATCGTCGGTAAAGCCTTTTTCATCTGGTTCAATTTCAGCGAGCTGAGTCGTTTCGGACAGTTTAAATAGGGAGTCAGGCAATCATGCGCAACAAGCAAAGGGGAGTCAGTTTCCCGGTTGTTTTCATTATCTTCGTGATCGTCGCGTTGGCTGCCGTCGGCGCCATGAAGGTCCTGCCTGCCTATTCTGAATTCCAGACCGCCAAGAACGCCATGAACGGCGTCGCCGCCAACGAAGGGCGGGCCGGAAGCGTCTTGGATATCCGCAAGGCATTCGACCGCCGCGCCGATGTCGACAGCATTACAGCGGTGAGCGGAACGGATCTGGAAATCGGGAAGGACGGCGGCGAGGTCGTGATTTCGTTCGCCTATTCGAAGAAGATCCCCTTGTTCTCCAACGTGTCGCTGGTCATCGATTTTGCCGCCAGCACTGCGCCCGGTGGCGGCGCGAGCAAGTAGCAGTCCATGCCTGCGGCGTGATGGACTACGGTCCGCTACAGCGCAATCTCGGCTACAGCTTCGCGCAAGCGTCCCTGCTGCTGAAGGCGCTGACCCATCGCAGCTACAGCGCCGCCAACAACGAGCGCATCGAATTTCTCGGCGACAGCGTCCTCAATTGCTGCGTCGCGCTCGAACTGTACCAGCGCTTCGGAACCTTGAAGGAGGGCGAACTTTCGCGCTTGCGCGCCAATTTGGTGCGCCAGGAAACTCTGGCCGATCTGGCGCAGCAACTCGAATTGGGGACCTACCTGCAGCTGGGCGAGGGCGAGCTGAAGAGCGGCGGATTTCGCCGCCCTTCAATCCTGGCCGATGGTCTGGAAGCCTTGCTGGGGGCCGTTTTTCTGGACGGGGGATTCGATGCCGCACAGGCGGTGATCCGCGGACTGTATGCGAAACTGCTCGAACATCTCGATCCGCAAACCCTGGGCAAGGACCCCAAGACCCTGTTGCAGGAATTGCTGCAAGCCCGCAAGATCCCGCTGCCGCAATACGCGGTGATTGCGACCGAGGGCGCAGCGCACAATCAACTTTTCCAGGTAGAGTGCCAGATCCCACAGCTCGCGATCCGAACCACGGGTTACGGCGCGAGCCGGCGCATCGCCGAGCAGGAAGCGGCGCAGCGCGCGTTCTCACAGACGCATAAATGAAGTCCGCTGCCTTTCGCTGCGGCACGATTGCCATCGTCGGCCGACCCAATGTCGGCAAGTCCACGCTGCTCAACTATCTGGTGGGCGAAAAAGTCAGCATCACCTCGCGCAAGGCGCAGACCACGCGTCATCGCATCACCGGCATACTCACCGGCGCCGACACGCAATACGTATTCGTCGACACGCCGGGGTTTCAGACCAAGAATGCGAGCGTCCTCAACCGGCTGATGAACCGCAGCATTACCCAGGCGCTGCAGGACGTGGACGCGATCCTGGCGGTGATCGAAGCCGGCCGCATCAGCCGCGAAGACCGGCAGGTGTTCGCGTTGTTGCCGGCCGGGCGGCCGGCGGTACTGGCGATAAACAAGATCGACCGCCTCGCGGACAAAAATTTGCTGCTGCCCTTGCTTGCCGAAGTCCAGACTGAGCATGCTTTCTCGGACATCGTGCCGGTCAGCGGCAAGAGCGGAGAGCAGACCGACGAGCTGCTGCGTGTGCTGCGCGCACACCTGCCGCAGCAGCCGGCTATCTTCCCTGCAGGCGAGGTGACCGATCGCAGCGAGCGCTTTCTGGCGGCGGAGCTGGTGCGCGAGAAGCTATTTCGGCAGCTTGGGGACGAGCTGCCCTACGGCGCCAGTACGGTGATCGAAAAATTCGAAACCGAAGGCAAGCTGCGCCGCATCCACGTCGCCATCATCGTCGACAAGGCCAGTCATAAAGCGATGGTCATCGGCAAAGGCGGCGACAAGCTGAAACTGATCGGAACCGATGCGCGGCGCGACATGGAGAAGCTCTTCGGCGGCAAGGTATTCCTGCAGATCTGGGTCAAGGTCAAGCACGGCTGGGCCGACGATGAACGCACCCTGAAGAATCTCGGATTCGAACCATGAGCCCGACGGGCCGCCGCGAGGGCCGCATTTTCGATATGGCCTTGACGCGCAGCGACAAGGTAATCCAATGAGCGAACGCGCACGGCAGGACAATCAACCCGGATACGTTCTGCACACCTACCCCTTCCGCGAAACCAGTCTGGTGGTGGAAGCGTTCACCCGTTCGCATGGGCGCGTCGCCATGATTGCGCGCGGCGCCAAACGCCCGCGCTCGGCGCTGCGCGGCAGCATCATGGCGTTCCAGCCTCTGGGCCTGTCCTGGTCCGGACGCGGCGAACTGCGCCTGCTGCTGCGCGCCGAATGGCAGGGCGGGCAGCAGCGCCTGCAGGGAAGGGCGCTGTTGTGCGGCTTTTATCTCAACGAACTGCTGCTCAAGTTGTTGCCGCGCGAAGACGCCCACGAAAAACTGTTTCTCGACTATCAGACGGCACTCGCGCGCCTGGCTGCCGAACCCGATCCGGGTGCGGTGCTGCGCCGGTTCGAGAAAGCCCTGCTGCGCGAATTGGGCTATGCCTTGCCGCTGGCAGGCGACGGCGCAGGCGGTATCGAAATCGACCCCGGCAAGTCGTATGCCTACGATCCGGAGCGCGGTCCGGTGGCGTTGAACGGTGCCGCCCAGACGGGCCTGGTGCTCTCGGGGCGGACGCTGCTGGCCATCGTCAACGACGACTACAGCGATCCGCTAACGCTGCAGCAGGCGAAAGCGCTGATGCGCCTGCTGATCAGCCATCGCCTGGAGCAAAAGCCGCTCAACAGCCGGCGCATATTCGAGGAGCTGCGACAATTATGATCGAACTCGGCGTGAATATTGACCACGTGGCCACGTTGCGGCAGGTGCGCGGCACCACCTACCCGGATCCGGTGCGCGCCGCCTTGCTTGCCGAAGCGGCCGGCGCCGATGCCATCACCCTGCATCTGCGCGAAGACCGCCGCCACATCCAGGACCGTGATGTCGAAATCCTGCGCTCACGGCTCTCCAAGCGCATGAACCTCGAATCGGCGGTGACGCGCGAAATGCTGCAGATCGCATTGCGCGTGCGGCCGCACGACGTCTGCCTGGTTCCGGAGCGGCGCATGGAACTCACGACCGAGGGCGGCCTCGATGTCGTCAGCCAGTTCGAGCGCGTGCGCGATGCCTGCCAGTTGCTCGCCGCGTCGGGTATCCGCGTGTCGCTGTTCATCAACGCCGACAGCGCCCAGATCGATGCCGCCAAATCCGCGGGGGCGCCGGTGATCGAGTTGCATACCGGCCACTACGCCGATACCGAAGGCGAACCACAGCTGGCCGAGTTTCGCCGCATCAGCGAGGCTGTCGAATATGGCAATCGCATCGGCCTGAAGGTCAACGCCGGTCATGGCTTGAACTACGAGAACGTCGGCGCGATTGCCGCCGTGCCGGGAATCGCCGAACTCAACATCGGCCATGCGATCGTGGCGCACGCCGTATTCGCCGGCTGGGAGGCGGCCGTGCGCGAGATGAAACGCCTGATCAGCGCCAGCCCGCGAACGTGATTCTCGGCATCGGCACCGATCTGATCGATATCCGCCGCATCGAGCGCGCACTGGCGCGTTTTGACCATCGCTTCGCCCGGCGCGTGCTGGTCGACGAGGAGTATCAGCGCTATTGCACGCATGCGAAGCCCGCGCATTACGTCGCCAAGCGTTTTGCGGCCAAGGAGGCTTTTTCCAAAGCCATGGGCACCGGCATCCATTTCCCGGTCAATTGGCATAACGTCAGCGTCGCCAATGAGCGCTCGGGCAAGCCGTACTTGAAATTTTCAGAGGCGCTTACGGCGCTGCTGGCGCAGCGCGGCATCCGCCGCGCGCACCTCAGTTTGAGCGACGAAGTCGAGATGGCTTGCGCGTTCGTGATCTTGGAAGGAGACGAGCGAGAATGATGCCTGTGAGTAAGCATCTGGGACCGGTGATGCTCGATATCGCGGGGCCGCAATTGAGCTCAGCCGAGAGCGAGTTGCTGCGCCACCCACAAGTCGGCGGCGTCATTTTGTTTTCACGCAACTACCGCTCGCCGCAGCAGCTCTGCGATCTGACCGCTGCCATCCGCGCCCTGCGCGCACCGGAACTGCTGATAGCGGTCGATCACGAAGGCGGTCGGGTACAACGCTTCCAGGAAGGATATACCCGCATTCCGGCGATGCGGCGCCTCGGAGAAGCCTGGGATCGCGACCGGCCCGGAGCGTGTGCGGCGGCGCGCGACATCGCCTATGTGCTGGCGAGCGAACTCCTCGCCTGCGGCGTCGACTTCAGTTTCACGCCGGTGCTCGATCTGGATTTCGGCGCCAGCGGCGTCATCGGCGACCGCGCCTTGCATGCCGATCCTGCGGCGATCTCGCAACTGGCGGCCGGCCTGATCGCGGGCCTGCGCGAGGCCGGCATGGCGAGCGTGGGCAAGCATTTCCCGGGACACGGCTACGTGCGCGCCGATTCGCACCTTGCGCTGCCGGTCGACGAGCGCAGCTATGCCGAAATCGAGACTGCCGATCTCGTTCCCTACCGGTCGTTGATCGCGCATGGACTGACAGCGGTGATGCCGGCGCATGTGATCTACCCCAAGGTCGACGCGCAACCGGCCGGATTTTCGGCCAAGTGGCTGCAGCATATCTTGCGCCGCCAACTCGCCTTCGATGGCGTGATTTTCAGCGACGACCTGTCGATGCAGGGCGCAAGCGTAGCGGGCGGCGTGGCGGAGCGAGGAGAGGCCGCGCTCGCCGCCGGCTGCGACATGGTGCTGCTATGCAATGCGCCCGACGCAGCGCCGAAGCTGATCGAGGGGCTGGCCGGCACCTTGAACCAGCGACGCGTTGAGATGATGCGCGGTGCGCGCACCAGCCAGGGTCTGGACGCGCTGCGGGGCAGTGCGCGCTTCGCCCTGGCCAAGGCGGGCTTGGACCGTTTCGTCGCCGGGCAGGACTGAGCAGCTGGCGCCGGACTGCCTGAGCTCGCAGCACCCAACATGCCCGATAGTTTCAATCTCAACTGCCGCGACTGCGCTCGGTTAGCAGGCTTTCTCGACCAGGTGCGCGGCGATCATCCCGGATATCACGCATTGCCGGTGCCCGCGTTCGGCGATGCGCGCGCCGAATTGCTGATTGTCGGCCTCGCACCGGGCTTGCACGGCGCCAACCGCACCGGGCGCCCCTTTACTGGCGATCATGCCGGTATCCTGCTGTATCGAACCTTGCACGAGTTTGGCTTCGCCAGCCAGCCGGTATCCGGGCGCGCCGACGATGCGCTGGTGCTGAAGAACTGCCGCATCAGCAATGCGGTGAAATGCCTGCCGCCGCAGAACAAGCCTCTGCCCGAAGAGATCCGCTGCTGCAACCGCTATCTGACTGCGGAATTGCAACAGGCGCCCCCGCGCGTGATCCTGGCGCTGGGCAGCGTCGCCCACCAGGGGGTGCTCATGGCCTGCGGCCTGAAGCGCGCGAGTCGTAAGTTCGGCCATCACGCGGTGCACGACCTGCCGGCGCCGGCGTCGGGTGCAGGGATCCGGCTCTACGATAGCTATCACTGCAGCCGCTACAACACGCAGACCAAGCGCCTCACCGCGGCCATGTTCCAGGCGGTATTCCGCGACATTGCTGCCGAGCTGGAGTCGCGATGACGCAGGCCGCCGATTCGACGCCGGTTTTCGACGCGCAGGCGCTGATCAGCAGCCTGCCGCACCTGCCCGGCGTCTACCGCATGCTCAACGCCAGGAGCGACGTGCTCTACGTCGGCAAGGCGCGCGACCTGAAGAAGCGCGTCAGTTCTTATTTCCAGAAGAGCGCACAGAGCCCGCGCATCGCCCTGATGCTGACGCAGGTCGCGGCGGTCGAAACCACGGCGACGCGCTCCGAAGCCGAAGCGCTGATTCTGGAAAACAATCTGATCAAGTCGCTCGCGCCGCGCTACAACATCCTGTTTCGCGACGACAAGTCCTACCCCTACCTGATGTTGAGCGGCCACGCCTACCCGCGCCTGGGATTTCATCGCGGCGCGCTCGATGGTAAGCACCGCTATTTTGGCCCGTTCCCGCACACCGGCGCGGTGCGCGAGAGCATCCAGTTGCTACAGAAGATATTCCGCCTGCGAACCTGCGAGGATTCGGTGTTTCAGAACCGCTCGCGACCCTGCCTGCTGCACCAGATCCGGCGCTGCTCGGCGCCCTGCGTGGGCCTGATCGACGGCGACCGCTACAGCGCCGACGTAAAGAACGCCGAAATGTTCCTGCAGGGGCGCGAAGACGACGTGCTGCAGGCGCTGGGACAAAAAATGCAGCAGGCGGCGGAACTGCAGTTCTATGAACAAGCCGCGTTCTACCGCGACCAGATCCAGGCGCTGTCGACCACGCAGCAAAAGCAATATGCAGAGAGCAGCACCGGCGGCGACGCCGACGTGATCGCCTGCGCCGAGGAAGACGGCGCAGCCTGCGTTAATCTGGTGATGATACGCACCGGCCGTCAGTTGGGCGACAAGAGCTTCTTCCCGCACAACGCACAGGGCGGCACGGCGGCGGAAGTGCTGCAGGCCTTTATCGCGCAGCATTACCTCAACCGGCAGGTGCCGGCGATCATCGTCGTCGGTGCCGAGTTCGACGCGCAGGAGACCGAGGCGTCGCTGGCGGAGCAGGCCGGCCACCCGGTGCAGGTCGTCACCCGGCCGCAGGGACAGCGCCGCGCGTGGCTGGAGATGGCATGGAAGAATGCCCAGTTGGCGCTGTCGCAGCGCCTGTCCCAGGCGAGCAATCAGGAGGTGCGGCTCACTGCCCTGCGCGAAGCCCTGAACCTGCCCGAGACGGTGCAGCGCATCGAATGCTTCGATATCAGCCATACCCAGGGCGAGGCGACGGTCGCCTCCTGTGTCGTCTACGATCGCCTTGACCTGCGCAACTCGGAATACCGGCGCTACAACATCGCCGGCATCCAGGCCGGGGACGATTACGCCGCCATGCGTTCGGTGCTGCAGCGGCGCTACGAGAAGATCTCGCGCGGGGAGGGTGTCATACCCGACCTGATCCTGATCGACGGCGGCAAGGGCCAGGTGGGCGTAGCACGCGATGTACTGGCGGAACTGGGAATGAACGACATCTTCCTGTTCGGCGTCGCCAAAGGCGAGGAGCGCAAGCCCGGGCTGGAACAGTTAATTTGCGCCGATGCCAGGACCAGCATCCAGTTGGCGCGCGACAACCCCGGACTGCATCTGATCCAGGCGATCCGCGATGAGGCGCATCGCTTTGCGATTACCGGTCACCGCGCGCGGCGCGGCAAGGCCCGCGTCACCTCGTCCCTCGAGGGCATCGGTGGCATCGGCGCCAAGCGGCGCAGGGAACTGCTGGCCCGATTCGGCGGCTTGAAAGGCGTGGTCGGTGCAAGCATAGACGATCTGGCGCAGGTGCAAGGCATCAGCCGCAAACTGGCGGAAAAAATTTACCGGGAGTTGCACTAAAAGCTTATTACAATACGAGGGGATAGATCTCCTCATGCTCCCCTGGGTCAGAGGCTATCTCGGTAATGCTGAAATGGCCTCAAAGCATCTGCCGATTGAGGTATCTTGACAGCTGTTGTCGCGAGCCCGGACTCTGAGATACGCCTATGCATTTCAATCTTCCCAATGCGCTCACCTGGATGCGCATCGTGATGATCCCGCTGTTCGTGGGCGTGTATTATTTTCCCCTGACTTGGCTTGCGCTGCCGCAGCAAAATCTGATTGCAACCGTGATTTTCACCGTCGCTGCGATCACCGACCTGCTCGACGGCTATCTCGCGCGCAAGCTCAAGCAGGAGTCTGCATTCGGCGCCTTTCTCGACCCGGTGGCGGACAAACTGATGGTGGCCGCGGCGCTGATCATGCTGGTCGATCTCAACCGCCTCAACGCAGTCATCGCCGTGATCATCATCGGCCGGGAAATTACCATCTCGGCGCTGCGCGAGTGGATGGCGCAACTGGGCGCGGCGAAAAGCGTGGCGGTTTCCTTCATCGGCAAGATCAAGACCGTGTCGCAGATGGTGGCGATTCCGATGTTGCTCTATCACGATCCACTCGGCGCCTTCCGGCCGCAGCAATGGGGCACCTGGTTGATCTTGCTCGCTGCGGGCCTCACCTTGTGGTCGATGTTCTACTACCTCAAAATGGCCCTGCCGACCGTGCTAAAACATGGTTGATCGCGAAGGGCAATCCCCGGTATAATTCGCATCCTCACGCGGGAGTAGCTCAGTTGGTAGAGCGCAACCTTGCCAAGGTTGAGGTCGCGAGTTCGAGACTCGTCTCCCGCTCCAAGATGCAAAAGGAATGCGCGCGAAAGCGTGCGGCGTAAACCAGAAGACAGCGCATTCCTTTATTCAAATTCCGATTGCCGTGGCGCAGGTCTGGCGCGCGCTCCAAGCGGCGGGGTGGCAGAGTGGTTATGCAGCGGCCTGCAAAGCCGTGTACGCCGGTTCGATTCCGACCCCCGCCTCCAAACTTCCCAGCATGACTGCCAGAAATGGCGGTACTTCCCTCTGTAGCTAGTCCAAGAGCTTCCTTGCCTTTCCAGTAATATCCATCTATTCTGAGGGTAAAGGCAAAGGACTGCGCCGCCATTACCCTCTAAAGTGCGGGCCTCTGTCTGGAACATATTACCCTGGAGGCAGTCATGTCCAAGCACCTTTTAAGTGATCGGCGCGTCCGTAATGCCAAGCCGAAGCCGAAACCTTACCGACTATTTGATGGCGATGGGCTTGCACTGTGGGTTAGTCCAAGCGGGGCGAAATCGTGGCAGTTACGCTATCGGCTATCTGGCAAAGATCAGACCCTCACTCTCGGCAAGTTCGAGCGAATGACGCTGGCAGAGGCACGCGCCAAGGCTGACGAGCAGCGCAAACTCGCAGCCGAAGGCGAGCAGTTGACCACCATTAAGCATGAAGCCAAATTGCAGCGGCGAACTGATGCGGCCAATACCTTCGGGGCATTTGCCGAGTCGTGGATAACGCGGGAGGCGCGACGTGCCAAATGGACTCCGGACTACAAGACCGAAGTCGCCGCAAGCATCCAAAATCACCTTTCGGACCTAGACCGCTTGCCAATTTCACGGATTACCGCCGCAATCGCGGCGCCCGCACTGCTCGCAGTTGAGCATCGCGCCCCGCATATGTTAGAGAAAGTTCGCCGACGCCTCCGGGCAATTCTTGACGATGCGGTCGAACATGGCATCATTGTCGGTAACCCGCTGCCTGCCGTGCGTCGGCGGCAAAAGCTTGAGCGGAAGCATTTCCCGGCTGTAACTGACCTGTCCGGCCTAGGCGTCATCTTGCGCGCTGCTCGCGCTGCCGATCCATGCAAGGGCATCCAGCGCGCGCACCTACTGCTTGCGTTCACTGCGCTGAGGGTTTCCGAAGTGGTTGGCGCGCAGTGGGCAGAATTTGAACTTGATGGCGCAGATGTGCCAATCGGAGAAACTCAACGCACCAAGCGCGACCAGTCCGCAGGCAACTGGAACGTGCCGCGCGAGCGCATGAAGCGTAAAGATGCAATCCGCGGACCGCATGTTGTGCCATTGCCGCCTGCGCTGTTGGCAGTGCTGCGCGAATGGCGTGAGGCGGATGGTCCGGATGCTCAGTTCGTTTGCCCGGCGCCCCGCGATCCGTCGAAGCCAATCACGCCAGAAGGCGCTGAGAAGTTCTACCGCGACGCGCTAGCGCTTGGCGGCAAGCATTCACCGCATTCGTGGCGTTCGGCGTTCTCAACAGTATGCCGCGAGGCCGGCAAGGATGGCGACAGTATCGAAGCCCAGTTAGACCATGTTGTCGGCAACAAGATCGCATCCGCATACGACCGCGCCACGCGCCTAGAACTGCGGCGCGAGTTGATGCGCTGGTATGAGGCAACCCTGATTGCATCCAGAGACGGCGCGGCGGTGGTCAGCATTGCAGAGCGGCAGGGCAGGGCTTGAGCATACCGCTTGACAATACTATTGCGTCGGAATAGCATATATTCATGATTAGAACGTTTTCCGATAAGCATACCGCCGCGATCTTCGAGGGTTTCCAGGTTAGGCGGCTTCCAAAGGAGATCCAGGATACAGCGCGGCGGAAATTGAAGCAGATCGATGCGGCACCTAGTCTTGAAACATTGCGGGTTCCACCTGGCAATAGGCTTGAACTACTGAAAAAGAACAGGGCAGGGCAATGGAGTATCCGAATTAACGATCAGTGGCGCATCTGTTTCCGCTGGAAAGATGGGGACGCGACTGACGTTGAAATTACGGATTATCACTGAGAGCAACGAACTATGACTATCACCCGCAAAGAATTGAAAGGCATGAGCTTTCGAGATGTTTCCACCGGCAAGCGCTTGGCGCCGGTGCATCCGGGCGAAGTGCTCATGCGCGATTTCATTGAACCAATGGGGATTACCCGCTACAAGGTGGCAAAGCTCACGAAGATGCAGCAACGCCGTATCGATGAAATTTGCAGCGGCAATCGCGCGATCACCGGAGATACTGCGCTTCGTCTTGCTAGGCTCTTTGGAATGGATGCTGTTTTCTGGATCAACCTCCAAGCGCAGTACGATCTTGAGATTGCGTACCGGAAGATGCAGAAGGTAGTGGAGAGCGAGGTTACGCCGCTGGACAAGTTGGCCGCATAGAGTTTTACCGATGCCTGACGGCCTCAGGCAATGACAGCCGCAAGGTGTGCGCTAACACACCAAGCGGCCTATTCACGTAGCACCTTTATGGGAGATGCAACATGCGTACAAAACATTTTACAGAAGATAACCGCGCCGAGGAAATTGAGGGCGCCCAGGCGTGCTTGGCGGCGTTGAGGGAAATCGAAGTCGCAGCGAACGAGGCGGAACACCCCGAAGCGGCATGGCGCGAGTACTGGCAGGCGCAAGGGGCCGGCGCTGATATCTTGGCGCGCGCGGCGGGAGTGACCTCGCCCCACGCGACCGGATTCATGGAGGCGCTTGGCGAGTACGTGGCCTTTTGCACCTCGCAGGGGACGCCAAACCTTGAAGCAGGAAGATGGATTCCACGCGCTGCCATGACCGCTGCCGAATTTGCGGCACGCCGGCGGCGGATGGAGGCCGATAGCCCCGACGGTCAGTAGCAAAGTCAAAGCAGGACCGCCCCGGTTTCGGCCGGGGTGCACTGAATATTACCAACACGCTGGATTCAGCAAGGTAAGTACAGCGTACTAACGCATTGCACGACCGAGAAAAATATGAGGCGCCTTACCCGGCTGACGAGTAAGGCACTCTGCTAACGTCTGATAGAGGATCGCATGGTGAAGAAGGGTCGAAAAACTAGTGCAGACGCAAACCCTTTGATGAAACCGCCAACACCGGCCGCGCAAGCACGAAGTAATTTGGAGGTTGATCTTTGCCGATTCGAGAGGTACGCCTTAGATATCATTAACGGGCACGGATACAACATTGCGGTCACCGATGGCAAATTCTACCTCGCTGAGCCGGGCAAGGCTCACAGGCGCGCCATGTACGATCCGAAACAGCTAGACCAAATAGCGAGACAGATTGAGAACAAGTTTAAGAACTTCAAGAAACTTACTCCGGCACAGGCAAAACTCCACGTTGCCGCTCGCATACAGAGATTTACTCCAGAACAGTGGAATCTTCTGATTGCCGCTCGCATTGCATTGGCACTCCCTGGGTTACGCCGCAATATTTCGGATGGAGAATTTTCCGCAGAGTTCGCATCAAGCATGTGCCGGATATCAGCCTCAGTACCGGATACAGATGCGGGCGCCCGCCTAGTGTCCGAACATCATCGCGCCATCAGCAGGAAAGGGGGCATCAAGTCGAAGGTGAAAGCCGGGCTGCAGGAATTCGTAAACCGTATTTTCAAAGATATAGCCAAGACTGGAAATGCCACTCGCGACCGAATTTGGCAGTGCCTCGTTCGCACTTACGCCGATACAGGCGGCGCGGAAACCGGGATTCCAGACTGCGACGATGTATATTTAGCCGACGGCCTTCTTTTCTGGAAAGATCGCAATGGCAAGACCCAAAGAATAACGCGATTGTCGCTCAACCCATACATTGCCCGCGCCAAAAATCTCTCCTAGTATTTCTCGTTTCTGCGTGGGAAATCACTTCCTGCGCATGTCCCCCTTTGCGTAGTTAGCGGCTTACTGCGCGCTCTCTGTCTTCTTGATCTCAGAGTAGTTAGCGGCTTTTGTTGCACTCCTTTAGCGCAAAATAATTTAATGGGCCGCGCTTTTAGCGCGCCTCTGAAGCAACACACGACGCTGTAGCAAGAAACTCGCACTCAGGAGCACTTCATGAGCGAACAGGTTACTAGGTCCAAAGGCGTTTCAGAAGAAGCGTGCAATTCAGCCCCATCCATCCTGCGCCTTGCGACGGTCAAGGGGCGCGTGGGTCTGTGCCGGAGTGCAATCTACGCTCGACAATCAGAAGGAACTTTCCCTAAATCGATCTCTCTCGGCCCGCGCGCCGTAGGGTGGATTTCCAGCGAAATAGATGCCTGGATCGCATCGCGCATCGAGGCGAGTCGAGGTCGTGCATGAACGCCAGTATCTATAACACCGGACTCATTCGTGCGGTGGAGCAAATCAAGCGGGCGTGCGCCCCGCCGCCGCCGAACAGCGAGCGAGGTAGAAAGAGGGAACGATTCGAGCATAGTTACATTCTGCAGCAGGAGGATAGGATTTATTCGATTTTGCACCGAGCGAATGTTGACGAAGATTCCTTCTTCTCGCTTGTAGAGGTGGCACAGCACTACATGTGCGCAAGCGAAATTGAGCGCTTCAGTACACAGAGTGCCTTCAATGGAAGATGGGCGCGGCGCAAGCCGGGGGAAGCGCGCGCGCAGATCGCGGATGACATGGAATTCATCCCGCGCGAGTGCGCTCGACTACTAAGAGAGGCGCGTGAGCATTTTTCAAAAGGGGATCGCAGCGGCGCTGCGCATTATGCGCTTTGCGCCATCGAAATAGCCGCGCAGAAGGGCATTCGAATCGCCGCGCTGTTCGAATTGGCAGGTTACGATAGAGCGGGTAGCGCGAAGCTCGGCGATCTTATTCAGTCGGCGGAAAACAAAACCCCAACCACTTTGCTGCCATGACCGCGGCGGGCGCGGTTGCAGACCCTGCGGAGGGAACTGCCGACACTCTCACGTTTCTACGACGAATATGGCCCGCCAACGGCCTTTACGTTGTGGCAAGGCTCGTAGGAAAGAGCTTCGAACACCAAGTCTGCGACACAATTGAGGGGGCGGCCGCCTACGTGCAGCAGTTCGATGCGCAAGGCGTGCCGACTTACCACGGGTGCGCCGTTCTTCGCGAACGTTGGGTTGATGAATTACAGGCGAGTGGCAAGATCAAGCGCAAAGTTCGCACACAAAAGAATATTCGAGCGGCCAAGGCGCTATGGACAGAACTCGACGTAGACGCCGCTGATTGCCGAAAATTCGAGTCTCGCGAAGCGGCACTTGATGCACTGGTAACGTTTTGTCAATCAACCGGCGTGCCAGTGCCGACCATAATTTCGAGCGGTGGAGGGTTGCACCTATATTGGGAACTGTCTGCCGAAGTTTCGCCTGGGATGTGGCAGCAAGCCGCCAACAGATTAAAAGCCCTTTTTGCGGCCACTGGCTTTAAGGCCAGTCGAGAGCGTACTGCGGACATAGCAAGCGTCCTGCGCCCAGTGGGGTCATGGAATCGGAAAGACTCGATCAACCCGCGCGCTGTTGAGTGCATTCACGAGGCAGCCCCCACGGTGTACGCCGTACTTAGGGAGAGCATTGAAGCCGCACTGAAGAAGCACGGAGTCAAACCCCCCGAAGGTGTACGTAAGGTAGAGAGCAGCACGGAGGCGCTGAATCAGCAGTTCGCCGTGCAGCGGGAATTCCCACCGTGTTCGGGAGTTAAGGTGGCCGAACGGTGCAAACAACTAGGAGCGATGCGTGATACGAAGGGGAACATTAGCGAGCCTCATTGGTATGCTGGAATCCAGTTGCTGTGCCACTCCATCGAGGGCGATGAACTTATCCACGCATGGAGCAACGGGCACGGCGAATACTCAGTTGAGGAGACTAACCGAAAGATTGCGCAGGTTCGCGAGCAATCGCTTGGGCCGACGCTATGCACAACCTTTGAGGATCGCAACCCTGGCGGCTGTGATGGCTGTCCGTCCAAGGGGCAGATATCAACGCCAGCGCGCCTTGGCGCCCAAATTGCACCTCGGCCCCTGCCTGATGTAATCGATGAAGGCTCACGAAACGCGGTCCTGATTCGCATTGCATTGGTCATGAAGGCAAACGGGATGGAGACTGCGACTATTGGCGATGTACTCCGCACTGAGAACAGTCGTCGATGCCGGCCACCCCTCGCAGACTGTGAAGTCGACGCCATAGCAGAGCGCGCGTGTGGCTATGATGGTTCGGCGCTACCGCTTACGGAAGTAGGCAACGCAGATCGATTTGTGCTGCTTTTCGGAAGGCTAGTGCGCTACTGCCACGATTTTCGGAAATGGCTGATCTGGGATGGACGACGCTGGTGTTTCGACGAGACGGGGCAAATCATCGAACTTGCAAAGGTTATTCCCGTCGCTTTGCAGCTAGAGGCAGCGCGCACACAAGGTCAGGAAATCGGTAAGCATATTGGCAGGCATGCACTCGCATCAGGACAACAAAAACGCATCCTCGCTATGCTGGACCTTGCTAAGAGCAGACCTCCGGTGGCAATCACGAGCGGGTTCCTCGACCAGCGACCCATGCTCCTTGCGGTAAGAAACGGCGTAGTCGATCTTGCGTCCGGTGGTTTGCGTGCGCCGCATCCTGACGATCTTTTGACGAAACAAGCCGGAACTGACTACACCCCCCACGCCGACTGCTTCGAATGGCTAGAATTTCTTGAGCGGATCATGGGCGGAGACCAATCTCTGATTTCATTTCTTCAGAGAGCGATCGGGTATAGCCTGACGGGCAAGACCTCCGAGCAATGTTTGTTTTTTCTGCACGGATCAGGTGCTAACGGGAAATCGACGTTGCTGAATGTCGTGGAGGCGCTTCTTGGAGACTACGCGACGCAATGCCAAGCCGAAAGCCTGATGATAAAGGGTACCTCGGGGGCGGCAAATAACGATATCGCTCGGCTTCGGGGTGCGCGGTTCGTTGCCTCGAATGAAATTGAAGATGGTTCCCGCCTTGCCGAAAGCCTCGTAAAGCAATTGACGGGGCAGGATATTGTCACGACGCGCTTTCTCTATGCAGAGCACTTTCAGTATCGCCCAGAGTTCAAGCTTTGGATTGCAGGCAACCACAAGCCCATAATTCGAGGTGATGACTACGCCATCTGGCGGCGTATCAGACTGATACCTTTCGGCGTATCAATCCCGCCTGACCAGCAAGACCATGAACTATCGACCAGGCTTCTCATGGAACTGCCCGGAATACTCAACTGGGCACTGAAGGGTTGTCTTGAGCAGCAGCGGTCCGGGCTCAAGCCGCCCTCCAAGGTGGTTATAGCTGTCGATGATTATAGGGCTGAGATGGACGTAATTCAAAACTGGCTCGACGACTGCTGCACCCAAACGGGCACTGCGAAGACGAAGGCCTCAAACCTGTACGCAAGCTACAGGACCTGGGCCGTGTTGAACGGCCACCACCCGCTTAGCTCGCCCAAATTCAGCCTCAAGCTCGCTGGCCGCGGATTCCAGAAAGAGAAGTCGCGGGAGGCGAATTTCTATATCGGGCTCACGCTGCGCGGACTCGACCCCGCCCAGACACTCATGCCAATGGGTGATCCGCGTGGAGGGTGTGGAGGGTTAGGAGCCAGTTTTGGGAATTTCCCCAGTAGCGTTGCATAGGAGGACTTTTCAAAATGACCCTTAAACCCTCCACACCCTCCACAAATGGTCACAACAACCGCACGTTTGGGATGAAAACGCGCTTGGGCAGTGTGAATACGGGCCGCGAGCGTGAAAACCATGCAGAACCATGGCTAATGCCGTGATCTTCGATACCTACATTGCCACCCTTCGCCGCCAGACCGCCGAACGCCGGGCACAGCGGGCGGCCGAAGCAGAGGCGGTAATCAACGACCCCAGAGCGGTATTGCGGGCGCAGCTTGTCCAGTGGCAAGCCGCGCTGCCTGACGCCACACGTGCTGAGGCAGCGCGCGACGGCTACACCCTGGAAGATATCCGCAAGGCCGTCCACGCGACCCCCCAGAGCCTCGGGCTTGTCCTTGATGAGCTTGGATGGTCCCGCCGTCGAATCTGGCGGAACGACGGGCCATACCGACGCCGCTGGTACCCACCAAATCAATGCATCACCCCGCCTAAGACTGAAGCGCAAGGCCTAAACCTCGTAGGAGTATTTAGATGACAACCGTTTCCGAACTAATTGACACCCAGAATCGCACTATCGCCGCGACAGTGGCTCAGGCGCAGGCGTATCTCGACAACCTGATGTCTGTGTCCGACGTGGTTCTCCCCGGTGGAGATATACCGCTACCAGATTCGTACAACTACGCCACAACCCCGACAGTCAACTTCCCGCTGTTCGGCGCCACACGCCCAGCCGATATAGGGGTTCTGAACCTGCCAGCGGTGCCGGTCGCCCCCCAGTTCGCGTTCTCATCCATCGCAGATATTGCGCTGCCCGCCGATGACCTGCTGCTCCCCACGAACAATTTCACGTACTATGAAGACGCGTACAGCTCGATTCTCCTCGACCCCCTGAAGGCGGTGCTGCTCGATAACCTGCTCAACGGTGGTTACGGGATCGAGACAGCCGATGAAGTGGCGCTGTTCAATCGCGCCCGTGACCGCGAGGTCGAGGCCGCACTGACCCGGATTGAGGACGCTGGTCGTTCGCTGGCAATGCGCGGGTTCCCGCTACCCCCCGGCGAATTAAGCATTCATGTGGATAGAGCGTGGCAGGATATGCAGGATAAGGTATCGGATGTGTCGCGCGACATCACGCTCCAGCGTGGCAAATTGTACGTGGAGAATCGCCAATTTACCATCGGTCAGATTCGTGAACTGGAGCAGGTTCTGATCGGGTTCCATAACTCAGTACAGGAACGTGCGCTCAACGTTGCGAAGCTCACTGCCGAGTTCGTGATCAACTATTTCAACACGCTCGTCGCTCGCTACAAGGCGCGGCTGGACGCGGCGAAGATCACGTCGGATGTGCAGTTGCTGCGCGTGCAGGCCGAGTCTGAGCGTGCGCGCGCGTTCGTCGATGCGTTCCGTGGGCAGGTTGCAGGGTACGAAGCCAACCTGCGCGGTCTGATCGAGCCAGCGCGGTTGAAGGTCGACATCTACGGCCACGACGTGCAGGCGGTTCGCGCGACCAACGACGGGACGATCGCGAAGGCGCAGTTGCAACAAGAGGTGTTGAAATCGGCGACACAGCAGAACATTCAGATCAGCAACATCGTTGTGGAGAACGCCCGCGTGCGGCTGCTCGGGACCATAGAGCAACTTAAGTTCCGGGTCGACGCCGCGAAATTTGGAACGGATCGCTTTTACACAATGCTGACGGCGCTCGTAGGGACCATAAATACTTTGGCGGTTCAGAGCAGCAGCGCCTGATTGCCGCGATAGCGGGTACAGAAATGCGCCACGTGAATAGATGGGTTGGAGGCGCGCCCTACGACCGGTTCTGGGTGCCAGCGCACATTGGACGAGATTGATGGATTTTGATCTGCTGTTCGCCCAGACGCCCAACCCTGCGGTTAACCGGATGCTGCGCGATAAGACCGCGAAGCGCTAGCCTATGTATTCACGCCTTCTAACCTAACGAAACGCTGGCGCTGCTCGCGGTGTCTCTCTTAATTTTCGCAGAGACTCCTCTGTCCGTCGGAGCATCTCCGCATTAAAGGCCGCCTGGTAATTCGCGGAATATAACTGAGTCTGCGCTTTTGCCTGTACCCGGCACTCGGCGCGTTGAGCAGGCGCCTGACTCACGCAGTAGACCTCCCACCGCGCCATATATTGCGGCGGAGTCTCGCCCTGATACGGCGCAGTGCCCGCAGTGGATGCAGGCGTAGCGCCCCGCATAGCGTCATACTGTGCCGCAGGTACCATAGGGACCGCAGGGGGTGCAGGCCGAGTGTCAGGAATCGTTATCGTACCTGGCTTGCGCGCGCCGGGGCAGTCGCGAGCTTCCCGGTACACGCGGTCATCGCAACGGATCACTTGCGCGTTCGCCGGCAGCGTGCCGAGAAACGCCGCGATTGCAACTATCATTGCCAGAGCAAGCTTCACGATTGCACCTCGATGGTTGAATGCTACCCGCCGACTTGCGTACGAATCCAGGTTCTTACAAATGCGCTCAGTATTGCCAGGCCGACCGTTATGTATGCGCCAGCATTGAGCCAATCAAACCACTGCCATGGCGCGATCCGATTTTTTCTTGTGACACTCCACCAGATCGGTGAAAACACCATGCCTGCAACGAACCATGGAATCGAGTAACCCAAAGAAAATAAAAAAAAGTCACGGTTGGTTGCTTGGATAACTACGATCACAAAGAAGACTAGCAGCCATATAAACTTGTACATGCTGCTGTGAAGACTGGTATCCCCGCCCCCCACTGCCATTAATGCAGAGGAGCTATTAGCCGACGCGTTAGTGGCCGGCACAACTGGAGGGAAGCGGGCTTGGGTGAGAATGTTACTGTGCGCTGCTGTTGGTTCTGAGGAGTTAGCAGCCGGCGCTTTAGATGCCTGTAGAACTTGAGGGGGGTGGGCGTTTGTCCGTAGGCTATTCTGCGCAAGTATATGCCCTTGAGCCGCAGCGAGCCGATACCACTTCACGGCCTCTTGAATGTCCCGTTCTACGCCGTGCCCGTGGTAATAGCACTCGCCAAGGTTATATTGCGCGTCTGCATTTCCTTGCGCTGCTGACGGACAAAACCACTTCACGGCTTCTCGATAATCTTGAACCACGCCCTGTCCATTGGCATACAAAACGCCAAGGCCATATTGCGCTTTTGCATTTTCCCTTTCGGCGATTGGGCGCCATAATTTAATGGCCTTCGCATAATCTCCTGCAGCCTTTGCAGCCTCCGCATCATTCAAGGCGTCTGCTTCGGCTAACCCGATGCGCAACTCCGCGTCGTAAGTGGCCCGCTTAGCTGGATCGATTAACGTTTTGTAGGCTTGCTCGGTTTGTGCGAACAAAAGGGCTACGCGTAAGTCGCCGGGATTCTTATCTGGTCGGTATTGTTCCCCAAGGCGAATGCATTGCTCCTCGATACGTTCCCGACTCGCGTCCTGCGACACTCCAATAATTTCATAATGATTCTGCTGATCAGTGCTCATCGCGCCCCCTTACACCCACCCGTGCGCAATGGGTGTTTCGCGGAATGATTATGACTGCGGTACATGCCCCGTGGTCAATGACGCATCTTAAAGCAATGATTGGAGGGTGCCAAATCCTTCAGCAAAGCGACAGCATCGATCTCTGGTAGCGCTCGGTAGTGCGATTCGAGAAATACACCTGTCAAAGGGCATCTCCCAGGAAAAGCTGGCGCTATTGTCAGACGTTGACCGCTCCTATGTTGGGCGTGTTGAACGCGGTGACAACAATGTTGCCGTTCTGACGTTGGCCCGGTTGGCTGCCGCGCTGGATCTCACCATTGCCAAGCTGATGCAGAAGGCGGGACTGTAAAGCTGCCCAATCCTGCCCGCGGGGCTCAAGGTCCCGTGCGCGATCTGTTTGACGCATAGCGCCCGCTGTAAAGTTCTTCCACCCCGAAGTGGATTTGAGTAAAGCCTTTTACAGTCTGCGGGCGAGCGGTGATGTAAAGACCTTTACAGGGAAATGCGAATTTTTTTCCAAAATTTTTGGGCCGCAGATCACCCCGTGGGGCAATTTCCTTTTTTGGGGCGGCTGCGTATGAGCCACGGAACGAACACGCCACCCCTGACCACTCGCCCCCCATCGCTCGATCCCCCGACTGAAAAATCCGGCGCGTTATGGCCACAGGACGTGGCCGGCGTACAATGGGCCGCATGATTCGACTCGCATGCACTTGGCTGGCGCCCAACCCCACGTTGCACCCGAACGCGCGGCGAGGGCAGGGTGGTCATCACCACGAGTGAGACCGTGCGAGGCTGGATGGTGGTGACAAGAGCCTCCAGTACCATCGGCAGCCGCACCGATCGTGCTACCATCACGGCCGATCGGTATTGAAGCTCACTTAATCGGGACAGGGTAACAGCGAGGGTAAGGGTGCATTGGCAATGTAGAACTGCTACCTTTCCCCTATGAGAGGCGACCCGGTTCGATTCCGACCCCCGCCTCCAGCTTGCCACGCTAGCTATTTCCATTTCCGAAGTGTGGCGGCTCTCACCAGACGCTACATAGAATTGCATACGACAGATCGCCGGGATCAGGCGTAAACTGCCTCCGCTAGGCCCAACTTTCGGCGGGTGCGCGCCTGCGACATTCGTGCATCGCCGGCAGGCAGCGGCGATGAGGTGCCCGATATGGCAGCACCGGAGCAAACAACGTGTCGACCTGACGGCGAGCGCAAGCCTGCGACGCTTTCGATCACCCTGCCGAAGGCAGGCGATGCTGTTCGCGGCGTGTGCGGGAGGTTCGCCGTCATTCCAGTCACAGGCACGGGCTCCGCGACGGCGCCGATTGCAATATTGCCGGGCCACCCGGCTTTAGGCCGTAGCTTTCCTTTTACTATGACTCAGGTGCGGATAACAAGCTATTCGGCTTTGGCCGGAGTCTTTCCCGCCTTTCGTTTCCGCGCAGGATCGACAACAGTTTTCCTCGGTGCGCGGACGCAGCGGTTGCCCGAGTTCTAGTTCACCCGGATATGAGCAGACGGACGCAGGGAGGCGAAAGCGATCCAATGCTGTTGGATGTCAGGCGCTGGACCATGTACCAGGAGCGAGGAAAATTATGAACCAATCTTCTGCGAGCAGCACTTGGGATGCCGTTCCCCTGCGGTGGGCCGTGCCGCTGTCGATCGGCGCGATCGGACTTCTGTACCAGATCATAGTAGGCGAGGTTCTGGAACACGGCGACAGCGAGCGTCTGGAGCAGGTCGTCGATATGATCCTGTTTGGTGTCGTCATCCCCGCAATGGCATTCTGGGGCTGGACCGTGGTCGCGCGCGCGCGGCAGGCCGAGCACTTGCTGGCTGCGATCAACATTGCGTTTCCGGACGCCTTGATTCGCCTTGACTCGGACGGCCGCATAGTGTCCTGGAGCCGCCAGGCCGAGATTCTCCTGGGTTATTCCGCCGGGCTGGCCAACGGCCGTACACCAGAGGAACTGCTCGGCCCGCAGGGCGGGCCGGCCTGGCTGCGGCTGCGCGACATGGTTCGCCGCTCGGGGCTGGTTCGCGGGCAGGAGGCGGTATGCCGTACGCGGACGGGCGCGGAGATTCCGGTCGAGCTTTGTGCGAGCCCGGTGCTGGATGACGCCGGGCGGCCCCGGGGCATGCTGGTCGTCCTGCACGACATCAGCCGTCGCGGCGAGCGTCTGCAAATGATCGATCGCCTCAACCAACGCCTGACCGAAAATGTGGAACAGCTGGCCCTCGCCAACGCGGAGCGCGAGCAGGCGGAGAACATGCGATTCGAGCTGCTGTCGTTCGCCTCCCACGAGATACGCGGGCCGCTCGGCAATATCCGCGCCGCGAACGAGCGCATGCACAGCAGCTGCGACGAGATCAACCCCATCTGCCAGCGGATGGCTGGCCTGATCACGCGGCAACTGGAACAGCTGGATGAGCTGGTTCGCAGCGTGCTTGGGGCAGCGAACATCGACGCTGGCATGCTGGTGCTGCACCAAGAGCCGACGTCGGTGATGGCGGCAATGCAGGCGGCGGCCCAGGCGATGAATGCGCTCGGGAATGCCAGGTCGGTCCGCTTTGCGATCGCCTCGGATCTGCGCCGTGTGGACGCCGACCGCGAGCGCTTGGCGACGGTGTTGCGGAATCTTCTCGACAACGCCGACAAGTACACGCCGGCTGGAACGGAAATCATCCTGACTGCGGAGGCGAGCGACGGCTGCGTGACGCTGCGGGTGAGGGATAACGGTCCAGGCTTACCGGCCGACAAGCTGGAGAGGATATTCGACAAATGCTATCGGGGGCCGGAGGCACGTGGTGTAAAGGGATACGGACTCGGTCTGTACATCTGCCGCCAGCTGGTGGCAGCTCACGGCGGACGGATCTGGGCCGAAAACCATCCCGGCGGCGGCGCCGTGTTCTCATTCACGCTTCCGCTCGCACAGTGACCGACCGCTCGGAAACAATCCTCCTGATCGACGACGACACGGTGCTGGTGGAGTTGATGTCGGATCAGTTGCGCTCGGTTGGCTACCGTGCGCTCGCGGCGTTCAACGGCATGGCAGGCCTAGAGGTCGCGGCGAAGGAACATCCCGACTTGGTGTTGCTCGACGTGATGATGCCCGGGATCAGCGGGTGGGAAGTCTGCGAGCGGCTTCGTGAACGCTCCAGCATGCCGATCATCATGCTTAGTGCCCGGGACGACGAGATCGACAAGCTGCGTGCGTTTCGGCTCGGAGCGGATGATTACGTGACGGTTCCTTGCTCGTTCGCTGAGGTCGTCGCCCGCGTCGGAGCAGTGCTGCGGCGAACCCGCCGCAGGGTTGGCCCCGCCGCCGGCTTTCGTAGCGACGGGTTGATCATCGATTTCGGTTTGCGGCAGGTGTTGGCGGATGCCACGGTGGTGGAACTGACTCATATGGAGTACAGGTTGCTCGAGACTCTTGCCCGGCGTTCGCCCCGCCCGGTGGACCTGGACACCATCGTCGCCGAGGTCTGGGCCTCAGCGGCGGATGCACACCTGGAAGAGATCAAGCATTACGTGTGGACGCTAAGACGGAAAATCGAGGCGGATCCCGGAAATCCGCGCCACCTGGTGAGCGTGCGCGGGTTCGGCTACAAACTTCAATAGAGATTCCCTCAGGTGCAGATTCGCGAGCACACCGAGACGCAAAAATCGCGTCGGACCCTGGTAATCCGCGCTACGCTGCAAGGCACAGTCGGCGCGACTTTCGATTGCTTGCGGGAAAAGCGTTCATGGGAGCGCGCGAAACGCGACCGGGCTCAGTATCGGAATGCGGGATTCGAGCGCAAGGGTGAGTAGGTCGTCATCTTCGCTGATAATGGCGTCGGCTCCGGCAGCGTAGGCGAGGCGAATGAATTTTTCATCGTACGGGTCGCGGCATTGCGGCAGCCGGGCACGCGTGCGCGGCTTTTTGATCGCTTCGGCGTGCTCCATGTAGTGGACGATGATGTTCTCGCGATCCTCGGCCGCAAGGCCAAAGCGCGGGTAGGCCAGCACGCGCACCAGTTCGGCCAGTGTTTCCTCCGATACGATCGGGATCAACGCGCCCGCGACGATGGCCTCGCGCAACCAGGCGAGCGTGCCGGCGTGAAATACAAACGCGGAGACGACGACATTGGTATCGATCACGGCGCGCCGTGAACGGCTCATTTGGCCGTTCTCTTGGCATCGCGCCTTGGGCGCCGCGTCCAGCGTACCGCGTCGGCCACGTCCTTTTCGGTTATGCCCAGCGATTCAATCTTGCGCCACACCGGCTCCAGACTGTGCATGCGCACCGGCCTGAGGATGATTTCGCCGTCCGCTTCGCGCACGCTGAAATACACAGCGCCCGGAAACTTGCTCACCAGCGCCTTGGGCAGGGTGATCTGGTTCTTGGAGGTGAGCTTGGCGAGCATGGCGGTTCCTTATTTCCTTACTGTAAGGAATTCCGACTATAGCGCCAATCTGGCAAGCGGGCAACCGGCTAGTGATTTCTGACTTTAAGTTGATTCTAGGTGGTCGTTTGCGCAAAACCAAGGCACGGATTACGTCGTGAGCATCCTCTATCCAATTCGCCATACCACTGGTTAACAATTCATGTCTGGTCGTAAGCGCGACCCACGCCAATGCCGGGTGAATATCGGCTTGCGCAAACTGGCTTTGAATTGCTTCGTCCATGAAGGCGTGTTGCGTTTTGTCGGGCGCTTCGGCAAGCGCGGCGATGCACTCTTTACGTCGTGGAATAACGGTTGCCGGAGGGTCTTGCCCGGCGTTCGCCCCCCGCCTACGGTTTCCCGGCGCTAGATCGTCGTCGTCCGATCGGCTACAGCACGTTCTCTTTCAATAGCACTTCGATTTCGGCTTGCGTATACCCGAGCCCCGAAAGGATCTCGCGCGCATGCTCGCCCAAGGTGGGCACATGAAAGTTCGGCCGCCCCGGCTCGTGCGCAAATTTGATCGGCGAACCGACGTGCGGGATGCCTTCCTCGTCGCGCAGGAGCATGCCGCGCTCGGCAGTCGCAGGATCGAAGAATGCCTGATGCAGGTCGCGAATCGGCGCCCAGCCGGCATCGACATCGGCGAACCACGCCTCCCATTCGGCCAGCGTCCTGATCTTGAAGAACTCCCGAAGAAAGGTCTTGACCGGATCTTGCACCGGGCCGGGCGGCTGCTCACACAAGGGCGCGAGATCGGGTCGTCCTGCCTTGGTCAACACGTTCCTGGCGAAATGCATCTCCATGCCGCCCAGCATCAGACAACGGCCGTCTTTGGTTTCATAGGGATTGTTGAAGGCGCCGCCACCCCATGAGCGTTCGTGCGTCGGCACGGGCGGGCGATTTTCGAGGAACACCGGCCCCAGCTGGTGCGGCATGCTCGCCATCAGCGCATCCATCATCGCGATATCGAGGTAGTCGCCTTTGCCGGTCGCGCGCTGCGACACGAGCGCCATCAACACGCCGGCGAGCGCCGTCAGCGAGCCGGTGATGTCGGCGGCGGCGATTGCCGGCATCGCCGGAAAGCCATCGCGCCCCAGGTTGACGCTGATCACCCCCGCCAGCGCCTGGATCGCCGGATCGTGGGCCGGCTTCGTGCTGTACTTTCCGCTCTGACCGAACGCCGAGATGGAGCAGTAGATGATTTGCGGCGCCCGCGCTTCGACGGCGCGGTAGTCGATGCCGAGCCGCTCCATTACGCCCGGGCGAAACGACTCGACGAACACGTCTGCCTTCTCGCACAGCTCGAGCAGGATCTCCTTGCCGCGCGGATCCTTGAGATTGAGACGGATGCTCTTCTTGCCGCGCGCGATATTGCGAAACCAGACGCTATGGCCCGCTTGCTGGTAGGGCGCGTGCCGTGCTGGTTCGCCGAGCGGGTAGGGCTCGACCTTGATCACCTCGGCGCCGTGATCGGCCATCATGCCGGTGAGATGTGGGCCGGGGAGGAATAGCGACAGATCGACGACGCGAACGCCTTTGAGTTTCATGGGATTGGGCCGGTTATGAAGGAGCGAAGTGTACCCCGAGCCCGGTGTTTCGTGCTCCTCGGTTCAAGCGCAGCGGACAGTTCGGACTGGTCGTCGGTCGCTCATCCTAGAGCGGATAGGCACAATCGAAACGGAATGCCGGTGCGTCGCTACCGCGCCTCAAACGGCCTTGCACCCGCCTACGGTTGGGTCCGGGGTGCTTGTAGCCTTCGTCTGCGCGCGTCAGGCGCTGGCGCGACCTGCGTCGTCGCGCATGGCGTATTCGCGCTGACTGCCACGATCAAATCGCGCCGTGCTCCAGACGAGCAGCGCTGCGAGGGCCAGGAAACACCAGGCCGCGGTCTGGGCCAGGGAGGCGACGGTAGCGTCGTCGGCCCCGAAACCGCACACCAGCTCGATGGCGGCGATGAAGATGAATGAAGCGATAGCGTCGACGTCCGGGTCCTGCAGTTTGACGACTCTGGCGAAATTCATTGGGGATCTCCTGGTGCCTTGCAGCCGTTCAGCCGCACATGACTGGCACTCTAGTGTTCCCGACCGGACGATGCAGGGGGGTAAAACCCGCTTTTTTGTCGCCTGCGGACCCCAATTGGAGCCGTTTGCAGCGCCCCCGGACGCCGGCCCTTGGGCAGCGAGCAAACGTGACGCGCAAGCCGATGTTCCGGCGCCCTGCGTCCAGCTGCAACGCCGATCGAACCGGTTACTGCGCCGGAATCCGTTCATGCACTCCCGAATTCGGGGACATTTCACCAATCTTTGGGGCGGCTGCGATCTGCTGGATTTCGTCCGTCGCCATTTTTTTTCGTTTGGACGGAATGGGTTAGCGATTAGTTAAAATTGGCACGAAAGCTGCATTGCGCCCTGGGTAGGTCCGGTTTGCGCTTTGGACCGAACCCAGGGTGGAGCACGCATGAACGCCATGAGCAATGAATTTGATGTCGCGAATACGGTAAAGACTACCGACGCCGCGGAAGTCGAAGCCGAGGTAGACCGGATATTTCTGGACCTTTATCCGGATGCCAGCACCGACGCGCTCGATATCGCATTCCGCGACGCCGTAGCCATGTATGGCGGCGAGGTCGCGGGCGTGCACGCCTGCGACACCGCTTATCACGACATCCAGCACACGCTGGATGTGACCCTCACCATGGCACGCCTGATCGACGGCTACGAGCGCAGTCGCGTCGCGCTCGACCCGATCGATGAACGCCAATTCCGGCTCGGCGTGATCACGGCGCTGTTCCATGACGTCGGTTACCTGCGGCGCTACAACGATGCACCACAGGCCACCAACGGCGCCGAATATACCCAGATCCATGTATCGCGCGGCGCGCAGTTCCTGCGCGAGTTCCTGCCCAGGTTGGGCATGTCCGACATGGCCGAGATCGCTGCAGCCCTGATTCATTTCACCGGCTACGAAAAGCAGGTCGCAGACATCCAGGTGCCCGATCCGATCTACCGGGTGCTGGGCAACCTGCTCGGTACGGCCGATCTCATCGCCCAGATGTCCGACCGCTGCTATCTGGAGAAGTGCCGCGACCGGCTCTACCCCGAGTTCGTCGCCGGCGGCCTGGCCAGAAAACAGCAACCGGGCGGTGCGGAAGTGGTGGTGTTCGGCTCGGGCGAAGATCTGGTGCGCAAGACGCCGGCATTTTTTGTCGGCACGACACGCCGGCTGCAGCAGGACTTGAACCACTCGTATCGCTACGCAGAACCGCATTTCCGCGGCCAAAACCTGTATCTCGAGGAGATGCACAAAAACATCCAGTTCGCGCGGGAACTATCGAGCGCACCGGACATGTCGGCATTGCGCCGCCTGCCGCCGGTCACGCTCAAGCCTGCGGCGGCGTGTCTGCAAGGCTAGCCGCGATGCGAATTTCGGCCGACTGGACCGAAGCCTGATGATCGGAACCACTATGCGTACTGCAGGGTAACGCTGTATGGCCTTGCCCGCGCGCTTGTTCGAGAATGGTGCCGCAGGTTGCGACGAATGAACGGACGTTGGCGCATAGACTGCGTGGATCCGGCCGCCAAACAACGCCCTTAATCCCGATAGCATCACACAAAGGAGACAGCAATGGGTTCTTTCAGCATCTGGCACTGGTTGATCGTGCTCGCGATTATCATGCTGGTGTTCGGCACCAAGAAACTGCGCAACATCGGCGCCGACTTGGGTGGCGCGGTACAGGGGTTCAAGCAGGGCGTGAAGGAGGGCACCGAACCCGCCGCTGCGGCGGACACCCCGAAAGCCGTGAGCGGTAACCTCATCGAGGGCGTGGTCACGGAGAAATCCAAGACCGCAGCAGCGAGGTAGGACTCACCCATGTTCGACGTCGGATTTTCCGAACTGATGGTCATCGCCGTGGTCGCGCTAGTGGTGATCGGCCCGGAGCGCATGCCCGGATTCGCGCGCACCGCCGGGGCGCTGTTCGGCCGCGCGCAGCGCTACGCCAACCAACTCAAAGCCGATATTCAGAACGAAGTGGAGATGGAGGAGTTCAACCGCATCAAGGCGACTTTCTACGATGCGGCGAAGTCCGTCGAGCAGTCGGTCAATCAGACCAAGGACGAAGTCGACGCTGCCGTCGCGTCGTTGAACCAGAGCAGCGTCAGTCCGTCCCAGCCGGCGCCGGCCGCCGCCACCGAAACGCAGGCAGTCGTTGCAGTCGAAGCCCCGGCGCACGCAGCCGAGCATGCGCCGGACACTTCAGCGCAACAAGACTTCTGGCTGGAGTCCTCGCCAACTTCAGCAGCGGCTGCAGCGCCGGCGGTTGTGGCGAAGGCCTGAACTGCCCGCGGCATCGAAACGGCTACATCTTGAGCTTTTGCTGCACGAATTCGCGGATCAGAAATACCGTCGGGTAGATCACTTCAGTTTCCAGCCTTTCGTGCGCCCTGAGGCAGTAGGCAAATTCGGCAACTTCCCGGTTATCCTCCCTGTGCGCTGCCACCAGCAAGGTCCAGACCGCTGACTCGATCACATCGTGGTGTTCCCCCAGGGACCGATACAAGGCGTCGAAATCGGAAATCAGGGGTAGGACCGTGACCATCTCCGGTTCAAACTCGCCCGACGCCAGATCGCGCAATATTCCGAATACCGGAAACACGCTCGCCTCTTCGAGTTCGAAGTGCGGCAGGCAGAGGCGCGCCACCCGGTCGGCAGCCGATCCGATCGGGCCCGGCACCGACGTAGCCCGCAGCAATTCGGCGCGCACGTCATCGTGGCCGAGTTTCAAGGCTTGAGGCATGCGCAGCGTACCGCCCCAGTGCAACTTCGGATTCATCAGTAATTCCTTCCAGTAGTGTGCTTGCATTCGGGAGTCGGGCAGTCGCAAACCCATCGCCGAAAACGCTTTCGCTCTCCGTGCTGAATGGTTGCGCGGCATGATTGCGCGACAACTCGGCGTGGAACCGGTGAGCGTATGCTCCTGTGTTAAACAGTGCGCGCACTGTTTACATTCCACCATGCCTATGCAATTTTTGTACCACTTCGACGATCTTGGCAACGCGCTAAAGCTAAACGGAAAATCACGCGCCCGCGCTGTAGATCGAACTGCGGACTATGGCATCTTAGGGGCAAATGCCCCGCCGCCAGCGTCATATGCCGCGGCACACGGCTAGGGTATGCACCATAGCCGTAATGGGGTGGCCCCCGTACTTAGATATCCTAACTACTACGTACTGACAGAATTTTCTACGCTGGGTAAGGTAGACACCGTCGGAATTCGCGAGGACGCACGGTGCCGCCGGCGCGAGTCGCGGGCATACCGAGCATTTCCGGAAGCAGGAGGCCGGCGTCGAGCCTGAACTCGCGCCGGGAGTGTATGCCGGGTTGAAATCGCAGCTGTCAAGGGGGATAGAACAAGCATGAAGAAGATCCGGGTTCGCGATCGACTCGCCGCCCCAATGCCGATGCCGGCACGGCACCGCAGGCGCGAATTGGCGCCGGAATGAATGCACCCATGCCTTTAGGCCTAGTACGCAAGCGCGCAGTTGCGGAGGAGTTTCGCTGGCCCGCGCCGCCGTATTTCGAGTTCGAAAGCGAGCAGGATCGCTTCGACTGGGCTAGTTGTCTGCTGGTTTTCCGCGACGGTGTGAGGTTAAGCGGGGAAATGCGCAGTTTCGTGCCGGACGAAATGCAGCTGGTGTTCTGCGCGGACGGTGCGGGAGAAACCCTGAGCGTCGCGTTTTCGGATCTGCTGCAACTGCAATTGTGCCGGCCGGTCGAGCTGCGGCGCGAAATGACCTCATCCGCCGCGAACGAACCCAACGCCCTGCCGCAGGCAGAGAGGCAGCGCTTTCGCATCGAGCTGGTGAACGGCGAAGTATTCGAGGGCGTGACGCTGGGCTACGTCAGCGCACTGTGCGGTCTGTTCTTGTTTCTGCCGCATGAAGACGGCGGCATAGTCCGTAGTTTCGTGCCGGCGAGCGCAGCCAAAGCCTGCAGCTTCGATGCGCGCATCGGACAAATTCTGATCAACCACAAGGCTGTTTCCCCCGAGTTGGTGGGCGCTGCGCTCAATCTGCAGGCGCAAATGCGCATCCAAGGGTTCGACAAATTCCGCACGCAAAATACGAATTCCGCTGCCGCGTCCGACAGTAATCCGCCGCCTGCGGTCGAACGCCGCCGCCTGCGGTCCGTTTGCGACACCCAGCGCACGCGCTGGGATACGGAAAATCAGATTGACGATGCAGCGATGGAGAAACTACGCAATATGACTCAGATGAACGCAGTTCCGGATCCCGCGGCAGTCGATGAAAGCGAAAATTCCTTCATCAGGCGTTACGCCAATAGATTGAATGCCTCCGGCGGGACGGCAGCGGCGCCGCCGCGCCCCGGCCGCGGCCGGGGTGGCTTGCAGTCGGGGGAATGGCAGGCGCGCAACCAACTCGGCGTGCAGGAACTGGTCTCGCGTCTGGCATCGGAGAGTGGCGATCGCGATGTCGCCGAACAGCAGGCTGTCAGGAGCGATAGCGCGTTGGTGATGCTGGTCAACAGAATCATCCTCGACGCAGTCGAACAAAAGGCGTCGGACATCCACATCGAAGCGAACTTGGGGCCCAAGACCACGCGCGTGCGCTTCCGCAGGGACGGGGCGCTGTTGAATTACCTGGACCTGCCATCGCAGTTCCGCAATGCCCTGGTCTCCAGAATCAAGATCATGAGCCAGCTCGATATCACCGAGCGACGCAAACCCCAGGACGGAAAGATCGATTTCAGCCGCTTTGGCCCGGCGCAGGTGGAACTGCGCATCGCGACTATTCCGACCACCAGCGGCCTGGAAGACGTCGTCATGCGCGTGCTCGTGGCCGGCAGTCCGGTTCCGCTCGCTGATCTTGGCCTGGACCCGGAGGCGCTCAAATCGATCACGACGCTCATCGCCAAACCGCACGGATTGTTTCTCGTATGCGGCCCGACCGGCTCGGGCAAGACCACCACGCTGCACTCGTTGCTCGCGCATCTGAATACGGCCGAACACAAGATCTGGACCGCCGAGGATCCGATCGAAATCACGCAAGCCGGGCTGCGCCAGGTTCAGGTCAATGCCAAGATCGGTTGGACGTTTGCAGCCGCCTTGCGCAGTTTCATGCGTGCCGATCCCGACGTCATCATGGTCGGCGAGATGCGCGATGCCGAGACCGCGAAGACCGGCATCGAGGCGTCGCTGACCGGCCATTTGCTGTTGTCGACCCTGCACACCAACAGCGGGCCGGAGAGCATCGTGCGCCTGCTCGATCTGGGGATGGATCCGTTCAACTTCGCCGACGCCCTGCTCGGTGTCCTGGCGCAGCGACTGGCGAAGCGTCTGTGCCCGGAATGCAAGGTCAAGTACGTGCCTACCTCGACCGAAGTCGATCAGCTATTGTTGGCGTACTGCCACGATGCGCCGATCGATGCGCGCAAGCAGATGCAGCAGTGGAAGGATCGATTCGGCGGCGCGCAAGGAAAGTTCACGCTATATCGTGCAAATGGCTGCGAGCACTGCGCTCACACCGGATATTTGGGCAGGATCGGGCTGCATGAGCTGCTGGTCGCCGATCCGGCGACGAGGCGACTGATACAGTCCCGTTCGCCCGTCGCCGACGTAAAGAGCGCCGCCATGCTGGCGGGCATGCGCACCCTCAGGCAGGATGGAATCGAGAAGGTCCTGCAGGGCCTTACCGACATCCGGCAGGTGAACGCAGTCTGCAGCTGAAGCCAGGGCAGCGCTCACGGGCTAACTGCGATCCGGCGCGTCGCCGATCGGCGCCGCGCGAGGGCCAGGTTCGGTTGCGGTGGCGCCGGCCCAGCCGGAATGCGTTTGGCCACGCGGCGTGCGGCGCCAGACTCACTGGCGTTGCCTAGCCTCGCTTCGAACCGGCGCCGGCGCGAACGCTCCACGCGCGCTGCCCGAAGATGCAGAGCAGGGCGGTACCGACGCCCCAGGCGCCGTTGATCAGAAGCCCGGTGATCATGCGCGGTACCTGCCAGCCCGCGGCCAGCGGGAGTCCCTTGATCGGCGCGACGACAAACCAGGCGATCAACGTGGGTCCGAGCGCGCCAAACGCAAGCGCGGTCAGCCAGTAGGCGTTGCCTGGAGGAAACTTCCTTTCGACGGCAACGAAAAGCACACCCCACATCCCGCCCCAGAAGGACAGCGACAACACGGCCGGAACGCCCATGGGCTGGGTCGCCTGCATCGAATACACCCCGGCCTTGACGAAGCCCACCGCTGCCAGCGTCGCGAGAGCAGGTTGATGAAACAACAGCGTGGCGATGAAGCCCGCGATAAAACCAGTCAAGTACCTGCTTGCTTTCATACCCACCTCCGTCAACACTCGCACAACATAGACTACTTCAGCCGCGGCGTCCGCATCCGGCCAGATTGCCGCCGCTCCCGCTTGCGCGCAGTCCGGGCGCGGCCCCCGTCACGCCGGCGCGCTTTGCGAATGCAGACCGTCAATTCTCGTAAACACTGTGGGCGGCGAATTATTCCGGACCGGGGCTGCCGTCCGTGGCCGCACGAAATGGGCTCTTCGCAGTAGTGCCGAATACGGATTCGGAAGTAATGACACGGTCTGTGCAAATGGCTAATGTGACCGCAGCAATCAACGGCTGCGGTCGGTGCAATCTAGGGGGTGAGCCATGTCCATCGGCGATTCTGCCTTCGTCTATTGGGTTTCGGCATTCGTTGCGATATGCTGGATCGTGATTGCAGCCAGCCGATGACACCGTGGTTGACGGAATCGCTGCGAACCAGGGATGCGCGTGCTCGTACCGGCACGGCGCCTGGCAGCAAAATCCGCTCCAGCTGGAGAGATCAATGGAACTTGAACTGATGGTGGCGTGGAGCGACGCCATGGGTAGCGGCGTTCCGGAGCTGGACGACGCCGATCGGCGCATCAAGCTCCTGTTGCTTGAACTGAACCAGGCCATCGCGGACGATAGGGAAGGGGAGGAAATCCAGCGGCTGATGTACCAGCTCCTGACCGAGGTGGTCAGCCATTGCGAATCCGAGGAACGCGTATTGACGCAATGCTCCTACCCGCTTGCAAAAGGCCACGCCGCGCTGCACTTTCAGATGCGTTCTGAACTGGTGCACGCGATGCAGGAATTGCGCAACGCCAACGTCCGGACGATGCGCGCCGAATACGTGCTGCTGGTCACGCAACTCCTGGTCGAGCACATGCGCCAGGAAACGACAAAGTATCGAAAATATCTGCAATCCAGTTCGGCGTCCGGCTCGCAAGGCGCGTAGAACCATTCCTGGCAGTACCGGCGCGCGTGCGCCGGCCCACTCCTCACCCGTCAAGACAGGATGCGGCGCGGCTTGATCTCGCTTATGGCAATCCCCTCGCCGTCATGCTAGGCTTCCGGGCGATTTTTGCTGGGATCTGATGCGCGCGATGACTGCCAAGCTGTTCCCTGTTCTGCGCCTGCGGACCCGCGTGGCCCTGATGGTGTTTGTGCTCCTCATCGCTGGGATCTGGGGGCTTGCGGCGCGTGTGGCGGTACTGGCGCAAGAAGACCTCGAGGATGCGCTGATGCAATCGATGTCGACCATGACCGGCTATGTTGCCGACGACCTGGATGCCGACATGCGACTGCGCTTCGACGTGCTCGATGAGGTCGCCAGGACGATTCCGCCCGAGGCACTGGGCGACCCGGCAAAGCTGATGCAGATACTGCAGCAACGCAAGGTTGCCGCCGTGCTGTTTCCGCTGGGTCTCATCGTCGCGAACAAACGCGGAAACTACGTCGCGGATTATCCTCCGGTCGCCGGGCGTTTGGGGGCGACGATACGCGATACCGAATTTTTTCGACAAATCATGGACGGTGCCAAGCAGGTTGTCAGCAGCCCCCTCATTGGCCGTACCGCGAGACAGCCGCTGTTTCGCATGGGCGTACCGCTATTCGATGCCAACGGCGCGGTGGCGGGCGTGTTGTTTGGCGGCATGATCACTTCCGATGTCAACTTGTTCGGTAACCTCGAAGATTCAAAAATCGGGGAGAAAGGTTTCATCTCGGTGCTCTCGCCCAAGGACCGATTGATCGTTTCGAGCACGGACCGGGATAGGATCATGACTCGGCTGCCGGAGCCGGGCGTCAATCCGCTGCTGGATCGTCGCGTCGATATCGGCTTCGAGGGACCGGGAATCACCACGACTTCATTCGGTCTCGAGGTATTGACCGTGGCGCGGCGCATGCAGACTACCGGCTGGCTAGTCCTCGCCGCGGCGGCGACCGAGGAAATCTTCGCCCCGATCGCGGCGCTCAAACGCCAGATCTATCTGGCGGCATTGTTGATCTCGCTGGCGGTGGCGGCAATCCTGGGTTTGATCCTGACGCGCCTGCTGGCGCCGCTGAAACAAGCGGCAGAGGCGATGCGGCGCATGACCGCAGGCGAAGAACCGCTGGCGGCGATTGCGCTGCACCGGCCGGACGAGATCGGCGAACTCCTGGCCAGTTTCAATCAGCTGGCGGCGGAGCGGAGCCGGCTGGATTCGGTGCTGCGCGAGGAGGTCAGGGCGCATACGCAGGCAGAGGTCGCTCTGGACCAGGCGCTGACCCGGCTGCAGGCGCTGTCTGAGCGCACGACCCGGGCGCAGGAAGATCAGCGCCGCAAGATCGCGTTCGAGCTGCATGAGCAGGCGGGTCAGGAACTCACCACGCTGGCGATTCATCTGCAGATACTGCAGGGGCACTGCAGCGACAAGGAGGCGCTAGTCCATCTGCAGAATGCGCGCGCGATCGCGCGCCAGGCGTTGGAGCGGGTCCGCACCATGTCCTTGGATTTGCACCCACCGCAGCTCGAGGATCTGGGTCTTTACGTGGCGCTGCGCGGGCACTGCAAACAGCAGGCCGAGGCGGCCGGCTGGATCATGCATTTCGATGCACCTGAATCAGGGGAGCGGCCGAACCAGGATGTGGAACTTGCCTGCTTTCGCGTCGTGCAGGAAGCGCTTACCAATGTCGCGCAGCATGCAAACGCGACCGAAGTCTGGGTGAAATTGAGCAAAAACGACGGAGAGCTGCAGTTGAACGTGCGCGACGACGGCTGCGGCTTCGATCTGGATGGCATTGCTGCGCGCAACGCGCATGTCGGTGTCGGGCTGACTTTGATGGCCGAGCGGGTGCGGCAGGTGGCCGGGCTCATGGATATCACGTCGAGCCCGGGCGCCGGGACCGAGATTCAGGTGAGGCTTTTTTCCCAGTTCCGGCTGTTCTAAACAGCGGCAATCAACCGGCTGTTCGGCCGCGTAGCGGGCGCGCGCACGGAATAATCGTCCTGCAGCGGCTGTTTACCCGGCGCGTTTCCCGATTATTCACGATAAGGAGGCTCAGATGAAGACTCGCGCCATTGTGTTGTTTTCCACCTTGTTGCTCGCAAGCGCAAGCGCTTTCGCCTTCCATTGCCCGGCGGACATGAAGAAGATCGATGAGGCCTTGGGCAAGAAACCCGCGCTGAGCGAGGCGCAGCTGTCCGAAGTGAAGAAGCTGCGGGCAGAAGGCGAAACCCTGCACAAAGCCGGCAAACACCAGGAGTCGGTCGATACCCTTGCGAAGGCGATGAAGCTGCTGGGCGTATAGGCAATCGCCCAATCGGGGCACAGGCACCGACGGCGCGGCGCGCGGCGGGTTCGCGCCGCGCCGCTACAGGGACTTGCGCATGCTCATCGTCGGCACGTTCAGCGAATCGCGGTATTTGGCGATGGTGCGGCGCGCAACGACGATGCCCTGCTCACCGAGGATTTTGGAAATCTTGCTGTCGGACAAGGGTTTTTTGCCGTCCTCGGAATGGACCAATTGTTTCACCAGGGCGCGGATCGCTGTTGCCGAGCAGGCGCCGCCGGCTTCAGTGGCAACATGGCTGCCGAAGAAGTACTTCAGCTCCAGAATCCCGCGCGGCGTCGCCATGAATTTTTGCGTGGTGACGCGCGACACCGTGGACTCATGCAGGTGCAGGGTTTCGGCGATTTCGCGTAGCACCAGCGGCCGCATTGCCACTTCGCCGTGGTCGAAGAAATGGCGCTGTCGCTCGACGATTGCCTGCGCTACACGCAATATGGTGTCGAAGCGCTGTTGCACGTTCTTGATCAACCAGCGCGCTTCCTGCAGGTGGCTGGACATTGAGCCGCCGGATGCCTGACGCGTGTCCTGCAGTATCTGCGCGTACATGCGATTGATGCGCAGCTTCGGCATCGCCTCGGGATTGAGCCTGGCAACCCAGGAATTTCCTGACTTGGTGACAATGACGTCGGGCACGATATAGCGCGTCTCTGAAGCCGCATAGGCTGCCCCGGGGTAGGGGTTCAGGCTCTGAATCAGCTGCTGCGCGCGGCGCAGGCGCTCCTCGTCGCAGCGTAACTCCCGTTTCAGACGCGCGAAGTCGTGTGCCGCGAGCAGGTTCAGATGCCTGCGCACGATACCCAGCGCGAGTTCGCGTGCCGGGGTGCCGGGCGGCATCGCCTTCAGCTGCAGCTCCAGGCACTCGGAAGGCGTGCGCGCGCCGACACCGGTGGGGTCGAAACTTTGCAGATAGATGAGGCCGATCTGCAGTTCGTCCATTGTGACTTCCAATTCCGGCGGCAGCAGCTCGGCGATATCCTCAAGACTCTGCGACAGGTAACCGTCCTCGTCCAGTGCAGCGATCAGGGTGTTGACTACGCTCTTGTCGCGCTCCGACAAGCGGGTCATTCTGAGCTGCTGCATCAGGTGTTCGCACAGCGTGGGATTGTCGGCGGCTTGCTGCCGATACTCGGGCTCCTCGCCGTCGTCGTGCCGCGCGCCCGCAGGGGACGCATCCGTAAACCAGTCGATATCGGCCGCCTCGCCGCTGCTCGAATCGGCGGCCGACGCGTCGCTGGAGGTCGAGGTGCTTTCCTCGCGCGCGGCACCCGCCAGCGGCACGGTAAAGGCTTCGGGTTCCAAATCGTCGCGCTCTAGCAGCGGGTTTTCCGTCAACAATTTCTCCAATTCCTGGTTCATTTCCAGGGTGGACAACTGGAGCAGCCGGATGGATTGCTGCAGCTGCGGCGTCAGGCTCAGCTGCTGCGACAATCTGATATGCAGGGTCTGTCTCATCGTTTTCCGGGTGTGAAGTTCAGCTGCAATACTGCTCGGATCCACGGGGCCAGCCGGCGCCTGCCCGCCACCGACGACTCCGGTTGTTCGCGAATGTTGAATTCGTCAGCATTGTCAGCCTCGTACGACCTCGATTGATCGACAGCGGCGGAGAAGAACCAGCCAGGTCGTTTCGCCGCAGCATTGCTGGTATCAGCAGGTGGACGCATTCTCGGATAGCCAGCGTGGCGATACCATGGGGCTTAACCCGAAATCAAGCGTAGTGGTTACCATCACTGACACGGCTATGCGCACTGCAGTCGCGGCAAAGCGTCCATGCGCGGGCTGGTGCGCGGCAGCAGCTCGTGGCGGCCCAACGGCCGCACCTGGACGCTAGCGCCAGCAGCGAGCGCAACGCACCGCGCCGGCTGTTCCGGGAAGCTGCAGCGAGGCTGCACGCACGCAGAAGCCGCAGTTCTCGGAGGGGCAAAGCGCGCAGCGACGGGGGCATTTGCCCCTTTGGCGGCGACGTTTGCGTCGCCATCGAATTCGCCGCCACCATTTTCCATTAAGAATCGATGCCTTGTCCGACGAGGGAATATGGCACGGGATATGCATCGAAGCTGGGCAGGCGAGACGTGTCAGGTCGATCGGGATCGATATGGAGTCGAGATTCTTAGTTCCCCGCAGGCGGCCCGGATTTTCGCCGAACGAAGCTGAATTGGAATGAAGCGTATGAGTAAAGCAATAACGAAAATGAAACTGCACGACCTGCAGTTCGATCCCGACTTCATCGATACCTCGAGCGATATCCAGGACGCGCGCAAAAAATATCGCGCCGTGAGGAAGCAGCGGATGCGCCAGGCAGAACTGCGAATCCGACGTGAGCATGCGATTCGAAAGAAGATGGGAATAAAGTGAAAACCGAAGACCGAGGCGAATTCCGGGAGCGATTTCCCTGCGACACAAGGGCGGCGGCGATGCGCTTCGACCAGGTACGGCTGGCCAGGATGGAAGACGCCTTGCACCACCTGTTGCCCGAACAGCGCGAGGTGCTGTTGCTGGTGGTGGTTGAGCGACTGAGTTACGCGGAGGCTGCGAAGGCGCTTGCTATTCCCTTCGACACTTTGATGTCGCGCTTGGCGCACGCAAGGGTGCGGCTGCAACAGCTGGTCGGCGCGGCGATCCCGACGTGACGACAGATGATGCCAGGGGAGCAATGTGTGCGCGGACAGACTGCACCGCCCCTGTCTCGGTTCGCGTCCAGGCGCAAATCGAACGCGTTCAATTGCCGGCGCAGCAACAAGATTTGGCTGTTCTGTTTCGAAACTAATGGAGTCATAGATGCAAAAGCTGCAGCGTATTCAGTTTGTAGGCGGCCCCTCCTTGCTCAGAGCCGGCTTGCGACTTCTTCTGGCCGGGGAACCGGATATCGAGGTTCTCGGCGAAGCGGAACGGGAGAGCGGAGCGCATTCTGGCGTCTCCGGGCTGCAGCCGCAATTACTGCTGGTTGATCAATCCATGCCGGAGGGGATCGACGACGCGGCGCTCGCGGATATCAAGCGGCGCTATCCGGACGCGCGGATGCTGATGATCGTGCCGCAAAAGAGCGACGAATTCATACGCGCCAGTATCCAGGCCGGCGCCAACGGTTGTGTCCGAAAAGACGCGACGCACGAGGAGTATCGCGTTGCGATCCGCAGCGTGCTGCAGGGTAATTCCTGCCTGGAGGTGGAGATTTCCGCCGGGCCTGTGGACGCTTACGCCGATGTCAGGCCGCCCAGCGCGGGCGGGGACCTCAACGCGTTGACGCCGCGTGAGCGCGACGTGCTCAAACTCGTGGCGGCCGGAAAATCGAGCAAGACCATCGCGGAAATGCTGGCGCTCAGCGTGAAGACAGTCGGCAAGCATCGCGCCAATTTGATGGCAAAACTCGACTTGCACAATGCCGCCGGACTGACGGCCTATGCGATGGAACGCGGGCTGCACCTCAAGGCCTGCAGTGCGATGGAACGCGGACTGTGCCTCAAGTCCTGCGGCCTGCCGCCGGACTGACGGCGCGTTCGGCGTAACGCGGACCGCATTTTTGGAAACGCAAGGCGCGGCGCCGGCTACGCTATAACCCTGCCTCTGTTTTCGGTCCAATCCACGCGGATCCGGGGTTCTTGCCCCGCTGTCTAGTGTCGGCCAACTGGTTAGACTTTGGCCGCGAGTTGCTGAAACGGAATGCCGGTGATCTGTTGCGCCGGCGCAAACCGACGTTCGGCATTCCGTGAATGAACTCGCATAAACCTCAATGACGGGAGGCCTTATGAAAGCGATACGCGCTGCGCACAAGTCCTACGAACTTTCCGCACTTGACGAAACCGAATTCGCGCTTGCCATTTCACCCTGTCCGCAGATCGAAAAGCCGAACGACCCGGCGGCCAACACGGAACGCGCAGGCGAGCGCAGCGAACCGGAACGGTCGCAGGCATTGTTCCGCGAAGATGATCTGACCGACACCCTGACCATAGGCTGGGGGATCGCCTTGGCCATTGCAGTTGCGATCGTGGTATATACCTCCGGCGGCTAGGCGTCGTTCCAAGCACGCGTCGGTACCGAATCCGAATCAATGCCGATCGGCGCGAATCGAATAGCTACTACAAACTACTACCGGATTGTAAGGGCGCCACCCCATTGTCGCCGCTCTGCGCCGTAGGGCCTAATGTGTACCTCGGATCGAAGCGGTGTTTGCGGCGCGGGTCCAGCAGAATGGCGCACGGGAACGTTCGGGCAGTGGTGTGTACGTGCCGAACGCAGCCCGATCGCGGTAACTGGTTCTGATCGCGCGGCTGCGCCTATCGACGGTCCGAGTTGGAGCGCCTACCTATGTACAAGGATTACTTCCACCTGACGGAAATGCCGTTTTCGATCGCGCCGAACCCGCGCTTCCTCTACATGAGCGGACGTCACCGCGAGGCGCTGGCACACCTGCTGTACGGGGTGCAGGGGGAGGGTGGAATCCTGCTGCTCACAGGGGAGGTCGGCACCGGCAAAACGACCTTGTGCCGATGCCTGATCGAACAGATCCAGGCGCGCTGCGATGTCGCCATCATTCTCAATCCGAAGATGAGCGTGGAAGAACTCCTCGCCAGCATCTGCGACGAATTCCACGTCGAATTGCCGACGCCTGCGCCCAGCGTTAAGGTGCTGGTCGACGCCGTCAACGGGCATCTGCTGCGCGCCCATGCACAAGGACGGCGCGCGGTGCTGATCATCGACGAAGCGCAAAATCTGCAATCTGACGTGCTGGAACAACTGCGCCTGCTGACAAATCTCGAAACCAATACGCGCAAATTGTTGCAGATCATTTTGATCGGCCAGCCGGAACTGCAGCAGATGCTGCGCCGGCCGGAATTGAGGCAGGTGGCGCAGCGCATCGTCGCGCGCTACCACCTTGGCCAGCTCACGCGGCTCGAAGTCGCGGCCTACGTGGTGCATCGCCTGCGCGTCTCGGGTACGCAAACACCGGTCTTCCCTTATGCCCTGGTCCCCAGTCTGTACCGGCTGACCGGCGGCGTGCCGCGCCTGATCAACCTGGTATGCGACCGAGCCCTGCTCGGAACCTTTGTGCAGCGCCGCCTGCAGGTGACGCCGCAGATACTGAAGCGGGCGGCATGCGAAGTGATCGATGTGCCGGCGACGCCGCGCCGCTGGAGTCGTCTGCTCGCCTGGCCGTCGCTGGTGTTGGCTGCGGCCTGCGCCGGCGGAGTATTCGCGGCGAGCCTGCTCCCGCTTCCGCTTTGGCAGTTCTCCTGGCCCAGGGCTGAGACGGGCGTCGCGACAACTGCGCCAGAGCCGGCGGCAGCGGCGGTGCAAAGCCCGCCGGTATCGACCAGCACAGCAGGGGTCGCAGTCGAACCGGAGCCGATCGCTGTTGCCGCGATCGACAAGCCGGCCATTGAGGAACTGCGCTGGCCGGACGCAAACCTGCAGCGCAGCCGCAGCGAAGGGCTGGCGTTCCAGGAACTGTTCAAAATGTACGGGATCGCCTACGATCCGGGCGGCAAGGGCTCAGCTTGCAAGCTGGCCGAAACGGCCAATATGCACTGTCTGTCGGCACGCGGGGGGCTTACCGAACTGCTTTGGGCAAACCAGCCCGCGCTGCTATTGCTCGATGGCGCAGGCAAAGAACGTCAGTTTTATGTCGTCCTGACGGCGCTGGACGAGGAATCCGCAACGGTCATCGTGGCCGGAGCCAAGAAGCGCGTCGCGCTGGCGCAGATCGCCCCGCTGTGGACCGGGAAGTACGTTTTGCTGTGGGATGCACCGCCCGGTTTCCGCAATGCGCTGGCTGCAGGCAGTCGCAGCCCGGCGGTGCCATGGCTGAGACAGAGCCTGGCGCGCGTGCACGGCGGCAGCGCGGACGGTCCGGCCGTGTTCGACAGCGAACTCGTCGACCGGGTCAAGGCGTTCCAACTCGCCGAAGGCATGGCCCCGGTCGGCGCAGTCGGCGCCTTCACCCTGATTCGCCTGAACCAGCGCTTGGATCAGAGCGTGCCGAAACTGAATATGACGGCACTAAGAGGATCAAATGTCCTACATCCTTGAAGCACTCGCAGATTCCGAACAGGCCCGGCGGCAGCTCGCTGCGGTGCCGCAGTATTCGCTGTTGCCGGCCGTTGGTGAGGATATGCCGCAGCAGCGAGTGTGGCCGTATGTTGTTGCCGGGGCGTTGTTGGTAAACGTGGTGGGGCTGCAACTGTGGATGCGCCCTGCGCTGCCGGAGGGCGCAGCGACGCTCAAAGTGACGACCGCAACTCCGTCGGCGGCGAATCTGCCGCCGGCCGCTGCGGGAGCACATCCAGCACCGGCGGCCCAGAGCGACAAACCGGTTGCGGATGCGACAGACCCAGTGTCGAGTGAAGCCGACTTGCCGCTGACTTCGCCGGACCGTGCCAAGGAAAGGGGCGTCTTTTCATGGCGCGTTCCGGTCGAATCGATCCCGAGAACCGCGTCGCTGAACGCAGCGGGTGACAGCGCGGCAATGCCGCAGATGCCGAAATTGACGCCCCAGGCAAAAGCCAAACAAAGCGTCGAGGCTACCGTGGCGACAGCGGTGACCCCGATCGCTGCAGCGGCAAAGGCGACGCCCACTGCGGTCGTACCCGTGGCGATCACGGCGCCGGCAGGCGGTACCGAGTTGCCGCCGGCGCTGCAACAGGAATTGCCGGTCTTGATCGTGGCCGGCTTTATCCGCGACGAGGGCAGCGGTGGCCTGGTCATCGTCAATGACCGACTGGCGCGCGAGGGCGATGAGGTCGCCCCTGGGGTGAAACTGGAGAAGATCGCGGGCGACAGCTTGGTCTTCAACTACAAGGGTTACCGCTTCAAACGCTGAGATCTGCGCCCGCTATCGCGCCGGCGCAAGGAAATTGTTTACCGCTGCCGGCCTGAGACCAGCGCGCAAAAGCGAATCGCGCCGCGGGCCGGTCGGGCGCAGATCCGCAGAGATCTACTCAGATTTCGCCGCGCGCGCTCAACGTTCCCCCAGCGCTTCCGCCATGGTTTTCGTGATCGGCTTGGTCAAGTATTTCCAGACGGTATTGTGTCCGGTCTTGATCTCGACCGAGGCGGTCATGCCCGGTTGGATTTCGATGCGTTTCGACGCGTGGCGGGTGATGTCGCTCGCCTTGGTCTTGACCTGCACGCGGTAATAGGCAGGCTCGTTCATATTGCGCGATTCATCGCTCAGGGTATCGGCGCTGATATAGCTCACCGTTCCCTGCAGGGAGCCATAGATGGTGTAGTCGTAGGCATCGAGCTTGATGGTGGTGGGGAGGCCGGGTTTGACGAAAGCGATATCCGACGGTTTGACCTTGGCTTCGATCAGCAGATCATCCTCTATGGGAACGATCTGCATGATCTCTTCCCCGGGCCGGGCGACGCCGCCGCGCGTGGTGATGCGGATGTTGCGCACTACGCCGTCCATGGGCGAAGTGACTTCCGTGTGCTGCAGCTGATCCTTGCGCTGCGCCATGATCTGCTCGAGGCCGGCCAGGTCTTCGAGCGCCTTGGACAGGTCGGTCTGCGAGTCCTGCCGGTATTTGTTGGTGCGGTTCGTCATCATTCCCTGGAGCTCAGCCATCTGGCGTTGCAGTTTCAGCACATCGGCTTTGCTCACATCGCCGGCCTGCAATAGCGGCAGATTGATATTGAGCTCGGTCGTAACCAGATCGAGGGACTGGCGCAATGAGGCGACTTCCTCCTGGACCGCGGCTTGCCGCGTACGGAACAGCATCTCCTGATTGGAACGTATGCCCGGATATTGGTCGAGTTCCGGTGGAAATTTTGGTTCGCCCCCGTGCAATTCGGCGTTGAGCCGCGCCACGGCTGCCTTGAGCGAAGCGGCCCTGGCGCGTGCTTCGAGGTAGGAAGTTTCCGTCTTGGCCTTCTCGAAACGGATCAGGACTTGTCCTTGTTTCACTACCGATCCTTCCTTGACGAGGAGTTCCTCGACGATGCCGCCATCGAGCTCCTGGATAACCTGGTTGCGCGAACTGGCGATCACCTGTGCCGGGGCGCGGGTAATCTGATCGATCTCCGCCCAGACGGACCAAAGGATAAAGCCGCCAATTGCCAGCGCGCTCGCCAGGACCAGAATGCTGCCCGAACGCGGAAGATCGTCTGTGTTGGTCATGAGGTTTTCAGGCGTATGCCGCGGCAACGCCTTCCTTGTGCAAGGTGGTGGGCGCAGCCGGCTGGCTGCCGGAAAGTTTGGTTAAAACGAGATCTCGCGGGCCGTCCATGACCACGCGCCCGCCTTGCATCACCAGGAGTCTGTCGACGACCGGCAGCAAGGCGCTCTTGTGCGTCGCCATGAGCACCGTAACACCCGCGGCGGCCTTGGTCATGAGCGTGGCCACTATCCTCGCCTCGGCCGCAGCGTCCATGGAGGCCGTCGGTTCGTCGAGCAGCAACACGGTTGGCGCGGCCAGCAAGGTTCGGGTCATGGCAACCAGCTGCTTCTGACCGCCGGAGATGCCGCGGCCGCCTTCGCTGATCGGCAGCGCCAGACCTTTGGGATGGTTGGAAATAAGAGCGATGAGTCCGGTCTCGCGCGCTGCCTGCAACAGCGCTTCGTCTCCCGGATCGGGCAGGCCCTGCAGCAGATTGTCGCGCAAGGTGCCGCTGACGAGACGGATGTCCTGCGGTAGATAAGCGATGGTTTCACGCAGGAAATTGGGCGAGATCAACATCATGTCGAGGCCGCCGAGAAAGACTTTGCCTTGCGCCGGACGATACAGCCCCGAAGCCAGCTTCAACAACGTGCTCTTGCCCGAGCCGATGGCGCCTACGACCCCAACCTTCTCGCCGGGTTTGATTTCCAAGCGTTCAAGGTCAAGCGCAGCGCCGTTTGCGATGCCGTAGCTAAAGCGAACCTGCTCGAACCGGATGCCGCCATCCGATGACCCGGGAGTCAATGCATGCGCACGATCGTCAATTTCGTTCGGCAGCGAAATCAGCCGGTCCAGCCCTTGAATCGCGGCACGCGCATGTTCCCATTGCACCATGAGGCCGGGCAACTGCGCGATCGGCGACAGTGCCCGGCCATTGATGATGGTGCAGGCGATCAAGGCGCCCAGAGTCAGCTGGTTTTCGCTCACCATATAGGCGCCAAGCGCGACCAAAGCGACGTAGCCGATCTGCTGCAGCGATACCGTCATGTGCTGCGACAGCGAAGAGTATTGTTTGATCTGGTAGTCGGATTCTCCTGCCGCCTCCACCAGCCTACTCCAGCGCGCCTGCAGCTTCCATTCGGCGCTGTTGGCCTTGAGCGATTCGGCGCCATCGATCGATTCGACCAGCAGTCCTGCCTTGCGATTGCTCTGCCCCTGGTTGTCGCGTGCGTGCCGGGCGATCTGCCGCTGAAACATCAGGCCCGTGATCAGCGACACCGGGAGCAGCACGAACGGCACGATGACCATCCAGCCGCCAACCATGGCTATGATGGCGATGAAGAACACGGCGAACGGGACATCGGCGAGCATGAAAACGGAAGTGGAACTCATGACGCCGCGAACCATCTCAAAGCCTTTGATTTGGGCGGCGAGCGTCCCCACCGACGGCGGGCGCGATTCCAGGCGTATGCCCAGCGCGCGTTCGAAAAACCACTCGGACAGCTGGGCATCGATGCGCGTCGCCGTCTTTTCGACGGCGAATCCGCGCACGTGCTTGAGCATGAATTCCAGCACCAGCGCGGCGACGACGCCGACCGATAGCACCCAAAGCGTGTGAAAGCCCTGGTTCGGTATGACCCGGTCATAGACCTGCATGCTGAACACCGAGGCGGCAAGTGCCAACAGATTGATCAGTAACGTGGCAAGCAATGTTTCGACCAGTACCGCCTTGCGCTGCCAGATCGCCTTCCAGATCAGATGCGAGGCTTTGGGTGCGCTTGCGCTGCCGTCCATTCTGGCCGGGAGCGCCACGCACTCGACATCGTCCAGGTCGTTGATACGGGTGCTGGCACCGTTCGCGTTTTGCGCGAGCCAACTGCCATCGGCGTTTTGCGAAACCAGCACAAACCATCCGTTTTTCTCCTGCCAGCCGATGAAGGGGCAGTGATTCGGCCGAGGCGCGCGGAGGCTGGCGGGTACGCCTTCCAAGTTCGCCGCCCTCCACGCCAATTGGACCAGGCTGGCCGCCGAGTCATTCTCGCCCGCCTGCGCCAGCCGCTGCTCCATTTCGTCCCTGCGCTCGCGCTGCACGGATTGTCCGGTAAGCCTGGCCGACTGGATGACTACGGCTGTCAGGGTGTCGAGTTTCATTCGGAAATTCCCTTGAAGTTTCCGCTCACCAGGTTTAAGCGCAGCGCGGCGGCTGCCGCCTGCGAGCGCGCGTCAGTAACCGCAACGTCGGATTGCGTCGATTCGCGGATGGTGTTCAGCACATCGAGCCAGGTTTTCCTGCCGGCCGTGTATTGGCGCGTGTAGGATTCGAACACCTCCTTTGCACTCTTGCTCGCCAGCGTCGCATTTTCGAGGCGCTGGCGCGCCGCCAGAAATTCATCCCAGTCTATGGTGAGTCGCTCGCGCAACTCGCGCACTGCGGTTTCACGTTGTTGCTGTGCCGCGTCGCGGCGCGCTATGGCCGCTTCGACGCCAGACAGCGCGGAGAGTCCGGCGCCGGTCTGCGCCTCGACCACCACCAGCATGCGGTTGGTGTTGTAGGCGGGGATTCCGTTCAAGGGCGCGGACGCGCGCGAGTTCTCGTAGCGCAATGAGACTTGAGGCCGGTAGCTGGCGCGCTTCAACTCGATCTCGGCTTCGGCCGCCTCCGCTTCAAAGGTAAGGCGCTGCAGCGTTGGCGACCAGCCAATGGCCTGTTCGAGCAGCAGTTCCTTGCTTTGCGGGCCGGACAGGCCGTCGCTTTCGAGACCGCCTACCGCGCGCACCTGCATCCCCGACAGCTGGGACAATTGGGTAAGCGCGTTGGCCAGCGACTGCTTGACCGAGGATAGGTCGTTGCTGGCCTGATACAAACGCGATTGCGCCAGGTCCTGATCGACGCGTGGACTGGCTTCGTGCTCGACCCGCCGAGTGATCAGGCCGAGCAGCCGTTCGTGTTCGTGCACACCTTGGGCCAGCGTTTCCTGGCGCGCCTGTTGACGCATCGCGTCGACATAGGCGGCGATGACGCGCAGGATGGTTTCCTGTTTCGTTTCCCGGATGGCGGTTTCGGCGGCACGGTGGCGTGAATTCGCCGCATCGATGCCGGCGTCGATTCGCCCTCCGGCCCAAAGAGGTTGCTGCACGCGCAGCAAGCTCGTTCTGGTGCCGTTGTTGTCGTTATTCGTCTCGATGCTGGGCGTCGGAAAGCGCTGCCATGCGGCGCCCTCGCGATCGGCTTTTGCGGCCGCCGAGGATGATAGCTTGGATAGGATCGCGGGATGGGTAGCAAGCGTCTGTTTGACGATTTCTTCGAACGACGCTACCTGCGCCATCGCCGCGGCGCTCGCCAGTTGGAACGCAACGGCTGCGAGCGTCCCGAATATTGTGAGTTTATGTTTGTGCATGACTTCCCGTTGCGAGTGAATTCGCGATCCAATTGCAGTCGGGCAAGGGTAGTGGGGACAGGCCGGAAGTACACTGGGGCGAAGCCCCTGTTCCGCGCTACGTCAAGGGCTCCATCCGAAATGCAGGATAGTCTGTAGAGGTTCGCCGCATCTGTAGTGGCGAGTTGCGGGTTAGACCTTATT